>Ga0134126_10010443_pt1 | contig 11705 bp, 9 predicted proteins | sample KB31752_FD_96881 | JGI IMG/M metagenome (GOLD analysis project Ga0134126, IMG submission 96881) | Terrestrial soil microbial communities with excess Nitrogen fertilizer from Kellogg Biological Station, Michigan, USA - KB3-175-2 | ecosystem: Environmental > Terrestrial > Soil > Unclassified ...
GGAGAGCGCAACGATCAGCAGCGCCTTGCGTCCTGTTTGCTGCTTTAAGTAATGAAAGATGGAAAAGCGCACGGAGTCATAAAGGCGAGCCTGACGGTCGCGGATGCGTCTTGTGCTTGGAACGCCTGGAATGGGAAGGCGTGCGTTCGGAACACCTGGGATCTGACCACCGGGTATCGGGCCACCCGGGAGCTGGATGCGCGGATCAGGAAGCGCGATGGGTTCTGCGGGCAGCGAAACCTCCACTGGCCCGGTGGAGCGAATCGTCTGCGCCTGGTCTTTGAGCAGAGCTACGTCAGACGTTGGCACCTGCAAGGTCTCAATCCGGTTGGCATAGCTCACCAGGAAAGCCAGGTCGGTTGGCCTGACTACTCGTTGCACGAACATGCTGGTGGCATCGGCCTCAAACGCCAGCGTGCTCGCCGTGCTGGTGCCGGTATCGAGCAGGACGCCGACATTCAGCGGCACATCCGAGTGGTGCGAGAAGAACTTGATGGTTTGCAGCCGGCCGTCTTCCCGCACTTGAAACTGCTGCTGATCAAGATCGTCGAGCAGGCGCTTGTGCGAATCGCGCACGGTGAAGTACACGGAGACGAGGTTGACGTCGGATTTCAGCGTTGGTTCTTCAATCCGGGCATTCTGCTGTGCGGGTGCAGGTGAGAAGACGAGAAAAACGGTGGCACAGCAGATTGCGGCAACAGAAAAGCGAGGCAGGTGGCGCATGGTTCCTCCTACCGGTCAGATCCAGCTTCTCGGTGCTAACCCGCAAGAATTGAAAAAGCTGCTAAGCGGCTAAGCTTCTGAGCTGCTAGCCCAAGGCGAACGACAAAAGCAACGGCAAAACCAGACACGGACTACACGGACGCCACAGATCACACGGATAAGGGCGGGATCCCGAAAGAATTAAGCAGGACACCACTTCGATGTCTCGGATTCCGTGTCTTCCGTGACGTCTGTGTAGTCCGTGTCAGGTTTCTCCGTCTAACGAATCTCGTTTCCTCGCGTCTAAGGCTCGTTAACCGTGCCCCGCGCGTCTTCTCCTGCTGGAGCCCTAAATATGAAGGTCCTATTTCGGAAGTTCCTCAGTTTCGGAGCGATTTCGACCATCTTCTTGAGTTCTGCGTTGTGGGCGGCGAGCGACCCCTTCGTCGGAGATTGGAAGCTCAATCCGTCCAAAAGCAAACTCACTGACGTGATGAAGGTGGAGAGCCTCGGCGCCAATAAGTACACCTTTAATTTTGGCGCCGGCCCCGAGACGATTGCGCTCGATGGGACGGATCAGCCCGGCGTTTACGGGACCAGCCTCTCCGTCGCAGTCGAGGGCGATACCTGGAAGGTCATTCGTAAAAAGGATGGCCGCATGCAGATCTCAGCGATCTGGAGTCTTTCGGAAGGCGGCAGTACGCTGACAGATCACTTCACCGGTTTCAATGCCGACGGATCGACCTACAACCTGAACTATGTGTACAAACGGAAGGGGCCAGGATCAGGGTTCACTGGCGAATGGGTAAGCACGAGCGAGACGGTGAACTCGGTCGTTGTGCTTCAAGTCCGGCCTTACGAGGACGACGGGCTTTCTTTCATCCTCCCCGCATCCGTAACGCGACAGGTGAAGTTTGACGGCAAAGATTATCCCAACCTTGGTCCGAAAGCGGTCTCCGGCTCTACGTCCTCGATACGAAGGGTGAGCGACCATGCTCTGGAGATGACTTACAAGATCAATGGGAAGATCCTTTATACGCAGAAGATCGAACTCTCTCCCGATCTCAAGACGCTGACCGTAACTCGGCTCATCGTGGGAGAAAGTGAGCCCAATATCGGTGTGTTTGAAAGACAGTAGAGCAACGGCAAAACAGAAAGAAGCTGCCAGCTTCCGGCTACCAGCTTCCAGCTAAGACAACAGCAAGAGCAAAACCTAAACAAAGGATCCTTCGACTCCGGTTTGCCACCCCAAGAGCAAAACCGAGTTCTTGGGGACCCCGGTTTCCGACGCTCATCCACCCTTTCAAAGCGCTGCCGGGGACCCGAGTGAAAACGCGCCAGACCCTCCTTCGCTCAGGTGCCGTGTCGCGAATCGGCTTCACTCATAACGCAGTGCGATGACGGGATCGACCGTGGTCGCACGCCGGGCGGGAACCAGGGCGGCGATGGCGGCAACGGAGACGAGTAGAAGCGTTACGGCGATCAACGTGACTGGATCAGCAGGTTTCACGCCGAACAGCAATTTGGTCACCTGGCCGACGATATTTGTGGCAGGTCCGTTTCCGCTGAGAGTCATCCGCCCGGCATTCGCGAATGCTGCGACCTCGCTAAAAAATCCGGAGTGCTGGACGTCTGCAAAGAACACACGAGAGAACGAAGAGCCGGTGGGGTTCACATCCTTGAAGTTCTCTTTAGTGTCCCCATAACTGCTCATGCCGTGGATATGCGATGGCCGTTTGTTCGCGGTCCCAGCGCGGGAGAACGAGTTGCTCGGCATGCTTTACCGGTAGTGAGCGAAATGCCACCGCATCGATGACGCTGAAGATCGCGGTATTCGCACCGATCCCCAATCCCAAGGTGAGGACGGCAATGAGCGTGAGCATAGGCGTCCTGCCCAGAAGCCGCGCGCCGTACCGGGCGTCCTGCCACAGCGTGGAAAGAATAGCCATTGGGGACTCCTCGACTCAGACGGGAGTACAGCAATTGAGTTGCGGAAAATATTGCTGTAAGTGGCTGATTGTAAAGCAGCGTCGCAGCGGAGCCTGTGCGATGGCGAAACGCGGTGCTCAGTATCGGACGATGAAATTGGCGATCGGCACTCTGCTGTCGGCGGCGGCGGCCGAAGCAAAGATGACAGCAGACGAGGGCAGCCGAGAGCCGTAAACCCGTCCGTGCATCAGTTCAGCGGCTTACGAGCTTAGGAGTTTGCTCAACCTCGCCTGCGCATAAATGCGCAGGCTCCGACCGAAAGGCCTCGTCTAACGTCATGAGATTAGCGTGGTACCGGCTTGCCTTCAGGGGAAGGTTTGCTCTTGTTGGCGATCTTGCCCGTGGTTCCGACCACGCCTGACTTCGTGCCTTCGGCTACGGACTTACTTGCGTGTCCGATTCCTTTGCCAAAGGCTTTGGCTGCGGCAATGGGATGGCGTTCTTTCAGGTCGTGTCCGGCTGCCCGCGTGCCGCTGCCGAGCGCGCTGGGAGCGGTTGCCATGGTGTTGGCTGCTCCGACATTCAGATGGCTCAACGTGCTCTCATCGAGCTTGCCAGTGACCGTAATGTTTTTGTCCGACTGATATTTCCGGAGTGCTCGCTGGGTGGCGGGTCCGAGCTTTCCGTCGGGAGTGCCGGCGTTGTAGCCGTCGTTGTTGAGCTTCTGCTGGGCGGCTTGGACGACGTCGGGAGTCACCCGAACCTTCTTGAACTCTGGTTGAACTTCGTCGGTGCCGTCGGAGTGCCGCTTCTGCACTACGGTCCCTTTCGGAGCTTTGGTTTTGTGCGTCTGGGCTGGCAAGAATGGGCAGAGAGCGATGATCATCGTGGCGGCAAGATAAGTTTTACGCATGGGGAAATCCTTGAACGTTCACACGTGCGATGCACTGGAATGATGGCAATTGCCTGTCGTTGCAAGATGCAGCGGGGAAAAAACGCAAGAAACGCCGACGATTGTCCGCGAAGAAAATCGGCAGCTCTCGATTTCACTCCATCAGGCTACCGCTCAGAGAGAAAATGATGGCTGGAGGAAAATCAACATGGCACAAGATCTTTCTAAAGGCCCGTCGTCGGAACGCAACCCAGGTCAGGGAAACCAGAAGCTTAACTTCCGCTGTTCGGACGTGGGCCCGAAGACTTGTAATTGGCAAGTCAGCGGGAACAGTGAAGATGAGATTCTTCCTAAAATCGAACAGCACGGCCGGGAAGCGCACAATTTGTCCATGGACGAGAACACTCGCTCCAAAGTCCGCAGCGCTATCCGCCGACAAGCAGCCTAAGCATCTTCGCAATGTTCCTGAGCGCCCCACCAACGGCGGTGGGGCGTTTTTGTTTGCGCGTCACAAGTTGCTGAGCTCTTGAGCTGTTGAGCCAAATGGCGGGCTGTTGGCTAATGACTTTCGGCTTGCGGCTAAGACGACGGGAAAACCGAACATCGCATTCGGCACTCAACGGTCAGCACTTGGCTAAACCAACCGCCAAAGCAAAACCCAAACAAAGGCTTCGACTCCGAATTCTGCACTCCGAGAACGAAAACCGCGTTCTCGCGGACCTCGCTGTTCCCACGCTGGAAAAACATGCGGGAGCCCTCCCGCTCAGGATGGCGGCAGGCGATAGTCGGCTGTCGGTGGTCAGCGTTCATCTGTCGAAGGCTCGCGTGCCGATGCGCCTGATTCATATTTTGTGATTGACACGGCGAAATCTCGAAGCGCAGAATCCTGAGCGCCTCTCAATAGAACACATTCCAGAAACACCCCCGACAGTTGAGGCACGGCCCTTGGGTTCCGGGTTCGAGCCGACGTAGCGGTAGTCCTTCTCACAAACCAACATTCCAACTGGAGGGTTTATGAACCTCGCGAGTAAATCAAATCATTCGTGCCTGTCCTTAATTCTTTGCGCGATGCTGTTCGCAGGCACGGCGTATGCTCAAAGATTTTCGGAATGGTCTCAGCCCGTAAATCTGGGACCAGTCGTAAATTCGTTGAGAGCCGAATTCTTCGCCGGCGTTTCGAAAGACGGGCTAAGCCTTTACTTCACGGCGTCACCTGTTCAACTGGGCTCGGACACCGTGAACTTCGACGGATGGGATATTTACGTATCGAAGCGCGTCAGCACCAGCGAGCCTTGGGGACCGCCGCAGAAGCTTGGTCCCGAAATCAACACACCTTCATTCAGCGAAAGCGCACCGGTTCTTTCGGTTGACGGCCATACGCTGTATTTCGCCAGTGATCGGCCGGGAGGATTTGGTGGCAACGACATCTATGTCTCCCATCGCAAAGACAACCGCGACGACTTCGGTTGGGAAGCTCCTCGGAACCTTGGCAGCAACGTCAACACAAGTTCGAACGAGGCCAGTCCTGCGATCTTTGAAAGTGAAGATACCGGCGTTACAACGCTTTACTTTGACTCCAATCGCCCGGGCGGTCCTGGGCCGTTTAGTAATGATGGCGCGCGTAACGGCAACGACATTTATTCGAGCGTCCTTGGAGCCGATGGAACATTCGGTCCGGCCACTCTGATACCAGAACTCAGCACACCGTTCGTTGACCGGCAGCCTTCGATCAGTCGCGATGGCTTGGAAATGTATTTGGCGTCGAATCGGGGTGGACCTGCTGGAGGTATGGACTTATGGGTGGCGACGCGGAACAGCACTTCCGACGTTTGGTCTGCGCCAACGAACCTAGGACCTGGTGTGAATTCGTCGGGACCCGATGCTGGTCCGGCAATCTCTTTTGATGGTACGACGCTGTATTTCCAGTCGGTACGCAGCGATAATTTGACCACTTTCTTTGAGCTTCACTCCATTACACGAACCAAGCTCAAAGGCGGAAAAGGCGAGGACGATTAAAATTTTGGGTTGGCGCGAAGGGCTGTCAGGGCCAGGATTAGCTGCTCGATCCCTGGTCTGGCGATGAAAACTTTTTTTGCGGGAATTCTTCCCTGCAAAATTCCCTGCGCAGGGAATTCTTGCCCTCCGGAGCCGCCCACCTCGGCGCGGTCCAGCTCACGCTGACTGTTGAGTGCAGCCCTAGTGTCGCAGAGCTCGTACCGGATCGGTCCTCGTGGCTCGCACTGCAGGCACAAAGCAGGCCGCCAGCGCGGCCAGGATCATGAGTGCAAATGCTGATCCGAAGGCTAGCGGGTCGCGTGGGCTCACCTTATATAGAAGGTAGCCAAGCAGTCGTGTCCCAGCCAATGCAATCGTGGCACCGACCATGACGCCAATAGCGGTTAGCAGCAGGCCGTGCGAGATCACGATGCGCAGCAGATCCGAGCCACGGGCGCCCAGGGCCATTCTTAATCCCAACTCACGCGTGCTTTGCGAGACCGCGTAGGACAGGACGCCGTAGAGTCCAATGATGGCCAGCAGCACGGCCATGCTGCCGAAGATGCTGAGCAGCATTACTGCTGCATGTTGGGCTGAGGTCGAACGTTCGATTTGTTCGCGCATGGTGACTACGACGTATGGCGCCAAGTCGGGATCGAGAGCGTGTACTTCGCGGGCTAGCGCTCTGGCGATTGCGTCTGCGGATTGCTGGGTTCGCAGAATCAGGCCTGTTGTAGGAGCGAAGTTCTGGCGCAAAGGTACGTAGAAAAACGCCTTGGGAGCCTCCATGATGCTGCGATATTTCGAGACTTTGGCTTCGCCTACCACCTGCAGCCATCGTCCATTCACCTCGAAGCGTTTGCCAACCGGGTTCTCGCCGTGCCAGTACTGCGTAACCATCGCTTCGTTCACGATCGCGACCGGAGGAGAGGTCTCGTTGTCGGCGCGTGTGAATTCGCGGCCGGAGATGAGAGGAATTCCCATAGTGGCAAAGTACGACGGGCCAACTTCGTTGTACGACGACATGGGCTGCTCGTTCGTCGCAGGTTCATATCCTTGGACGGCGATTGGAGCCTCCGAGTAGTCGCGATACCCGAGAGGCGTGACGCGGCCGTAGGCAGCCGATTCGATTCCCGGAATCGTCTGCACACGGTCCATAAGCGCATCTTGAAAGTTCTTCGCGCGTTGGCTGTCGTATCCAGCGGCCATCAGATTGACGGCTGTGCTCAGCACGCCGTCGGTGGAAAAGCCTGGGCTGCCGGTGCGAATCTTCTCAAGGCTCAGAAAGACGAGACCGGCGCCTACCAACAGCACGAAGCTGAGCGACACCTGTACCACCACCAGGGCTCCCCGCACGCGAGCTCTTCCATGAGTTCCAACCACGCTTCCCGATTCGGACTTCAGTGAGGAGGTCAGATCGACCTTGCTGCTTTCGATGACCGGCACCAGAGCGAACAATACCGTGGAGACAAGGCACACGCCCGCGCTTAGCATGAGTACCCGCGAGTCCATCTGGCCGGGCAAAAAGATTGGACCACTGCGGGGCGGTATCAGGACAACGAGGAGGTTGCGGCACCAGTATGCGAGGAGAACTCCGCCGGCTGTACCGATTATGGCGAGGATCAGCCCTTCTGTGAAAAGCTGTTGCAGCACGCGGGCGCGTGAGGCACCCAGTGCGATGCGGGCGGTAATCTCATGGCGTCGTGCGAAAAACCTGACTAAAAGTAAATTGCTGACATTTGCGCAGACGATCAAGAGCACAAACAGTCCAATACCCAACGCAATTTCCAAAGTGGGAAGCATGAAGGACGCGCCGTTGAAAGGAGCTTTCCATAACGGCAGCACTTTGATGCCCAGGCCGCGATTGGTCGCGGGATAGCTGTGTTCCAGCCGATGCGCCGAGCCGGAGATTTCGGCCTGGAGCTGCTCGACGGTCACGCCAGGCTTCATGCGCACGAATCCCTCGATCCAGCGTTCACCGCGATTTTCCATTTTGTAGCCGCCGGGCTCGAACCTCTCCTGCATGGAGATCGGAACCCAGAGTTTCCATGAGTATCCGATGAAAGTCCCGTAGAACCCTTTTGGAGCAACGCCGACGATAGTGTGCGGCAGGCCGTTGAGTACCTGCGTCTTTCCGACGATGCTGGGATCGCCGTGGAAGCGGTTTTGCCATAGCTCGTAGCTGATTACGGCGACTGGATGAGCGTTGCGTCCGTAATCTTCTTCAGGTTCGAAGCCGCGCCCGAGAATGGGACGAATACCCAACGCGTCAAAATAGTTCGATGAGACCAGGCTGCCTGCGCCGCTTTCGGCTCGGTCACCAATGCTAAGCGTGACGCCGACGATCTTTTCCGCAATTACTGCATCGCACAGCGTGCAGCTCCGCTGGAGATCCTGGAGGTCAGGCCAGGAGAGTCCGTTGTAACCGGCATCGCCGCGCCTGGTTGCGGCAAGCATGAGCAGGCGCTCCTGATGGGCGACGGCGGGATAGGGGTGAAGTAGGATGCCTTCAACCCAACTGAATACCGCTGCATTAGAACCGATTCCCAATATGAGACAAAAAATCGCCAGTGCCGAAAAGCCTGGATTGCGCAGCAGCATGCGCAGGCCAAAGTGGATATCCTGCAGCACGTTCTCGACAAAGCTCACGTGGCGCGCCACGCGGCATTCTTCCTTAACAGCTTCTAAATGTCCTAGTTCATGGAAGGCAGCTCGCCGGGCAGCATTGGGGCTCATTCCCTGCGAGACGTACTGATCGACCAGAGATTGAAAGTGGAACTGGATCTCCTCGTCGAGCTCTTGCTCCGCCTGTTCGCGACGGAACAACGAGCGCAGACGGAGCGGCAATTTGTAGCGCCAGCGCATGCTACCTTAGGTTGCCTCCAGCACCAGGTTGATCGCGCCTGAAAGGCGGTTCCACTGCGCCTGTTGCTGCCGCAGGTATTTGGCGCCATCGCGGGTGAGTGAGTAATACTTTGCGCGGCGGTTGTTCTCCGACTCTCCCCACCTCGCATGGATCCAGCCCTGTTGCTCGAGCCGATGTAGTGCGGGATACAGTGCGCCCTGTCCAACCTGTAGCACTTCGTTTGAGAGCTGCCGGATGCGTTGTGCGATTCCCCAGCCATGCATTGGCTGCAGCGCAATCGTCTTCAAAATCAGGACATCGAGCGTTCCCTGAACCAGGTCAGTTGGCTTTCCCATCGTGCTCCTGTCAACGAATGACAGCACGATAGCTTAGACTCTTGTCAATCGTCAAGGGGAAGCATACGCCCTGAGTCTTTCCTCGTTGCTCTTCAGATACTCGCGGCCGCCGTTATTCCGTCCTTAGCGCGCTCATTGGGGAAATCGAAGCTGCGCGCCCGGCGGGAATGATGGCCGCGAAGAAGGCACAGACGGCGAGTGCTCCCGCCGCCACGCTCAGTGCCATAAGATCCCAAAACGATATGCCATAGAGTTGCGCCGAAATTGATCGGCCGGCTACGATTGCCAGCGGGACTCCAAGAATCAATCCTAGACCAACACGACTGAAGGCTCCGCGCAACACCAGCTCGACCACATTCCTCCGATCTGCGCCGAGCGCCATGCGTACGCCAATCTCGTTGGTGCGCTGTGCGACCGTGTAAGCGGTCACTCCGTACAAACCGACGGCGGCGAGCACCAGAGCGACGATCCCGAACAATCCTGCAAGACCGGCGACAGCGCGCTCCTGTTCGAACGACATATCGACCTGCTGCTGCAAAGTTCTCACGCTCACGAGTGTCAAATTGGGATCGATATCTGAGAGCAGCCGCGTGAGCTGCGGCTCGAGCGCACCCGACGAGGCGTCGGTGACAAGCATGGCTGCATTCATGTTGTGCGATGCCGTTTCCAGCCCCTGCATCAAGTGATCGGGATAGTGAACGTACTGCGTCATCGGCACGTAGAACATCGGACGAGCGGGCCGATTCAGTCCCCATCCCGCAAACTTCGCGTCGTGCACAATGCCCACGATTCGATAAGTGGCGGCATTCTGCGGCACATCCATCCCGAAGTGATGATCGAGCGGTTCTTCACCACTCTTGAAGAAGCGCTTCACAAAGGCTTCGTTCACAACGGCGATGTTCTCGCTGGTTTCATTGTCGGCCTCGCTGAACATGCGGCCACGCACCAATCGCACGCCGAGGCTCTGCAGATAATTCGCGCTCACCCGATCCCACGATGCGCCGGCGTTCTCGTTGAATTTCGGAGCTTCGTGTCCTTCCACCATGACGAGCTCGCTCCAGTTGTTGGTGAGCGGGTTGTACATCGCGAGCCCTCCCCCGCGAACTCCGGGAGTACTAAGGAGGCGCTGTTCCATCTCGCGATAGAGTGCGGCGCGTTTCTCGGGCGTGTAGGTGGGCGGCAGCGAGTCCAGCGATACAAGAACGCGTCCAGGCACTTGATATCCAAAGTCCTGGTTTTCAAGTCTGTTGAGGCTGCGCGCCAGCATGGTGGCGCCGGCGACGAGCACAACCGAGAGCGTGGCCTGCAGGATCAGCAAAGCTTTCCGTGCAAACGACGAGTGGTCGCCGGTGCTGCGCGCCGATCCTCGCAGTGCGTCGGCCGGATTGGTCCGCGTGGCGAACCACGCTGGAGCCGCGCCGAAGATGATTCCCGTCAACAGCGCAACCAGAAAGGCGAAGCCGAGAACGATGAGAGACGGCGCCGTGCTAATCGGCAGAAAATGCGCACTATGAAAGGCCAGCGACAGCAGAAGCCGTGCTGCTCCCACCGACACCAGGAGTCCAATCACGCCTCCGGCCACCGCCAGCAGAATGCTTTCCGTAAGCGCCTGCGCAATGATCTGTCTGCGTGCAGCGCCAATCGCCAGGCGCACGGCGGTTTGCCCGCGACGCGCCACTGCCCGCGCCAACAGTAGATTGGCCACGTTCGCACACGCAATCAGCAGTACCACACCGCAAACCGCGAAGAGAATCTGCAGGCTGCGTCCGTACTCTTCCTTCATCTCGGCAACACCCGCTCCGGCGGGCACGACGTTGATCACCTGATTCGGAAGATGACGCTTGATCTCGGGCATCCAGTCCACCGGATATTGCGAGTCATTCAGCATCCATTGGCGCAGCATCCCAGTCAGACGAGGGCCCATGGACGCGACCGAAGCTCCCGGACGCACGCGTCCGATCACGCGCAGCCACGCCGAGAATGGCGAGTTCAGCAACCCGCCGTTGCCACTGATCATCGGCTCCTGCTGCAGCGGAAGCCAGATCTCGGGTGGATCGCTGCGCAGCGTTTCGCCAAAGAATCCCGGAGGCGCGATGCCAATCACGGTGAACGGATGTCCTTCGATCATGAGCGTTGAGCCGACTACCTGCGGGTCTGAACCATAGACCGTCTGCCATACGTGATGGCTGAGCACGGCAACCGGAGGAGATGACGGAGTGTCATCCGCGGGAGTAAACAAGCGCCCGCCCAGCGACTGAACTCCCAAAGTAGAAAAATAACTTCCGGTTACATACTCCGAGCGCAGAGGCCGCGCGGCGTTCTCAACGTGCTCGCGGCGAACCGCCATGCGTCCTCCGCCGGCCTGGAAAGCAGTGACCTCCTCGAACTCAGGCATAGCAGTGAGCATTTGCTTGTAGAACGAATACGGATAGAAGCCCCAGCGGTCCTGAGGACCTCCTTCGACACAGCAATCATCGCCCTCACCCACACGATAGAGGCGCGCCGGATCGGAGACCGGCAGCGAACGCAGCATCACCGCGTTTACCAGCGTGAAGATCGCCGTCGTGCCGCCGATCCCCAAAGCCAGCGTGAGCACAGCCGCCGAAGTGAAGACCGGCGATTGCCGGAATTGCCGCACTGTGTAGCGAAGATTCCCAAGCAGGTTAAGCATTGCGCCTCCGGAGACAAGTTAGACGGCTGCTGACAGGTTTCCGATAGCTGAATACTCACCACCGGCGCAGAGGTTACACAAGTTCCGGGTGATAACTCAGTCTGCTACCCAGTCCGCCTCAAGGATCTTGTGTTCTGCGTGGCTGCGTGGCTGCGTGGCTGCGTGGCTGCGTGGTTTTCGTTGCTTCTGTTGCTGATCATCCATCTCCAGGACTTTGTCCTGGGCTCTCAAATACCGTGCCTCCGACAATATCTTCGTACCGTGCACGGAGAAAAATCGACAACGGAGGCGAACTTTTTTATTACAGTTCCGCTA
>Ga0134126_10010444_pt1 | contig 11703 bp, 15 predicted proteins | sample KB31752_FD_96881 | JGI IMG/M metagenome (GOLD analysis project Ga0134126, IMG submission 96881) | Terrestrial soil microbial communities with excess Nitrogen fertilizer from Kellogg Biological Station, Michigan, USA - KB3-175-2 | ecosystem: Environmental > Terrestrial > Soil > Unclassified ...
AACAAGGAGCCGGATGAAACCGAGCAAGCGCCTGGAGCGCATCCCGCCGTACGCATTTGCCGAGCTGGAGCGCAAGATCGCCGAGAAGCGCGCCGCGGGGGTCGACGTGATCAGCCTCGGCATCGGCGACCCCGACAGGCCCACGCCGCCGCTGATCGTGGAGGCGATGCAGGAGGCCGTGAGCGAGCCCGACACGCACCAGTACCCGTCCAACCGCGGACGCCAGGACTTCCGCGAGGCCGTCCACGACTTCTACCTGCGCCGCTTCGACGTCGATCTCGACCCCGACTCCGAGATGATCCCCGCGATCGGCGCCAAGGAGGCGATCTTCAACCTCAACCTGGCGTTCCTCGATCCGGGCGACTACGCGCTTGCGGCCGATCCCGGCTATCCCGTCTACACGGGCGGTCCCTGGCTCGCGGGCGCCGAGCCGGTGCTGATGGCGCTGGACCCCGAGCGCGGCTTCGTGCCCGATCTCGGCGCGTTCGACGCCGACATCGTCCGCAGGGCGAAGCTGATGTATCTCAACTACCCGAACAACCCGACCGGCGCCGTCGTGCCCGACGGCTTCTTCGCCGAGGTGGTCGACTTCGCGCGCGCCAACGACATCCTCGTCGTGCACGACATGGCCTACTCGGAGATCGTCTTCGACGGCTACGAGGCGCCGTCGTTCCTGGCCACGCCCGGCGCGAAGGAGGTCGGGATCGAGGTCTACTCGTTCTCCAAGGGCTTCAACATGACCGGCTGGCGGTGCGCGATGCTGCTCGGCAACGCGGAGGCGCTCCAGACCTACTGGCGGCTGAAGACGAACATCGACTCCGGGCTGTTCGAGGCGACCCAGCTCGCCGCAGTGGCCGCGATGTCGCCCGAGGCCGATGAGGAGGTGGCCTCGATGGTCGAGCTCTACAGGCGCCGCCGCGACCTCGTCTGCGACGCGCTCGAAGAGATCGGGGTGAGGGTCCGCCGCCCGCACGCCACGATCTACGTCTGGGCGCCGGTGCCGGACGGCTTTCAGAGCTCGGCGGCCTACGCCGAGCACGTGCTCGAGGAGGCCGGCGTCGTGATCTCGCCGGGCGCGATCTACGGCCCGGCCGGGGAGGGCTGGTTCCGGATCTCGCTTACGACCCCCGACGACCGGCTGCTGGAGGCGGTGCAGCGGCTGGGCAAGCTCCGCGCCTGACCCGCAACCGGCCGGACCCAGAATCGTCACGGAGCGGCCAGGCGAGGCCCTAGACTGGATGGTGGATGGACAGGAGCCGCAGCGGCCGTAACACGCAGAGCGTGTCAGGGAACGGATCGGGGCCGGCGCAGCAGCGCGCGGCACAGCGCGCGTTGTGCGTGGGAGCGCTCGAGCAGGGCGACGACCTCGCCGAGCTCGGCGAGCTGCTGCGCACGGCAGGGGTCGCGGTCGTGGGCGAGCTCGCCCAGCGGCGCGAGCGGCCGCATCCGAACACCTACCTCGGCCCGGGGAAGGTCACCGAGGCGAAGGCCCTGGCGCGCGAATGCGACGCCAACCTGATCGCCTGCGACGACGAGCTGACGCCGCGCCAGGAGCGCAACCTGGAGGAGGCGATCGGGTTGCCGGTGATCGACCGCACGAGCGTGATCCTCGACATCTTCGCCTCTCACGCGGGCAGCGCCGAGGGCAAGCTCCAGGTCGAGCTGGCCCAGCTGGAATACAACATGGCGCGCATGCGGGGCCTGTGGAGCCACCTCGAACGGCTCGGCGGCGGCATCGGCACGAGGGGCCCCGGCGAGACCCAGATCGAGACCGACCGGCGCCTGGCTCGCAACCGCATCGCCGTGCTGCGAAAGCGGCTCGAGCACGTCAAGGGCACGCGCGCCGTCCAGCGCGCCGAGCGCGAGCGCGCAGCCGTCCCCACGGTCTCCCTCGTCGGATACACGAACGCGGGCAAGTCGACGCTGCTGAACGCCCTGACGGGCGCCGAGGTCGGCGTCCGCGACCGGCTCTTCCACACGCTCGACCCGACCACGCGCACGCTGCGCATCGCGGGGCGCACCTACCTCGTCACCGACACCGTCGGCTTCATCAAGAAGCTCCCGCACCAGCTCGTGGACTCGTTCGCCGCGACGCTCGAGGAGACGCGCCGGGCGGACCTGCTGCTGCACGTCCTCGACGCCTCCGGCGGCGAGGAGCACGCCGCCGTCAACCGCCGCGCGGTCGAGGAGACGCTCGAGGAGATCGGCGCCGGCGAGCAGCCGCGGCTGCTCGTGCTGAACAAGGTGGACCTGATCGACGAGGAGGCCCGCCAGGAGCTTCGCCACGCGTACCCGCGCGCCACGCTCGTCAGCGCCGCGACGGGGGAGGGGCTGGACCTGCTCGCCGAGCGGATCGAGGAGGCGCTCGCGCACACGCTGCGCCCGCTGGAGCTGCTGGTTCCCTACTCCGATGGCGGCAGCCTGGCCGAGCTGCACGAGCTGGCCGGAGAGGTCAGCCGCGAGGACACCGCGGAGGGCGTGCGGGTCCGTGCGCTCGTGCCGGCGCGCCTGGCGGAGCGCTTCGCGCGCTTCGCGGTCGTACCCGCGCCGTGAACGTCGACTTCCTCGCGACGGTCGCGGTGATCACGCCGGACACCGGCGCGAGCCGGCGGCTGTACGCCGATGCGCTCGGCCTGCCGCTGCAAGGGCAGGACACCGAGGGCTACCAGCACAGCGAGGCGATCGAGGGCTGCCGCTCCTTCGGCGTGTGGCCGCTCGCGCAGGCCGCCGAAGCCTGCTTCGGCTCACAGGACTGGCCGCTCGATCGGCCGGTGCCGCAGGCGAGCGTCGAGTTCGACGTCGCCAGCCCGGATGCAGTGGGCGACGCCGCGCGTGAGCTGGAGCAGCTCGGGTTCGAGCTGCTCCACGACGCGAGGCAGGAGCCGTGGGGCCAGACGGTCGCGCGGCTGCAGGCTCCCGAGGGCGTGATCGTCGGCATCTCGCACACGCCTGCGCTCCGCGACGGCAGCTGAGCAGCCAGGTCAGACGCCGGCGGCCTGCAGCGCGCTCTGATGCGTCTGCGACTCGATCTCGTCTGCGAGGGCTCCGAGCCCGGCGATGTCGATCCCGAGCGCGGTCGCGATCAGCCAGTCTGCGAACCACACGTTCTTGGGCAGCAGTGGGCCGTGCAGGTAGGTGCCGATGGTGTTCCCGCTGCGCGCGCCCTCCTGCCCGCTCGACCCGTCGTTGCCGTGACCGCGCAGAACCCGTCCGAGCGCCGCTTGCGCGCCGCCGAGCGTCGTGCGACCGCCGTGGTTCTCGAAGCCGGCGAGCACGGCGCCCGCCGGGGCGCCGGGGAGCCCGGCAGGCTCGATCGCGACGTTGCCGATCAGCCGCGGGCCCGCGACCCGGACCGTCTCCACGTCCAGCAGCCCGACGCCCTCGATGCGCTCGTCGTCGAGCGTGTAGGAGCTGCCGAGCAGCTGGTAGCCGCCGCAGACCCCGAGCACGATCGCCTCGCGTGCCGCCGCCCGGCGCAGCGCGTCCGCCTTCAGCGCCAGCAGGTCCTCGGCACAGAGGCGCTGGTCTCGGTCCTGCCCGCCACCGATGTAGTAGAGGTCGTGGTGCTCGCCGTCGAGCGGCTCGCCGAGGCTCGACGCGTCGAGCTCGAAGCCGATGCCGCGCCATGCGCAGCGGCGCTCGAGCACGATCAGGTTGCCGCGATCGGCGTAGATGTTCATCAGGTCGGGGTAGAGCGCGCACACGCGCAGGGTGCGATCAGGCACGGAGCACCACGACCTCGCTGGCGGTGTGCTCGTAGGTCTCCGAGATCAGCCGCGTCGGCTCGGCCCGCAGGCCGGCGCCGGCCGCCTCCCGCCACAGACCCGCCTCGGTGACGCATGCGAGCTCGACGATGTCCCGTTCGCCGGCGCCGCGCCAGCGCTCCGCGCCCTCGTCGTCTCCGGGCAGCGCGACGCGCTCGCGTTCGATCCGGATCGTCCCGTCGAGCACGCGCACGCTGAGCGGCCGCGAGAAGTAGACGCGCTCGCCCACCGCGAGGCGGTCCGGGGAGGGTCCGAGCTGGCCCGCCATCGCGTCGAACTCGTCGGCCGCGGTGACGATCGCGCATGCGAGCAGGGCGCCCGGGCGCATGTGCGCGGCGGCGCTTGCGAACAGCGCCCGGCGCTCGTCCTCGTCGCGCAGCAGCTGCAGCGTCTGCATCGGCACCAGGCAGAGGTCGAAGCTGTCCTCATCGAGCCGGAAGTCGCGTGCGTCGCCCACGACCGTCTCCACCGGCAGCTCGCGGGCCCGCCGCGCGAGCTCCTCGAGCAGGGCGGGCGAGACATCGAGTGCGGTGACGCGGTGTCCGGCCGCGGCGAGGTCGAGTGAGACCCTTCCGATCCCCGCTCCGAGGTCGAGCACGCGCGCGTGCCCGCCGCGCGGGGCACCCGCGGCCGCCAGCTCGCGCCACAGCGGGAGGTCGGCGCGGTAGCGGCCGCACTCGACCTCGTGCCAGATCACCTCGGATGGCGGTGCTGCCATCACGACCAGCGACTCGCGGCAGCGCCCCGGGACACGAGCAGCTCCCGCAGCGAGAGCATCGCGGTGTAGGTGGGCAGGGCATACAACGGCGCATCCGGGGGGCCGTTCTCCCGCGCGCGGTCGAGCGCCCGCGGCAGCTCCCGCTCGATCCGGATGCGCTCGGGCTCGACGCCCGCGTACTTCAGCCGCGCGGCGAGGTCGGCCGCGCGCGTGCCTGCGCAGACCGCGGAGCCGACGCGGCCGGCGAGCAGCTCGAAGTCGGCGTCCCAGATCCAGGAGACGTCGCGCCCGTCGGCGATCTGGTCGTTGAGCACTCCGAGGAGGTCGTGCCGGCCGGGCTCGAGCACGAGCGTGCGCAGCACCTCGTTCGCGCCCGCCGGGTTCTTGACGAGCAGGATTCGCAGCTCCCGGCCACCCCCGCCCGGCCGCGCGAGGCGCACCGTCTCGGCGCGTCCGAAGGCGGGCCGCGTCGCCTGCAGGCCGGCCACGATCTGCTCGAGCGGCACCTCCAGCGCGCAGCCGAGGGCGGCGGCAGCGAGCGCGTTGTAGACGTTGTAGAGCCCGGGGAGGGCGAGCTCGACGCGTGCGCTCCCGGCCGGGGTGAAGAGCGTGAAGGCGGCGCTCTGGACGCCGTGCAGCGCGACCTCGCCGGCGCGGATCGCCGGTGCCGGCCGTCTCGCCCCGCATGTCGGGCAGTGGTAGTGGCCGAGATGTCCGAGATAGACCGCGTCGAAGACGTAGGGGCTCCCGCAGCGCCGGCAGTGCTTTGCGTCGGCCGCGTGGCCGAGCCCGGGCAGCGCGAGTGTGTCGTCGTCGACCCCGAAGTACAGGACGTCCTCCGGGCGGCGCTCGCGACCGAGGTCGGCGAGCAGCGGGTCGTCGGCGTTGAGGATCGCGCGCGCAGGGCTCCGCGCGAGCAGCTCCGCCCAGCTGTCGGCGATCGCCTCGAGCTCGCCGAAGCGGTCGAGCTGGTCGCGGAACAGGTTCCCGAGCACGATCGCCCGCGGCTGAAGCGCCTCGGTGACGGATGCGAGCCAGAGCTCATCGACCTCGAACAGGCCGAGCTCGCCGGCGATGGCGCCGCGACGCGAGGCATCGAGCAGGGTGGTGGCGACGCCGCCCGCCATGTTGGCGCCGGCGCGGTTGTGGACCAGAGGGACGCCCGCCCGGGCGAGCACGCCGGCGGCCATCGCGGCGGTCGTGGTCTTGCCGTTCGTCGCCGAGATCACGGCGCTGCCCCGCGGCAGGCGGGCGCCGAGCGCACCGATCGCCCGCGGTTCGATCGCCAGCAGCACGCGCCCCGGCAGGCTCGTCGCGCCGCCGCCGCCGAGCCGGGCCAGCGCGCCGGCGCTGCGCGCGAGGGCGAGCTTCGCGCTCAGAAGTGACGGCATCAGGAGACGGCGCCGTCGGGCGTTGCGCCGGCAGCCGGCGCGTGTTGCGAGAGCGCCGCGGCGCCGGAGGCCGGTGCGACGACGGTGACCGCGCCGGCGAGCGCGCTGACCCGCACCGGCAGCGTGCCGACCGGATCGCCGTCCGCGTACATCTCGAAGGGGCGATCGGAGGAGATCGTCACCTCCGCGCAGCGGAACACGTGGACGCTGGGCTCCCGCACGTGGGTTCCCTTGAAGACCTTCGGCAGGTTCGCGAGGAAGCGCAGGCGGCTCACGCGCTCGACGACCACGACGTCGAGGCGACCGTCGTCGAGCATCGCGTCGGGGGCCGCATACATGCCACCGCCATACGCGCGGGAGTTCGCCGCAGCGACGGAGTAGCCGGTGAACGTGCGCGGCTCACCGCCGTCGAGGGCCAGCTCGAAGCGAGCCGGACGCCAGGAGATGAGAGCCCGCAGCGCGCCGTAGGCGTAGACGAGGCCGCCCAGCCACGGCGGCGCCTCGTTGGCGATGCGGTTGGCGTCGCTGTCGAACCCGACCGAGGCGATCCCCACGAACGCGCGCGCGGGGCCGCCGTGCAGTGGCTCGACGAGCCCGAGGTCCAGCGGCCGCGGTGTGCCCTCGGCGAGCACGCGGCACGCGCCGGCCGGGTCGGTGGGGATCTCGAGCACCCGAGCGAGGTCGTTGCCCCGGCCTCCGGGCAGCACGCCGAGCACCGCTCCGGGCGCGTCGCGAAGGACGTCGGCGAGCACGCCGACCAGCCCGTCGCCGCTGAGCGCGGCGATCGTCTCCCCGGCGGCCGCGGCCTCCCGCGCGAGCTCGCGCGCGTGGTCGAGGTCGCGGGTGTGGACCGTGCGCACCGTCAGGCCCCGGGCACGCAGCTCGCGCTCGAACTCGGGCGCGATCTTCGCGGCTCGTCCGCCGCCGGCGGACGGGTTGACGATCAGGCAGATCGGAGCGGGCACGGGGCAAGCCTAGTGCCAGGCGCCGGCGTTTCGGGAGCGCGAGCGCTCAGCCGGATGGCGCGCGGGCGCGGTCGCGGCGACGGCGCCCGATCGCGGCGGCGATCGCGAGCGCGGCGATCATGACGAACAGCCCGAGCAGGATCGCCGGCGCCAGCCCGAGGCCTCCGAACGGCAGCGAGACCAGCTCGACGATGCCGGCGCCGATCGCGAGCAGCACGATGATCAGCAGGATGATCAGCACGATCCCGCGCACCCTCGCGAGGATGCCGGCAGAGCTGGGCGGGAGCAGGAGGCCCATCGCGCGGAGCGCGAACAGCTGGCGTCCGCTCGGAGCCTCCTGGCCGAGCCGCTCGACCGCGTCCTTGAGGTCGCCGGCGCGGCGTTCGGCGAGCGCGAGCGAGGCGTCGGCCATGCGTCGCAGCTGCATCCGTTCCTGAGGCCGTGCGGCCGCGATCGCGCGCTGGAAGTAGCCGCGCGCGGCGTCCGCGTCGAAGCGCTCGGAGGCGCGGGCGCCGAGGATGGCCAGCGCGGCCGACTTGTATTTCGTCTCGGCCTCGAGCTCCTCGTCGGAACGAGACTCGAGCGCCTGGATCGCCTGCAGCGTGCCGCGCTGCTCGATCCTCACCTGTCGCTGTTTCGGAGCCATCGGCGGGCATTCTAGGCGCTGCCGCGGGGGGCGCAGCGACACCCTGCGACCGCCGGGCAGCCGAGTCGCGCGCCGGCGGTCAGCCGGTATGCTCGCCGCGTGTTCGCCGTCTCTCGATCCGGCTCACGCGTTCCGCGCCCGGGGGCAGCCCTGCTGGCGGCGCTCGCGCTGATGTGCTGCCCGCTCGCGGTACCCGCCGTCGCGGCGGCTGCCGGGGTGGAAGGCGGCAACGCCTTCAACGAACTCCAGCAGAAGGCCCAGGAAGAAACGACGCCGACAGAAACGACCGCGACGACGAAAACGAGCGAAGGCGAAACGCGCAACTCGAACACGCTGATCTTCGTCGGGATCGGCGCCGCGGTCGTGCTGCTGATCGGCATCGGCTACGTGATCGTGCGCGATGCCCGCCGCGTCGCGCCGGCCGGGCCCGATGACCTCGGGGAAGGCAACCGCGGGCGGGACAACACCTTGCGGCACGCCAACCGCCGCGCGAAATCGAAAGCGGCGCGCCAGGCGCGCCGCAAGAACCGCTAGGCGTCCCGCCGGCTCAGCGGTGGCCGATTCGCGCCGGCGCGGCGACGCGCAGCGGCTTTCGCACGCGCGGGGGCGGTGAGGGGGAGGGGGAGCCGTGGGGCCCCCGGCGCGGATGGCGCGGCAGCGGGCTGCGCGGGTGGGGGTTCAGCGGCCCGGCTGGAAGCGCCTTGGAGCCGCCGTCCTCTTCGCTGGAGTCCGAGACGTCAGGCGCCTGCGTCGCCTCGTCGTAGCGGAAGGGGATCCAGAACATCAGCGCAGCAATCGGAAGCTTGATCAGCCCTGCGAGCAGCACGATCCACATCCACGTCTGCATCCTCCCAACGATGGTACTACTGCCCCCGTGCGCGCCGAGCAGATCAGGACGATGGGAGAGCTGGATGCCGCGGTCACCCGCTGCCGGCGCTGCCCGCGCCTGGTGGCATGGCGGGAGGAGGTTGCGCGCGAGCGGCGCGCGGCCTTCGCCGAGGAGACCTACTGGGGCCGGCCGCTGCCGGGGTTCGGGGACGAGCACGCGCGCATAGTGCTGCTCGGGCTGGCGCCGGCGTCACACGGCGCGAACCGCACCGGTCGCATGTTCACCGGAGACCGCTCCTGCGACTTCCTCTACGCGGCCCTGTACCGGGCGGGACTGGCGAGCTCGCCCGAGTCCCGCCGCCGGGGCGACGGCCTGGAGCTGTACGGCGTGCGGATAACCGCCCCGGTGCGCTGCGCGCCGCCGGCGAACAAGCCGACGCCGCAGGAGCGCGACAACTGCCTGCCGTGGAGCCTGCGCGAAATGCAGCTCCTCGAGCGCGTCGCGGTCGTCGTCTGCCTCGGGGCGTTCGCGTGGGATGCCGGTCTGCGGCTGCGCCGCGCCCTCGGTGGGGGCCCGCAGCGGCCGCGGCCCCGGTTCGGCCACGGTGTGGAGGCGGCCGGCGAGCCCTGGCCGCTGCTGGGCTGCTTTCACCCCAGCCAGCAGAACACGTTCACCGGGAAGCTGACGCCGGCGATGCTCGACGGGGTGCTCGTGCGCGCGATCGAGCTCGCGGGCGATCCCATGCAACCGGCGGGTAGCGGCGGCCGCGCCGGGTAGCTTTCGCGGCGTGACCCAATCGACGACTGACGCGCGCCGGCAGATGCTCGACGTGCTCGCCGGTGCCGCCGAACGCCTGAACGTCGCGCTGGGCCTGCTCGGTGCCGCCTACGAGCAGCTCGACGAGCGGACGGCGGAGCAGCTCGAGGACGGGCTGTTCGGGCCGGTTCAGCGTGCCTACGGGCGCTTGCGGCGCACCCACAGCGAGTTCGCGGGGCGCCACGAGCTCTCCCTGCACGAGTTTCCGCCGGCTCCGCAGGCCGCGCCCGGACACAGCGTCCACGAGCTGCTGGAGGATGCGATCGTCGAGACGGCCGAGGCCGACGACGAGCTGGGCACGCTCCAGGACACGTTGCTGCCGGTCGAGGTGGGGGACAGGGAGCTGCGAGACGGGATCGCCGAGGCCCGCTCGCGGATCGCGCCCGTGCCCGACGCGGCGCGCCGCCTGCTGCGTACCTTCGGCCGCTGAGGTTCAGCGCTCCAGCGCGACGAGCAGGGGGGGATGGTCCGAGAGCTCCACGGTGGCGCCGTCCACCTCGACGCGGCGATCCAGCACCTGGCTCTCTCCTCGCCGCAGGCCCACGGCGAAGAGGTGGTCGACATCGCGCGCCGCCACGTGCTCCATCCCCGCAACCTCGGGGGCACGGAGGTTCAGGTCGCCTCCGAGCACCAGCGGCGCGGCCGGCCCGGCGAAGGCGCCCGCGATCGACCGCAGGCGCCCGAGCTCCTGCTCGGCAAGCGGCACGCGCGCGCTGGCGTGGAAGTTGGCCACGGCGAGGCCGCCATCGAGGCGTGCGAGCTGGGCGACGCGGCGCTCGGGCCAGATGCGCAGCCGCACCGTCCGGTGCTCTGAGATCGGCACGCGCGCGAGCAGCGCGTTGGCGCCGCCGCCGTTGGACTTCATCAGCTCGGGGTCGCGGCGGGCGAGCGCACGCCGGAGCGGCAGCCCGAGGTTGCGGGACGTGAGCGCGGTCCGCGGCTCGGCGCCGCTCGCCGCTGCCAGCGCGGGCGGCCACCACGGCGGCACCTCCTGCAGCAGCGCCACGTCCCATCGCCAGTCGCTCAGCATCGCCGCGAACTCGTCCAGAAGCTCGCGTCGCGAGGGAGGCAGCGAGCGCCCATGGAACAGGTTCCACGTGAGCACTCGCACTGCTGCGCCGCTGCGTCAGTCGATCGGCTCTCCGTTGGCCGTGATCGCGACCTCGATGTTCCCGCGCGTCGCGTTCGAGTAGGGGCACACCTTGTGGGCGAGCCGCACGATCTCCTTCGCGGTGTCTGCGTCTTCGACGCTCGGCAGCGACACGTCGAGCACGACCCCCAGGTCGAAGCCGCCGCCGCTGTTGGGCGTGAGCGAGACCTTGGAGTCGATCGCGACGTCACCGGTCTCGACCTTCGAGCGCCGTCCGGCGACTCCCAGCGCGCCCTCGAAGCACGCGGCGTAGCCGACAGCGAACAGCTCCTCCGGGTTGGTGCCGTCACCCTGGCCGCCCATCTCTTTCGGCAGGCGCAGGTCCACTTCGAGCATGCCGTCGCTGGTGCGGCCGTGTCCGTTCGCGCGCCCACCGGTCACGTGTGCCTCGGCCGTGTAGATCGTGTTCGCCATCGGTCGTCTCCTGGTCTCGGGTTGGCCTGGATGCTATGAGCTGAGCCGCGCGGGGCGGCCTGACGGCGCCGCGAACGCCGAGGCTGTGATTGACATAAGTCGCAGCGGCACGGAGGAGCCGTCGGAGAGGAGGTGCCCGTTCGGCGCGAACCCGTCGTCGGAGAAACCCGAGCGCCGATAGAGCCGCCACGCGCGGCCGTTCGTCTCCAAGACGTCCAACCAGACCCGGCGGGCGCCGAGAACCCGGAACGCATAGCCGAGCGCCAGCTCGATCGAACGCGCGCCGAGGCCGGCGCCGCGGCGGCTCAGGGCGATCCTGCGCAGCTCGATCGTGTGCCCGGGGGCCGCGAGGCCCGCGAGGAGCAAAAAGCCGACGGTCTGCTCGCGCTCGCAGAAGACCAGGTGCGCCTCGTTCTCAGTGGAGATCGCCTCGAGATGACGCTCGCGCGTCCAGCAGCCGATCCACGGCGCGACGTCAGGATCGGCCTCCGTTGCGAGCACGAACGCGAGATCCTGCTCGACGGTCTCTCGGAGCTCGAGCTGGGGCACAGGCCCGAGCTTGCCAGAGGGGCCTGCCCGTTTCTCCTTCAACTTCACATAACATCGATTATCGAGCGCGAAGTGGGTATCGACGCGGGTCGCGATACTTCTGGACGTGTTCGCACGAAGCCTGAGGCGCGTTTCGGCGGCTGCGGCCGTAGGGCTTATGCCGGTCGTCGTGGTCGCGAGCGGCTGCGGCGGTAGCGCGCCGCCCGGGCAAGAGGAAGCGTCGCCCGCACAGCGCCAACAGCGCTTTCACGAAGAAGAACAGTCGGACACCGTCGACATCAAGAAGAAACTCCTGGAACACCACTGACGTAGCAGCTCGGGTCGACGCCGGTCATCGATTATGAGCGGGGAGCGTTAGCGGCGGGTTAGCCTCCGACGCGTTGAGCACCTCGCCCGAGACCATCTACGCCCGCGTCCGCCGCGTCCCGCCCGGCTTCGTCACGACTTATGGAGACCTCTGC
>Ga0134126_10010445_pt1 | contig 11703 bp, 15 predicted proteins | sample KB31752_FD_96881 | JGI IMG/M metagenome (GOLD analysis project Ga0134126, IMG submission 96881) | Terrestrial soil microbial communities with excess Nitrogen fertilizer from Kellogg Biological Station, Michigan, USA - KB3-175-2 | ecosystem: Environmental > Terrestrial > Soil > Unclassified ...
GTCGCCGAGGTGATCGACGAGCTCTACGACCGCCACCTCAAGTCGATCGACAAGGTCGGCGGGCTGGACAACGGCACCTTCGAGAGCCTGAACAAGGCTTTGGGCCGGCTCGAGCGCTTCTGGGTCGACCAGATCCTCTACAAGCTCTGATCCATCCACCCGATCCCATGCAGGGCGCGCCGGCTCCAAGGCGGCGCGCCGGGTGAAATGTGGCATCGAGGCCACATCGGAGATGCAAACGCCGGCCCCAGCGGCCGGCGTTTCTTATTTGCGCCGCAAACTCCGTTAGAAGCTCGGCGTGCGGCCTGTTTCCCGTACCACCGCAGCGTAGATCGCCAGCCCGACGGCTTCACAGCTCCTTGACCGGCGTTGTGACCTCCGGCCGGCGAATGGTATTTTTGGCTTTGCTCCTGCTCGACTGGTGACTGCATGCTCCTGACCCGGCGCAAACTTCTCGCTTCCGCGGCTGCCCTTGGCGGCGCGGCCGTCTTTGCCAGGCCCGCTTTTGCGGACAACGGCAACAGCGACGGCGGCGACTCGATCTGGGACATCCTGGCGCGCAGCGCCCGCATGAAGTCCGTCGACAAGGACAAGAACACCGATGCGGCGCTCTCGATCATCGATACGCCCGAGCCGATCCTGAGCTTCGATACGGCTGCCAACATCCAGGAGCGGATCGCCTACTACCAGCAGGTGGTGCAGGCCGGCGGCTGGCAGCCGCCCTCGCGCCAGATGTTCGGACTCAGCGTCGGCAAGGACGGCCACGCCGTCATCGACCTCAAGCGCTTCCTGATCACCGTCGGCGACATGGAGAACGCCAAGGTCGTCGACGAACATTTCGACGATGCCTGCGACCTCGGCGTGCGCCGCTTCCAGGTTCGCCATGGCATCATTCCGACCGGCAAGATCGACGAGCTGACCTTTTACGCCCTGCAGGTGCCCGCCGATAAGCGGCTGGCGCAGCTCCAGATCAATTTGCAGCGCGTGCAGGAGGTGGCCGGCAAGCTCACCGCCGACCGCTATGTGGTGGTGAACATTCCCGCCGCCTCGATCGAGGCGGTCGAGGCCGGGCAGGTGGCCGAGCGCCACACGGCGGTGGTCGGCCGCATCGACCGGCAGACGCCGATCCTCGATTCAAAAATCCAGCAGATCAACTTCAACCCGTACTGGCACGTGCCCAAGAGCCTGATCGAAAAAGATCTGATCCAGTACATGAACGACGATCCGAACTACCTGACCAAGTTCAAGATCCACATCTACGATTCCAAGGGCAACGAGGTGCAGCCGACCGACATCGACTGGCACACCGACGACGCCGTGAACTACAGCTTCCGCCAGGAGCCGGGTGCCGACAATTCGATGGGGCACTGCAAGATCAACTTCCCCAACAAGTTCGACGTCTATCTCCACGATACGCCGACGAAATCGCTGTTCGCCGAGAACGCCCGCTTCCACTCCTCGGGCTGCGTGCGCGTCGAGGGCGTCGACCAGCTCGTCAACTGGCTGCTCGGCCCGAACGGCGGCTGGGACCAGGACGCGATCGAGGCGGTGTTCAATTCCAATGAGCGGCTCGATGTGAACCTGAAGACGCCGACGCCGATCCACACCACCTATATCAGCGCCTGGGCCAACAAGAACGGCATCGTCAGCTTCCGCGACGACGTCTACCAGTTCGACGCCCAGGGCCTCGTCGACACGACGACGGCCTGATGCCGGCGGGCGGCACGACACCGCCGGCCGGCAATGAGGTGCTTTTCGAATTCACCCCCATGGGCCCGCAGATGCGGGTCGCCGCCATCGACGGGCGCACCGGCATCGAGGTGGTCGTCATTGCGCCGTTGAGTGCGACCAAGGCGCAGATGCAGACGCTGGCGCTGGCCAAGCTCAGGAAGCGGCTGGAGCAGGAGGGGTAGGGCGGGCGTCGCTTGCCGCGACCGCAGCGTGGCGCTCGATGGCAATCGCACCCCGCCGGCTTTCCGGGCGCAGCGTTTCGGGGAGCAGCAGCCAAAGAAAAGGCCCGCCGGAGCGGGCCTTCAGGTTCGGGATTTCGCGACCGGATCAGAGCATGCAGTCGTGCCACTGGCCGTCGCGGCTGCTCAGGAACTGGTCGGTGGTTTCATCGTATGAGCGGTAGCGCGCGTGACAGCGTGCAACATGGTCGTCCGTCTGCGCGGAAATCACCACGTCGCTGCGCGAATGCGGCGTGAACAAGCTGCCATCGTGGTTCACGACCGCCGTGGTGGCGACGCCGGTCCAGAAGCTGCCGATCAGGAGGGCGGCCACAAGGGGAGTGACGAACATGGGATAACTCCTTGGTTCTCTTTAGGTTTCAACAAAGCCAACAGCCGCCGCGCCGCCGGGAGGAAGCAGCCTATTGACCTTGATCCCCCGCTAACTCCCCCGCGCCCACATCGTTCCGGTTCGCGGCCCTTTCGCCGCAGCCCCAAACGCGGCATATTGGGGTGTTCGCGCGACTGGCGAGATAAGATGGGTGACCATCGGGAAACGCGAACCTTGGCCGCCGCTCGCCTGGGCATCCTCACCTGATCCGGGAGCCCGCATGTTCACAAATCCAACCCGAGTTTCGAGCGCCGCCTGCGGCCTTGGAATCGCCTTTGGCCGCGTGATAGAGCCGGGGCCTCGCCGGACCTGTCCGTACTCTTACCACGGGGAACGCCCATGAGCGCCGCCGCGTCACTTCCGCTCTTTCCGAACTTCTTTTCCGCGACCCTTGCCGAGACCGATCCGGAGATCGCCGAGGCCATCCGCAACGAGCTTGGCCGCCAGCAGCACGAGATCGAACTGATCGCCTCCGAGAACATCGTTTCAAAGGCCGTGCTCGAGGCGCAGGGCTCGATCATGACCAACAAGTACGCCGAAGGGTACCCGGGCAAACGCTACTATGGCGGCTGCCAGTACGTCGACGTCGCCGAAACGCTCGCCATCGAGCGCGCCAAGAAGCTGTTCGGCGCGGGTTTTGCCAATGTGCAGCCGAACTCGGGCAGCCAGATGAACCAGGCGGTGTTCCTGGCGCTGCTCAAGCCGGGCGACACCTTCATGGGCCTCGACCTTAATTCGGGCGGCCACCTGACGCACGGCTCGCCGGTCAACATGAGCGGCAAGTGGTTCAACGTCGTCTCCTACGGCGTGCGCAGGGATGACCATCTGCTCGACATGGAGGCGGTCGAGCGGCTGGCGCACGAGCACAAGCCCAAGCTGATCCTCGCCGGCGGCACGGCATATTCGCGCGTCTGGGACTGGCAGCGCTTCCGCGAGATCGCCGATTCGATCGGCGCCTACCTGATGGTCGACATGGCGCACATCGCCGGCCTCGTGGCGGGCGGCGTGCATCCTTCGCCGGTGCCGCACGCGCATGTGACCACGACGACGACGCACAAGAGCCTGCGCGGCCCGCGCGGCGGCATGATCCTCAGCAATGACGAGGAGATCGCCAAAAAGCTCAACTCGGCGGTGTTCCCGGGCCTGCAGGGTGGGCCGCTGATGCACGTGATCGCCGCCAAGGCAGTGGCGCTCAAGGAAGCGCTGCAGCCCGAGTTCAAATCGTATGCGCGGCAGGTGGTCAACAACGCCAAGGCGCTGTCGGCGACGCTGATCGAGCACGGGCTCGACGTGGTCTCGGGCGGCACCGACAACCATCTGATGCTGGTCGATTTGCGGCCCAAGAACGCCACCGGCAAGCGCGCCGAGGCGGCGCTCGGGCGGGCCAACATCACCTGCAACAAGAACGGCATTCCGTTCGACCCCGAAAAGCCGTTCGTGACCTCGGGCGTCCGCCTCGGCACGCCGGCCGGCACCACGCGCGGCTTCGGCGAGGCGGAGTTCCGGCTGATCGGCGAATACATCGTCGAAGTGTTGGATGGCTTGCGCGAGGCCAACTCCGACGAGGGCAACGCCGTGGTCGAAGCACGGGTGCGCGACAAGGTGCGGGCGCTGACGGCGCGCTTTCCGATCTATCAGGATTGAAGGTGTTGAGCGTGCGACAAGGCCCCCTCACCCGGAGGGCTTCGCCCTCCGACCTCTCCCCCCGGGGAGAGGTGGTGCGTTGGCACGATCACGCCCTATCGCACCTCTCCCTTCGGGGGAGAGGGCGGCCCGAAGGGCCGCGTGAGGGGGCCTTGGCCACCAACGCGATGGTCGAATAGATGCGCTGCCCTTATTGCGGGAACGACGATACGCAGGTCAAGGACAGCCGTCCGACCGACGACTCGTCGGCCATTCGCCGCCGCCGCATCTGCCCGAGTTGCGGCGGCCGCTTCACCACCTTCGAGCGCGTGCAGTTGCGCGAGCTGACGGTGGTCAAGAAGTCCGGCCGCAAGGTGCCGTTCGACCGCGAGAAGCTGGCCCGCTCGGTCTATACCGCGGTGCGCAAGCGCAACATCGACAGCGAGCGCGTCGAGCGCATGATCTCCGGCGTGGTGCGCCAGCTCGAGAGCCTGGGCGAGGTCGAGATCACCTCCGACCAGATCGGCGAGGCGGTGATGGAGGGACTGAAGAACCTCGACGACGTCGCCTTCGTCCGGTTCGCTTCGGTCTACAAGAACTTCGGCGCCGCCGACGATTTCCGCTCGTTCCTGAGCGAGCTCAAGGACGGCGAGACCCCCACCCTCGGCGAAGACGACGACTGATGGAACGGGAGTCCGGCGATCGCCGCTGGCTCGACGCCGCGGCGCGGCTGGCGACGCCGGCGCTCGGTAGCGCCGGCGCCGGACCGACGGTGGGCGCGCTGGTGGTGGACGAGCCGCGGCAATTGCTGTTCGGGCGGGGCGTCACGCCGCCGCGCGGGGTCACCAGCGCCGAGCACATTGCACTGAACGAAGCCCGCGGCCTCACGGAAGGCCGCACGCTCTACATCACGCTGGAGCCCGCGGCGCGCTACACGAGCTTCGCTCCGATCACCAATACGATCGTGGCGTCCGGGATCGGCCGTGTCGTCATCGGCGCGCTCGATCCGGAGCCGGAGCAGGCGGGGGCAGGGCTGCGGGCACTGGCCGAAGCCGGGATCGAAACGGCGTTCTACGAACATGCGCCGTCGCAGGCGCTGAACGAGGGGTATGCCACCCGCGTGACCAGGGGCCGGCCGTTCGTGACGCTGAAGCTGACGCTCACCGCCGACGCCATGGTCGGCCGCGGCGAGGTCGGCGGCGAACCGATCCTCGGGGCCGAGGCGCTGCGCTTCGTCGAGCGCGAGCGCGCCGCCGCCGACGCGGTGCTGTCGGGAGCCGCCCGGGCCGAGCTCGAGGACAACGATCTGCGCGTGCATCTCGACGGGCTCGAGGCCAGGGCGGGGCTGCGCGTGATCCTCGCCGGGTCGCGTGACCTCGACCTGCGGCGCGATCTGTTCGCCGCCGTCACGGGGGTGCCGATCATGGTGGTGACGACGCCGGAGCGGGCGCTGTCGCTGCGCCCCGGGATCGAGGTCGTCGCCGTCGAGGGGCGCCACGGCCGGCCGGATCTGCGCACGGCGCTGGGCGTTCTCGCCGAGCGCGGCGTCAACCGGCTCTTCGTCGAAGCCGGCGCCAAGCTGGCGGAATCGTTCATCGCCGGCGAGCTGATCGATCGCCTCTATATCCTCGACAGTCCGGTGGAGCTGGGGCGTGCCGGGGTGCCCGCGGCGCTGCTCGGCCGCTTCGAGGATCGCATACAAGCAGCGCGGTTTTCCGAGGTTGACCGGCGGATGCTGGGCGAAGATAAGGTGCGCACCCTCACGAGTAACTGAGTTTCATGCCGCAACAGCCTGCAGATGAGCGCGCGCCCATGCGCCCCGCCAATCAGCGCGGTGCCGCCCGTCTGGCCGCCGTGCAGGCGCTCTATCAGATGGATGTCGGCCGCCAGAGCCTCGAGGATACGCTGAGCCAGTTCTCCGCGCACATGCTGGGGCGCGAGGTCGAGGGCGAGCAGTATCTGCCGGCCGATGCCGACTATTTCCGGCAGATCGTGGGCGGTGTGATCAGGAGCCAGCTCGACATCGATCCCGCCATCGACAACGCGCTCAGCGACGACTGGCCGGTCGGCCGGATCGACGCGACGCTGCGCGCCATCCTGCGCGCCGCGGCCTACGAGCTCCTGCGCCGCCGCGACGTGCCGCCGGGCGTGGTGATCACCGAATACATGGATATCGCGCGCGCCTTCTACGCGGACGAAACGCCGGGCATGGTCAACGCCGTGCTCGACACGATCGCGAAGGGCGTGAGCGAGTAGCGAGTAGCGAGGAGCGAGTAGCGAGTAGGTAGAAGGGCTTCTGTTCCCTACTTCCTATTCGCTATTCCCTATTCGCTATTCCCTATTCGCTACGCTTCTCTCAGACCGAGCTGATGAGCTGCTGGATGAAGCTGGTGTCCTGGCCGTAGGACGGGGTCTTGCGGCCCTCGATGGTGAACACCTTGCCGTCCTTGAGCGAATAGACGGCCTTGTCGGCGACGCGATTGTTCTTGTCGAAATAGATCGCCAGCACCGTGCGGTCCTTGACCGTGGTCATGCCGAACGCCGTCTCGCTGACCTTGGTCTGCACATAATACCAGGCCTTGCCCTCGTTGAAGGCATTGATGGTCTGCGGTGAGCCAAGGACCGTCGCCACCAGCTCCTGGCTCTGGCCGGGCCGGATCTGCGCCATGGCGTCCTGGGAGATGGCGTAACCCTGGATCTTGTCGGTGGAGAGCGCCATGCCCGAGCCCATGCTGCAGCCGGCCAGCGTCGCGCCCAATAGACCCGTCGCAACGAGCGTCAGAAGGGCAGATGCGGCGGAGGAGCGCTGGAGCATGAATTTGACTTTCACGATGTCTCTCGACTAAGACGCCGACCCTTGGGCCAAGCGCGGGTTGTGTAGCTGCCAAGGGCGCCGGCTGGCAAGCTCGGTTGCGAACCGCTCCCGGCCTTTGTTGCCCCAGAGCATGGCCATGATATTCAATCTTTTCCGTAAATCCGCCGCCCCCAGCCCTGCCGAAGAGGGCTATCGGGCCATTGTGGCGCAATCCCGGCAGGTGAAATTCTACGCCGACTGGGGCGTGCCGGACACGGTCACCGGCCGCTTCGACATGATCTCGCTGCACCTGGTGCTGCATCTGCGCCGGCTGCGCGCCGAGCCCGCCGCCAAGGACTACGGGCAGGCGCTGGTCAACGTCTTCTTCCGCGACATGGACCATTCGATCCGCGAGCTCGGCGTCACCGATCTCGGCGTCGGCCCCCGCATCAAGAAGATGGGCAATGTGTTCTACGGCCTCGTTGGTGCCCTGGGCGAGGCGATCGACAGCGGCAGCGTTGCGGCGGTGGAGGCGGTGCTGGTGCGCAATATCTATGACGGCCCCGATCCGGGGGCCGCGCAGCTCGCCCAGTATCTGCTCGACGAGGCCGGCCGCCTCGATGCCGAACCGGTTGCGGCGCTGACCTTTGCGGGAGCCGCGGCGTGAGCGCCGGCCGGCTCCGGCTGCACGATGCGAGCGTGCGGCTCGACTCGATGCCGGTGCACGGCCGCGCCCTCGAGGTCACGCCGGACGCCACGGAGTGCGCGGCACTCGCCGAGCGGCTCGGCGTCAGCTCCGTCGACGCGCTGGCGGTGAAGCTGCACGCCGTGAAGTTCCGCGGCGGCATCCGGGTCACCGGGCGGCTGACGGCCACGGTGACGCAGCCTTCGGTCGTGACCCTCGAGCCGATGGCGCAGCAGATTTCCGAACCTATCGACCGCATCTTTTTGCCGGGCGGGGAGAAGGACTTCGCCGGCCCGGCCAACGCCGAAATCTTCGTCGATCTCGAGGGCGAGGACATGCCGGATCATTTTGAGGGAAATGAAGCCGATCTGACCGATCTCATCGTCGAGACGCTGGCGCTGGCGGTCGACCTCTATCCGCGCCGGCCGGGCGAGAGCCTTGACGACCTTGGCCTCAAGCCCGATGTGGCTGAGGATCATCCCTTCGCAGCGCTCAAAGCACTCAAAAAAGACGAGGACTAGGCTGCTTCCGCCTCTCTTGCGCCGCCTAGGCGTTTGATTAAAGGTGCGTCCCGCCCGTTGCGCCGGGCCAAAACACGGAACAAATGGTCGATTCTATTTGCATTTCGGTCGACGCCATGGGCGGCGATATCGGGCCCGAGGTGGCGATCCACGGTGCGTGGCTCGCGCTGCGCGAGCGCAAGAACATCAGCTATATTTTCCACGGTCGCGAGGCCGACATCACCCCGTTGCTCGAAAAGTACCCCGAGCTGAAGCCGGTGAGCAAAGTCGTGCACTGCGACAACGTCATCTCGATGGAGGAAAAGCCCTCGCAGGCGCTGCGCAAGGGCCGCGGCAACTCCTCGATGTGGAATGCCCTGCAATCGGTCAAGGACGGCGACGCCGACGTCGCCATCTCCGGCGGCAATACCGGCGCGCTGATGGCGATGGCGACCTTCTGCCTGCGTCCCATCGTGGGCATCTCGCGTCCGGCGATCGCCGCCATCTGGCCGACGCTGCGGGCCGACATCATCGTGCTCGACGTCGGCGCGACCATCGGCGGCGACGCCAAGCAGCTCGTCGATTTCTCGATCCTGGGCGCGGCGCTGGCGCGCGCCCTGTTCGACCAGGAATTGCCGTCGATCGGCCTGCTCAATGTCGGCACCGAGGAGATGAAGGGCCACGACGAGGTCAAGGACGCCGCCGCGATGCTGAGCGCGGCGAGCGGCGCCGGCTTCACCTATCACGGCTTTGTCGAGGGCGACGACATCGGCAAGGGGACCGTCGACGTCATCGTCACCGAAGGCTTCACCGGCAACATCGCGCTCAAGACCGCGGAAGGCACGGCGCGCCAGGTCGGTACCTATCTTCGCAATGCGCTCAAGGCCGACATCTTCTCGATGCTCGGCGCCATGCTTGCGGGCAAGGCGCTCAACGCCATCCGCCGCAAGCTCGACCCGCGCAACGTCAATGGCGGGGTTTTTCTCGGCCTCAACGGCATCGTCATCAAGAGCCATGGGGGCACCGACGAGGTCGGCTTCAAGGCGGCGCTCGGCCTCGCCTACGAGATGGCGCGCAGCCGGCTCATCGACAAGATTTCCGAAGGCATGCGGCGATTCCCAGCGTTCCCGGCTCCCGTGCCGGCTTCAACCGACAGAGAGGCGAATCCCGCGTGAGTGAGTTGCGATCCATCGTGCGCGGCGTCGGCAGCTACCTGCCGGCGCGCATCCTGACCAACGACGAGCTGTCGAAAACCATCGACACCTCGGACGAATGGATTCAGCAGCGCGTCGGGATCAAGCAGCGCCACATCGCCGCCGACGGTGAGTTCACCTCCGACCTCGCGGTGCACGCCGCCCGCCGCGCCCTCGACAATGCCCGGGTCTCGCCCGCCGAGATCGACCTGATCATTGTCGCCACCACGACGCCGGACCTGACGTTTCCGGCGACCGCCGCGATCGTGCAGCAGAAGCTCGGCATGCATCACGGCGCCGCCTTCGACATCCAGGCGGTCTGCTCGGGCTTCGTCTATGGCATGGTCACCGCCGACTCCTACCTCAAGAACGGCATCGCCCGCCGGGCGCTGGTGATCGGCGCCGAGACCACCTCGCGCATTCTCGACTGGACTGATCGCACCACCTGCGTGCTGTTCGGCGACGGGGCAGGGGCCGCCGTTATCGAGCTCGGCGGCGACGGTGATCGCGGGATCCTCGCCTCGTCGCTCCGCTCCGATGGCCATTTCGCCGACAAGCTCAACACCACCGGCGGGCCGTCCTCGACGCAGTCGATCGGCTTCGTGCACATGGAAGGCAAGGAAGTCTTCCGCCACGCCGTGGGCAAGATCACCGACGTGGTGGAGAACGTGCTCTCGGCCACCGGCTATACGGTGAAAGACCTCGACTGGTTCGTCCCGCACCAGGCGAACCGGCGCATCATCGAGGGCGCCGGCGAGAAGCTGCACATTCCGCCCGAAAAGGTGGTGATCACCGTCGACCGCCACGCCAACACGTCGGCGGCCTCCGTCCCGCTGGCGCTGACCGAGGCCGTGTCCGACGGCCGCATCAAGCGGGGCGATCTGGTGATGATCGAGGCGATGGGCGGCGGCTTCACCTGGGGCGCCTCCCTGATCCGCTGGTAGCCATGGTCGCGATCCCGACGCTCGAAACCGAGCATCTGCGGCTGCGGCCGTACCGGCTCGAGGACTTCGAGGACTACGCCCGCATGTGGCAGGAACCGGCGGTCGTCCGCTTCATCGGCGGCCAGCCGTTCACGCGCGAGCAGTCCTGGGGCCGTTTCCTCCGGCAGGTCGGGCTCTGGCACTATCTCGGCTTCGGATTTTTCGCCATCGAACACAAGCCGACCGGCAGGTTCGCCGGCGAATGCGGCTTCCACGACCTGCACCGGGCGCTGACTCCGTCCATCGAAGGCACCATGGAGACCGGCTGGGCCCTGGTGTCCGAGATGCAGGGCAGGGGCCTTGCCGAGGAGGCGGTGCGCGCCGCCATCGGCTGGGCTGCCGAACACGGAACCGGCGACCGGCTGACCGCGATCATCGATCCCGGGCACGCCGCATCGCTGCATGTTGCCGGCAAGCTCGGCTTCGTCGAGTTCGCGCGCGGCGGCTATGGCGGCAAGCCGGTCGTGCTGCTCGAGCGCCCGCGGCGCTGATCCGATCCGCAAACTTCGGCGCAAACTCGAACGGCCCTCCAAGGTTGCCTTAATCCCCTATGGGGGTTAGTGTTTCGCGGCTCGAGGGAGAGCCCCGGCGGATACGGTGGCGGCGGAACGGGGGAGAGGCATGGCCCAAAAGACTGTGACGCGAGCAGACCTCGCCGAGGCTGTCTATGAGTCGGTGGGTCTGTCGCGAACCGAGTCGGCCGAACTGGTCGAGCGCTTTCTCAACCTGATCGGCGATGCCCTCGTGTCGGGCCAGAACGTCAAGCTGAGCTCGTTCGGATCGTTCCAGGTCCGCTCCAAGAACCAGCGCATCGGCCGCAACCCCAAGACGGGCGAGGAAGTGCCGATCCTGCCGCGGCAGGTTCTGGTGTTCAAACCCAGCAACGTGTTGAAATCCAAGATCAACAAATCTATGGTTCGCGCTGGAAAATAAGCCTTTCTTACGAAAGGATTCGGCGTGGAGAAGTCGCCCGAGGCGTTCCGCACGATCTCCGAAGCCGCTGACGAGCTCGATCTGCCGCAGCACGTGCTTCGCTTCTGGGAAACGCGATTCTCGACCATCAAGCCGCTCAAGCGCGGCGGCGGCCGGCGTTATTACCGGCCCGAGGATGTGCTCCTGCTCAAGGGCATCCGTCACCTGCTCTACGACCAGGGTTTTACCATCAAGGGCGTGCAGAAGATCCTCAAGGATCAGGGCGTGCGCCATGTGGCGGCGATCGGCAATGGCGGTGCGTCCGAGTCGCTGCCGCCGCCGGAGACGGCCGGCATGCAGACGACCGCTGCGGGCGAGCTGGCCGACGCCGCGGACGAGATGTCGCCGGTCAACGGCAGCGGCGCCGGACGCGAGCTGAGCGGCGAGGGCCGCGACAAGCTCGAGGCCGTGCTGCGCGAGCTGCTCGAATGCAAGCGGTTGCTGGAGCGGGCCCGGGAATAAGGTGCATCTGGGCCCCCGGTGTTCACCCCTCGCGGGGAGGGGAGCGCGGCTGGAGCCGATTGGCTCGGAGCGGAGCTTCGGAGGGGGCGAGGCACGCTCGGTGCCGACTGCCTCCCTCCTCCGGCTCGATGACGGACTCAGCGAAGGGCTA
>Ga0134126_10010446_pt1 | contig 11702 bp, 7 predicted proteins | sample KB31752_FD_96881 | JGI IMG/M metagenome (GOLD analysis project Ga0134126, IMG submission 96881) | Terrestrial soil microbial communities with excess Nitrogen fertilizer from Kellogg Biological Station, Michigan, USA - KB3-175-2 | ecosystem: Environmental > Terrestrial > Soil > Unclassified ...
CAGGGCCTGCGCCGACCGTTAGAGCAGCAGTCATCGTCGAAGTTCCGCCGGAGTTTAAATCCTTCAACAGCACATCGTAAATTCCATCCGGGACAGCTTTGCTATTAACCAACAATTGGGTTGCAGATGACGCAAGCACCGGCGTTGTCTGTTTTCCTAATTGCACCGAGGTATTCGCCTGCAGCCCCAGACCTGAGATCGTCAGAGGAGTTCCGCCTGCAGCGCTGGCTCGTCCGGGAGTCAAGTTGTCGCCGTAGAGCACTTTGCCGGCGTAGTGATAATCGGGCCTGCCATCCCCACGATAATCGGCGATTCCGACGCGAAAAGATGTACTCTGCAAAATTTGCGCGTCAAGCCGGGTTTCACCAAACACGGTTGTGTTAAATGCCGATGGCGTATTAGCGGGCGCGGGTGAAGTCCCCGGATTGGCAAGTGCCCACATTCCTATGACCGGCGCGGCCTTCGATTCTGAAAGACTGTGCGAGTCATCTGTTGCATTCACAATGACTGAAAGCGTGCGATTTGCGTGAGCGGAAAATTGAAAGAAATCCGCATCGCCATACCCGCTCAAGGCTCCCGCCCAACTGCCGGATGCAGGCAGTTGCACTGGGGCTGCAAAGCTGGTTAGCCCATACCGTTGTGGCGTTTGGACTGCGCTCGACTTCATCAGGATATTCTGAGTTAAGTCGCCGCCGAGAGTTACTGTCAGCAGAATCGGCTGCGCTGAACCGGAGGGCTGGACTTGCGACGCCGAGCTGTATGGACCTGCATGAGTCGACCATAGAGGATCGACGGCTTCAACGGTCAGTTGATATTGCGCGCTGGTTGCGCCGTTCGGAATCTGCAAGCCGGCCAAATCGAAGAAACCCTCTAAACTCAAGTCGTCCGAGCCAAATCGATTAAAGTTCTGGCCGGTGCTGTCCAGCAGTCCGGTGATTACATTTCCCGCGTTACCGCAAAATAAAAATCCTGAAATGGAAGAAGCGATCGCAGTGCCGGATGGCTGGCCAGTTGAGGGATCGATCCAGCGTGCGACAACATTGACGCCTTGCATCGGCTGGGCTGCAACTCCGGCTCCATCTGTGAAATACACGCTGCCGTGTATGCGGGCAGTCGTCTGCGAGAAAATCCTTTTGCCAGGAAAATTTGCCAGGTTTTGCGCAGTAACTGGATAAAGGCGCGAGATGGCGGCTTGGTCATCCATTTTGGGTTGCGTTGGATTAATAGCGCCGTTGTTGGAATAGCAATTCGCCACCGGAACGCAGAATGGCGGGTCGAACTCGTGCATTAGGGGAAAGCCCGCGATCTGGGCGGCGGTGGCGGAGGGTGTTCCGGTGACAACGTTAAGATTGGCTTGTGACCAGTCGAGGCCCAACACGCGGCCGATAACGCGCACCAGGTGATATTGCATGTCGGGCAGTTGGGAAGAAGTCTGCGCGCAATTACCATTCAGCACAATGAGGGCATGCAGGAACTGGGCGTTTGTGCCGAAGTTATCGATTCCGCCGAAAACCGCATTCTGTGCGCAATCTGCGGAGTTGCTGGCGCCTGTGCCCAGCAAGTCGTCAGTGACGGAGCCGTCCTGATCGTAAACAATACCGATGGGCGCAACGGTTGCGGTGGGCGCGATGTCCGCGGGAGTGGTGATCGCTCCGTTTGCGACTGCGAGGTTCAAACCGGTAACGTCTTCAGCGAGTTGCCCGGAATGAGTGGCTGAAAGCGCCACGGTAGGAATCGCCGTCCATGCTGCGAACGCATTGGCCACGAATGTATCGGCACTCGCACCGGAAAGAACCGCACTCAGGTTTCCTTGATCGGTGTAGTAACTCAGCGTGCCTTGCGCCCAGGTGAGAGGCGAACCCAATGCCGATGGATCGAAGTAGCTCGCACCCGCAACGTAAGCGGGCCCGCCGGCACTTGCAATTCTTGCCAGCTGAAGAACCAGCGCGAACGCAAATATCTTTTTGGTCATCGGCTGTTCTTTTCGGCTTCACGGATGGCTGCGATGACTCGCCGGATTTCAATGGTCCGCGGAGGTTTTCCGATCGGAGCTTTGACTGCTATTAATCCGGCGCGGTTCACAGCAAATCTGCCAGCGCGATTTCCGACGGGGCTGGTCAGTCCCAGCCGGCTCGGGGGGTATAAGAAGAGAAGAACCCGTTCTCCAGGATGATAGCGTTCGCCGGACTGCCACAATCCAGCCCACTCAGTTATTTCGAGTGTTTGGCCACGGTGCACGTTGCGAATGGCTTAATCCACGCGGAAGATGATTTGGGTGGTCGCCAGGGCGCTGGACGAATCGGAATTGCGGTGCTCGACCCGCAGGACAGTTCCGGAAAATATTCTGCCCGCATCGTGCAAGACCCGCCAGGAAATGGGGAGGAGTTCCGCCGAGGGTGCATCGGATTCTATTTCGAATCGCTGCCTGGGCGCTTTCGCGGTGAACCCCAAAACGGCGGTGATGAAGAGTGCAATCGTGCAGGCGGAGCGCACCTCGAGCCTCACAGTCCGGAAGGCCGCGCTCTGACGGGAGCAGCAGGAGTCTATTTCAAGTCTCGCGGCACATCTGTGACGGATGTCACACGTCAAGTGTGATGAATGAACAGGTGCAGGTCTCAAGGAACTCTATAGCACGTTCGGCAAATATCCTTCGTGGACCTTCGTGTCCTTCGTGGTTAATGAATTTAAAATGTCAACCACGAAGGACACTAAGGACCACCAAGGAAATCTAAACCGAATAATTAACGCGACCCTATTTCTCTTGCAGGAATATCTTTTGCGCAGAAAGATGCGCGCCGGCCAGCAGTAGGAGTCCAGACAAGAAAGCCCAGAACATCAAGCTTACGGAAATAGCAAACGGGCCGTAGACTTCCTGGAAATTCAGGCGCGGCAACAGCAGGATGTATGAATATTTCAGGATTTCCGAGAGCAGTCCCATGATGATGGCGGCGGGAAGGACGGTTTTGGCCGGGACTTTGCCATTAGGCAGCAGCCAATAAATCAGGAAGAAGATGCACATGCTGGCGATGGTCGCGAACACTTTTGCGGTCATGAAATCGAGTATTCGAATTAAGAAGAATTCGTGCCCAAAGGCCAGCATACGTAGAAGGAAAAGATTTCCGGCGCTTAGTGCGATGGAAATTAGTGACAGAATTCCACAGGCAAAAGCCAATGCCAGAGCGATGATCTGGTTTCCCAAGTAGGAACGGTTATTCGGAAAGCGCCACACGCGATTCAACGCCACTTCAAGCGGCATGAATATCCCGGTCGATGTCACCAGCAAAATAAGAAACGATGCGAGTTGGGCACGGTTCTTCGCCGTCGCCAATGCGCTCAGGTTCCGAATTACAAATTCTTGTCCGGCAGGGAGATAGTCCCTGAGCAACTCCACGATAACTCGATACATAGTCGGCGAGTGAAAAACCCGCAGGACAAGCGTCATGAGCAGCAGAACAAATGGAAAAAACGAAAGGATGGCATTGGCTGCGACGGAAAAGGCAAAGGTGTGAACTTCGGTGTGAAGTAGATACCCTACGGTGGAAAGAGTCAGCCGCCGGTAATACCTGAAGCGGCTCCGCTTGGGTTTTTCGGCTGCTGCCAGCTTACTGGCAGGGTCAGAAGCGGAGCTGAACTGTTGCACGATTGCTCAATCTTATCAAAGACTTGCATCCAAACCGCGCCTTATGCGAGCCGCCAACCTTACGCAGGCATCACGTTGTGCCCTATTAAATCGATTAAACGCTTAAATTTCCCTTGCCATTGCGGTAAGTTCCTGAATATTATTTGGTGCTCACTGCCTGAACTTTTGGGCTGTGACGAACAGAATTCGGGCGGATGTTTTGTGTCACGTCGTCGAAACTCGCAAAGCAGTCGTAGCTCTGATGGTTGGGGAAACGTTTCCCAAAACATCAGGGCTTTTACTTTTTTGAGCTGATCTCGAGTGTAGCAAGACACGACCTGTATTCAACATGCTCCAGTCTCTTCAGGGGGGAAGTTGAGGCGCAAGCCTCGCGAAGGAACTTGAGCAAATCTTAGCGAATGGCTGAAAGGAGTAACTTAGTGAGAGAGAAGGGTACAGTAAAGTGGTTTAACGGGGCCAAAGGATATGGTTTCATTCAGAGGTCCACTGGTGAAGACGTTTTCGTTCACTTCTCCGCCATCCAGGAAAACGGCTATCGCACTCTCAACGAAGGTGAGACAGTCGAGTTTGACTTGCTGAAGGGGCCGAAAGGCTTCCAGGCAGCCAACGTTAGCCGCGGATAGTCCACCCCTAACGCAACAACGTGTGTTGGGGATCCCGGATCGAGCCCCGCATCCACTTGCAGACCCTTCCAGGAACGCTGGAAGGGTTTTTCAGTGTTGGGTTTGCGGTGAAAGGGCGTCAATTCCCAGCTTCGGGAATCTCAATCGAAACCAGGTCGCCATCCAGCTTGCCGCCGGCGCGGTAATTCAGGTTGACCGGAATATTCTTCCATGCACAGGAAAAATCCGTAGGTCCGATTACCGCCATAGACTTGTAGTCAGCCGTGCGGAATTTGAGAATTTTGCCTCTCCGTGAGACGGAGAGAACTGCGGCTGGCGCCTTGGAACAATCCACCGAGAGTAGCGTCGCCTTCAAGAAAGTCACCGGGCGCTTATCAATTTCTTTTTTTACGTTCACTGGGCTGGAAGAACTCGCGGGCTGGTCGCTATCGGAATCCTCGTCATCATCCTTCGCAGATTTTTCGTCGTTAGCGGTGATCGGGTTTGATTTTGCCGAAGCCGCAGCTTCTTCTGGGGCAACGCCGTATTTTTTCAGGAAGGGCAAGTCCGCAAGATCTTTACCGGCCGCTTGTGCGATGCGCGGGTCCTGGCTCAGCTTCAGGCGTTGGAGCGTGGAAGTGGCATCGTCGAATTTCTTCGCGGCTAAATAAGCGCGGGCCAATCGCAGTTGGTAGTCCTCGTCGCCCGGACTGAGTTGCACCGCCTGCTTCATCGACTCGACCGCGGCATTTCCTCCGCCTCCGGCAAGCCGCGCCCATCCCAGCATATTGTAGGCCTCAGCGAAGTCTGGATATTCGTCGATCACAATGTGCAGGCTTTCCATCATGTTTGCCAGGCCTTGCACCCTCGCCCCGGTTTCGCCCGAATGATAACTTGCCAATGCCATGCCGAACCGCGTCCAGGGATCGTTCGCATTCATCTGCACGGCAGCGTTCAATTCTTCGAAAGCATGAGTCGTATCGCCTTTCTGAACGTATGCCCACGCCAGCGCGCGATGCGCCACCACGGTTTCAGTTTTCGGATCAGCGATGAGTTTTTGCAGTTGATTAATTGCCGCCTGACGCCGCTCCGGGATACGCAGCTCCATCTCATCGACCAACGCTTGCCCTTCTGCAATGGGAAGCGACTGTGAACTGGTGCCAATGTCGTCGACAGAGAAGGGCAACGCGGCTTGAGTAACAGCTTGCGGGATCCGCGGGGCATTTGGTCGGTGAGAGTCGTCCAGCGCGGTAAATAACGGCGTAAGCGAATGAAAGTAGGCTTTTACCTCCTGATCCAGTTGCGCAACCGACATCCCAAAAGCCTGCTGAATTGCCCGGTCGACCGGCATTCGCTGGATTTCCACCAGGCCGAAGTACTTTCCAAGTTCTGACATTTTGTCTTTGTTGAGAAGGTAATGCACCAGAATCCAGGACTGCGCAAAGAAGAGCGTGTGATGCGTTCCTTCCTGCCCATTTGCCACGCGGTTTTTCATCGTCAGCAGATCAGGCCACGCCAGCCAAACTGGATTCTGCAGAATTTCGGTGAATGACTTGAGCTCCTTGACTTCGGTCTGGCGCCCGAAGGGATCGGTCTGCGAGGACGGCTTCAGTTCCGGATCGCTGCCGAATTCGGCGCTTTTGGGCGTCAGGTTGAGGGAAGAGAAGTATTACGCGAAGCCTTCATCAAACCACGCCGGCGTCGGCGGATAATTGTAGTTCAGCATGTAATGCGCGAACTGGTGTCCCACCGCGCGCCAGGGATCCGGCCGCGAGAGATTTAATACAACAAAAACACGATCTTCGCCGGAAAGCCAGAAGCCATCCGAATCCATCTCTTTGCTATTCACTTCCGGCACAAGCTGGCCGAAATCTTTGTCGGCGCGTATGGCGATAATCTCCATCGGCTCTGACATTCGCAGCTTGCCTCGCGACAGCAACTGCCCAAATATCGCGCGCATCTGCTCAAAGTGGGCAGCAACGTCATGACCGGGCCTTTCTCCGGCATCAGTAATTACGACGAAGTGATCGGAGCTGACGCGCAGCCAATGCTGATCAGCGGCGCGAACAGCGAAGGATGTGAATAGAGCGAGAAAAGCCAAAAGCTTACAAAGCCGCCCAACTGGTTTTTCAAAAACTGGCATGAAGTAAGAGGCCGATCTTCAGGTCGAATCCTAGCACGCCTGGCTCAAAAATCTCTTGCCCTTATTATGTGATTCCCTTATTATTGGTATGTGAATATCACACTTTCACTCGATGACAAACTAGTCAAGGAACTTCGGAAGCTTGCTGTGGACCGGGACACAACTTTAACTGGCTTGGTTCGAGAATATCTGGAAAAATTGGCCGCCGAGAATGCCACCTCTGGACGAAAGCGGCGCGAGATCGAGGCCCTGGAGCGGAGCTTTAGGCAGTTCCACCGCAAGCTGGACTTCGGCAAGCGGACCTGGAAGCGGGAAGACCTCTATGTCCGATCCTGATTTTCTTGACAGCAACATTCTGGTTTACGCCCACGATGATGCTGATCCTAGAAAGAGGGAGATCGCGCAAAACCTCATGAAGCGTGCCGTGCTGGGAGAGATGTTCATATCCACGCAAACCCTTGCGGAATTTTCCGCGACATTGCTTCACAAATTTTCACGACAATTTTCTCCGGATGAAGTCACAGGTATGCTTGATGCGCTTGCGCCTATCAGGCTTGTAGTGCCCGATGCGGGGATGGTCCGTCGGGCAGTCGAAGCGCACGCGACTTACGGATTACACTTTTACGACGGGATGATCGTTGCGGCTGCAGAGCGCGGACGATGCCAGCGGATTTGGTCAGAGGACTTAAACGCGGGTCAGAAATATTTTGGGATCGGGGTAGAAAATCCCTTCAAGTAATGGTTCCTGCGGCGATGAGTGATTTGAATTCTGTAGCCTAAACTGGAATCCAGATTGCCTCCAGGTAGACGCGAATCTCTCTGTGGCTTTCCTCTGTGGAACTCTGTGCCCTCTGCGATAAAGCTTTTTGCGATCCTCACCTTCGCTCCGACAAGTTTTTGCCGTCCCAGGCTTTTAAACCCTCCACCACAGAGAACACTGAGGTTCACAGGGACACACCACAGAGTAAAATCGCGCAGTTCGTCACTCGCAAGATTGCGTTGAGATGACCCAGGAAACTATTGGACAGACAACAGGATCAAAGATAACTTTGCGCAAAGTTTGCCAGCCGGAAAAGGCGAGCTTTGTTTGACTTTATTGGGAGGGTGGAACCCCAATCACAGTCGCCACGTTCGCAGCCATGCGGGTCAATTCATCTCCTCTGAAATATTGCCCCTTAGCTGCTTTCATCTCCGGCATCGCAACGTAAGGCTTGCTGTAATCGTTATTGGCATTCCAGAAAAGAAAGCCGATGCCGCCCTTGTTCTTGGCAGTCAAAACCTGCACTTCGATGTATTTTGGCGAATAGGTCTTGGTCCGCCAGGCGAATGCCTGCAGCCACGGGCGGAGTACTACACCGCTGCCTTGCGTGATCTTTTGGAAACGGTCCATCGATTCGGCGATGAAGTGCTCCGGCGCATCACCCGGCCTGGCGATGTTGTCCATGCCAAAGAAGTGGGAGGGGTAGATCATGGGCGAGAGCACATCGCAGAACTTTGCCATGCGGACGATGTCCTGGCCGGTATGGTTCAGGTCAACCTGCCGCTGCCAGGCCATGATCCCGAACACATCCAGCGAGAGCAGAACGCCCTTGGGATGCAGCGTGGTGTAAGCGCGGCGCAGGAAGTCTGCAATTACCTCAGACCGCTGCCACTCGGGATGTGATTTTTGGAATGAAAACCCTGCATCTTTCTGGTCGCCCTCGGCAGGGAAGCGGACGTAGTCGAACTGGATCTCATCAGCCCCGGCCTGAGCTGCCGCTAACGCCAAGGCTATGTCATATTCCTGGACTTCGATGCGCGAGGGGTCGGTCCAGACCAGCTTGCCGTTCTCTCGCCAGGGCTGGCCGGTTTTTTTGGATTTAATCGCTAATTCAGGATGCGAAACTACCAGGCGCTCGTCTCGAAAAATGGCAATTCTCGCAATGGCGTGCATGCCCTGCGAGTGCAGAAACTGGACATACTTGGGCACGTCATGAATGTAGGTCTTGTGCGCCCCGAGCAACGGGTGCTCGAAGGGAATGTTAACTGTGCCGTCGCTGTCTTTTACGTCAAACACCACAGCATTTCCGCCAGCATCATGCCAACGTCGGACGATCTTTATTCCCCGATCACTTGCCGCCATCAATCCAGTCAGATAGATCGCCCGCACTTCGAAGTCTTTGGGAACAGAGATGGATTTCTCGATTGTCGGGCTGTCGATCATCCCCGGAATGGTTAGCTGCTGCCCCATCTTCAGGAAAGTGCCATGCACTTCAGGATTCGAGCCACGGATGGCCTCCGCCAATTCGGAAGACGTAAGGTAAGAAGTCTGGCCAAGGTAGTGCCGGGCTACAGAGATGACTGTATCTCCGCGACGAGCTTCGTAGAACTTCGTCCCGGGCGGCGGTAATTTTGGAGCAGGGATCTGGCCGCTGACCGTTGTCGCCGTTGCGGGAACTAATTTTGCCGTTTGAGGTGCGGCTGCCGCTTTCACGGTGCGAAGGTGCATGAGGCCGAGGCCAAAAGCTACCACGCCCAGAGCTAGAAAAATTTTAAGCTGGCGCCGTTGCAAGTTTTTCTCCAGAGACATCGCTTTGTTCGATGCTACTGATGCGGAATTCTGATCGCTAGTTACGCCAGACCACGAACGTCGGGAAAGCCTGGCTCCGCGGCAGCCTTTTTCAGTTCGGGAACTGTCCCGGCGCGACCTGCACCGAAACTCCGCAATTTGACGGCAAAGATGGTGAAAGCTAGTCTGGTTCTTTTTCCTGCGCAAAACATTTCCGTTTACACGATTTCACCTGGTAATGTAAGTGACTCTCTCGATGCAACCGCCGCATCTAAATGTTGCAGAAGATGAGGTTTGCGAGTTTTGGTTGGAGTTGGCGAGATGGTTGCTGTAATCGTTCCCAGAGCAGGTTTTTAAAAATGACAAAATTTGTCACTCCGGTGATCGACGCAATCGAATCCGCAAGCCAGAGTTAGGAGAGCTAGGCACCAGTATGAAGACTATTGCCAGCACAGTTCTTGATCCCAGTCGCCGGAGCGGTGATGCCCGAGATTTTGAAGGCGGGCTCCGGCGGAAAATCGTAGGCCAGGACGCGGCGGTCGAAAAGGTCGTCGAAATTTATCAGATGTTCCTGGCTGGCTTAAATGCTCCCAATCGTCCAGTCGGCAATTTGCTGTTTCTGGGCCCCACCGGTTCCGGTAAAACTCGCGTGGTTGAAGCGCTTGCCGAGACCCTTTTCGGGGACGCGCGCGCCTGCATCAAGATCGATTGCGCCGAATTCCAGCATTCGCATGAAATTGCAAAACTGATTGGATCGCCTCCGGGCTACCTGGGTCACCGCGAGACCCACCCCTTGCTTACGCAAGAGGCACTGAATCAATGGCACACGGACAAGCTGAAGATGTCGATTTTGCTGTTTGACGAAATCGAAAAAGCGTCCGACGCCCTTTGGCAGCTTTTGCTCGGAATCCTTGACAAGGCTACGCTCACCCTCGGCGATAACCGTCGCGTGGATCTCTCTCAGTGCATCATCATTATGACCTCGAACCTGGGGGCTGGAGAGATGAGCAACCTTGTCGGGGGTGGTTTTGGATTTGCGCCCAAGGCCGAGCTGGTCGATGAGGCCTTTGATGAAAAAATCAACCGCACCGCAGTCGAAGCCGCCAGGCGCAAGTTCACGCCCGAGTTCATGAACCGGATCGACAAAGTTGTGGTGTTCAAAACCCTGCGGCCAGAACACCTGCAGCAGATTCTGGAGATTGAACTTGGAATGGTGCAGCAGCGGGTGCTGATGGCTTCCGCAGCCAACCAGTTCGTTTTTTCCTGCACGACGAAAGTGAAGAACTTTTTGCTGCAGGAAGGCACGGATGCACGTTACGGGGCTCGGCATTTAAAACGGGCCATCGAACGGCATCTGGTATTCCCGTTGGCAAATCTGGTTGCCACCGGCCAGATTCGGCTCGGAGATTTCGTCCGCGTCGATCTGAGCCCGGAAGGTTCTTTGACCTTCGTCAAGGAAGCCGAAGGAGCCATGGTGCCCATGTTGATGGAGCGCTACGGCGCCGCCGCCAGCGCACCGAGTCTAGCCGCTCGCGCGGTCAGGCCAATTGCTAAACCGAAAGAGTTCACCGCCACGCCTGGCAACGAAACCAAGTAGATCCTTACGCCACGAGAAAGGCCCAGCAAAAAACCGCTGGGCTTTATCTTTGGTGCCTACAATCCAACTAGCTTCCCGCTCAAAACCTGATTCAATAATCATGTGGCGAATGCTTTTACTTCGAGCGGCAAGCGCACTCTGGTCATTTGCCTGCTGCTGGCGGCGGGCACGCTCGCGCTCTACAGCCGTGCCGTGCATGCGGGATTCTTGCGTTATGACGATGACCGTTATGTGGTCGAGAACCAGTATGTGCGCTCGGGTCTTCACTGGAGCACGGTGGCATGGGCGTTCACCACGTTTGAACAGGCTAACTGGCATCCCCTGACGTGGCTTTCTCACGCGCTTGATGTCCAGCTTTTTGGATTGAACCCCGCGGCCCACCATTTCATGAATTTATTGGTTCACGGCGCGAGCGTTGTGTTGCTGTTTCTACTGCTGCAATGGCTGACCGGATACCCCTGGCGCAGCTTGGCGGTTGCCGCACTGCTTGCCGTCCACCCGATGAATGTCGAGTCGGTGGCTTGGATCGCCGAGCGCAAGAACGTGCTATGCATGTTCTTTTTTTTGCTCACGCTATTGATATACGGACACTACGTCCGCAGGGCAAACGTCGCGAGATATTTCGCCGTCTTAGTCGGCTTCGCGATGGCATTGATGTCGAAGCCGATGGCGATTACCCTGCCGTTCGTACTTTTGCTACTAGATTACTGGCCATTGAGAAGGTTGGGATCGAGGGAATCTGTTGATATCAACGGGAGCCTCGTCCTTGAAAAGAGGTCGATGACCTGGCTGGTGATTGAGAAATTGCCACTCTTCGTGATGTCCGTTGCCAGTGCAGTCGTTACCATCAAGGCGCAGCGGGCCGGCGGCGCGGTCACTGTTAAATATTCGGTAGTGGCGCATCTACAAAATGCCGTCGTCAGTTATGTGCTGTATATCGGGAAAGCGATCTGGCCGGCGCGATTGGCAGCGCTTTATCCATATCCAACGGGTGGTTGGCCTGCGACGGTAGTGGTCCTCTCCGCGCTCCTCCTGATAACCGTGACCGCATTGGTGCTCAGATATCGAGAACATCGCTATTTGCTTTGGGGATGGCTCTGGTTTCTCGGGACGATGGTTCCTATGATTGGCCTCGTCCAGGTCGGTAATCAAGCCATGGCCGACCGCTACGC
>Ga0134126_10010447_pt1 | contig 11702 bp, 11 predicted proteins | sample KB31752_FD_96881 | JGI IMG/M metagenome (GOLD analysis project Ga0134126, IMG submission 96881) | Terrestrial soil microbial communities with excess Nitrogen fertilizer from Kellogg Biological Station, Michigan, USA - KB3-175-2 | ecosystem: Environmental > Terrestrial > Soil > Unclassified ...
GTCTATGCGATTGCTGGCCTCCTGATCCAATTCGATCGTCAACTCATCGGCTCGGATTCGCTGATTTTCTTGGGCCAGACCCGCCTGCAGCCTGAGATCGAGTTTGCACCAACAAACAGCTTGTGCAAAGAAATCCGCTATGCGTTCTTGATAGTGAGAGCCCTCGCGGGGGTCGATTGCCGTCAAACTCTTCGCGAGTCGATCAGCAAGGCGTATTTTCTGCCGAAGACCCGACAGTTGATCGGTGCTCACCTCGACAGAGACCTGAACGCCCGCTTTCCAACTCCGTTTTTTCACGTTGAACACACAGGCCAGCACGTCGGGATGTCCCTCAACCGAGTCAGGCCCGAAGAAGAACGTGACGCGAAAAGATGAGACGTCACTGGTTGATTCTGGAACCATGAGGCGGCATTGTATCATGATTCACAGGGAGACTTGGGGGCTTGATTGACGTCGCTGTACCCCGAAGATAAGATGGAAACACCATGAGCGGCGTCGCCCACCAAACGCGGGTCATTGCGATCCAAGAGGCACTCCGAAACATGGGGACTGTAGATGGATGGCTTTTCTACGACTTTCGCGGCAGTGACCCGCTTGCCTATCGTGTTTTGCTCCTTGATCCGACCCAGCATGTCACTCGACGCTGGTACTATTGGATCCCTACGTCGGGAGAACCGGTCAAACTCCTTCACAGGATCGAACCACATACGCTGGATGAGTTACCCGGTCAATGCCAGCCGTACGTCTCATGGGAACAGCAACGTCTGTTATTGGCCTCTCTGTTGCGAGGTCGGCGGCGCATCGCCATACAATACTCGCCGTTCAACGCTATTCCATACCTGTCCAGAGTTGATGCTGGCACCGTCGAACTCATTCGAAGTTTTGGACTCGAGGTGGTCTCATCAGCCGATCTTGTCCAACGATTCGAGGCAGTCTGGACGGATGAGCAATTGGAATCCCATCGGTACGCCGTGACGGCACTCAGAAAGATTGTCGACGAGGCCTTCGCCTATGTGGCGTCTTGTCTCACCAACCAACGGTCGTTATCTGAATATGGTCTACAACAGTTCATTCTCTCACGTATTCGCGATGCGGGCATGACGACATCGAGTGCTCCGATTGCAGCTGTTGATGCCCATAGTGCTGATCCCCATTATGGGCCGACTGAGTCAGGCTCTTCACTGATCACGCGAGACAATTTGGTTCTGATCGATTTATGGGCGAAACAAATGGCACCGGGCTCGGTCTATGGAGATATCACCTGGACAGGCTATACCGGGAAGCAGGTGCCGGCAGACCAGCGCATGATCTTTGAACACGTTCGGCGTGGGCGTGATGCGGCCCTATCCTTCGTCCAGGATCAGGTGGCTAGAGGCCGATTTCCTTGCGGATGGGAAGTTGATGATATCTGCCGTAATAAGATTCGAGCGGCGGGCTACGGCGACTTCTTCATCCATCGAACCGGCCACTCAATCGGTGAGGAAGTCCATGGTAATGGAGCCAATATCGACAACCTGGAAACTCAGGACAGTCGTCGGCTCATGCCCAAAACTTGCTTTTCTATCGAGCCGGGAATCTACCTCCCGGGAGAGTTTGGGATTAGGAGCGAGCTTGACGTCTATATAGCGGATCGAGAAGCCATCGTGCACGGCTTACCACTTCAAACCGAAATCATATCTCTGCTCTGACCCTTTCTTGACACCATGTCTGATGGGCGGCTAGATTTACTCATCCGGCAAAAATGCCTTCCTAATCACATACGAGGCCGTACGTGTTCGGCACAATGGGTTTCTCCGAACTCATTATCATTTTGGTCATCGTGCTGATTATTTTCGGAGCAGGCCGCCTGCCGCAGATAGGCGAAGGTGTCGGCAAGGCATTGAAAGGGTTTAGAAAAGAAGTCAACGAAGGGCCCCAATCCGCTCCAGGTCAGGACCAGCAACAAACCGAGCAGCCACAAGCCATTCACATTCCAACGAGCATTGCAGTGACACAGTCTCTGACCGCAGGATCATCGCCGGCCACGGCCAGGCCAAACACTCCCCATGTCCCTGGTCCGGAACTCACGCCCGGCACCACCGCCTCCTTGTTGTACAATACAAGCCTTCAGACTTCGCGAGCATCGGCTCCTTCCCCAAATCAAGCATCGACAGCTGCCTCCAACCCGGTGCTATCGATGGAGGAACGGGCTGCCGCTTCCCCTCCAAGGGCTCATGCCTCGTATCCACCTTTGCCGACCGGCTCCCAAGCAAAAGCGACGGCCAAACGTCCTTCAGCCATCGTCAATAAGGACGCGGTTGCCCGTGTGCAAGCACAACAAGCTGCCCTCAAAGCTAAGCAGGCACCATCAGTGGTTGGAGTATCGCCCGATGATCTGCAGCATCTCGGTGAAGGTCTCGGAGAGGTCGTGCGAACGTTCCGGCAAACCGTGACCGATGTTCGCAATAGCGTGGATCCTCAAATGTGTACGATTCAGGGCGAAATGGAGGCAGCCAAAAAGGAAATCCAGCAATCCATTGAAGCAGCTAAAGCACTACCACCGGTGCAAGAGAAGCCTCCGAAATCTGCGTGATTCTCATATCAACGGCTCTCCGCATTTCTCTCAAATCCTTGCCGACCGATGTGTGCCCACTTCGCACCACTGCCATACAGGCTTGTTGTCGCTATAGGTAAGCGAGCCTATTCTGATCAAGAAGGGTTTCGACTTCGATTCAAAGCCTCAACCAGGCCGACCAATTGCTCCTGAACCTTCTTATCCAACTCCACGAACTGAATGCCCATGCCTGGAAACAAAAGATATCGCTCCGGCTTGTTGCGGACCCAGGCGACCTTCGCCTTGGCTTTCAACTTGTCCCACGGTCGATCCGGAAGCGCAAATTCGACCGTCAGCTCGGTGCCTGGACTGAGAGGAGCACCACTCTCGATAAAGAGCCCGCCGCCGCCGATTCCTCCGGTTAGGCTATCAAACTGCTTTCCTTCTGGCGTCGTATATCGGACCTTCAGGGCCAGAGGCGCACGGGGCTGCGTACGACAATGGGCAAATCGGGCATCTTCACCGCTGACAAGTACTCGCTCGATAATTGCGCCCCATGACATGTTGCCTAAAAGCTGGCCCGAGGTGTCGTGAACGTTGATCGTCTCTCGCCCCGGATCAACAACGAGATATTTCCCCTGATGACTCGCAGTGGAAACGACGGGAAACGTCATAAAACCATCCCTTTCCCTTTGGGGGGCGGGCCCAAGTCATGAACGGAAACTAGGCTGCTTGACTCATGTTCTGGATTGTTTTCACTAACTCGTGGATTCTATCGCGGACATCCTCCGCTATCTCAGTGAACCGTACCCCCATTCCAGGACTGAAGGTATATTGATCGGCTTTTGGACAGATCCATGCTACGGTTCCTTTTGCCGGCATCCATTCCTCGGATTTCTCCAGAAATGAGAACTCCATAGCCAATCTGGTCCCTACAGGAAGAGGGGAATGGCTTTCAATAAATAAGCCTCCGCCACCAATACCACCTGCTCGACTTTCAAATCGCAGCCCCTCTGGGCTGTTGTAACGCACACGGAATGCAAGGGAAATGCGAGGCTCTAACCGGACTTCCTTCTGAACAGATACCTTGCGGTAGGCGAGGATTTGATCGATGACGAAGTCCCAGGACAAGCTGCCTATTACATCCCCACTGACGCCCAACAAGACGATCATTTCACGTCCCACGTCAAGTTCGATGACTTTGCCATTGTGCCGAAGACTCGATGAAACAGGGTACTTCACAAGTCCTCCATCCAAGACACGCACGAGGCAAGTATAGCGCGGCGTTTCCGATTGTCGAGGAAGATGAGAGCTGTTGAACGAAGAGAGGGAAAGCTACCGGCAGGAAGCGGGTCGATTCGATCCCCCTACGAGTAATTAGCTAGGGCCATCGATTATTCATGGAATTTGGACAATTTTACGCGGTCTTAGCGTCCTTTTCATGTTCAAATATGCGCATCGGTGGGTTTTTGCCCAAGATTGCCTCTTCCGTAATTACCACCTCGACGATCTGTTTCTGAGAGGGGGCATCGTACATGACATCAAGCATCACTTCTTCCAGGATTGCCCGAAGGCCTCTGGCACCAGTCTTCTGCGCATAAGCTTTCCGTGCTACTGCCCCCAACGCTCCTTCCGTGAATCGGAGCTTGACCTTTTCGAACGACAACAGCTTTTCGTACTGCTTCGTCAATGCATTGCGTGGTTCGGTAAGGATACGGATCAACGCTCGCTCGTCCAACTCCTCTAACGTGGCAACAACCGGTAACCGCCCCACGAATTCGGGTATCAGGCCGTACTTCAAAAAATCTTCGGGCTGAACCTTAGCCAGCAGGTCACCTAAACGCATGTCGCTTCTTCCGCGAATTTCAGCTCCAAATCCCATCGCTTTTCGATTCAGACGCTGTTCGATGATCTGTTCTAGGCCGACAAATGCTCCACCACAGATGAACAAAATGTTGCCGGTATTGACCTGAATAAATTCTTGATGCGGATGCTTTCTTCCTCCCTGTGGGGGGACATTCGCAACCGTGCCCTCGATCAGCTTCAGTAAGGCTTGTTGAACACCTTCGCCGGATACGTCCCGAGTAATAGACGGGCTGTCGCTCTTTCGACTGATCTTATCGATTTCATCGATGTACACGATCCCGCGCTCAGCTCGTTCTACATCATAGTCAGCGGCTTGCAAGAGCTTCAGAATGATATTCTCCACATCTTCGCCCACATAACCGGCCTCTGTCAGGGTGGTGGCATCAGCAAGTGTAAAAGGGACGTCAAGATATTTGGCCAAGGTCTGAGCCAAGAGGGTCTTCCCCGTCCCTGTCGGACCCACCATGAGGATGTTGCCCTTTTGGAGTTCGATATCATCAACCTCTTTTTCCTTTGAAGAGATGCGCTTGTAATGATTGTGCACGGCCACAGACAGAATCCGTTTAGCCCGCTCCTGCCCGATCACGTACTGATCGAGGTGATGCTTGATTTCTGCAGGTTTCTTGAGTTTGGACGAAATTTCTTCTTTGGCTTCTTCCCAGTCCTCCGCAATGATGTCATTGCAAAGATTGACGCACTCATCACATATGTACACCGTCGGTCCGGCGATTAGTTTTCGCACCTCATCACGACTTTTTCCACAGAAAGAACATCGCAAGTGTCGGTCCATCTTTTCTTGCTTGGCCATGTACCCTCCTGCGCTACTTGCCTTTAATCCCGTCTTTTACCCCGTCGCTGGACTCTACCGCTTTCATAAATTTGGGTGGTCGTGTAATAACCTCGTCAATGAGGCCATACCGTTTCGCTTCTTCGCCGGACATGAAATAGTCCCGTTCCGTGTCATGCGCAATCTTCTCGATCGGTTGCCCAGTGTGCTTGGCCATGATTTCATTGAGGCGTTCACGAATCTTGAGAATCTCCCGAGCATGGATGTCTATTTCCGTCGCCTGCCCTTGGAATCCACCCAACGGTTGGTGGATCATCACCCGGGCATTAGGCAGGGCAAACCGCTTTCCTTTTGTGCCAGCGGTCAATAGGAGCGCTCCCATACTGGCAGCCTGGCCGAGGCAGATGGTGTTAATCGGGGGCTTCACATATTGCATGGTATCGTAGATGCCCAATCCGGCCGTCACACTCCCTCCCGGCGAATTGACGTAAAGATTAATATCTTTCTCGGGATCCTCCGCTTCAAGAAAGAGAAGCTGTGCAATGACCAAGTTGGCAAAAACATCGTCGATTGGGGCTCCGAGGAAAATGATGCGATCTTTGAGAAGGCGTGAATAGATGTCATAGGCTCGTTCGCCTCGATTAGTCTGCTCGACTACGATCGGAACCAACATAATTGCTCAATTCCTTTCCTGGACAACTTCCGGCGGTTACAATTCGAGGCAACAATGGCCGCGCTTATCCTTGAATGACCGCTTGACGATAAACAACGTCCAGCGCCTTGTCTGCCAAGATTCTCGCACGTAATTCCTCAACGGAATCCTGACCACCTGCCTGGATCATCTTTACGAGATCGGCCATCGGTACCCTAAGTTCTGCAGCTAATCGAGTCACTTCATTGTTCAGATCGTCTTGGCTCACCGACAAACCTTCTTTCTCGGCGATGGCCTCAAGAATCAAGCCGGCTTTCACGCGACGATTTGCCTCCTGACGATGCTCTTCGCGAATTCGCTTCAGTTCTTCGGCATCAGGTGCAGGAAGGGAATCGGTGACTTTTCCACGCTGCTGTGCTTGCAATTTCTGCCGCACAATCGTACTAAGCTCTCGTTCCACAAGTGTGTCAGGGAGATCGAAATGATGGGTATCGATGAGGCGTTTGAGAAGGGAATCTTTGTAGGACTCCTCGATGTCCTTCTTGAGCGCCTTTTCCATTTGGTCACGCAACTTGTCCCTTAACTCGTGGAGTGATGCGTATGGTCCGCAGTCCTTGGCGAACTCATCGTCAAGGGTGGGGAGTTTCTTCTGTTTGACTCCCTTTATGAGTAGGTGAAACCTCACTGCTTTCCCGGCAACCCGTTGATCCGGATGGCTCACCGGATAAGTCTGAGGAATCTCAACAACATCCCCTTCCTGTTTTCCAAGAAGATGGGTATCTATTTCAATCCCCAGCAAGGCGGCCTTCGAACCCATCCTATGTAGTTGCCCTTCTTTCTTAGTCCCTTCGAGAGGAGTTCCGTCCAGAAATCCTTCGAGATCGACGATGGCATAGTCTCCTTCGGCTAAGGCCGAACCGGGTGGGGCCGCATCCAAGCGGGCCTGTTGTTCACGCAATACCTCCAAGGCACGATCTACCTGTTCCTCCGCAACTGTACGCTTGTCGGCCTGGAGAGAAATGGGATTGGGGGACTTATAGTCGCGTAGTTCGATCGTGGGTTTGATTTCGACTGTCGCCGTAAAAGTAAATGGTGAGTCTTTTTTGATTTTGACCCGATCCAGAGGGGGAATATCCACCACTACTGGACTGATCCCGGCCTGCTTGATGGCTCGACCATAAAAATCAGGAACGAGCTTTCGAATGACGTCTTCTTCGACTGTTTTAGCATAGCGTTTTTCTAAAATAGCCAAAGGGGCTTTCCCCGGTCGAAACCCTGGAATCTGAACCTGGCGGTTGAGTTCCAAATACGCTCGTGAAAATTGTTGTGTCACCTCATCGGCCGGTATCTCGATTTTCAAGGCGCGTTTCATCGGTCCTAACTCGGTCACTTCCATTTTCATCGTCGAGATTGGACTCCTCGCCAAGGAATCGTACTAGTGGTGCGAGAGGGGGGACTTGAACCCCCACGGTTGCCCACGAGATCCTAAGTCTCGCGCGTCTGCCAGTTCCGCCACTCTCGCATGGTTGTTAAGAATGCTGCGGAGCTGTCACTCTAACTATGAGAAAAGTGACCGAGACTGCAAAAAACAGCGATGTCGTATAGCGTTGTACCGTTGGACACCTGTAATGTCAACCCATACGACCGGGGGTGCCCTATTCTAGTATGAATGGTCCAGTCAGGCTGTTTGCTGATCTCGTCCATCCTCGTTGCTCATCAAAAAACTTCACCCATACGTTCGCCGTGGTACACCTCCGATAACTTTCTTGGTAAAGAAATTTGCCGGCTTCGGCAGCAGGATCTGTCCTGTTGACAATTACAGCAACCATTGCACCGGGTGCACCGAGGCTGCGAGGTAGATGAAGGACGCGAAGTTTCTGACGCATTTGCAGTATCTTGTGGAAATTCCGCGATAGTGTTTGAGCCTGTTGAAGTAATGTTCAATACGGTGTCGTTCCGCCTAGAGTGTCTCCGTAATTCCTTGACGTCTTGCGGATTGAGCGTGGTGGGATGACGACCTGTGCGTCGCGGGAAGCGATCCAGTTCACGATTTCGTCAGAGTCATAGCCTTGTCGGTAATCATGACCTGTGTGGTGAACTCTTCCGGCAAGAGCAAGGCCTGCGTACAATCCGGGCCTTGCCCCGGACGCACTGGATTGCCCAACGCATCGACCGCCGTATGGATCTTGATGATCAGACCGCCTTTGCTGCAGCCGATCACCTCTTGCATCTGATAGGAATTGCGTTGATCAACGCAATCGGTCTGCAGCGCTTTCATCAGTACCTTCATCGTCAAGGGTACAGTGTCTTCAATGCGGTATTACCATAATATAAAGCGGTTAAAGTTTAAGGGGTGACCTCGAATACCCATCATGTCATTCTGATTCCGAACAGAATTGAATCATTAGTACTTAATAACGCTTAATTTAACATATACGGAGTTTATTATTTAGGTGCAGTTATGGCATTGCATTATGCTATGGTACTGCCCTTCTAGAGTAGGAAGGGTTACCTTGGAACGCTGGACCGACGTGCAACTGGTCAAGGTGATTGTTGTCATCTTGGTCATTATCTGGGGAGTTGCGATGTTAATGAACGGCCCTCTTGATCGCCTCCTCGGCTTCTTCGGTATGAATTTTTCCCCTCACTAATACGTCAGAAATTGCAGAGCCTATCCCTTGAAATGTTATGACGATCACGTAGGGCGCCGATTGTCAGCCATCGGCCTTCTTCACTAACTCAATCATATCCGCCGCATCTTTGGTAGCTCGCCCACGATCTTGTCTGTCATAGGGTCGGCTCGTCCTTAGCCACTCAGGTGTCAGACGATCTCGTTTGCATGGCAACACCGTAGCCCATCTGGGCTTGAAGTGTTGCACTTGGAGTAGGACTCAAGGAATGAAAGACGAGAAACTCGAAGACCGTGATGGACGAAAGAGAATCCAAACCCTAGGCTCTGTCGACATTTACTTGAGCCATACGTAACTGGTCGCGAGCTGGACGAACGACAGGAAGGAGAGCGCGGGCGTGTCGTACCGCGTTGCCACCCGACGGAAATGCTTGAGGTACCCACACATCCGTTCCACCAGATTCCGCTCCTTATACAGCGCGTTGATCCTCTCGCCCATGCCTCGGCTCGTCCATGAGACCCTCCTTGGTGAGAAGATTCTCGAGCACTTTTCGCTAAATGTCGACAGAGCCTTAACTACACGGTGGTCCTCACCTTGCCGGTCATGGACACGCATGCTAAGATGCTATCCCTTTGCACTTCTCGATGCGGAGAGGTGCGAGAGTGGACGAATCGACATGCTTGGAAAGCATGCGTCCCGGCAACGGGACCGTGGGTTCGAATCCCACCCTCTCCGCCATACCGCACTTCGTGTGTACCGTCCGCTCGTTATTGCTGTATCGTAATTTCTGCGGACGAATAGACACCTCAAGTGTGGACTATATTGGAGGTCTAAATCGAGCATAGGGGCTGGGCCCTGTGCAATAGAACTCTGTGAACCCCGCCAGATCCGGAAGGAAGCAACGGTAAGCAGCCAGTTCTGGGTGCCGCAGGATCACCTGGCCCCACTTTGGACGTGAGGCGTGAACATGAGGCATAAGGCGACAGTATCTTCGGCATCATCTCGTCTTGCTTTACACCCCTTACATTTCACCCCTCATCCCTGACGGCTTCTTTATGGACTATCAAGTCTCCGCACGTAAATATCGGCCCGGTACGTTTGACGATGTGATCGGTCAGCCCCATGTCGTCCAAACGTTAATGAACGCGGTCTCGACGAAGCGGATCGCGCATGCGTATCTATTTTCCGGCACACGAGGCGTGGGGAAAACGACCGTCGCACGAATTCTCGGAAAGGCACTCAACTGTGAACGGGGACCGACAAGCCATCCCTGCAATACCTGCGAGAACTGCCTCGAGATCATGCAAGGGAATTCAGTCGATGTCATCGAAATTGATGGTGCGTCCAACACCAGCGTGGACGATGTGCGAGAGATCCGCGAGAACGTTAAATTCACGCCGTTTCGTGGTCAGTTTCGAGTCTACATTATCGATGAAGTCCACATGCTCTCAAACTCGGCGTTTAATGCCCTATTGAAGACACTCGAAGAACCCCCAACGCATGTGGTTTTCATTTTTGCCACAACGGAGATTCATAAAATCCCCGCGACGATTCTCTCGCGATGCCAGCATTACAACTTTCGTCGCATTGCCAGAGCCGAAATCATTGAGCGACTTCGGCACGTAGCAGCGCAAGATTGGTTGACGCTTGAGGAACGGAGCTTCGCGGCCCTGGCCCGCGCCAGTGAAGGAAGCATGCGCGATGCCTTGAGTTTGCTCGATCAGGCCGTTGCATATGGCGGCAAGACCATCAGCCACGCGGATCTCGAACTGCTGTTAGGAGCAGTACCTCAAGAACTGGTGCAGGAACTCATTAGAGCGATTATGGCCCAAGATAGCCCTGCTGCCCTTGCCAGCCTGGCCAATCTGCTGGACCGGGGGCATGACTTGCGGGCGTTCTGTGCGGAAGTCGTGGAACACATCCGCAATTTGCTCGTGGCGGCTGTCGTTCCCGGTACGGTCGAGCTGCGGAGCTTGATTGAAATCTCCGAAGACGATCTGAACCAGCTGTCGATGAATGCCAAGACACTGACTCCGGAGCAGCTTCAGGAGTTGCTGGCAATCTTCATCCAAGCGGAAGATGCTTTACGATTCACCAACCACCCTCGTTTTGTGATGGAGACCGCTGCTGTTCGAGCCACACGGTTGCTGCGTCAACGAGAGGGCATAGAGGCGCGCCCGGTACAGACAGCGTCGTCATCCACCCAGAAACCTCCCGTTGAGCCGGAAGGACGCAAGGGTGGACCATCGACTCTTCCGGCTTTGCGCCAGGATGTACCCGTTGCCTCAAGGCCTTCACCTAAACCTACGCAAACCTCTAGGGCGGAAACAGAAGGCGGGCGATCGATCTCTTCTGAACCATCTCACGATCCCCCACCTGATGTGGCGACAGCCACCCCAGCCGCCGTGCCTTCTCTAGCCGTCGATCCACAACCGACGTTGCATTGGGAATTGGTCCAAGAAGAGGTTGCAGTCTCATTTCCAAATATCGCGCCGTTTCTCGAAGCCGGCAGGCTTGTCGGGATGGAGGATGGTATCGTCACCATCGGGTTTGCCAAGCAGGCAACCGTAGCCAGAGCTAGATTGGAGAAGGAAGAGAACCTTCTCGTGTTATCAAAATTATGCGAACGTCAGTTGGGATATCCCATACGTGTCCGCATCACCGAGCTGACTGAGACTCATCCACCGGGACCGACCATGGCCCAAGTACGAGCGGCCAAGGAACAAGAACAACGGCTGGTGTTGTTCGAACGTGCGAAAGCGAACCCGACGGTGAAGCAAGCCCTCGAGATATTCGGCGTGGAACTGGCAGAGGTTCGTACTATAACCCAGCAGGAGGCAAGCGAATGAAAAATCCTTTCGGCAACATGAATAACATACTCAAGCAAGCTCAGGCCATGCAAGAACAGATGGCCAAGATTCAGGAGCAAGCGGCGTCAAAAACCGCCAGCGGGACAGCCGGCGGCGGGATCGTCACCGTCACGGCGAACGGGGCGATGCAGATCGTCAGCGTGGCGATCGACCCCGAGATCGTCAAGAGCGGCGATGTCGATATGCTCCAAGATCTTGTCGTGGCCGCGACGAACGAAGCGCTCCGCAAAGCCAAGGAATTGATGGAAGGCGAAATGAAAGCATTGACCGGCGGGATGAAACTTCCGGGTCTGTTCTAGCGATGGCCGTCGATCAACAGGGCTTATTGGCGAGATTGATTAAGGAACTGGTCCGTCTCCCCGGA
>Ga0134126_10010448_pt1 | contig 11701 bp, 9 predicted proteins | sample KB31752_FD_96881 | JGI IMG/M metagenome (GOLD analysis project Ga0134126, IMG submission 96881) | Terrestrial soil microbial communities with excess Nitrogen fertilizer from Kellogg Biological Station, Michigan, USA - KB3-175-2 | ecosystem: Environmental > Terrestrial > Soil > Unclassified ...
ATGCAGCTTGCAAGGATGACGATGAAGCCTATCTGCGCGCTGCACTTTTGCAGACCTGCGAACTGACGCGACGCGACGACCGCGCCTTGCTCGCGCTGCAGGGACCGGCGGCTGCAAACGTGCTTTCGGCGCTTAACGCCGATGTTCGCGCGATGCGCTTTCTCGACGTGCAGGTGGTCAAATTGCTCGATAGGGAGTGCGTGGTGGCGCGCTCGGGCTACACGGGCGAAGACGGCTTCGAGATCAGCGTTCCCGCCGACGGCGCCGATGCGCTTGCGCGCAAATTGCTGAGCGACCCGGGCGTCGCGCCTATCGGGCTTGGCGCCCGTGACAGCCTGCGGCTGGAGGCGGGGCTCTGTCTTTATGGGTCCGATCTCGACACGACGACCACGCCGGTCGAGGCCGATCTGCAATGGAGCATCCAGGCTTCGCGCAAAGCGGGCGGCAGCCGCAGCGGCGGTTTTCCCGGCGCGGAGACTATCCTCGGCCAGATTGCGAACGGCGTGCGCCGCCGGCGCGTCGGCTTGCGTCCCGAGGGGCGCGCACCGATCCGCCACGGTGCGCAACTTTACGCCGACGAGACGTCCGACAAAGCGATCGGCGTCGTGACTTCGGGCGGCTTCGGCCCCACCGTCAATGCGCCGATTGCGATGGGCTATGTCACGACTGCAATCGCCGCCGCCGGTGCGCCGATTTTCGCCGAGCTGCGCGGCGAGCGCGTGCCGGCAAAGCTCACGAAACTTCCTTTTGTTCCCAACCGATACAAACGCTAAGGCCGGAGGCCACGATGCTGAAATTCACGCCCGACCACGAATGGGTTCTGATCGAAAACGATTCTGCGACTATCGGCATCACACAACATGCCCAGGAGCAGTTGGGTGATCTTGTCTTCGTGCAACTGCCGAAACCCGGGGCGATGCTGCAAGCGGGCGGCGCTGCCGCCGTGGTGGAATCGGTCAAGGCCGCATCCGACGTTTATGCGCCGATCAACGGCGAAGTGCTCGAAGTCAATCAGGCGCTCACCGAGAACCCGGCGCTGATCAATACCGAGCCGATGAAGGGGGGGTGGCTGTTCAAGCTCAAGGTCTCCGACCGCTCGCAACTCGATAAATTGATGGATGAACAGGCTTATCGCTCGCTGATCGGGGAGCCCTGACTTGCCATGAGCAAAGCCATGCAAACCGAAGCCGACATCCTGCCGTTTTCGAGCCGCCATATCGGGCCTTCGCCTGACGATCAGAGCGCGATGCTCAACGTCGTGGGCGCAGCAAGCCTCGATGAACTGCTCGCGCAGACGCTGCCGGCCGATATCCGCCAGCGCGCACCGCTCGATCTGCCGGCAGCGCTGACGGAAACCGAGGCACTGGCAAAAGCGCGTGAATTTGCTTCACGCAACACGCCGATGATCTCGCTGATCGGGCAGGGCTATTACGGCACCATCCTGCCGCCCGTCATCCAGCGCAATATTCTCGAGAATCCGGCCTGGTATACGGCCTATACACCGTATCAACCGGAGATCAGCCAAGGCCGGCTGGAGGCGCTGCTCAACTTTCAGACCATGGTTGCGGACCTGACCGGGCTTGAGGTTGCCAATGCCTCGCTGCTGGACGAGGCGACGGCGGCCGCCGAAGCGATGGCCATGGCGCACCGCATCGCCGGCGGCTCGCGCATTCGTTTCTTCGCCGATCGGGACTGTCATCCGCAGACGCTTGCGGTGCTCAAGACGCGTGCAGAGGCACTGGGTTGGGAGGTGCGCGTCGGCGATCCCATGCGCGATCTCGATGCGTCGAACGTGTTTGGTGCCTTGCTGCAATATCCCGGCACCTACGGCGACATCCGCGATTTTCGTGAGGCAATTGCAAAGCTGAAGGCGGCCGATGCCATCGCCATCATGGCCGCGGACCCGCTCGCGCTCACGCTCCTGAAGCCGCCGGGCGAACTTGGCGCGGACATCGCTATCGGCTCGACGCAGCGCTTCGGCGTGCCGATGGGCTTCGGCGGTCCGCATGCCGCCTATATCGCGACCAGGGAAATGCATATGCGCGTGCTGCCGGGCCGCCTGATCGGCGTGTCGGTCGACAGCCGCGGCAACCGCGCCTACCGCCTCTCGCTACAGACGCGCGAGCAGCACATCCGCCGTGAAAAGGCGACCTCGAACATCTGTACCGCGCAAGTTCTGTTGGCGGTGATCGCATCGATGTATGCGGTCTATCACGGGCCCGAAGGCCTGACGGCGATCGCGCGCCGCGTGCACAAGATGGCGAGCATTCTCAAAGGGGGGCTCGCAGCGATGGGCTTTGCCGTCCGGCCATCGGCGTACTTCGACACCATCACGATCGATGTTGGCGACAAGCGTGACGCGCTGCTTGAGGCGGCGCGCAAAGCCAGCGTCAACCTGCGCGATATCCCCTCGTGTCATGGCGTTTCCTGCATCGGCATCAGTTGCGACGAGATCACCACGCCGGCGACTATCGAAAAGGTTTGGACGATATTTGGTGACGATCCATCACGGGCTGCGCGCCGCAGCGCCGAGCTTGCCGGGAGCGTAGCGGGCATTCCCGCTGAACTTCGCCGCACCAGCAAATTTCTCACCCATCCAATCTTCCATCGGATGCGTTCGGAAACCGAGCTCTTGCGCTACATGAGGTCGCTGTCGGACCGCGATCTGGCGCTCGACCGCAGCATGATCCCGCTCGGATCGTGCACCATGAAGCTCAACGCCACCGCCGAGATGATGCCGCTGACCTGGCCGGAATTTGCCGATCACCATCCGTTTGTGCCGGCTTCGCAGGTACGCGGCTATCGCGACATGATCAGCGAGCTCGACATTATATTGCGGAAAATTACCGGTTATGACGCCATCTCGTTCCAGCCCAATTCCGGCGCGCAGGGCGAATATGCCGGTCTGCTCGCAATCCGCGCCTTTCACCGCAGCCGCCGGGAGGAAAACCGCACCATCTGCCTTATACCGGCGTCCGCGCACGGCACCAATCCGGCGTCGGCGCAGATGGCGGGCATGAATGTTGTCGTGGTTCGCTGCAACGAGCAGGGGAATATCGACATCGCTGATTTGCGCGCCAAGGCGGAAGCCAATGCTGCGCGGCTCGCCGCGGTCATGATCACCTATCCGTCAACGCACGGCGTATTCGAGGAAGACGTGCGCACAATTTGCGACATCGTTCATAAGCACGGCGGTCAGGTTTATCTCGACGGCGCGAACCTGAACGCGCAAGTCGGTCTCGCGCGTCCCGGCGATTACGGCGCCGATGTCGGCCATATCAATTTGCACAAGACGTTCTGTATTCCGCACGGCGGTGGCGGTCCCGGCATGGGGCCGATCGGCGTGAAGGCGCATCTGGTGCCGTTCCTGCCGGGCCATCCCGAATGGGGTAGCGGTCCGAACGTCGTCGGGCCGGTGTCGGCTGCCCCTTATGGCTCGGCGTCGATCCTGCTGATCTCATGGCTCTACTGTCTGATGATGGGCGGTGAGGGCCTCACGATGGCGACAAAAATCGCCATCCTCAATGCCAACTACATCGCGCGCCGCCTCGATCCGCATTATCCGCTGCTCTATAAAGGCCGCGCCGGCCGCGTCGCGCACGAATGCATCGTCGATCTGCGGCAGTTGAAGGCGGCTGCCGGTATCGGCGTCGATGATACCGCCAAACGGCTCATCGATTACGGCTTTCACGCGCCCACCATGAGCTTCCCGGTTGCGGGCACGCTGATGATCGAGCCTACCGAATCGGAATCGAAAGCGGAAATCGACCGCTTCTGCGACGCGATGATCTCGATCCGCGATGAGATCCGTGCCATCGAGCGCGGCGAAGTGCAGCGCGACGACAACGTGCTGCGCAATGCGCCGCATACCGTGCTCGACCTGGCGGATGAGCAGTGGAAGCATCCCTATTCGCGCAAGGAGGCCTGCTTCCCGGGGAACGTTACGCCGGCGCATAAGTACTGGTCGCCGGTGAACAGGATCGACAACATTTACGGCGATCGCAATCCGATTTGCTCCTGCCCGCCGCTTGAAGATTACGAAGCGGCGGCTGAGTAGGCAGAACGGTGGCGGTAATTCTGGAAAGGATGGAGCGGCAAACCGCAGGTTAGCCTTGCACTACCGTTACATGCGTGCCCACCGGCACGCGATTGTAGAGATCGATGATGTCCTGGTTGAATAAGCGGATGCAGCCGCTTGAGACGGCGTGACCGATGCTTTCGGGCTCGTTGGTGCCGTGCAGGCGGAAATAAGTGTCGCGGCCGTCGCGATAAAGATAAAGCGCGCGAGCGCCGAGCGGATTGCCGAGGCCGCCCGCCATCCCGCCGGCATAGGACCTGTAACGCGGCATTACTGCCATCATATTGGCAGTGGGCGTCCAGCGCGGCCATTTCTCCTTGCGCCCGATCACCGCGCTGCCACGAAAATTCAGCGCCTCGGCGCGGCCCACGCCGACCGCGTAGCGGAGCGCGCGTTTGTCGCTCTGCACCAGATAGAGTCGCCGTTCAGGCACGTTGACGACAATGGTTCCGGGCCGCTCCCGGCCGCGCCAAGCGACCTCCTGATGCAACAGGCTCGGGTCAATAGTGGTGAGATCGATCGCCGGAACGATGAAGCCGCTGTCCTGGACGGCATCATAATCGGCGCCGGAAAACGGGTTGAGGCCGCCGGACGTGGCGCAGCCGGCTACAAGGAAGGGCAGGCCGGCAATGATGGAACGGCGGCTGAGAGTATGACGGCGGACGGGAATATCTTGGGTTGGGCGCTTACACATGCTGCACGCTGATTTCAATTCGTACTGACCACTGCGTGCCGCCGAATGTCAATCTCCGTTGAGGGACGATTGCCAAGAATAGACTGAAATCACGAGACTGGAGATCGACGCGGCTCTTTTCTTCGCTCATTCCCGCACCCGCCTGCGCGGATGCAGGCTCCAGCGGGAATCCAGTGTTTTTGCTCTGGGTCCCCGCTTTCGCGGGGACGAGCGGGATAGCGGATCGATTCAATTCAAATGGATCAGACTCTGGAACCACCGTGACTGTCCGTGGGCGCAATATGTGACCGATCGATACACTATGTGGTTTGAGTGCGGGTCGGCCATGGATGCGATAGATGGTATTACCGGGAGACGTGGCTCGCGGCTTCGCCGGATTTCGCGACCCTTCCGTCGGCACGTGTTGTTCCGGATTCCGGCGCCTGATAGGTGCCGAGGACTCTATCCCAGAAAAAATGAATCACAGCAAAGTTTTTGTTCGCATGCCGGTGATGAACGAAATGCAGCTCCTGTTTCCGTCTGAACCAGGCAAACCGCCGCAGCCGGGATCCCTCGACATGATATTCCTTGTCGAAGAAGACGTGTGCGTAGAACGAGATCGCGCACGCTACGGCCAGAACAACGAAAAATCTGAGCGGCAAGACCAAGTATATGCACGCTCCGGCCAGAAACACAGGAATGAGGAAATAGGGCGTGTTGTTGCCCTCGTCGCCGAGATATGTCTGCGAAACGAGGTGGTCTTTCGAATAATAAGCGTGATGGAAATTGATGTGATTGCGAAAGAATTTTCCGCCCATTGCATGGTGGCCGAGCTTGTAGTGCATCAGCGTTTGCGCAAATGACATAACCAGATGCGTGGCGACGGCGATCACAAGAAACAGCGGAAGCTCCGGCAGCAGCCAGGACATCGTCTTGATCATAAGCACCTGCTTCGGCCTTAAAATTCGATTGCCGTCATCCGGCCCGGACTCTTTTCGCCGTAAAGGTGGCGTGAGTGACCGACACCGTCGTCCCTTTGGAGTCGCTCAACGTGACGACCTTGGCGTCGAGCTGTTTCGCCAGCGCGCTGACGATGCCGGTGCCAAGGCCGGTCTTCGGCTGGGCAAAGATACCGTCCGGCCTTCCGATCCCGTTGTCGGTAACCGAAAGTTTCCAGTCCGGTCCGGAAACGTCGAACGCCACAACGATCCCCCCCCCCCGATCCTTTGTGTCATCGTTGAACGCGTGCTTGAGAGAATTGATGACGAGCTCCGTGACGATCAGTCCGAGGCTCTCGGCCTCGCGGCAGGAAGCGATTTCCCCTTCGCCGCACACCTTCAGCGAGATTGGGCGGCTGTCGTTAATCATTGAATTGGAGAGAGCCTCGCACAGCGTGGAGAAATAAGGCCCGAGTTGGATCGGCCCGCTGGCAACGGTGGCATGGAGATGCCGTTGCACGGCCGCAACCGACAACACTCTCCGATGGGTGTCTTGCAAGTGGCGGCGTGTCTCTTCCGATTCCACCACCTTTGCTTTCATCATGATGATGCTGGCGATAATTTGCAGACTGTTGGCGACACGATGCTGTATTTCTTCGAGCAGGACGTCTTTCTGCCGCAGCAGTTCGCCCATTTCCCGTTCCATGACACGTTTTTGGGTGATGTCCTCGATGCCGAGTAAGATTGTCGTGTGCGCACCGACCTCGTAAAAAACCTTGCGGGCATTCAGGAGCATCGTCCGTTGCCCGATGCCGGGGAAATCATGCTCGACCTCGTAACCCTCCATCACGCCTTGCTCAGGGATGATTTTTTCCAGCAACGTGCGCAGCGCTGGAATGTCCCATTGACCGTCGCCCAGCGCGTAAAGAAGCCGGCCCCGGGTATCTTCGAAGCCGACGTTGAATACCGAATAGAAGGAACGGTTTGCCGCGATCACGCGCAGTTTTTCGTCGAGCACGAGAACCGGTTCTCTGACCGTGTCGACAATGCTCTCGGCGAGAGCGCAAGCGTCCCGAACGTCGGTGAACTGCTGTCTGAACAAGGCTGTACTCCTTAATTACCGCTCCACAGCCCCACTTTTTAAGCCGGCTCTCAGAAGATATCTCTGCCGCTGCTATTGCGGCCGAACCGAGCCCCCGGGTTTGTTGAGACGCCTTGCATTAAACAGGCACGGCGCCGCGCGCGAGTCTGTATAAAATTGACCATCGATTGCCCCGCCGCGCTTGTAAGTTCGGTTTAGAGGTCAATTAGCGGTGATGGCGGCGTTTGAAACAAAATAAAGATCGTATTTCTGCGCAAATTAAGCTGCCAAGCGGGCCGTTCCACCGGTCTCGCGCACGCCGCGCCGGCACGTGCAAAGCTCTCCCTCGGACGCCGGGCCTTCCGCTTTTGCGCCGATTTTTAATATAATCGGGCCGGCCGGCTGAAGCGTGCTCAGCGCCGGCAGCAACTCGTACCGGCGCTGGAGTTGCTATGATCGTCAACCGGCATGCCTTCAGCGGGGCTACAGGAGCGTTTCGTGAAGAAACCAGCTAAGGCATTTGATGCTAAAGCCTTTCTCGCCAAAGTGGGCGACGGCAAGACGATCGCGACATATCAGAAGGACCAGACCGTCTTTGCCCAGGGCGACGTCGCGGGCGCGGTTTTTTACATTCAAAAGGGCAAGGTCAAGCTTACCGTCGTTTCGGAGCAAGGAAAGGAAGCGGTCGTCGGCATATTGGAGCCTGGGCAGTTCTTCGGCGAGGGGTGCCTTAACGGCCACCCATTGCGTATCTCCACCACCGCGGCGATGGAAGAATGCGTGATTACCTCGATCACGAAAGCAGCCATGATCGCGGTTCTTCAAAAGGAACCGAAATTTTCCGAATTGTTCATGGCGTATCTGTTGACGAGGAACAGCCGAATTGAAGAAGACCTTATCGATCAACTGTTCAATTCGAGCGAAAAGCGTCTCGCGCGGCTTCTTCTTCTGCTCGCGAATTTCGGAAAAGAGGGCAGCCCGCAGCCGATCGCGGCCAACATCAGCCAGGCCATGTTGGCGGAGATGATCGGGACGACCCGATCGCGCGTCAGTTTTTTCATGAACAAATTCCGCAAACTGGGTTTCATCAGTTACAACGGAACAATGGAAGTCCACAGTTCGCTGTTAAACGCGGTTTTATACGATAAGCCCGAGATCCAAAGGGATTAAAGCGGGATTATTTTAAGCCGAATCGTCATGCCCGTGCTCGGCGTGGGCATCGCACCGGCAATGTTCAATTTTGCTCAGACTTAAGCGCGGGTGTCTGCGTAGTCTGTCTTGTCCCGGACGCTTTTCTCCCCCCCGCTTCCCACGCCCGGTTGATCACCCCCGGCCGGCGATGAAAGCTGGCCGGGGTTTATTTCCCTTGCTGCATCGAGAAACTGTTACGCAGCAGTCGAAGGAGACTAAGGCCATGTCAATCGGACTCATTCTTGTCATCGTCCTTGTCATCTTCCTGTTGGGTGGCTTCAGTGGCCGCTTTGGCGGTTACGGTTACGGTTACGGTCACGGTGGCGTCGGCCTTATCGGCACCATCCTGATTATTATCGTCATTCTCATGTTGCTTGGACGGCTATGAAATCCCGCGTTCCGGCGCGGTGACAAGTTCTTCGGTTTTTATTGAGAGCGCGGAAGCCGGCGTGCGTATTAGTTTGAGCCATTGGCACGTGTGTTCAATATTGGACAGGCGTCCTGAGCGATTAACTCCGTCTTTAATGACTTATATCTTTTAGCGCGACGAACAAAGCAGACACGCCATGCGTTGAACTTCATATGGCTCGCTCGCGCGTCAGGACGCCCGGCGGCACATGGTGTTCAGAACGCTGGGTATTTTCAGGTAAGCGAGACGTAAAACAAATGGAGATGGTCCCGCGCAAGCGGCGCACCTTCCATTGGGGCGAATTGGCGTTGTGCATCTAACAAAGGCGGCGTCGTCATGGCCAATCATCCGTCCATTCCAAGCCTCACGCCTCGGTACGACGACTTCTTGTTTGCGCCGATTTGCGAGGAAGCCAGCGGAATAAGGCTTAGCGTCCTTTCTGCGTTGGCCCGGGCGAACGTCGATCCTTGGGAAGAAGCAACCCGGCTGGCGGCAATGCCCAAAGCAACCGCGGCGAGGACGTTGGCCTCGAGACTCGATCTGATTCCGGGCCGAAGCTGGAAATCGTCGGAAGGGGAGGCTATCGCCGCGCGGTTAGTCGGCCTGCTTCCGCAGCGGGCCGAAAGCGTGCCAAGGGCGACCGCCAGAGCCGGTGTCCAGCGGCCGAATTATTGGCTGGTGTGGTTGGGCTTTGCGATAGCGATGTCGCTTCTCTCGCAGCATCATCAGCCGACGAGGCCGGACGCTGGAGCTTCTGCGCCAAAATCCAGCGCGGCTTCCAAAATAACCAAAACAAAGAATGCCAACGCAAATACTATGTCGTCCGGTGCCGGCGAGACCCACTAACAAGGACTCGCGATTGAGCAGGAGCTACGACATGAATCCCATCACTGTATTTCTGACCATTGTTTGCGCCGCAATCGGCGTGGCACTGGGCGCGCTCGGGCACATTTATTGGGGCGCCGGTTTTATAATCGCCGCGGTTATCATCGCCTTCGCGCTGAAGCTGGCGAATACGTGGGAAAAATTCGTTATCCTGCGTGCCGGCAGGCTGCGCGGCGTTAAAGGACCGGGGCTTTTCCTCATTATTCCCGTTCTCGACAATGTCGTGGCGGTCATCGACGAGCGCATCCAGACGACGGCTTTTAGCGCCGAGGCAGCGCTGACCAAGGATACCGTCCCGGTGAATGTGGACGCGATTATCTTTTGGTTCGTCCACGACGCGCAAAAAGCGGCTTTGAACATCACCAATTATCGGGAAGCGATCGATCGGGTTGCCCAGACGTCGCTCCGCGAAATGATCGGGTCGTCGATGCTGTCGGCGTTGTTATCGGAGCGGAGCGCCGCCGACGAGATCTTGCGCAATGAAATCGGCCGCAAGACGGCCGACTGGGGCATCTCGGTGAAGTCCGTCGAAATTCGCGACGTGGCAATCCCGGTAGCGTTGCAGGACGCCATGTCGCGGCAAGCCCAGGCTGAACGGGAGAAACAAGCCCGTGTGATTCTCGGCTCGGCCGAAGCGGCGATAGCGGGAAAGTTCGTCGAGGCAGCCACGACTTATGCCGACCACCCGGCCGCTCTGCAATTGCGCGCCATGAATATCATCTACGAGACGACCAAGGAGCGTGGCGCCACGATCCTTATCCCGACGTCGATGGTCGACAGCATGAACCCGGTGGTCGCTCTCGCGCTGGCGGGACAGGACACCGCGCTGGCGAAGAAGATTGAGCGTGTGCCGCCCGCTGATAGTTCCTCGTGATGCGGGCTTTTGGCACGCCTCGGTGCCGCCGTCAGATCGGCATCCGGTAACCGTAGAATTCATGATCTTCGTTGTATCCGCCCTGACCGGCGCCCAGGCCCGCGAAATCATGAACGAATTCAATCGCGGCGATCCACTTCACCATCTTGAATCCAAGTTCGTTTTCGCAACGCAGCCGCAGGGGCGCGCCGTGCAGGACGCTCACGGGCGCTCCGTTCATTTCATAAGCAAGGATGGTGAGGTCGTGACGCATGTTGGACAGGCGGTGCACGTCATAATAGCGCCCTTCGTCACTGCCGTCGGCAAGTGAATAGAACACGGCGTAACGGGCATCAGGCGTCGGACCCACCAGCTCGAGAATGTGACGCATGGACACGCCGCCCCATTTTGCGACGCCGGACCAGCCCTGAATGCAAAAGTGAGTGGTGATCTGTTCCTGCTTCGGCATCGCCTTCAGTTCGGCGTAGGTGAACGTCCTCGGCGTTTCCACCAGACCGCTGACGCGGAGTGAAAAATTTTCAAATCCCGTCGCTACCAGCGTGTCGAATTCCGCCGACTTGGGCATGGTGCCGTTGGGCCAGAAATGCGGTGAGATGTCCTTTTCCGTCAATTGGCTGTTTGCGTCCCACCATTCGGTCAAAGCGTTGAAGGGCCACATCATGAACTCGCCGATCCGCTGAACGACGCGCGCGTACCGGATGGTGAACGGCGAGGCCAGCCACCAGGTTACGGCCACCAGCGCCATCGCCGGGACGAATATCGCAAATCCGCGCCATGAGTTGTCGTGGACCCCGGCGAACATCATGTTCAGGTTGACCCGTGCGCCGGTAATGAACACCAGGGTCACGTGAGCCAGGATGAAAAGCAGGAACCACCACATCGACAGGAAGTGGATCGATCGCGCTCTTTGCCGGTTCAACACTCTGCCGAACCAGCCCAGCCGGTTCGAGATTGCGGGGCCCTGCATGAAGCCTGTCAGAATGGACGTAGGCGCCGCGACAAACACAGTGATGAAGTAGGCAAGCTGCTGGAGGCTGTTGTAACGAGTCCAGCTTTCATCGACGGGGAAGGTGAGCGACAGGTATTGCAGCGCGGTCGAGACCGCGTTCGGGAACACCTCCCATGTGGTCGGCACTAGTCTTTGCCACTGGCCGGTCGAGAACAGCAGCACGTAAACGACGATGCCGTTGACGATCCACAGCAAGCCGAGCGAGAAATGCCACCAGCGCGCAAGGCCAATCGAGTGCCGGATGCCGGGGATGCCGAGCCAACCCGGCAGGGTCACGGAGTCGTCTTTCGCGGTCCAAATCCGGCCCGTTGGAACGGCTTTCTGAAAACGGAACCAGTCGGTGCCGGGCGTGCAATCGCGCTTCCAGTACAGGCGCGGATGATCTGCGAGAACCTGGATGCCGGAGCGGACGATGAAAGCCATGAAGAGAATGTTCAGGAAGTGCTGTAAGCGCAACCATGCCGGAAAGCCGGCAGTGATCGCGGGCACGGACGGCGGCGCGCCGGGATAGCGCGCGATGAAATCCTGTACCGCCGGCAACTCCCGCAATGCCTGAGCCACAG
>Ga0134126_10010449_pt1 | contig 11701 bp, 12 predicted proteins | sample KB31752_FD_96881 | JGI IMG/M metagenome (GOLD analysis project Ga0134126, IMG submission 96881) | Terrestrial soil microbial communities with excess Nitrogen fertilizer from Kellogg Biological Station, Michigan, USA - KB3-175-2 | ecosystem: Environmental > Terrestrial > Soil > Unclassified ...
GCTTCGAGCTTTGGGAGGCGCCCGTCTGGTTCGATCAAAAACTGCGGCAGGATTTTCCTGACCTGCAGATTTTGCGCTTCAGCACCCGCGATGGACGTGACGAGGAACTCGACGACGCTGACATCATTTTTACCTGGATATTGAAACCCGACCAGTTTCTGCGAGCCACACAACTGCAATGGATACACTGCCCGGCGGCTGCGGTGCATCCGCTGATGTTCCCGGAACTGGTCAATAGCAACGTGCCGCTGACCAATGGACGGAATGTGCATGGGCAGGTGGTCGCGGAGCATGTGCTGGCATTGATTTTCGCGATCGCCAAAAACCTGCCGTACGCAATGCGGCTGCAGGCACGGCATGTCTGGGGCCCTGAGTTGATGTGGACCGAGAGTGCGCGACCGAGAGAAATAGCTGGAGCCACACTGGGCCTGGTAGGTGTCGGCAGCATTGGCAGGGAAGTGGCGAGGTCCGCTGCTGCGTTAGGCATGGACGTGATTGCAACGCGTCGGGACCCAAGCAAAGCCGTGCCTGAGGGAGTGCGAAAAGTGTTCGCCGCGAACGAGCTTCCGAAAATGCTTGCCGAATCGGATTACCTCGTTCTAGCGGCTCCCCTCACCGCTTCGACGCAAAAAATGATTGCTGAGAAATGCCTGGCTGCAATGAAATCCAGCGCTTGCTTAATCAACGTCGGGCGCGGGGCCCTGGTGGACGAACCCGCATTGATCAGCGCGCTGCGATCCAAAAAGATTGCCGTCGCCGCGCTTGATGTGTTCGAAAAAGAGCCGCTGCCGCAGGATTCTCCCTTGTGGGACATGGAGAATGTTTTGATCACCCCGCACACGGCCGGACTAACGGGCAGGTTGTGGGAGCGGCAGTACGTAGTCTTTACTGAGAACTTACGAAGGTTTTTGAACGGCCAGCCTCTGCTGGCCGTGGTAGATAAGCAAAAGGGTTATTAGTTCAACGTTCTTTTATTTCTTCTTCTTTGGGACCTTAGCGCCTTTTTTGCGGGCTTCCGAAAGGCCAATTGCAATCGCTTGCTTGCGGCTTTTCACTTTGCCACCCTTACCGCCTTTGCCGGAGCGGAGCGTGCCCTTCTTTTTACGATGCATCGCGCTTTTCACTCGCTTGATCGCAGCTTTTCCGTATTTACGCCCAGATGACTTCTTGGATGAACGCTTTTTTGCAGCCATCATTTCCTCCTGTCATTCCTTAGAGAGTAAAAGCGCGCGCGAGGGTTGCGTGTGGCTCGCGAGAGATGTTGGCCTGCGAATGCGCCTCCGGCGTTTACAAATGGAATGCCTTTCACGATAATGCAATTCCGATGACGAAAGGACCACGCGTGCGCAAAGAAAAATTTCTGTGTCGGATTGGTTTGGCTCTAGTCGTTCTTTTAGCTGCTGTTTGTATTTCGCAACCGGCGTTTTCTCAAACCAGTGCAAACATGCATTGGGTTGGTACCTGGGCCGCGAGTCCCGCGCTGGGGAATTCCCGGGCTCCGAAAGTCGCAAATCAAACGCTGCGCGAAATTATCCATACGACGATTGGCGGCAAAAAGGTTCGCATTCGTGTATCCAATCTTTTCGGCACAACCTCATTGACCATTGGCGCAGCGCACATCGCCGTGCGCGACACGGGCAGCGGAATTGTTGCCGCGACAGACCATGCGCTCACATTCGGCGGACGGCCATTCATGGCGATTCCCCCGGGCGCCACGATATTGAGCGATGCCGTGGACATGGAAGTGCCAGCGCACACAGACCTCGCGGTCAGCATCTTTGTGCCGGATGCAATGACCGAGATGACTGGACACTGGTCGGCGCAGCAGACTTCATACATATCAGCCGCGGGCAATTTTGTCGCCGCCCCTGTTCTGACAAACCCCACTGAAGTTGGGTCCTGGATATTACTTTCCGCCGTGGAAGTTTTCGCTCCTGAAGAAGACTTCGCCATTGCCGCCTTAGGAGACTCAATCACGGATGGCGCGTGGTCTACATCAAATGCGAATCATCGATGGCCCGATTTCCTGGAAGAGCGATTGGTAGCGGCCGGCAAACACATTGCCGTGTTGAACGATGGCATTGGAGGCAACCGCATTCTTCATGACGGCTATGGAGAAGGCACGCCCTATGGGCCCAGCGCGCTGGAGCGATTCGACCGCGATGTGCTTTCCGCGCCCGGGGTGAAATATCTGATCGTGCTGGAAGGGATCAATGACTTTGGCCACGGTCAGGCGGCCGACGGCCCAGGCCATGAAATGGTAAGCGCAACGGATGTGATCGCCGGACTGCAGCAGATTATTGAGCGTGCTCACGAAAAAGGCTTGGCGGTCATCGGTTGCACGCTCACGCCTTTCGCGGTTGCGAAGTCTCCAGGGTATTACTCCCCGGAGAAAGATGCGAAGCGGCATGCCGTGAATGAATGGATTCGAACCAGCGGAAAATTTGATGCAGTCGTGGATTTTGACAAAGCCACGCAGGATCCTCAGAACCCGTCCCAATTTCTACCGGCTTATGACAGCGGCGATCATCTCCATCCCGGCGATGCTGGATACAAGGCCATGGGAGCGGCTGTTGATCTGGCACTGTTCAAGTGAAGTTTAGGGCGAGGATGGTTTCTTCCCCGGCGTAAGGATTGGGTTCAGTTGAACTTCGGGTCGCTGGGCGAGGGCTTCTCGCGGCTCATCGCCAGGGAATGTATCGTTTCCAGCAGATTAGTGCCGCCTTCGTCCTTCGAGATTATGGCGTCTATCCCAGAGGTTGCGCCCTGTTTGGCGACGACATTGCCGTATGACGTGAAAAGGATGATACAGGCGCCGGGAAGCATTTGATGTAAGACAGGCGCGGCTTGCAATCCATTGAGCACCGGCATGGACACGTCCAGCACGATTACGTCCGGATGCAACTCACGGGCGCGTTCAATGGCTTCTTTGCCGTTCGTCGCTTCGCCGCAGACCCTCACATCGGTGTCGTGCGACAAAAGGTTGCGGAGCCCCTTTCTGATGGCGCTGCTGTCGTCCACGATGAGGATGCTTGTCAAAACCGCTCCTTCTCCGCGCATTGGTAAAGAGTTCGATGCCGGGCTGATGAACGGAGACTACTCAAATGATTCTTGGTAAGGCAACATTCACCCGGCTTCAAGAAATATCGGGTCCAGAGGGTAAGAACTTACTAAGAACTTAACTGTAGAGGTGACACTGGTAATCGGAAGAACACACTACTTACGGTTGTCGCCAATCAAGAATCACTTTTCCGGACTCTCCGGACCGCATAGCGGTAAAGCCTTTCTCATAGTCCTTCCATGAGAAGCGGTGCGTAATCACGCCGCGTATGTCAAGGCCTGATTCCAGCATCACGGTCATTTTGTACCAACTCTCATACATCTCGCGGCCATAGATGCCTTGGATGGTGAGCATGTTGAAAATGACCTGCTTCCAGTCAACGGACATTTCCTGTGAGGGAATCCCCAGCATGGCAATACGGCCTCCATGGCTCATGTTGGCGATCATGTCGCGGAACGCGGTGGCATTGCCTGACATTTCAAGCCCCACGTCGAAACCTTCCTGCATGCCGAGTTTCTTTTGAGCGTCGGTCAGGCTCATTTCTTTTGGATTCACCGCCAGCGTGACTTTCATTTTTTCCGCGAGCTTTAGCCGGCTCGAGTTGACGTCGGTAATCACCACATAGCGCGCGCCCGCGTGGCGCACCACTGCGGCCGCCATAATTCCGATGGGTCCAGCGCCTGTAATGAGAACATCTTCACCAAGCACAGGAAATTCGAGAGCGGTATGCACGGCATTGCCGAAGGGATCGAAGATGGCAGCTACGTCCAGATCAATGGATGGGTTATGGCGCCAAATATTGGTCATTGGCAGCACGATGAATTCCGCGAATGCGCCCGGGCGATTTACACCGACTCCGGAGGTGTGCGCGCAAAGATGGCGGCGTCCCGCCAAACAATTGCGGCATCGGCCACAGACAACGTGGCCTTCGCCGCTCACAATTTCCCCTGCATGAAAGTCGTTGACGTTCGATCCCACTGCCACGATCTCTCCAACAAACTCATGTCCAATTACCAGCGGCACGGGAATCGTGGCCTGTGCCCATGCGTCCCAGTCGTAAATGTGCAGGTCGGTGCCGCAGATGCCTGTTTTAAGCACCCGAATCAATACGTCGTTGATGCCGGGTTCCGGCACGGGAACTTCTTCGAGCCACAGGCCTGGCTTTGCCTGGCTCTTGACCAGGGCCTTCATAGAAGTCGGGTGTCCCATAAATTGCATCTTACCTGATCGTCACGTTGAGGATCGTGGTTCGGTTCGCGGAGAACTGACGCGAAGGAAGCTCGAACAAGATCAGTACATACAGTACCGTTTCATGGTGGGCGATATTTGCGAGGCTCCTGCTAAGATTGGCCGGACAAACCGGAGTAAAGAATTGTATTCGTGGAAATGACAAGAATTTGACGGCTGGCGGGGCGGCGGCCGCGTAGTAATAGCGCATCACTCTTACCATGGGCATATACAAATACTTCGCGCCCCGTGCCTCCGCTTTCGCCATCTGCTTGGTGGCTTTGGCATCTCTCTTTGCAGTTCCGGCCCGTGCATGCACCGTTTCACCGGGTCTTGAAAACGGCTACCTGCAGATGTACAACTTGGATTTTCCAGCGGCCCACAAGACCTTCATTGACTGGCAAAAGGAGCATCCCCAGGATCCGATGGGTTTTGTTTCTGACGGGGCTGCCCATCTCTTTGCCGAGTTCAATCGGCTTCATATTTTGGAGTTCGATCTTTTCACCGAAGACGCCAAGTTTAAGTCCCGTTCGGAACTGACTCCCGATCCCAAGATCAAAACGGCCTTTAATCACGATCTCGATGAGGCAAACAAACTGGCTGAACAGGCGCTGGCGCGCGACCCCAAAGACCAGGGGGCGATTCTGGCGGAGATTTTGTCCAATGGTTTGCGTGGCGATTATGTGGCGTTGATCGAGAATCGAGATCTGGCCAGCTTGAGTTACATGAAGAAATCCCGCACGCTGGCAGAAAAGCTTCTGGCCACCGATCCTTCCTGCTATGACGCATATCTGGCGGTGGGAGCGGAGAACTACATTCTGAGCCTGAATTCAGCCCCGGTGCGTTGGATCCTGCACCTGACAGGCTCAGAAACCGATAAGCAGGAAGGCATTGCCCGACTTAAGCTGGCGGCGGAAAAAGGCGCCTATCTCGCGCCTTATGCCCGTCTATTGCTCTCGGTTGCCGCCTTACGCGATAAAGACACCAAAACCGCGCGCACCCTTCTGCAGGGACTCGCCACCGAATTCCCCCACAATGACCTCTATGCGAAAGAGCTCGCGCGTATCAATTGACTTCCGAACCAATAACCGCGCATCAGTAGGGCCCCATAACTAATAGTGGCGCAACGCTCCTCCCTTGGGTAAGCTGTCAATCTGTTGGGTGCGGAATCTCCGGATTCCGCTCTTGCGGCCGGAACTTCACGGTTTCCGGAAATCGCCTCAAATCGGGGAAGACAACGATGAAAAAGGCCCTTTTCTTTATTTTGCTTCTTGTTGCTGCCTACCTGGTGGGCTATTGGCCGCAGCGCGGATTAAAGGACGATCTGGCGGCCGCAAAGTCGGTAACTCAGAGCAGCCGTCTTCAAAACCAGTTGATGGACATACTGGACCAGGTCCAGAGCCAGAATTACGGAACGGCGCAGCAGATTGCAGGGCAGTTCTTCAACGATCTGCGCAATCAAATAAATGATCCCGCGTATGCTCCCTACCGGCAGAGTTTGCAGGCTATTTTGGACCGCCGGGATGCCGTGGTTTCTGCCTTGGCGAAAGCCGATGGCTCTATTGCCGCTCCCCTCCGGCAGGATTTGGCACAAGTCCATCAAATGCAGGAGAAACTACTGAGCCAATCAAATTTGTGACTCGCGAGCCGGACTGCGGGACGCTGTGCGGGCAGTGGTGATATCGTATGTTTTCGCGCGCTGGATTTTTGCTTGCCGCGATCTCGGCGACTTCTTTAACGACCGCGCTAGCGTTTTAATTTTTAGAACCTTCAAGGACTGCCAGATATTTTCATGGCTCATCTATTTCTCGCGACTGGGTTCGTGAGTGCCCTTGCCCCATGGGTGAATTCGATAGCGGATAGGGGCGGGGCATTCGTGGCCTTCTTATTTCAGTCCGATGAAAAAAGAGATGATCTCTTTAACATCCTTTGGGCTCTGGTATTTGGCTTTGCGACGATCAACATTCTCAGCCTGGCAGTAAAGCGGTTCGACTCGAACAAGAAGCGCATGAGTTTTGGCGAAATATTGGCGGTCCTGGTGGTAATAGCGGCCGCCGGAATGCTGGCCTGGGAATTGCTTTACACCTTTCACGTCCTGCCCATTAAGCTCGATTCGCAGTAGTCGTTCCCAGAAGCCATTCGATTTGCGGTATGATTCTGCTGCATGGGAAAGCCCAAGACAGAAACCGCCTTTGACGTTACCTGCCCGTGCTGCAATGCGGTCTTAAAGGTAGACGTGCAGGAACGAGCTGTGATCGCTCATACCGCGGCGGCGAAGCCCAAGATGTTTAACGATATTGAAGAAGCAGCGCGCGCCATGAAGGAGCAGGACAGCCGTAAGGAATCAATTTTCCGGCAGTCGGTCGAGGCGCAAAAGCATGCTTCAGGTCTGCTTGAGAAAAAATTCCAGGAAGCGCTGAAGAAGGCCAAGGAATCGCCCGATACGGGAAAACCGATTCGCGATTTCGATCTCGATTAGTCCGCGCGAAATTTTCTGGGGTATTGTTAGTGCTTCCGAATTCCCCTTCGCTTGCGGGCGCAGTAGTACGACCCCTATAAAAACATGCAACAACAACCTCTTCTGCTGGGGCATCGCGGCGTATGCGGTCATCGCCTGATCGCGGAGAATACCTTTGCCGCTTTTGATCGCGCTATGGCGTCCGGCTGCGATGGCTTCGAGTTTGATGTGCGGCTTACGGCCTGTGGGCGCGCGCTGGTGTGCCATCCAGTCAAGGTACATGGGATCACAGTCTCGCGCGCGAATCGTAAACAATTGTTGGAACTTCCCCGGCTCGAGGATGTTTTTTTAAGCTATGGGGGCACGAGCTTCCTGAATGCCGAGCTCAAAGTCAGGGGACTCGAATCGCGTGTATTGGCCGCGCTCAGGCATCGGCTGCCCGAATGCGGTTACGTGATCTCTTCGTTCATTCCTGACGTTCTTCTGGAAATCAAAGCGCGCCGTAGCAGAGTCCCGGTAGGGATCATCTGCGAAAAAGCCAGTCAACTGATGCGCTGGCGCAGGTTGCCCGTGGAGTATGTGATCGTGCATAAATCGCTGATCACCAGAATGCTGGTGGAGCGGGTCCATCAAGCGAATCGCAAGATCATGGTGTGGACGGTGAACCATGCGCGGGCCATGCAGCGTTTTGCGGCGTGGGGCGTGGATGGCATAATCTCCGACGACATCGCACTACTGGTGCGTACATTGACTGGCAAGCCCACCAAGCGCTCAATGCGGCTGGTGAATTAAGCGATTAGTCCGCGGCGGTCTGCAAGGCCATGGCGCGGGCTGCTCGTGGCTTGAGCAACAGCGCGCTGCGTTCCATTTCAAAAGCTTCCAGTTCGGCTGCGGCCTGCGCCTCGGTCCATCCCATTACGGCGCGAACGCGCGTTACGGCTTCACGGCCGCAAGCCTGCGACCAGCAAGCGCCAAGCGCTACCGGTACGCGTCGTAACAAAACGTCCCCAAGGGTAATGGCAAATTCATTGCGGTAGGCATTCGCCGCCTCAGCGACTATATGTTCGCTGTGCGAGCATAACGGCGCGCGCATTCTGGCGTCGCCTTGCGCCAGTTGAACAATCTCCGCGCTGCGTTCCCCATGCCATTCCGCGATCAACGCAGCTGATTCCTCACTGATATTCGCGGCGTCACGAATTTCCATGATCCAGTTGTCGAGCGTTGAATCTGCAGCACGCGCGACTTCCCCGCGGGATTGAACGTTGCCGAGCTTGGCGATGGCTTCGTGGGCAATCCGCAATGCCGAGGTCAGCGTTCCGCCAACAATTGAAAACAGGTTGGACGCGCCGTGCAAGGAGTGATCATGGATTGCATATCGAAGCGCATCCTCGTCGCCCGCTGGCTTTGCGAATAACCCGGAAAATGCGAAGCGGACATCCTGCCGCGAAACCTGCAACGCAGGCAGAAAGTGATGCAAAGCGTCAAGAAGGATGTCCACGTCCTGCGAAGACGCGATGATTTTTGAAGGATCATTGCGGTCCGCCGTCTCAATCGGTCCCACGAGAAGCTGATTGTTCCACGGCAACAAAAACAACGGCTGGCCATTGGGCCCTTCGAAGGAGATCGCCGACTCCGGAGCGCCGGAAATCGCTGGAAGAACGATGTAAGTCGAGCGAACGGTGGAGAGTATCGGGACGCGCGGCTGCACTCGAGAACGCTGGCAAAGCCGTTCGGCCCAGGGACCCGTGGCATTTATCACCCAGGTGGCGCCAATCCGTTCCTCGCGTCCACTCAATTGGTCGCGCAGAAGGACGCCCTGCGCCCGCCCGTGGCGAACATCCACGGCCAGGACTTGGCTGTAATTGCGCACAACTGCGCCGGCTTCCGCTGCTTCCGCCAGCCAGTTCGCCACTAATCGTTCGGGAAACGCACATAAAGCGTCTTCATAACTGAAGATGGACCAGCGTTTGCCGCCGGGGAGAATTTGCCGAAGTATTTCAGAATTTGTTCGCGCGGATGCTGGAAGATGGCTGGTCTGCATTTGGCGGTAGAGCCAAAGCGCGCTTTTTACCTTCAAATTACTTCGCCGGCTATCGGGAGAAAGCGCCAGCAGAAATTCCATGGCTTGTACCTGGTTGCGCGCGCTTTGCAGCAATCCATCCTGGTCGCGCAATAATTCACGGGCTGTTCCTAGGTTCTTTTGCTCCACGCGGCCGAGACCGCCGGGAACGATGCGGCTGCTACGAGAAGTGCTGCCGGAGGCGAAATCGTTTTGTTCCAGCAAAAGTGTCCGCCGTCCGGAACGGGCGCACTCGCGGGCAATGGCAACGCCATTCGCGCCGCCGCCGATCACAATCACTTGAAAGCGCTCATTTTCCAGCGGCGCGCGATTTGGAGACAGGGGAGTCATATTTTGAGCAGTCGTAATTCCGGCCAGATTCGGTAGATTTCTGCCCAATTTAGTTTGCCTTCCGAAATGGGCATAGGGAAGGTCACGGAAGGCCAGTCCATAAGTTTCTGTTCAATGAAATCAACGAGTTATTGGGGCCGGCCTCCAGGCGACGCCCTTCTAGACGTCTTAACCGCGCGTTTGCCGCCTTCCCGCTCAGTCATTTACAGTCTTGCCATGCCGACAACAGGAGAACGTTTTGAGCGCGCCGTGGCCATTATGGCCCGTTTGCGGGCCCCCGGAGGCTGTCCCTGGGACCGGGAACAGACATTCGACTCCATTAAGCCTTATACGCTCGAGGAGACCTACGAGGTCTTCGAGGCCATTGACAATCGCGACTGGAAAGAATTGCCCGGCGAGCTAGGGGATTTGCTGTTGCAGGTATTGTTCTATTCGGAGATGGCGAAAGAGGACGGAACCTTCTCCATTGACGACGTGCTGGACAGGCTCTCCGAAAAATTGATTGGCCGGCATCCGCATGTGTTTGGCGATGTGCGGGCGGATACATCTCAGGAGGTATTGCGCAATTGGGAGGCGCTGAAGGCCGAGGAAAAGAGAGCGGCCGAAAAGAACTCGGTTGAAACAAAAATGCGCGGCGCGGCGGATGCGAAAGAAAAACCTAAATCGCTACTGGCCGAAGTTTCCACTGCCATGCCCGCATTACTTGAAGCGCGCAAGCTGAGTTCGCGGGCCGCGCGCGAGGGCTTTGACTGGCCGGATGTCGAAAGCGTCGTCAGTAAGTTGCATGAAGAAATTGATGAACTTCGCGAGGAATTGGCCAAGCTCCCGTCTGCGGTATCAGAACGAACAGAGCAGGGAATTGCGGGATCGGGCAAGCTGGAGATTTCCAGCGCAGCGCGCGAACATCTGGAGGAAGAAGTTGGCGACATGATGTTTGCGCTGGTCAACATCGCACGATTTCTGGCGGTGGATTCCGAAGGAGCGCTGAAGAAAACCAACCAGAAATTCCGCCGCCGCTTCGCCCATATCGAAAATGAGCTGGCGAAATCTGGCCGCCAGCCACGGGACGCGAACATGGAAGAACTTGAATCATTATGGCAAGAAGGGAAGCTATGGGAGCGGGCAAGAAAATAGCGCCGTCCAAGGTAATGATCCGGAATTGCCGCGGACTCGATGAGTTGCGTGCGTGCGTGGCACTGCAGAAGCAGGTGTGGAAGTTCAGCGACGCGGACCTCGTCCCGTTGCGCATGTTCGTGGTTGCAGAGAAGATTGGCGGCCAGGTCATTGGTGCCTTCACTGGGAGCCAATTGGTGGGCTTTTCGCTCTCACTACCGGCGATGCGCGATGGCAAAGCTTATTTGCACTCGCACATGCTGGCCGTAAGTGACAAATACCGCAACGCCGGGCTAGGACGAAAATTGAAATTGTTTCAGCGGGAAGACGCTCTGCGGCGCGGATATGATCTGATCGAATGGACCTTCGACCCGCTCGAGATCAAGAACGCATATTTTAATATCGAGCGGCTGGGCGCGATCGCAAGGCGCTACATCGTGGACCAGTACGGCGCGAGTTCCTCACCGTTGCAGGGAGGACTACAGACAGACCGCCTGATTGCGGAGTGGTGGCTGAAATCAGACAGGGTCAAGCGGCGGATTAGCGATCGCGCGGAAGAGATGATCAATAAGAAAAGAATCCCCGTCCCCGGGGAAATTTATCAATGGAAGGCCTCGACCAAAACCCGCAAGCGCGCCGCAGCGTTGCAGAAGAAAAATCGCAAAGAACTCACTCGGGCGTTTGTAGCCAGCCTCGCGGTAATGGGTTACGAACTCGATGAAAAAGGGAATGGCGCTTTCCTGCTGAGACCCTGGCGTGACAAAGATTAAGCTGGATGACGCAAATTCATGAAGATTGATTCCATCACGCTGCGCGAAATTCAAATGCCGCTTGTACATTTTTTTGAGACAAGCTTCGGCCGGACCACGCACCGCCGCATCATTCTCGTGCAGGCGCAATGTGACGGAGTCGCAGGATGGGGCGAATGTGTTGCCGGGGAAGGCCCCTTCTTTAGTGAAGAATGGACCGACGAAGCCTGGGCCACGCTGAAAACTTATCTGTGTCCCATGCTTGTGGGACGCGACATCAGTTCCGCCGGGCAGAGCGCAGAGCGCATGGCAAAGGTTCGCGGCCATCGCATGGCCAAAGCATCGCTGGAGAACGCATTGTGGGACGTGGAGGCAAGACAAAAGCAGCTCCCGCTGTGGAAGTTGCTGGGCGGCACGCAGCAGGAAATTGCCTGCGGAGTCTCCATTGGCATTCAGGATTCCGTCGAACAACTATTGCAAAAAATCGAAACCGAGCTTGCCGCGGGCTATCAGAGAATCAAAGTGAAAGTGAAGCCGGGCTGGGACTTAAACGTGCTGCAGCGAATTCGTTCGCGATGGCCACAAATCCTGCTTAGCTGCGATGCGAATTCAGCCTACACGCTTGATAACGTCGCGCATTTGCGCGAGTTTGACTCCTTCAATCTCCTGATGATCGAGCAACC
>Ga0134126_10010450_pt1 | contig 11701 bp, 8 predicted proteins | sample KB31752_FD_96881 | JGI IMG/M metagenome (GOLD analysis project Ga0134126, IMG submission 96881) | Terrestrial soil microbial communities with excess Nitrogen fertilizer from Kellogg Biological Station, Michigan, USA - KB3-175-2 | ecosystem: Environmental > Terrestrial > Soil > Unclassified ...
CAGTGTGCATTATGTCAAGAACAAAGTATGGGGACACCGAACGACGACCTCGGAATGGATCTTTTCCGTCTACAACGTCTATGCCCGCAATAATAACTCCTTTGTTTACAGGACGATAGATCCCGCGACGCGGAAAGTGATCGCCAAACAACTGCCTCTGATCCCTGTGATTCCAAGCGTTACATATATGTATACTTTCTAATTCATCTTTCGCCCCGGAGACTAGGACCTTCGTACGCGCGAATCTGTCTTTATATGAGAAATACCATACTCATGAAAAACAACGCACGCAGTATTCTTTGGTTTTTTTTAGTTCCGATGATTGCAGGTATCCTGGTCTTTACGGCCTGCAGGAAAAGCACCAGTATGGAAACTGGTGGCAAGGCTACACTCGAGGTTCGACTCACCGATGCTCCCGGCAATTATGACGCCGTGTACATCGATGTTGAAAGGGTCGAGGTAAACGTATCGTCAGACACGGGCACGACCGGTGGATGGACGACCGTGCCGATGCTGCGCCCCGGTGTATATAATCTTTTGGATTTTAGAAACGGGATAGACACAGTGCTGGCTTCCACCAATCTGGCAGCTGGCACTATTTCTCAGATGAGACTCACGCTGGGAGATAGCAATAGTGTCGTGCTGAACGGACAATCTTATTCCTTAAAGACCCCTAGCGCACAACAGAGTGGTCTTAAGTTCAATATCCATGCGACGTTGACGAGTGGCATACTCTACCGGCTTTGGATAGACTTCAACGCCGGTAGCAGCATCGTCGCCACGGGCAATGGCGGTTTTATTCTGAAACCGGTGATCCGTACGTATACGGACGCTATCGGCGGCAGCATCAAGGGCAATGTACTACCCGGGGCGGCGAATCCTGAAGTTTGGGCGGTGCAGGGTACGGACACCTTGCTGGCCCTGCCGGATTCGGCAACGGGCGCTTATCTGATCGCGGGTGTACCTGCGGGTTCATGGACCATTAATTATCATGCATTAGATTCGTTATATCGAGATACATCGTTCACTGTTTCTGTAATCACAGGGGCGGTGACCAATGTCGGGACGACGACGTTGCCGTTGAAGTAATACCTGTGAAGACTAAACGGTCCGGGCATTGAACGCATGCTTTGTTGTCCGGGTCTGTTTTCGGGGAATAGCCGTCCTAACAAGACGGTTTATTCCCTATATATGAAAATCCGTTGCTATGAAAACAAATCAACTAATCCTTGTGCTTGTCGCCGGTGTTTTTCCGCTGCGGGTCTTTGCGCAGTTGAACAACGGGGGCCTCTATGCCAATTTCGGGGTCGACGCTGATACCCGCACCAATTGGATGAAGGATGGCATCGTCACCGGCGCCGTCGCCAGTGACGATTGGTTCGCTCCCAGCGCCACCGGGTATAATGTCATCGACACAACGAATTCCGCTTCGTGGTTAGCACTGCTGAAGAGCGGCGCCAACCCTGCCTTTAGCCAACGGATGTCGCAGTTGCTCTATGCCAAGATCAACGGGAAACTCTGGCTTGATGCCGCTTACGGCCGGGACTTTTCTTCGGCCGCCTCCCTCAAAGATTCCACCGTCTTCAGCATCTCCGCCAAGAACGGCGATGATCCTAATGTCTGGCTGGGTGGGGTGAGTTCCACTCCCAGCAAGAACGACCTCGTAGACGTCTATGCGCATATGCGGCGTGATGGGAAGACCGTATACGATTCGCTTTGGTTTTTCACCGGTATTGCGGCCTTTGGCTCATCGGCCAACAGCTATTACGATGTGGAATTGTATAAGAATTCGTTTGGTTTTAACTCTACTTCGGGAACCTTTACGTCGGCGGGTACTAACGCAGGGCATACGGAATGGCTGTTCGATGCGGCGGGGAATATCACGCAAACTGGCGACATGATCGTGGCCGTTTCTTTTGCGCCCGGTTCCGTGCCGGTAATCGATGTCCGCATCTGGGTGAGCCAATCGACGTACAGCAACTATTATGGCGGCGCGCTGACTCCGAAGTATTTCGATTTCAACAGCAACTATAGTCTTAACACGCTCGGCACCTATGGCTATGCCTCGGTGGTAAGTAAGACAGGCTCCACTGCCTTTGGTGGTGGATTGTCCAACTATTCCGCCACGGCGGCCAACGATAGCACGTATGCTACTCCCTGGGGTACGAGCAACAGCAGTTCCGGCTGGAGCGCGAATTATATCTCTGCTCAATTTATCGAGGTGGGGCTGAATCTCACGCGTATCGGGGTGGACCCGGCATTGTATTCGACGCTCAACCCCTGCGTGTCGCTTTTTTCCAATATCTTCTTTGCTTCCCGGAGTTCGAGTTCGTTTACGTCCAATCTGCAGGACTTTGTCACGCCGCTTACTTTTTTGCGGCCGCCGGTCATGGACTTTACCATGAAAGGCGACACGTTGCGGTGCAACCATATCCGGGGGACGATAAAGCTGACGAATGTCACTACCGCGGCCTATTATTCCTGGACGGCTATTGGCGGGGGAAGCATCCTGAACTCCAACTCGGATAGCAGCCAGCTGATGATCAACAAGCCCGGCAGCTATATCGTGTCCGCTTCGCCCGCGGTGGGTTGCCCGGCCGCGGCGATTGATACCATTGTTATTCCGATCGATACGACCCGGCCCGTTGCAAGCGCCAAGGTCGGTCTGGTAGGCAATGAGCTTCAGCTTTATGGCGGGGATACAGCCAAGAGCGATTATATAACACCGTTTGGTGGTTCCAAGGGGCTTACGTGGAGCTGGAGCGGGCCCAACAGCTTTACCTCCACTATTCAAAATCCGCTTACCGATACCACTTGGGGGACCTATAATCTTACGGTGACGGAAAAAAGGAACGGTTGTACGGCGACCGCTCAAGTCCCTGTAAACGCGGCTATGTTTACGGCGCTGGCTACACGTTATATTCAGCTCAATGGGGCTGTCGATGGTTCTTATGTCGATGTCCGCTGGAACGATGCGAACTCAAATTCCGATCTCACTTATGTCGTGGAACGAAGCGACGCCACGAGTGATTTCACGACGATCGGCACGGTGGTTAATCCCTATGCCGGCCGGGGCGACGGATCGGGTGTTTTCGCTTTCGCCGATGAGCATCCGCTGGCGGCTAACAATCTTTACCGGCTGAAGGTGACGACGGTGGATGGGTCGATTTTTTATTCGCCGATCATTACGATAAATGCGGGGGTAACGCCGACGTCATCTATTTATCTCACCCGGAATATTCCCGGAAGTTCGACCCTGGCTGTCAACGCGGTCGCCGACTGTACCGGAGAGCTCGTGCTGTATTCCGTGAGCGGGCAGGCCATCGAAAAGCGGGTTGTTTCCTTTAACAAGGGCGCCAATGCCATCGATATCCCACACAGCGGGCTTCGTTCGCTGGGTGTGGCGGCGCTTTATCTCAATGGCCAGCTGGCGTGGTGCGGGAAGGTGGTTTTCTAGTGCTTTAATTTGAGGACTCGAGCTTCGCCATGACCTCGCCAATCAGTCACCAATCCGGGGCAGATCGATCGTTTCTTCTTGTATAGACATTCCGCCGGGACGAATGTGTTTTCCGCGATTTATTCTACGGCGGCTATTGATGGTGTACTCGATTATTCTTTCAGGGACGTCGCGGATACGGGGACCTTCTGTAAATTGGGGGTTGGAAAAAAGAAGCCCGGATAGAAATCCAGGCCGTTGCTAAAATCCAATATCCTATTAAAAGCCATACTAGCTAATGCAATTGTGAGGCCAGGGGGGACACTGGGATGAGCGGCGAAAGACAGCCAAAAATCCAGAATGTTTACCGGTTTGTGGTGGGACGAAGAGGTAAATGTCCTATAGCGGACTTACGGTCGGGGATCGGTTATTTTCCCTACGGGTTTTTACCTATTTTGTGTTACCCTTAAGTCGTACCCATGAAGAACATTGTTCCTGGCGTTGTCGCAGCGTCAATTTTAATCTATGCCTGCCAAAAAAGTGTACCGATGGCGGCTCCTTCTTCCCTGCGGACCGATCCTGCGCTTGTCAAAAAAGCGGGTTCCGCAAAATCCACCGATAGTTTAGCGAATGTTCCCTTCCCGGCCGGTAATGGCTCAGGTTGTGCCGTATTGCCGCTATACGGTGATACGCTGATCTATCCGCAACCAGTGGCGGGTCAGGACGATATCCTGCTGCCGGCGAATGCTCCGGGACCAGGCAAATATTTGTCATGGCCGGCGGGATTGGTGATCGACCATATTACCGGCGCGATCGATCTTACGACCAGCCAAACGGGCTTGAAATATGCCATCGGGTTTGTGGCTGAAGGCGGGACAGATACCTGTTTGAATACGCTGATCCTTGGCGGCGCGGCATACTATGACAGCCTTTATGTCGTGGCCAACGGGGGAACGAGGGCCGTGCCTTATTACGATGCCGATCCGGCGGCAGGCAATCCCTGCAGCAACGGCAATGGCAACGGAAATGGATGTAAGTTCGATGTCACGGGTTCGGCGGCAGCGCAAAATGTGGCGGTCAACAACTCATCGGGGGAAATAGATCTGCAAAAGACGTTGAATGGGAATGCCAAGACCGGAGGCGTCTTTGGGACGAATCCCGTGGATGGACAGAGTGTGACCACGAGCATTTCTTATCAACTGAAGAAAGGCAGCAATAATGCGATACAGCAGATACAGGTACAGCTTGTTTATTATTCTTCTTTATCCGTTGTACCGGCTTCTTTGCAATTGACGGTGAATACCCGGTTGAATAATGTGCTGAATGGGTTTATGATCAGCACGTCGAACAATCCGCGGCCGCCGCTGATCATTATCGTGAGGGGGCGATAATTATTTTTGCGGGGGCCAGGCCTGCGGCTGTTGCCGCCGTCGATACCGATACGCTCTCTAACTTGGGGTGCCTGGGCATTTGTGTGTAGGGATGCGACGAGCAGGGCGATGATGCACAGGGTCGTAGCAAGGTTATTTGGTCGCATCTGGTTGAAAATCGAGCGAGATGGAATTCATGCAATATCGTTTATGTGTCGGGGGCGGCCCGTCGTCGAAGATATGACCGAGGTGCGAGCCACAGCGGGCGCAACGGACTTCGATGCGGTCCATTCCATAGGAGCGGTCTTCCAGGTAGGTCACGCTGTTCGTCCGGACGGGTTCGAAGAAGCTGGGCCAGCCGCAGGTACTCGAGAATTTAGCGTCGGACCGGAAGAGCTTGTTGCCACATACGGCACAGTAATAGGTTCCTTTGGCATTTTGGTTCCAGTACTTCCCGGTGAACGGGGGTTCGGTTGCGGATTCGCGTGCGGTGGCGTAGAGTGCGGGGGGCAGGATCTTTTTCCACTGCGCATCGGAGACATGGAGTTTTGTCGTATCCGTATTGGAATAATAGGGGTTGCTTTTGTGCGCGTTGTCCGATTTCAAATGTTGCGGGAAGGCGCGGGTCAGGATGGCCAGCGTCAATAGGGTGGTTATAATGATTGGGCGCATGAGCTTATTTTTCGGTTCTCAATTTGCTTGCGAATATCTTCCGGAACTTCTCTACTTCCGGTTGAATAACGTACTTGCAATAGGGAACGTTGCCATTGCGGTTATAGTAATCCTGGTGGTAGTCTTCTGCTTTATAAAAAACGGTAAACGGGACCACCTGGGTCACCACGGGTTTGGGATAGGCCTTTTCTTCGTTGATCTTTTTGATGTAGTATTCGGCCTTTCTCTTTTGGATCTGATTGTGATAAAAGACGGCGGAACGATACTGGGTGCCTACGTCGTTGCCCTGCCTGTTCAACTGGGTAGGGTCATGCACCATGAAGAAGACCTCCAATAACGTGTCAAAAGAGATGACCCGGGGATCGAAGACGATATTGCAGGCTTCGGCATGGCCGGTGATGCCCGTGCAAACCTCTTCGTAGCTGGGGTTGGGAGTGTGGCCGCCTGTGAAACCGGCAGTGACTTTTACCACGCCGCGGAGTTGCTGAAAGGTTGCCTGGGTACACCAGAAGCAGCCGGTGGCAAAGGTAGCAGTGTCGAGACGGGGGGCTTCTCCTGAGGCGGCCTTTGAAGTAGCGAAGATTGCGGATGTCGCGGCAATCGAGACCAGGATGAGACAAATGAGCTTTTTCATACCGGCGCAAAGGTACGAATCATTGGAGCCCTGAAAAAAATTTGCGCAACTGGGTGGTTGCACATACATTTGCAATCACATGGTTGCAAATAATGCCCGGCGAGATATCTTTCATGCCATAGCCGATCCTACCCGCAGGGCCATCCTCGTCTTGCTGGCGTCCCAGGCGATGACGCCCAACGCTATTGCCGAACACTTCGACAGCACCCGTCAGGCGGTATCGAAACATATCCAAATCCTTGCTGAATGCGAAGCCATCAGCGTGCGGCGGACCGGCCGGGAGATCTATTATCACTCCAATCCAACAAAAATGAAAGAGATCGATGAATGGCTCGAGCTCTTTCGTAAACAATTGGAGCAGAGCTTCAACCAGTGAGCCGAAGCTCCTGGATCAGTGGTGGACGCCTAAACCTTATTGGGCCGAGACACTGGTGAGCGGTACTACGGCAGCATTCCATACACTCGACGGGGTGCTGGTGCATCCTTGAACGGTAGATGCAAATGACAACAGGCTTGCATGCGTTGTAAAAAGCGACTATTTTCGGGCAGCTTAAATTATATATAGTGACCATACGTTCTACTACACACGCATTCTTGCTGTATTCTTTTGTTTTGATGACCCTGGGTTGCCGGAATACCCCCAATGGCGGTGGACAGGACCCGGCGCCTGTCGCCCAGGCGTATCCCGCATTCAGGATGGAGACCCATACTACGGTCATGCAATCGGAGTATCCCGCCACGTTGCAGGGTCAGCAGAATATCGAGATCCGGCCGAAGATCGACGGCTATATCGAGCATATCTATATCGATGAGGGCGCCACGGTGAAAAAAGGGCAGCTGTTGTTCAGGATCAGCGCGCCGCAGTATGAGCAGGATGTGAAGAATGCGCTGGCGGCCATCAACAGCGCGGAAGCGGATGTCAACACGGCCAGGCTGCAGGTGGAAAAAACGAAGCCGCTGGTAGACCGGCATATCATCAGCGAATATGAGCTGAAATCGGCGGATGACGCGTTGAAGATAAAGGAAGCGGCGCTTGCCCAGGCGCAAACGACGCTTGCCAATGCCAAAACCAATTTGGGGTATACCGAGGTAACGAGTCCCGTGAGTGGAGTCGCGGGCATGATACCTTATAAACTGGGTAGCCTTGTCAGCAGCACTACGGCCTCGCCGTTGACGACGATCTCCAATATATCGAAGATCTATGCTTACTTCTCCATGAACGAGAAGCAGCTGCTCGATTTTTCCAGGACCTATAAGGGAAGTACCGTAGAGGAGAAGCTGAAGCAGCTTCCACAGGTGGTGTTGCAGCTGCCCGATGGAACGGAATATCCTGAAAAAGGGCGGGTCGAAACGATAGGCGGGTTGATCGATCCGCAGACCGGCGCCGCCAGCTTTCGGGCTACCTTTCCCAACCCCGTGGGCCTGATCCGCAGTGGAGGCAGCGCCGTGGTTGCCATCCCCGTGACGATCAAGAACGCGCTGCTGGTGCCACAGCAATCGACATATGAGTTGCAGGGTAAACGTTTTGTGTACAAGTTGGATGGCGACAAGGTGAGCAATGTCGAGATCACGACCATGTCTGTCCCTGCGGGGCAGTATTTTGTGGTGACCAGCGGGCTGAAGGCCGGGGACACGGTGGTCTATGAAGCGGCGGCTCCAATTGCCGACGGCACCGTCATCAAACCCGACATGAAACCTGAAGATCAAATTTATAAGGATCTGAACTAATCGCCGAAAGACACCATGACACTTAAAGTTTTTATCGAGCGGCCCGTACTTTCTACGGTGATCTCCGTTATCCTCGTCATCCTGGGCATCCTGGGGCTTATTGCGCTGCCCATTACCCAATATCCGGAAATCGCGCCGCCTACGGTGCAGGTATCGGCGTCCTACCCGGGCGCGAATGCCGACGTCGTACTAAACAGCGTGATCGTGCCGCTGGAAGAGCAGATCAATGGGGTTGAGAATATGACTTATATGACTTCCAGCGCTGCCAACGATGGGTCGGCTTCGATCACGGTATTCTTTAAGCAGGGAACCAATCCGGACCTCGACGCGGTAAACGTGCAAAACCGCGTATCGCGGGCCACCCCTCTATTACCCGCAGAAGTCACCCGGGCGGGGGTCACAACCAGCAAGCGGCAAAGCAGCATGGTGATGGTCTTCTCGATCAATAGCACCAATAAATCCTTTGACGGCACCTTTTTGCAGAACTATGCCAACATCAATGTGATCCCGATGTTGAAGCGGGTGAACGGCGTGGGGGATGTGACGGCGTTTGGGACGCAGGACTATTCGATGCGTATCTGGTTGAAGCCTGATGCGATGGCGGCTTATAAGCTGATACCCGATGATATTTCGAACGCGTTGGCCGAGCAGAATATCGAGGCGGCGCCGGGAAAGGTGGGCGAGAACAGCAACCAAAGCTTTCAATATGTACTAAAATACAAGGGCCGGCTCAAGACGCCGGAGGAGTATGGCAATATCATCATCAAGGCGACGTCGACCGGTGAGCTGCTGAAGCTGAAGGATGTGGCGCGGATAGAGCTGGGATCGCTGGACTATTCGGTTACGTCGACCACGGACAACCATCCTTCCATTGTGATCGCGGTTTTCCAGGCGGCAGGGTCGAATGCACATGCCATGATCAATCAATGCGAGAAGACCATCGAGACTGCGGCCAAAAGTTTTCCGCCGGGGGTGTCGTCTAGTATGATCTTCACCGCCAACCAGTTCCTGGATATCTCGATCGACAAGGTGGTGGAAACGCTCATCGAGGCGTTTATCCTCGTATCGATCGTGGTGTTTATCTTCCTTCAGGATCTTCGCTCGACGCTGATCCCGGCCATAGCCGTGCCGGTGGCGATCGTGGGGACTTTCTTTTTTTTGAATTTGTTTGGCTTTACGATCAATTTGCTGACGCTGTTCGCATTGGTGCTCGCGATCGGCATCGTGGTGGATGACGCGATCGTGGTGGTGGAGGCCGTGCATGCCAAATTGGATCAGCACGTGCCGACGGCCGAGGAGGCCACGCTGAGTGCGATGAACGAGATCAGCGGTGCGGTGATCTCCATCACGCTGGTCATGGCGGCGGTGTTTATCCCGGTGACGTTTATCACCGGGTCCGTGGGGGTGTTCTATAAGCAGTTTGGGCTGACGCTTGCGGTGGCTATCTTGATCTCGGCCGTGAATGCCTTGACGCTTTCACCGGCTTTGTGTGCGTTGTTGCTCAGGCCGCATCATGAGAACAAATTGCGCAAGGGTTTTCTGCAACGGTTCTATTCCGCTTTCAATGCCAGCTTCGAGGCTACCACTCGTAAATATAAACATGCCATTTCCTTTTTGGCACGGCGGCGATGGATCGCGGCGGCGATCGTGCTGGGTTTCATAGGGCTCTTTGCCTGGCTTTTGAAGGTGACGCCGGCGGGTTTCGTGCCCAACGAAGATCAGAGCTTTATCATGGCCGATGTATCGCTGCCTCCCGCCTCTTCGCTTGAACGGACGACGCGGATCGCCGACCAGGTGGTGAACATCGCCAAAGCGCAACCGGAGATGAATTCGGTGGTGCGGGTGGCGGGCTCGGGTATCCTCAGCGGCGGCAACGGTGGTTCTTATGGCGCGCTATTTATGAATTTAAAAGACTGGGATCAACGGAAGGGGAAGGACCATTCCGTGGATGCGGTGATCAATAGGCTTTTCGCCGCTACGGCTTCTATTAAAGGAGCAAATCTCTTCTTTATCGCACCGCCGACGCTGGAAGGATTTGGTAATACGAGTGGGTTCGAATTTCAGGTGCAGGATCGAACGGGCGGCGATATCGCGCATTTCTATGATGTTAACAATAAATTTTTAGCTGCATTGAACAAACGGCCGGAGATACAATATGCGACGAGCTTTTTCAATATCAATTTCCCGCAATACGAGGTAGAGGTCAACGTGGCCAAGTGTAAGGAGTCCGATGTCTCGCCGGCTACCGTACTAAGTACCCTGCAAGGCTACTATGGCAGTCTTTATGCTTCCAACTTCAACGAATTCGGAAAACAATACCGGGTGATGATCCAGGCGGATGCGGCTTATCGCAGCGATATACAAAGTTTCGACAAGGTTTTTGTGCGGACCGGCAACAATGTGATGGCGCCGATCACCGAGTTTGTGACGTTGAAACGGGTGTATGGACCGGAGTTTATCAATAGATTCAATTTGTTTACCTCGATTGCCGTTTCCGGTGCGCCGAAGCCGGGGTATAGCAGTGGGGATGCGATCAAGGCCATCCAGGAAGTGGCGGCAAAGACGTTGCCGGTGGGTTATGGCTATGAATTTTCGGGACTTAGCCGCGAGGAGCTGTCGAGCGGGAATCAGACCTTGCTGATCTTTGTGCTGTGTTTGATCTTTGTGTACTTTTTGCTTTCAGCGCAATACGAAAGCTATATCTTACCATTTGCGGTGATCTTGTCTCTTTCCATTGGACTGGCAGGCGCTTTCCTCTTTGCGAATATCTTCGGGGTGCAGAACAATATCTATCTCCAGATCACGCTGATCATGCTGATCGGGTTGCTGGCGAAGAATGCGATATTGATCGTCGAGTTTGCATTAGCCCGTCGCCGGGCCGGCGAGCCTATCGTCCAGGCGGCCATCGATGGCGCCGTGACGCGCTTGCGGCCTATACTCATGACGTCCTTCGCCTTTATCTTTGGGATCATGCCGCTGATGGTCTCTAGTGGCGCGGGGGCGGAAGGCAACCGGAGCATTGGAACAGGCGCCGTCGGGGGGATGTTTATCGGGACGATCTTCGGGGTATTCGTGATACCGGCGTTGTTTATTATTTTCCAGACGATACAGGAGCGGATAAGCAGGAAACGGCGGGTTATGCCGGCTGCGGCGGTGGTGCTGGTTTTGGTGTGTGCTTTTTCGTTTGGCTCTTGTGTGACGCAGAAGTACCAGGCGCCGGGGATGGTGGTTCATGGCTCTTTGTATCGGGGGGCGGGTGTGGATACGACTTCTTCCATGGCCGCCCTACCCTATGAGCGGTTGTTCGCCGATACCGTGTTGCAAGGATTGATCGCCGAAGGGTTGCAGCAAAACCCCGATCTAAAAGTCGCCATGGAGCGGATGACGGAAGCGCGGGAGAACTTCCGGCAAGGCAAGGCGGCCTTGCTGCCTACGCTGAGCGCGAATCTCTCCGTGAATCCGGCAAAACAATCGGCGGCTGCGCTGGATATCCCGCCTGCCTACATTGGTTCGTATGACCTGACTACGACTACGTATATAGCGAGCCTGAGCACGAGCTGGGAGGCCGATATCTGGGGCAAGCTGCGGAGCGCCAAACGGAGCTATTTCGCCACGTTCCTGGAGAGCGATGCGGCCCGTAGGGTAATTCAGACGCAGCTGATCGCCGATATTGCCGGATATTATTATCAGCTGCTTTCTTACGACGAGCAGCTGAGGATAGCGGTGGAGACGGTGCGCAACAGGCAGGATGATGTCTCCACCATGAAGGCGCTGATGGAGAGCGGGCTGGCCACGGGTGCTGCGGTGGTGCAGAGTGACGCCAACCGCGCTTCGGCACAGTTGCTGATACCGGATATCAAA
>Ga0134126_10010451_pt1 | contig 11701 bp, 10 predicted proteins | sample KB31752_FD_96881 | JGI IMG/M metagenome (GOLD analysis project Ga0134126, IMG submission 96881) | Terrestrial soil microbial communities with excess Nitrogen fertilizer from Kellogg Biological Station, Michigan, USA - KB3-175-2 | ecosystem: Environmental > Terrestrial > Soil > Unclassified ...
ACCCGCGAATGGGTGGATGCCATTATTTTTGCGGTGGTTGCCTCAACCATCATTCGCGGTTTGCTTTTTTCGGCTTACGCGATCCCCTCAGGTTCCATGGAAGGCACGCTCCTTACCGGCGATTATTTATTTGTCAGCAAGATCAGCTACGGCCCCAGGCTGGCGATCACGCCCTTTTCTATACCGTTTTTAGAGCCGACCGTAGGTAATGTGAAAACCTATTGGGATGGCATTACCTTACCGTATTTCCGTTTGCCGGGATTGACGCAGGTAAAAAAGGGCGATATCGTTGTATTCAACAAACCCGAAGAAGCCGATCCATCCTACAACAAGCCAATTGATGAACGCACCTGCCTCATCAAGCGCTGCCAGGCTACCCCCGGCGACGAGCTCATGATCGTTAACGGACAAGTTTACATCAACGGTAAAGCTGCGGCGAACGCACCCAAAGCGCAGACATCGTACCGGGTGGCTACCAATGGCGTCGACATAAACCCGCAGGTGTTCCAGGATATGAATATCGAGATCACCGGGCAACAAGATGCCGATACCTTTGAGATGATCATCCCGAAAGATGCGCTTGCGACCTTTAAAAGTTTCTCCAATATAAAAAGCGTTACGCCCGTAATTCAGCCGGCCGGCAAATATGATCCCTCGGTTTTTCCGCATAACGAAAAATTTAAGTGGAACCAGGATAACTTTGGGCCGCTGGTACTGCCGAAGCGCGGCTGGACAATTCCTTTAAATGATTCCACCATGATCCTTTACCGCCGTGCCATTGAATTGTACGAGAACAATAAAGTGGAGCAAAAAGGCAACGACATATTCATCAACGGAAAAAAAGCGGGCGCCTATACCTTTAAAATGAATTATTACTGGATGATGGGCGATAACCGCCATAACTCGCTCGACTGCCGCTTTTGGGGTTATGTGCCCGAAGATCATATCATAGGCAAAGCGATGGTCACCTGGTTCAGCACCGACTCGACAAAAAGTTTTTTCAGCAAGATCAGGTGGAACAGGATCTTTAAGCCGATAGACTAAACGGCTTATACGCTTACTTCCATCAACGCGTTTATTTCATCCAGGTTATAAACCGGGTTTGCCCCGCGTTTGCCGGCTACAAACGCGCCCACGGCGCAGGCTTTTTTCAATAGCTCATCCATTTTTTGATCAACCAGCAGCCCGGCAATAAAGGTAGCCAGGAAGGCGTCGCCCGCGCCTACGGTATCAACAACATCTACGTTATACCCGGGATGCTCAAAAAATTCGTAGTCGTGCCAAACGATCGCGCCGTTTTCACCGCGCGTAACGCAAAAAGTTTTAAAATGATATTTACTTTGAAACTCAAGGATCTTTTCTTTTAAGTCGCCGCTGCCCATTAACAACACGGCTTCATCCTCGTTCATCTTGATTACGTCGGCCATCGCGGCAAGCGTTTGAATGGTAGACAGCTCATAATGCGGCGGCCGCAGGTTCACATCAAAAATCTTTAATGCGGTGGTTTCGTCCAGCAGGGTTTGCAGCGTATCGCGTGTCGTGCTTTCGCGGCAGGCCAGGCTGCCAAACACAATGGCCGATGCCTGCACGGCAGCTTCCGTCAGCTCGTCGGTGGTTTGGATATTGTCCCACGATACAGGCTCGGGGATCGTATATGTGGCCTGTCCCGATTTGTCCAGCTTTACCGTAACCTGGCAGGTCGGCAGCTCATCGTCTTGTTGCACCAGTTCGCTGTAGAGTCCGCTTGTTCTTAAAAAATCAGTCAAGGCCACACCAGGCTCGTCTGTACCGACCCTCGTTGCGAACGATACAGCCTCGCCCTGCTGCGCCAGGTGCCGCGCAACATTCATCGGCGCGCCGCCGGGCACTTTTTCGTCGCCAAAGGCGTCCCATAATATCTCGCCGAAACAAAGTATATTTTTCATAAGCTGGAAAGTTCAAACCTGCCTGCGGCAGGCAGGGCTAAAAGCACAAAGCTAAAAGCTTTTAATTAAAATATTGTTTGAACCCGAACGCGCAGAATTTTCTGAAACAGCATAGCAATGTTAAATATTCAGTAAATTCCTAAATTCGTGCAATTCAGATTCTGACATGAAAAAGATCTTCCCGTCTTGTTTCTTACTTCTTGCCTCTTGCCTATTCCTTCATGCGCAGGATAAGCAAGCCATTCTCAAAGTGCTCGAAACGCAGCGTGTCGCCTGGAACAATGGCGACATCGGCGGCTATATGCAAGGATACTGGAAATCCGATTCTTTGATGTTCGTGGGCAAGGCCGGGCCGGTGTATGGCTGGCAAAAAACCCTCGACCGGTATAAAAAAAGCTACCCCGATAAAGCAGCGATGGGCAAGCTCACATTTACCATATTAAAGGTCGACCTGCTCGATAAAACCAACGCCTTCGTGTTCGGCGCCTGGCGCCTCTATCGTGAAAAGGACGCACCCGGTGGATATTTTACCCTTTGGTTCCGGAAAGTAAACGGCGCCTGGGTCATCGTGGTCGATCATACGTCATAAATTAAAATAGCGATGAGGATATTACACCCATCGCTATTGAAAAAACAGCAGCTTGATTCTCGTCTATCTGCAACTGCCACTATCCACTGCCACTGCCCACTCACAATTACCCACTCACTAATCAGGCATTAACACGGTATTCACCACGTGTATCACACCGTTGCTTTGATTTACATCGGCGATGGTGATCCATGATTTGCCGCCTTTTTCGTCAACCAGGTATAATTTTTTGCCCTGTGCCATAACCATTAAGGTGCCGCCTTCAACCGTTTTTAACTCAGCTTTCCCGTCGCCGGCTTTTACTTTAGCCCAAAGGTCGCCCGAGCTCATGCGGCCCGCCACCACGTGGTAAGTTAAAATTTTTGTCAGCGTGGCTTTGTTTTCCGGCTTTACCAGGTTATCTACGGTACCTTCGGGCAATTTGCCAAAGGCTTCATTGGTCGGGGCGAATACGGTAAACGGCCCCGCCGACTCTAAAGTCTCAACCAATCCTGCCGCTTTTACCGCCGCAACAAGGGTTGTGTGGTCTTTGGAGTTTACGGCATTTTGTACGATGTTTTTGGTGGGGTACATAGCTGCCCCGCCTACCATTTTGGTTTGTGCATTCACTTTGGGCGATATTGCAATAGCTGCTAAAGCAAACGCCGCGATCATCATTTTTTTCATTTCTTGTTTGTGATTATTTAGGAGGAGATACGGGATAACTCAACGGTTGGATTTTACCTGGAGAGTTATTATGTTACCCTAACAGAACCAACCCTCTTTGCACAGCAGAGAGGGTCGACAAGTCCCGTATATACGGGATCGGGGTGAGTCAATATACGCGCGCCTATTAAGATGACCGGAACGAAGTTAAAAAAACAGCTCCGCCGCAATATGGTCCGCATACAGCTTACCATTGCGCGTTAGATAAATGACGTTGTTTTTTTCTTCGGTCCATCCTTTCTCAAAAAATGGCCGCGCGGCTTTAAGCAGCTCGTCTGACGATGCCGCCGCTATCCCGTTAAGCTTGCCCAGGTCAAGCCCCCACATCGTGCGCAGCGAGGTCATGATGTATTCATTCAGGCGGTTCGTTTCGGTTAACACCTCTGTTTCTGCCAAAACGGTGCCTGTTTCAATCGCCCGGATATATTGCGCATTATTGCGCACGTTCCACTGCCTCGTTTCACCGTTAAAAGAATGCGCAGAGGGCCCGATACCCAGGTATTTTACGCCTTTCCAATAGTTTGAATTATGCCGCGCGTATTGGCCCGGCTTGCTGAAGTTTGAAATTTCATAGTGTTCAAACCCATGCGCGCTCATTTCATCCATCAGCGTAATAAATTGTTCGGCGCTTTGCGTATCATCCATCTCCTGCTGCGTTTTTTTATGGATGAACGAAGCGAGTGCGGTTCGCGGTTCCACCGTCATTGAATAAGAGGAAACATGAGGGATGTCCAACTCAAAAACCTTGTTTAAATTATATTTCCATTTCTCGTTAGTCAACAGGGGATAGCCATAGATCAGGTCGGCGGTTATATTTTCAAAGCCCGCGTCCTGCACTCTTTTTATGGCAGCTTCAGCTTCAACGGCGCGGTGAACGCGGTTCATCCATTGCAGGTCCTCGTCAAAAAACGATTGTACGCCAACACTCAGCCGGTTTACGGCCGTCTGCCGGTATGCCAGTACTTTCATTTTGTCCAGGTCGTCGGGATTGGCCTCAAGCGTGATCTCGGCATCCGCGGCCACGGTATGCAATGCCGCTATACGATCGGTCAGCAGGTTAATTTCGTCCGCGCCGAGCAGCGACGGCGTGCCCCCGCCAAAATAAATGGTTTCGACCGTTTCACCGTCCAGGTAGTCCTTTTGCAGACCGATCTCTTTAACCAGCGCCTGTAAAAGCTCATCCTTATATTTCAGCGAGGTGCTGAAATGGAAATCGCAGTAGTGGCAGGCCTGTTTACAAAAAGGGATATGGATGTATATACCGGCCATGCGGCAAAGGTAGCTATAGCAGGCTATACTTTATTTCGGTAATTTTGCGCCATAAAAAACATTTCCCGAATGCGCGGCAGCACAATTTGCTTTTTAATTATTTCATTCAGTGTGCTTACAGCGCACGCGCAGCGCGACAGCCTTCCCGCAAAAGCAAATTCCCCTGCTTCGGCATACGTCCGGCAGGCCGCCGTTCCGCCGGTTGATTCTGCTGCCGTGGCCCGGGCAAAACGGGAACAATTTATAGCCGACTCGATAGGCATGGCATTCCTCAAGCCCGATTCATTGCGCAAAAACCTGTTCCTGGCTAAAATATTTCAGAACGATATATTTAACCCCGCATCGTACAAAAACGCTGAGAAATCGGCAGCATTAAGGATGGGCACCCGCCGGGCGCCGCGCGATCCGTGGGTGATCATCGTCCTAATCGGCCTGCTCATCTATACTGCCCTGCTTAATCTTTTCCTGGGTAAGGATGTAAAAAGTGTTTTGCAAACCTTTTATAATAAACGTGCTCTGTCGCCCATTGATAAGGAAGGCGGCGTCATCCATTCCTGGGCTTTTATCGGCTTGTTCGTGCTGTTCAGCCTGGCGTCCGGGCTTGTGCTGTCGCAGCTCACCGTTTATTATCACATTCACCGCGATATTACCGGCATTCCGCTTTTTATCTGGCTCTCTGTTTTAGTTGGGGCGCTGTTTACGGTCAAATTCTTCCTGTTAAAGTTTATCGGGTTTGTATTTGATATCAACCGCTACGTAGGTCAGTATATAACCATATTAAACTTAACTTACTTTAATATCGGTTTCGTGCTATTGTTTGCCGCTATGTGTTTTAGCTTATTGCAGCAGCAATATATCCCTTATCTAAAATTTTTCACCGCCGTGGCCATCAGTGTTATATTTGCATGGCAATACCTGCGCAATAGCGTAAATATCATTTCAAACTTTCGATTTCATAAGTTTTATTTATTTATTTATCTTTGTGCCCTCGAAATTTGTCCTGTTTTAATTTTGATCAAGGCACTCGACATATAACTTTTAAGCAGCATACGACTTGAATTTGGAAGAGAGAAAGAAAAAGGTTAAAAGTATTTTGGTTACTTTGCCCAAGCCCGAGAACGACAAAAACCCCTATGCCGAGCTTGCGAAAAAGCTCAACCTGAAAATTGATTTCCGGTCATTTATTCATGTCGAAGGTGTTCCCGCCAAGGATTTCCGAAAGGATAAGATCAACCTGCCCGATTTTACCGCCGTCATTTTTACGAGCCGTAATTCTGCCGACCATTTTTTCAGGATCTGTGATGAAATGCGTTTCGAGGTACCGGTTGACATGAAATATTTTTGCCTGTCCGAAACGATCGCTTTATACCTTCAAAAGTATATCCAGTACCGCAAAAGAAAGATATTTTTTGGGAAGCAAACTGCATCAGACCTGGCCGAGGTGTTGAAAAAGCATTCGGGCGAAAAGTTCCTTTATCCCTGCTCTGACGTAGCCGCCGAAGAAACACAGAAATTTTTGCTTGAGAACGGCTATAACTTTACACCTGCGGTGCTGTTCCGGACCGTTTGCAGCGACCTTTCCGACCTTGCCGAGGTTTTTTACGATGTTATTGCATTTTTCAGCCCATCGAGCATCCAGTCGCTGTACAAGAATTTTCCCGATTTTAAACAGAACAATACCCGCATAGCCGCTTTTGGCGCCACAACCTATAAAGCGGTGCTCGAAGCAGGGTTGATACTGGATATTCCGGCGCCCACACCCGCCGCTCCCTCCATGACGATGGCCATCGAGCAATATGTTAAACAAGTTAACAAATAAATTTTATTAATTTGCGTTTTATAAAAGCTAACCATGTTGCGCCCGTTTACGGGTGAAACATAGCGCTTTATTGTGAAATGGGCTTAAATTAAACCAGTTTTGAATTAACTTGCGCATCGCGTTAATTATTAATAGGATAGCCGTGGGTGCAAATTTTTTTTTAATTGCTGTTGCAACTTTTTTTCGAAATTTTGCGTTATAGTGCAAACTAATTGCCGCGCTAACTGTAAATATTATATTAATTAAAATTGCATATTTATTAGCTAAAGGTTCATTTTTGCCGGCGGCTAAGCCACTAATTTTGATTAATGTTCTTTAATATCGATAGCTAAAGGCAAAATTGATATATTCGGGGCATAGAATGTTATTTGGAATAACAAGAATTTGATTTTAAAATGAAGCACTTATACATTTTATTGGCGGGATTAACGGTCGCGGGGTTAAGCGGTTGCGGTAAAGGAGGAGACAGGGGCGAAGTAACGGGGGTTCCGGCGCGGTCATTCAGGGCCGAGGTCCCATATGGTATGGTGTATATACCCGGCGGGTCGTTCCTTATGGGTCAAACCGATCAGGATATCACGTTTGCGCAAATAGCCCAAACAAAACAGGTTACTGTTCCCCCGTTTTTTATGGATCAAACAGAAACTACCAACTCCCAATACAAGCAGTTTGTAAACTGGGTGCGCGATTCCATTGCCATTACCAATTACCTTAACGACGATAAGTATTATTTAAAACCCGGTAAAGGGGCCGTTGCTGCGCCTAACGGCAAAAAATATATTAACTGGGCCTACGTAAAAAAATTCCCGGTTATGAGTCCCCGCAAGGGAGCCGGGCAAGCCGCGGCTGCGGCCAAGCTGCAGTCAATGTATTACCAGGGCGACGACCGTATATTTGACCGTAATGACCTTGATATCCGTTTATTAAAATATAACTACGCCCTGATGTCGTATCGCGAGGCATCAAACAGTAGATTTGATAAAACAAAAAAACGCTCCGACTTTATTATACACGACACTGTCAATGTTTACCCCGACACGTTAGTTTGGCTGAACGATTTTTCATACGCCGCCAACGAGCCGATGGTCGAAAGCTATTTTTCGCATCCCTCTTATCGCAATTATCCCGTGGTAGGGGTAACCTGGCGCCAGGCGCGCGCTTTTACGGTATGGCGTTCGCGCTATAACGACGCCTATAAGGACGCAAGGCATTTACCGCACCGGTCGCCGTATGCATTGCCTTCCGAGGCCGAATTTGAGTATGCGGCGCGCGGCGGCAGGATCGGGACCGATTACCCATGGGGCGGCCCGTACATTAAAAACGCAAAAGGCTGCCTGCTGGCTAACTTTAAGCCGGGCAGGGGTAATTATTCCGATGACGGCGGCACTTATACTGTTAACGTAAAATCATATTTTCCAAACGACTACGGCCTGTACAATATGGCCGGTAACGTAGCCGAGTGGACATCTTCGGCATTTGACGAGTCGGCCTCAACTTTTGTGCATGATCTTTCGCCTACCTTCGACTATGAAGCAAAACCCAATGATCCGCCTGTATTGAAACGGAAAGTGGTGCGTGGCGGCTCGTGGAAGGATATAGGTTATTTTCTGCAAAACTCAACACGCACGTACGAATACCAGGATACCGCAAAATCATACATAGGCTTCCGTTGCATTACCGTATACTTAGGCCGCGATATCAGGGATAAACGATAACCATTTTACCTAGCAAAGCAAAATCAACAACATACGTAAACCTTTTTTAAATTATTATGGCAGGGAAAAAACAACCATACGGAATTAATAATATCGTATCCTGGGGCGCTACGGTCGTTATTGTGGGGCTCATGTTTAAGATATTACACTGGCCCGGGGCTACCTACTTTATTTCGGGAGGTTTATCGGCCGAAGCCATACTTTTCTTCCTGTTAGGCTTCCAGAGAGATGAAAAAGAACTCGACTGGCGCCGCGCTTATCCCGAACTGGACGAAGACTATGCCGGCGATTTGCCAAAAGCATCAGCCAGGGGTATTGGCGCAGGCGGCAATACGGCCGCTTTGGATAAAATGCTGGCCGAAGCTAAAATAGGCCCCGAGCTGATCGGCAGCCTGGGCGAGGGATTAAGAACTTTTGGCGATAAGGTGAATTCTATTTCAAAAGTTTCTGACGCCGGTATGGCCACTACCGAATTTACCAATAAGGTTAAGCAGGCAACCGATAGCTATGGAAGGTTAACCAGTGCATTTGAGCAGGCTTCGTCAAATTTGTCTGAGATCGCCGGTTCGGCCATCGATTCAAAGGCTTACCACGAGCAGGTGAACAAGCTGTCTAAAAATATTTCGGCATTAAACGCTGTGTATGAATTGGAACTGCAGGATTCGAGCAACCATCTCAAATCAATGAACAAATTTTACCAAAACCTGTCTGATACCATGCAAAACTTTAATGATTCCATTAGCGACTCGAAACAGTTTAAAGAGGAGATTGGCCGTTTAGCGAAAAACTTGTCTTCATTAAATGCTATCTATGGCAACATGCTTTCAGCAATGAATCAGCCGCGCCCTATGTAAGTACTACTTGTTAACGATTTTGATAAATTCATTATAATCATCAAAGCAAATGGCTGGAGGTAAGCAAACCCCAAGACAACGAATGATCGGTATCCTGTACCTGGTACTTTTAGGTCTTATTGCATTAAGTATTCCGGATAGTTTTATGGACGCCCTGCGTAATGTAACACGCAGCCTCGATACCTCGAGCAGCAATGTTACTACAGGTATTAATAATACGTATTCAACTTTTGTCGCTACCAAACTTAAAGAACAGCACGACAGGGCATTGCCTATTTACAATAAAGCCAGACAAGCCAGCGCGGTGGCAAAAGTGTTAAACGACTATGTGCAGGCATTAAGAAACCAATTGGTGCAGGAAGGCGGCGGCATCAACCCAAGCATCAACGACGTTTCCGGCCGCGACAATCTGGATATCTCCCCGCGTATTATGATCAACCAGAAAAAGGGAGAGGAACTGAAACAAAAAATTGATGAAACCCGCGCAAAATTGCTGGCCTTATTAAATGCCAGTGAGCGCAGGGGCGTTAACTTTTCGCTGAATACCGATGCACCCAAACAAACAGCCGGCCCGTCAAAAACGTGGGAAGAGGCGTATTTTGGCGACGGAATTCCTTTAGGAGCCGCGTTAACCACGCTTGCAAAAATACAAGCCGACACCAAAAATGCTGAAAACGAGGTTGTTAAAAAGATATTGGGCGAGGTTGACCAGGCGCTGGTAAACCTGGATCAATTTAGCGCGGTCGCGGTGGCGCCGTCAAGCTATGTGCTGGTTGGCCAGCCCTATACTGCAGACGTTTTTCTGACCGCTTATGATTCAAAAATGACGCCCGAAATAACAGTGGATGGCTCAAGGGTCGCCGTCGAATCCGGAAAAGGAAAATATACAGGGTCTACCGGCAGTGAAGGCCTGCATACCTGGACAGGTACAATCAGAGTGAAACAAACAGACGGAACATATAAATCGTATACAACCCCGCCGCAAACGTATATGGTGGCAAAACCGTCGGCAGTGGTATCGCCCGATAAAATGAATGTGCTGTACATCGGCGTACCCAACCCGCTTTCGGTTTCGGCGCCGGGTATAGCCAAGGAAAAATTACGCGTTTCAATGGGGGCCGGCAGCCTGCATCAAACAACGCCGGGCCACTTTATAGCCACCGTGAACTCAATCGGGACAACAACGGTTACGGTATCCGGCGAGATCGCACCAGGAAAAACTGTAACGTTAGGGTCAACTTTATTCCGGATTAAACGTATACCCGATCCGAAGGCCATGTTTGCCGGCAAAAGTGGCGGTTCAACAAGTGCCGCTAACTTAAGGGCCCAGGACAGGCTGTTTGCACGGCTTGAAAATTTCGACTTCGATACAAAGTTCGATGTTGTGCGTTTTAGTTTATGGATAATGAAACCGAGGCAGGACCCTATTCAGTACACCACAAGCGGTGGCGAGTTGAGTGCGGCCATGCGGTCGGCGATGTCAACCGTTACACCGGGTACCAGGATCGTGTTCACCAATATTTTGGCTACCGGCCCGGGCGGTCAGCGCGGATTAGATGATATAATAATAGCTGCAAATTAGAAGGATATGAAAAAGAGGATTTTAGTGGTTGTTTTGTGCCTGGCTTGCGTGGCGTCCTATGCGCAAAAACGTAAGCGGAGAGTGACCAAAAAGCCTGCGAAAACCACGCAAAAAGCAAACACGCAAAGCTCCACCATGAGCGCGCAACCTACTATCGATACGACAAAAAAGGTAGGCACGATACCAGCCAAACCGTTTGAAAGGCCGGTTGACGGGTATTACAAATCGACAAATATTTTAACAGCCAAAGTAACGCCTTATGCCCCTCTGCGCGAGGCAGATGTAGTTTACAAGAAACGCATATGGCGCGAAATTGATCTGCGCGAAAAAATGAACCAGTACCTGGCGTCGCCAAAGCAGCGGTTGATCGATGTGCTGATGGCCGCGATAGACGCCGGGGAATTAACGGCTTACGACCCAACGCCCAACCCAAAGAAAAACGATATCGACGGCGATGCCTTTTCAACACCGTTAACTCCCGCGCAGGCAAGAAATAGAATGGCGGATAGCGTTCCGGTGGATAAATTTGACGCCAATGGCAATAAAATTAAAACGGTAATGCAAGTCGGCGAATTAGACCCCGACAGTATTGTGAAGTTCCGTTTAAAGGAAGACTGGATATTTGACAAGCAGCGCTCGGTTTTTGAGCCGCGCATTATCGGTATTGCGCCGATGGTAAAACCGAAAGCCGGCGGCCTCGACCTGGATTATATCCCTGCTTTCTGGATCTATTTTCCCGAGGCGCGGCAGGTACTGGCCACCAAAGAAGCCATCAGCCGTAACAACGACGCTACGGGCCTGAGTTTCGACGACGTATTTATGAAACGGCTTTTTTCGAGCTACATTGTAAAAGTTTCGAATGACCGGGACGACCGTATAAAAGATTACGCCCAGGGTATCGACAAGCTTTACGAGGCGGAGAAGATCAAAAAATCCCTCATGGATTGGGAGCTCAATCTTTGGTCGTATTAGCGATGTTAGAGGTTAGAGGCTGGAGATTAGAGATTAGTTAAAATTTATAAGAGCTGCCAAGTTTTGGAAACTTCGCAGCTCTTTTTTCATAGCCGAACATCGAACAAAAAGTGGCCAGTTTTTATTGTCCTTTTTAACCCCCTCTCCATTGTGAGTGTTGCACAACTGAAGCGAGTCATTAAAAGATTTGGCAATAAAGTTCTTTGAAATATTGATTAAAACTTTGATTTTTAGTAAATTAGGGCATGCAAGGCAAAAAGCATCAACAAGA
>Ga0134126_10010453_pt1 | contig 11700 bp, 6 predicted proteins | sample KB31752_FD_96881 | JGI IMG/M metagenome (GOLD analysis project Ga0134126, IMG submission 96881) | Terrestrial soil microbial communities with excess Nitrogen fertilizer from Kellogg Biological Station, Michigan, USA - KB3-175-2 | ecosystem: Environmental > Terrestrial > Soil > Unclassified ...
CCCCCCGGCCTTCGGATACATACCGCTCAATTCCCCATAGCTGACTGCGGCCACAATGGTCATGAAGCCTGTGATCAGCCACACGAACAGGAGCCAGCCGGCGCTGCCCACATTTTGCGTAATATTCGCGCTGACGATAAAGATACCGGACCCGATCATGGATCCCGCGACGATCATGGTGCCGTCCAGCAATCCCAGGGAAGGCCGAAAAGCAGTGTTGGGGGTTGTTTCTGCCATAAGTACCCAATATACTTACTTTTTCTTATACGCAGCGTTCAGCCCATCGACGAGATCGCGGGTGATATTGTATACCGTATCCTTGTTGTAAATAAAGGAGTTGGCGTCGAATTGAATGATATAGGAGTAGTTCTTCTGCTTGTTATAATCTTTGAGATAGTCTTCGATCTTTTTGCGGAGGTCCGTGCTCTTGTCCTCCTTCATCTTATAGAGGTCCTGCTCCAGCGCCGCTTTCCGGGTCTGGAACTCCTGCTGCATCTGCTGAAATTCCTGCTGCGCCTGGGCCTGTTCGGCCGGCGACATCGAATTACCTTTCTCCCGCCAGCCTTGTATTTTCTTCTGGTTGGTCCGGTCAAGCGTGGTCAGTTGCTGGTTCATCCTGTCTTCCTGGTCCTTTAATTGCTGCTGCGCATCCCGGAACCCATCATAATGGGCCTCCAGCGTGTCCATATCGAAATAGGCGATCTTGAAGCCGCTGCCGATAGACCTCTTCTCGTCCTCCACATGCTTTTTCAGTTGATCGAAATGACGGGACTGTGTCAGGAACAGGATGGCGATCAATCCCAGGGCGACAACACTTAGAATAGTAGAGGTATATTTCATCATATTACGTGCGAATATAAAAAAGAAGGAGGCATTCCGCCTCCTCCCATGGATATTTTAACAATCCTTATTCGCGCCCGGATGGTCGCGACCAATTACTCTTCTTCATCGAATTGCATGGCTTCGCGGGTAGTTTGCAGCAGCTCGTACTCCTCCTTGCTTCCCACGATCATGTTCTCGAACTCGCGGAGACCGGTACCTGCTGGTATCGGGTGACCCGTGATCACATTCTCCTTCAGACCGAGCATGTCGTCGCTCTTACCCTGGATGGCTGCCGAAGACAACACTTTCGTCGTCTCCTGGAACGATGCCGCCGAGATCCAGCTCTGTGTTCCCAACGATGCCTTAGTGATACCGAGCAGCAGCGGCGCCGAGGTAGCAGCCTTTGCATCCCTGAATTCCGCCAGCTTCTTATCATTTCGGCGAAGGATCGAATTCTCCTCGCGCACTTCGCGCAGGCTCACGATCTGGCCGGCCTTCAGCTTGGTGGAATCACCCGGATCGGACACGACCTTCTTGTCGAAGATCCAGTCATTCTCCTCGAGGAATTCAAACTTATCTACGGTATCCTCTTCCAGGAACCGCGTATCGCCCGGATCGACGATCGTCAGCTTCCGCATCATCTGTCTTACGATAACTTCGATATGTTTGTCATTGATCTTCACACCCTGCAACCGATACACTTCCTGTATCTCGTTGACCACATACTCCTGCACCGCGAAAGGCCCCTTGATCGAAAGGATATCCGCCGGAGCGACCTGCCCGTCGGACAGCTGCGCTCCTGCCTTGATAAAGTCGCCGTCCTGCGCCAGGATCTGCCTGGTCAGCGGGACCAGGTATTTTTTGACGACTCCGTCCTTCGCTTCCACGATGATCTCGCGGTTACCGCGCTTGATATTACCGAACGTCACCACCCCGTCGATCTCGCTGACGATGGCAGGGTTGCCCGGATTCCTGGCTTCGAAAAGCTCGGTCACGCGCGGCAGACCACCGGTGATATCCCGCAGCTTACCCAGCACACGCGGTATCTTCACGATGACCTGCCCGGCCTTCACTTCTTCCGCCTCTTCGATCACGATATGCGATCCAACCGGCAGGTTGTAGGATTTGACCTCCTTGTTGCCTTCGATATTGATCGAGGGTATCTTGGTCTTGTCTTTTGTTTCGATGACCACTTTTTCGCGGTGACCGGTTTGTTCGTCGGCCTCTTCGCGATAAGTGATGCCCTCGATCACGGCGTCGAATTTAACGCTGCCGGCGATCTCGGCGATGACGACATTGTTGAAGGGGTCCCAGGAACAGATGACCTCGCCTTTCGCGACCTTCTGTCCGTCCTTTACGTTCAGCGTTGCGCCATACGGGACGTTGTTGGTGATCAGCAAACGGTCGTTCTTCACGTCCATGATCCGCACTTCACCCGTACGGCCGATGACCACGTGTATCTTGTCGCCTTCATTGTTCTCCGTTGTTACCGTCCGGAGACCGTCGAACTGGATCGTTCCTTCGAATTTCGCCACCATCGTGGATTCTACGCTTGCGCTGCCGGCGACACCACCCACGTGGAAGGTACGCAGCGTAAGCTGGGTTCCGGGTTCGCCGATACTCTGTGCGGCAATGATACCCACCGCATCGCCTTTCTGTGTCACATAACCCGTCGCCAGGTTCTTACCATAACATTTTACGCAAACACCGCGTTTGCTTTCGCAGGTCAGCACGCTTCGGATCTCGACTATCTCGATGCCCGCATCTTCGATGGCCTTCCCGATCTCTTCGGTGATCTGCTCGCCGGCGGCGACGATCAGCTTGTCGCTGCCGGGATCGTATACGTCATGCAGCGAAGTACGGCCCAGGATACGATCGTATAAAGGTTCTACGATATCCTCATTGTCCTTCAGCGCCGAAGTAGCGATACCCCGGAGCGTTCCACAATCTTCTTCGGTGATGACCACGTCCTGTGCGACGTCCACGAGACGACGCGTCAGGTAACCGGCATCGGCCGTCTTGAGCGCCGTATCGGCCAGACCTTTGCGGGCGCCGTGGGTGGAGATGAAGTAATCCAATACATTCAGACCGCCTTTGAAATTGGACAGAATGGGATTCTCGATGATCTCGCTGCCCGTCGAACCCGATTTCCTCGGCTTGGCCATCAGACCCCTGATACCGGCCAGCTGCTTGATCTGCTGCTTGCTGCCGCGCGCTCCGGAATCCAGCATCATATACACCGAGTTGAATCCCTGCTTGTCGGAGCTTAGCTCGGAGATCAGGGTCTCGGTGATCCTGGTATCCACACGCGACCAGATGTCCACGATCTGGTTATAGCGTTCGTTGTTCGTGATCAGACCCATATTGTAGTTGTCCCACACTTCGTCTACTTCGCCTTTCGCACTGTCCAGCAGCTGTTCCTTCGTATCGGGAATGATCAGGTCGTTGATGTTGAACGATAATCCTCCGCGGAAGGCCATCCGGAATCCCAGCTGCTTGATATCGTCGAGGAATTTCACCGTCTTCGGAATATTCGTCCATTTAATGATATTACCGATGATCTCGCGAAGCGATTTCTTCGTCAGCAGCGCATTCACGAATCCGACTTCGATGGGCACGTTCTGGTTGAACAGGACCCGTCCGACCGTCGTTTCCAGCAGCTTGTTTTCCAGTTGATCCTGGCTACTGCGTACGTGCGTCTTTACTTTTATATATGCGTGCAGATCGACCCTGCCCTCATTATAGGCGATGATGACCTCTTCGGCGCTGTAGAAGATCTTCCCTTCTCCCTTGACCTTTTCGGTAGCCGTCGACCGCTTGCCCTTCGTGATATAGTACAATCCAAGCACCATGTCCTGTGAAGGCAGGGTGATGGGCGTACCGTTCTGAGGATTCAGGATATTGTGCGAAGACAGCATCAACAGCTGAGCCTCAAGGATCGCCGCACTACTCAGCGGCACGTGCACGGCCATCTGGTCACCGTCGAAGTCGGCGTTGAATGCCGTACAGACAAGCGGGTGCAGCTGGATAGCCTTGCCTTCGATCAGCTTCGGCTGGAAGGCCTGGATCGAGAGCCTGTGCAGCGTCGGGGCCCGGTTCAGCATCACCGGGTGACCCTTCAAAATATTCTCGAGGATATCCCAAACGATAGCCTCTTTCTTATCGACCAGTTTTCTCGCGCTTTTCACCGTTTTGACGATGCCACGCTCGATCAGCTTGCGGATGATGAACGGTTTGAACAGCTCGGCGGCCATGTCCTTGGGCAGACCGCATTCGTGCAGCTTCAGCTCGGGACCGACCACGATGACGCTACGGCCGGAGTAGTCGACACGTTTACCGAGCAGGTTCTGACGGAAACGGCCCTGTTTGCCTTTCAGCACGTCGCTCAGCGACTTCAGCGCGCGACCGCCCTCGGCCTTCACGGCGTTGGACTTACGGCTGTTGTCGAACAGGGAATCGATCGCTTCCTGCAGCATGCGCTTTTCGTTTCGAAGGATGACCTCGGGCGCCTTGATCTCCAACAAACGCTTCAGACGGTTGTTGCGGATGATCACCCGGCGGTACAGGTCATTGAGATCCGAAGAGGCAAACCTGCCCCCGTCCAACGGCACCAACGGCCGCAATTCCGGAGGAATAACAGGTATATATTGCATCACCATCCATTCGGGACGGTTCGTGATCCGGGAATTGGCATCGCGGAAAGCTTCCACGACACTGAGACGCTTCAGCGCATCGGCCTTACGTTGTTGGGAGGTCTCGTTCGCCGCGGCATTCCGCAGATCGAAGGAGAGTTGATCGAGCTCGATCCGCTCCAGCAGATCGTGTACGGCTTCGGCGCCCATCTTGGCGATGAACTTTGCAGGATCCTCGTCGGGAAGATACTGGTTGTCCTTGGGCAGCGTGTCCAGGATCTCCAGGTATTCTTCTTCCGTCAGCAGATCGCCGTAATTCTGCCCTTTGTCCGTGCGGATGCCAGGCTGTATCACCACATAGCGCTCATAATAGATGATGCTTTCCAGTTTCTTGGAACTCATCCCAAGCAGATAGCCGATCTTGTTGGGAAGAGACTTGAAATACCAGATGTGAACGACAGGCACCACCAGTTTGATGTGGCCCATCCGCTCACGCCTGACCTTTTTCTCCGTTACCTCCACGCCGCAACGGTCGCACACGATACCCTTGTAGCGGATGCGCTTGTATTTGCCGCAGGCACATTCGTAATCCTTCACGGGACCGAATATGCGCTCGCAGAACAAGCCGTCCCTTTCGGGCTTGTATGTGCGGTAGTTGATGGTCTCCGGCTTCAAAACCTCGCCATAGCTCCTTTCAAGGATGCTGTCAGGGGAAGCTAGACCGATAGTGATTTTGGAAAAAGTGGCTCTGGGACGATTTTCTTTTTTGATAGCCATATTGCAATTATGCGGTTTTTTATCTTGCTCTAAGTCCGTGTATACCAAAAAGATATCCCTCCCCAGGTAACCAGGGAGTCGAAAAATCTCACCTATCAGTATGCTGTTGGGCCCAAATCAAGGAGGGCAAAGGTACGAATTTTATCGCAACAAAATTATATTTTACAATGGCTTGACTTAGCCCTCCAAAGATTTAGCAAATTTTAGCAAAACTAACCTTATGTTCACCAATTATCTCAAAATAGCCCTCCGCCACCTCACCGGGCACAAAACCTATTCTGCCATCAACATCCTCGGACTGGCAGTCGGCATAACGAGCTGCATCCTCATCATGCTTTTCGTACGCAGCGAGTTCAGCTACGATCGATGGAATACAAAGGCAGACCGCATCTTCCGTCTCTGGCAGCGCGAAAAAGTCAACGGCCAGGAATTCATCAATACCGTCACATCCATTCCCGCAGGCCCCGCGATCTCATCCGCCTTTCCCGAGGCCGAAGCCACCTGCCGGGTGTATGCTTTCAACACCATGGTGTACAGCAACGGCAATTCCTTTAATGAACCCTTTACCATGGTGGACTCCTCGCTGTTCACCATCTTCGACTTCCGGCTGCTTCAGGGCGATCGCAATAACCCCTTCCCCAATAGCCATTCAATGATCATCACCCCCGAAATGGCAAAAAAATATTTCGGCAGCACAAACCCCATGGGCAAAACCCTCCGGATCCAACTGGGCACCTAAAAACAACCCTTCACGATATCCGGTATCGCCGCACCGGCACCCGAAGAATCAAGTGTCAAATACGACCTCCTGATCCCCTACAGCAACGCAACCTTAGTGTTCAATCCACGCATGTTGCACAGCTGGGGCAATGTATTCAATGAGACCTATGTCCTTCTTCACAGCTCCGCCCAAAAGGCCAGACTGGAAGCCGGATTTCCATCCCTCCTCCCGCCACATCCAGACGAAGAATATAATCTTTACCTCCAGCCGCTCACCTCCATCCATCTCGACAACACCCTGCCGGCCGGCATCCAGCCGGTCAGTAACCCCAAATACTCTTATATCCTGGCTACTATCGGTCTCCTCATCCTGCTGGTCGCCTGTGTCAATTTCATCACCCTTTCCGTCGGCCGCTCCACATCGAGGGCCATCGAAGTCGGGGTCCGAAAGGTCCTCGGGGCCGAACGACGTCAGCTGATGCGGCAATTCTGGGGAGAAGCCCTGCTGCTCACGCTCTTTTCCACGATGATCGGCCTTCTCCTCACCGTCGTCCTGCTCCATCCGTTCAATCAGCTTACCGACAGACATCTCCCGATGCATTTCGATCCGCTTTTCGTGCTGTTCTGCATCGGACTCCTGGCAATCATCGCCCTGGCCGCAGGCATCTATCCCGCGATCATCCTCTCCGGTTTCAACCCCGCCGAAGTGCTTAAAGGCCGGCTCCGCCTGAAAGATAAGGCAGGCTTGTTCAGAAAAGGACTGGTGGTCGGCCAGTTCCTGGTTTCCATCGTAATGATCATTTGCACGGCCATTATCGCCGAACAAATGCACTATCTGCACTATAAAGACCTGGGCTATAACAAAGACCAGGTGATCATCGTGCCCACCAACAAGGGTCGGGCGGAAGGCTTCCGCCTGGCCCGGCTCTACGAGGCCGAATTGTCGAAAGACCCGCGCGTGCTGTCCGCCAGCGCATCTACCTTCAGCTTTGCCGAAACACCGTGGGCCAATCTGGGATATACGGATGAACAGAAGAGCTACCACAGCTTTATGTATAACGAAATAGACCGCTCATTCCTAACGACGATGCATATCCCCATTGCATCCGGCAGAGGCTTTGAGATCGAGAACCCGGGAGACTCCAACAGCAGTATATTGGTGAACGAAGCCCTCATAAAAGAATACGGTTTAAAAGACCCTATCGGACGGAAATTCGGCATCTATTCCCAACGGATCGTTGGGGTAGTGAAAGACTTTAACTACGAATCCCTTCATGAACGGATAAAACCCCTCGTCCTCTCGCTGAAATTCGATACGATCGCCCGGCAGTCCAGCGATCTGTCCTACGCTGTCGCACCACAACCCCGGATCTCCATCCGCATGAAAGCCGGCGATATGCGGGAAAATATCGCCCTTCTCAAAAAAGCCTGGAAAGCGGTCGCCCCTCAACAGGATTTCGAATACCGTTTCCTGGATCAGCGATTGGCCTCAGCCTATGCACAGGAAGAAAAAAGCTCCACGGTCGTAAGGATCGCGTCCGGCCTGTCGATCTTCATTGCCTGTATGGGCCTGTTCGGGCTGGTAACACTGACCATCACCCGACGTACGAAAGAACTGGGTATCCGGAAAGTATTGGGCGCAAATCCGGCACAGCTTGTCCGACTCCTCTCCCGCGATTTCCTCCTGCTCGTTACCATCGCCGCAGCGATCGCCTTCCCCATTGCCTGGTGGCTCATGCGGTCCTGGCTCTCGGATTTTGCCTACCGTACGGACATCAGCTGGTGGATCTTCCCCACCGCCGCGCTGGCCGCTATCTTTATCGTGCTGGTGACCACCGGCATCCAGACCATCCGCGCCGCACTCTCCAACCCCATTGACGCTTTGCACACGGAATAACGGCGGCAGGCCGCATTATCCCACGGTCAGTCCCGTCATCCCCTCCTCATTCCACTTAAGAATTTATCCCGGATCACATCCTGCACCGGCACCTGCCGTATCTTGCTCTCCAACCACGAAATAATGTCGAGATACATGAACGCCCTCGTCTCGAACCTGTTCTTCTCATACCCCTGCAGCCTCTCCAGCAATCGCCCGAACTCCGGTTTCACAAGGTCCGGCGACAGATTAAAGGACTTCCTCAAAAACTTAAATATCTCCTCCTCCACCCGGCTCAGATTACCCATCTTCGCCATGAACCTGTACACCGATTTGATCAAATACTCCAGCAGCTGAAAATTACCCAGTTCGTAATGTGCGATCAAATGCAGCAACCGCGAATAACATTGCAGGTCGGTCCGCAGATCCACCTTCCAGTTGATGATCTTATTCAGATAATCTATCGTCGCCTCATAATCCCCGCTCCCGAAATAGAGACAGGCTATCTTGTAATAGAAGACCAGGATCCTGTGCCGGTCCAGGTAGATCCAATACTCCTTCAACTTCTCCTCGATGTAAGGAACCAGCGCCAACCCCTCCGTGAACGTCCCGTCGATAAAATGCTGATTTATCTTCGAAATATACAGGTACACAAAAGTCTGGATCCGGTTGTTCACATTATTGCGGACGATATCCGACTCTGAAAAAGCTTCGAATTGCTTAAGTGTCTCACTGAACTTCTGTTCGTTGAGCAGATCGAAATGCGCACCCAGCAGATTATGCATGCCCTTGATATATTGCGAGGTCTCCACCGCCAGCATATACGGCTCCTTCTCGAAAAGATCCACCCACTTCTGCGTATACCGGTAATAGAGCAGGAAATCCTGCCGGATATAAGCATACCAGGAAAAACTCTGGTATTGATACAACTTCTCATAAAATCCCTGACCCTGACTCGGATTGGCCGGCATATTCCTCTCGAAGAACTCCTGAACGGCTACCTCATCGTTCTCGTTTCGCGCAACGCCGTTTCGGATATACCAGCTGTATAGCTCCAGCGACAAATTGGACAGCTGACCGATGATCTCAAGCCGGTCATTCACTTCATCCAATTCGCCTGCCAGCTGATCCGCCCTGTCCTGCATGCTTCGCGTAATATGCAAGGACTCGATGGTCTTTTCGAAGAACAGTATCTGAAGGAGAAACGTCAGCTGATTCTTCGAACGGGCCATTTCCTTGATCCGGTCAAGAGTGCGGAGACTCTGCAGATAAAGTCCTTTATTATAGAGGATGCGCGCAAAATCCAGCTGCTCATGTAATTGAATATCAATGTTTTCTTCCTGCCTGATCAATCGCAGGCTGGACAGGATCTCCCGATACAGGTGTGCCTTGGCGTTTGAAAGTTGTTGCTTGCGTAAATTTTTGTTTTTATTTAACAATTGCGCCTCATCGTAATCATCCATCTTGTCCATCGCGTCGAAAAGCTGGATACTCTTCAGATTCTCACTGCTGGAATTTCGCTTGATATATAGCTTGAAATTCCGTTTTTCGGATTTTTCCAGAGATTTTATCAGTTGGAACAGAGTATCTGACGATCGGTTGGGCATCGTATTTTAAAATTGTAAAACCCTTTCCTGTAGCGGGTTTCGGCCCGTTTACCCCCCATTAAGGTCCGTAAAAAGACCGGTATTATGATTTTAAGGCGAATTTAAACAAAGCTAAATTTATTCTCCTTATAATACTATAGCTCATGACTGACCAACGAATCTTCATCTTCGACACTACCCTCCGCGACGGGGAGCAAGTTCCGGGCTGCAAGCTCAACACGACCGAAAAGATCGAGTTGGCGCTGAAGCTGGAGGCCCTCGGGGTCGACATTATCGAGGCCGGATTTCCGATCTCCAGCCCCGGTGATTTCCATTCCGTGGAAGAGATAGCACGGAAAGTGAAGAATGCCACCGTCTGCGGTCTCAGCCGCGCCGTTCAACGCGATATCGAAGTGGCCGCCCAGGCACTCAAACCCGCCCGCCGGCCACGCATACACACCGGGATCGGCACCTCCGATTCACACATAAAAGCCAAATTCAATGCTACCCGCGAAGATATCCTCGCACGCGCTACACAGGCGGTAAAATGGGCACGTAACTTCGTGGATGACGTCGAATTCTACGCCGAAGACGCGGGACGCACCGACAACGATTTTCTCGCTCGTGTAGTTGAAGCAGTTATTGCCGCAGGCGCGACTGTCGTCAACATTCCCGATACTACCGGCTACTGCCTCCCCGATCAATATGGTGCGAAAATAGCCTGGCTGGCCAACCACGTTCCCAATATCGACAAGGCGATCATATCCTGCCACTGTCACAACGATCTCGGACTGGCAACAGCCAATTCGATCGCAGGTATACAGAACGGCGCCCGACAGATCGAATGCACTATCAACGGCCTGGGCGAACGCGCGGGTAACACTTCACTCGAAGAAGTGGTCATGATCATCCGCCAGCACAAGGACCTCGGCTTCTACACCAATATCAGGGCTGCCGAGCTGAATCCCATGAGCCGCCTGGTTTCAGATACCATGCGCATGCCTGTCCAGCCAAATAAAGCCATCGTCGGCGCCAATGCCTTTTCACATTCCTCCGGTATCCACCAGGACGGCTTCCTGAAGGATGCGTCGACCTATGAGATCATTAACCCTGATGAGGTCGGAGCCGAAGGCTCCCGTATCGTCCTCACCGCCCGCAGCGGTCGCAGCGCACTCGCCTTCCGGTTCCAAAAGATCGGCTATTCCTTTAACCGCAACGACATCGACACACTTTACCAGCAGTTCCTGAAAGTAGCCGACACCAAAAAAGAAGTAGTGGAAGACGACCTGCACGTACTCGCAAAAACATATCAAACCACCGTCATCGAAGCATAAACAACGCCCATGCCAAAAACGTTATTTGAAAAGATCTGGGACCGGCACGTCGTCAAGACGATCGACGGCGGCCCGAGCGTGCTATACATCGACAAACATTTTATTCATGAAGTAACGAGCCCACAGGCCTTCAAAGGTCTGGAGAAACGCGGCGTCGAAGTCTTCCGCCCCAAACAGATCGTAGCTACCGCCGATCACAACGTGCCAACCCTCGATCAGCACCTCCCTATCAAAGAGGAACTCTCCCGCCTCCAGGTTCAGGCCCTCGTCGAAAACACCAAAAAACATCACATCGAACTCTATGGCCTCGGCCATCCCTACCAGGGCATCGTCCACGTCATCGGTCCGGAACTTGGCGTTACCCAACCCGGTATGACCATCGTCTGCGGCGATAGCCACACTTCAACCCACGGCGCATTCGGCGCGATAGCCTTCGGCATCGGCACATCCGAAGTCGAAATGGTCATGGCTTCACAATGCCTCCTGCAAAGCAAACCCAAACTGATGCGCATCAATGTAGAAGGCACACTCAATAAAGGAGTCACCGCAAAAGATATCATCCTTTACATCATTTCTAAAATTTCTGCCAGCGGCGCCACAGGCTATTTCGTCGAATACGCCGGCTCCGCCATCCGCAGCCTGTCCATGGAAGGCCGCATGACCATCTGCAACATGAGCATCGAGATGGGCGCCCGCGGCGGCATGATCGCACCCGACGAAACCACCTACAACTATATAAAAGGCCGCGAGTTCGCTCCCAAAGAAGCCGGCTGGGACAAAGCCCTGACCAATTGGAAACAGCTCTTTTCCGACCCCGGTGCATTCTTCGATAAAGAGATCCACATCGATGCCGCCGATATCGAGCCTATGATCACCTATGGAACCAACCCCGGCATGGGCGTCAGCGTCACAGGACAAATTCCGGCAACCGCCGACCCTAAAGCACTCGCATA
>Ga0134126_10010454_pt1 | contig 11699 bp, 7 predicted proteins | sample KB31752_FD_96881 | JGI IMG/M metagenome (GOLD analysis project Ga0134126, IMG submission 96881) | Terrestrial soil microbial communities with excess Nitrogen fertilizer from Kellogg Biological Station, Michigan, USA - KB3-175-2 | ecosystem: Environmental > Terrestrial > Soil > Unclassified ...
GCCATGCGGGCTGCCTTATTCATCATGCTTTACCGTGATTTTCCCGTTTTTCAAACATCTTACCAAATTCTTGATGCACTTATTGAAACCGACCATCAACTCGCCAACTGGCGGCACAAGCATTTGGATATGGTAAGACGAATGATTGGAATGCGCATCGGAACAGGCAACACAAGCGGCCGTGGCTATTTGGAAGGTGCACTGAACAGCCATTATATTTTCAGGGATATTGCAGGGCTTGCCACTTTTTTAATTGAAAGAAAAAACCTTCCGAAACTGCCTGCTGACTTAATCAGGAAATTGAGTTACAGTAAGTAGTTATCTATTATTAGTCATTGGTCAAATAGTCATTATACAAATTCCTAATAAGATTACGAACGACAATTGACTTGTCAACCATTGACAATATAACTAATCCATTTCTTGCCTAATTTCATCAGAAATCTGAACGAGCACTTTATCAATACGCTGCCCGTCCATATCAACTATTTCAAAGGTAAAACCACGCCATTCAAAAGTATCGCCGGTTGCGGGAATACGTTTCAGTTCGTGCAAAATAAATCCGGCGAGCGTGTCAAATTCATTTTCACCTTCATTGATCCATATCGTTTTATCGAAACGGGTAAGAAAATTATAAAATTGAATTTGGGCATCTATCAAAAAACTTCCATCCTTTCTTTCAACAATTTCATAATCGTCGTCTTCCGCCTCAGGCATTTCACCCACAATTGCATTTAGTATATCCTTCACCGTTATCATACCCAAAAAGCTGCCATATTCGTCTACAATAAAGGCATAATGAATTTTGGTAGCCTTAATTTTTTCGAGCACCTGGTAGGCTGAATTATTTTCCGGAACAAACAATGCTTTTCTCATCAGCAAAGAAAGAGATGCTTCCGGTTGCAGGTACATTTCTTTTATGTATACCACACCCTTTATGTCATCAATATTATTTTCACATACGGGATAAACAGAATGTTGAAATTCTTTTATCTTTTCTCTTACCGATGAAAGTTCTTCGTTTATTTCAAACCAAACAATATCTGTACGATGCGTCATGAGTGAAGTAATATTTCTGTCTCCGAGATGAAATACCCTTTCGATAATATCTTTTTCTTCTTCTTCAATCGTGCCCGATTCGCTTCCTTCATTAATCATTGCCTTTATTTCCTCTTCCGTTACCTGGTTGTCTTTATTATACCTGATATTTAACAATTTAAAAATACCTGAGTTAAGGGAACTCAGCAGCCATACAATCGGGAAAGAGATACTGCTTAGTATTTTCAACGGCCGGGCAACCAGTTTGGCAATTCTTTCGGGACGCATAATGGCAATTCTTTTAGGTACTAATTCCCCAAAAAGAATTGATAAAAAAGTAACCAGTATTACTATAATTACTGTTGAAATGGTGGCAGCGTACGGCTTTATATAATCAATACGTTCAAGGTATGGTTGCAAATACTTACCAAATTTTTCGCCTGAGTACACACCGGTTAATATGGAAATTAGTGTGATATAAACCTGCGTGGTAGACAGAAAAATATCGGGGTTTTCCTTCAGGCCAAGTGCAGTTTTGGATCTTATGTCGCCTTTTGCGGCGCTCGCCTCCAGCCTGTTTTTCTTTGATGAAACCAAAGCCATTTCGCTCATTACAAATAAGGCATTGAGCAGAATAAGAAAAAATAAAATAACAAATTCTAACATATCTTTTTCTTCAGGTTGATAACAGGCCTATTTTGCTATTAAAAATTTTTGCCGGAATGTAACCAAGTATTAGGCCAACTATTGCACCGCAAAATACATCAAACGGAAAGTGAACTCCAACATATACCTGCGCATACGAAATTAATAAAGCCCATAAAAAAAGATAAGCCCATTTGGGGCTGACTACCTTCCTGAACGTTGTAAATATAAACATTGCAGCCGCAAAATGATTCACAGCGTGTGAAGATGTAAAACTGGAGCTCTCAGGACAGTAACTAACGAGAAATCGAATGGTGCCTGCAATTGCAGGGTCGTGGCACGGCCGGATTCTTATGAAATTACCCTTAATAATAGTGCTGCTTACATAATCGCTTATTATTGCGTTTAAGATAAAGAATAACGTCCAGTACAAGCCTTTTAATTTGAAGTTAATGGTCGTAAATAGTACGAGAAAAAAATAGAACGGCATCCATACAAATGGTTCGCGAATAAACGGTATAAATTCATCGAGGAATGGCGTATGCCATTGACCATTAACTTTTGAAAATAACCTGTAATCAAAGCGTGTTACCGCGTCAGGCAGGAACATAGATTTTTATATTTATATCAATACCACTTCGCACAAAAATAACCATTGCATAAAACACTTGCCAAATATTTACATTTGCTTTATCATCTTTTTCGATTTCTTTAATAGAAATTTGCAGTCCCTTAATTTTCTAAATGAAAAAAATCGCTTTACCCCGTCTCGTTAAATGGATGTTTTTAACCGCTATTGCATTTTTGATCTTTATGACGATTATGCGATTTGTATTTTTTTACCATTTCAGGCCTTCTCAATATTCATTTGGCAACAGTTTCAAAGCATTCTTACTCGGATTAAATTTTGATACAAGAATTGTCTGCGGCATCGTGCTGTTTCCATTTCTCATTGGAAATCTTCATTTAAGTTATAACAATAAAAAACGTCTTACGGCCGGCAGCGTTGCGCAAATAGTGTTCACCATAATTATTATGGTGTTACTCATTATTTTTATGAAGAAAGGGCATGTACCCAATTCATCTTTGGTGTACATGGGAATTTTATTTGCGTTAATTCTTGCGTGGCTGTTAGGTACAAAAAATTGCAATCCCTTTGAAAACAATATTTCGAGAAAAATTTTCAAGACATATTTTTTTATAATAACTGTTTCGCTGGTATTTCTTTATGCCGTTGACTTCGAGCATTACGATTACCTGCATCAGCGTTTAGCCGCCAGCGTATTAAATTATACGGCCGACGCCAAAATTTCGATGAATATGGTTTGGCAAACTTATCCTGTAGTTACATTAATACTCTTGATAATTGTTTGCGTTGTATTACTATACGGCCTAATCATAAGATGGTTCAATAAAATGCAATTGTCTTTATACCGTGGTAAAGGCTTCTCTAAAGTATTGATAGGAATTGTTTTTGCTTTAATTGTAGGGATCGGAATTTTCGGAAGACTGAATCAATATCCATTGCGGTGGAGTGATGCGTTTTCATTTCATGACGATTTTAAAGCAAATCTTTCTTTAAATCCTATACAGAGTTTTTTGAGTACGCTTCAATTCAGGAACTCTACGTACGATATTAAAAAAGTGAAGCAATATTATCCATTAATGGTATCGGCCCTTGGAATACAAAACGCCGATAGCACAACTTTAAATTTTAAAAGGACGTTTTCTCCCGAAGGAAATACAACTACACCCAATGTTGTGGTGGTTATATGCGAAAGCTTCAGCGCTTATAAAAGCAGCATGTGGGGAAATCCACTGAACACTACACCTTACTTTAATGAAATGTGTAATCACGGAATCTTTTTTAACAGGTGCTTCACTCCCGCATACGGAACAGCAAGAGGTGTCTGGGCTGTTATAACCGGCATACCGGATGTTGAATATCCAAATACGGCCAGCCGCAACCCTTCTGCAGTTGATGAGCATACAATTATAAATGACTATACAGGATACAATAAATTTTATTTTATTGGAGGAAGCTTAAGCTGGGCCAATATAAGAGGATTGCTTACCAATAATATCGATGGCCTTCACATGTACGAACAGGAAGATTATAAAGCCAATTCAATTGACGTGTGGGGCATAAGCGACAAAAGGCTATTTCTTGCGGCCAATGATGTTTTTAAGAAACAAACCAATCCCTTCGTAGCGGTAATTCAAACAGCAGATAATCACAGACCATACACGATTCCTGGTGAAGACAAATCAACATTCGAAATAAAAAAATATCCCACCGATACTTTGAAAAAATATGGCTTCGAAAGTAATGATGAATTAAATGCTTTTCGTTATACCGATTTTAGTTTTAAAACTTTTATTGAAGCTGCCAAAAAAGAAAAGTATTTTAATAACACCATTTTTGTTTTTGTTGGCGACCATGGCATTCGTGGCGATGTTGGAAACATGTTTCCAAAAGCGTGGAATATAGATGGCTTAACGACGCAACACGTTCCTTTGCTTTTTTATGCTCCTTTACTGCTGGCTCCACAACGTATTGACAGGACTTGTTCCCAGGTTGATCTATTACCATCTGTATCTGCACTTGCGCATATACGTTATACCAACACTACTATTGGTAAAAACCTGTTTGACACTATTCATGTTAGCACGGCTCGTTTTAAAAATGCGGCTTTTTTATTTGATCCGAACCTTAAACAAATAGGCATGGTTACGGATGAATATTGCTACGTTCACAATCTTTTAAGCGGCACTGAAGATTTCAGGTATAGTAATAGTAATGAACCATTACCCAAAACACCATTAGTAGAACAAGACATGCAGGCAATAAAAGATCTTACGCAGGCATATTATGAAACCGCCCGGTATATGATGTTGAATAATCTAAAGAGAAATGCAATAACCGGTAATTAGCTACTTAATGAATGTTACCTTTACGATTTTCAAACCATGATTGTTAAAGCCAAATTGATTAGAAATGTCCCATTGACTATTCAGTGGATCTTTGTATTGTGGCTTATTTATATCCTGGTTTTTACGATGTTCCGGGTAGCTACCGTACTTTTATTCAAGCCCGTAAATATTACCATTTCATCTTTGCTCCCATCATTCTGGCTGGGCTTTAGATACGATGCAAAATGGATTGCTATTATCTTATTGCCTATTGCCATCATTTCAGTATATCCGAGATTTTCGCCTTTTTTTTCTGAAAAAAATAAGCGTTTATGGTCTTACTATCTTGCTTCGGCAACGCTGATCGTGTTCTTTTTTTTCGGTGCGGACTTCGGCAACTTCAGTTACAATCATACCCGCATCAATGCGAGTGCACTCAATTTTGCAGAAGATCCGGTTACATCTTCTAAAATGCTCTGGGAAAGTTACCCAATGGTATGGATTCTGTCTGGCCTTGCTCTTACAGTTTTTTTAATGTCTAAGGTTTTCAAAAAAACACATGTACAAACTTTAAGAAGAAATTCAAATACAACCGCGGTCTACAGAAAAAGATGGCATGCTGCAGCCATACTTTTTTTAGGCTGGTCTCTGTATGGCATTTTCTCGTTTAGCCCATTAAAATGGAAAGATGCTTTCCAATTGAATGACAATTTCAAATCGTATGTTGCTTTAAATCCACTGCAAAATTTTTTTACCACACTTCAATTCAGGCGGCCTTCTTTTGAGGATGCAAAAGCGAAATCTTATTTTCCGTTGATTGCAAATTTCTTGCAGCTCGATGCTCAAAATATTGCTGAAAAGGATTATAGCAGGCTGGTGCTGCCAGACAGCAAAGCCCTGGAAAGCAGGCCCAACGTTGTGTTGATTATATGCGAAAGCTTCAGTATGTACAAGAGCAGTATGAGTGGCAATCCGCTTAATACCACCCCGTTTTTTAAATCCATGTGCGATAGTGGTTTATTTTTTGACCGATGCTTTACGCCAACCTTTGGAACCGCGAGGGGTGTTTTTGGCATCTTAACGGGCACGCCTGATGTTCAGCTTTCAGAATTTTCTTCACGCAACCCTGAGGCGGTAAACCAGCATACTATCATTAATGATTTCACTGACTACAATAAGTTTTATTTTCTGGGTGGCAATAGTAACTTCAATAATTTCGAGGGGCTTGTCAAAAATATTGACAGCATTAATCTTTACCAGGAAGGATCTTATAAGTCTCCCGTAATAAATGTGTGGGGAATCAGCGATAAAAATCTTTTTCTTGAAGCCGAAAATGTTTTTTCCAAACAGCAGAAACCTTTTTTTGCAATCATTCAAACGGCCGATAATCACCGCCCCTACACAATACCGTTAGAAGATGCTGATTTTGAAAAAAGAGTTGTTAATGAAGATACATTAGTAAAATACGGGTTTGAGTCCGAGCAGGAATTTCAATCGTTTTGTTATACCGATTATTGTTTTAAAAAATTGATAGAAGAAGGGAAAAAGCAACCCTGGTTTAATAATACCATCTTCGTTTTTGTTGGCGATCATGGTGTGGAGGGAGAAGCCTCCCGGATGTATCCCGAAGCGTGGACATCGGGGCGGTTAAGTGATGAACATGTACCGATGTTATTCTATGCGCCACAATTAATAACGCCTCAGAAAAAGACTGAAGTAGTTTCCCAGATTGATATTTTGCCAACACTTGCAGGAATGCTGCACATGTCGTACACTAACACTACGCTGGGAAGAGACGTGCTGCATTCAAAAGATAGAACGGATGCGGCATTCATTATTCATCATGATGAAGGAAATATTGGCGTTGTTACCGACGACTATTATTTTGTAAAAAACCTTCGGATTAAAAAAGAGGAATTAATGCCTATGCGGCCTGGTGAAGCTCCACTTACACCTGCACAAAAAGATTCCGTAGTTAATCGCCTCTCCCGGCTAACCTCTGCGATGTACGAAACGGCAAAATGGATGTTGGTGAATAATAAAAGATAATCGTAGGTTACCTTATCTTCCTTGATATAATTACCATTCGGGGAGAATTTTTAATATGATAAGGATTGAAATTATAGTCTCCGAAAACTTCCTGAATCTGTAAATGATGATAAGATAGCATATCTGTAAAATCTCCCAAAGAGAATTTCACGACTTTTTCCTGGTGTTCAACTCTCTTCCTTAATACTTCATCCTCCACAATTATTTTTTTGTAGAAATGGGTTTCATCAAACCACTTGTTAATATGGTAATCCACGTCGTCTATTTTTAGTTTCGACTGCGGTACGAAGTGTTCCTCAACATAGTGAGTATTGAGATAATCTAAAACAAAAAAACCCCCGGGTTTTATAGATTGCGCAATAGTTCTGATAGAGTTCTCGTGTTCTCTCCTTGTATTAAAATATCCAAAGCTTGTAAAAAAATTAAAAGCATAATCGAAGTAATTAATCCAAAAAGGAAGTCGCATATCGTGAACAAAAAAGTGCAGGTTTTCGGCTTCAAACTTTTTTGCTTCTTTAATACTTTCCGCTGCCAGGTCTATGCCCGTTACATCAAACCCCATGGCTGCTAAAATCCTCGAATGGCGCCCTCTCCCACAAGCGATATCGAGCATTAAAGATTCTTTGGCTGGCTGCAAATGTTCAATCAGCTTATTAATAAATTTTTTAGCCTCCGCCTCATCACGCTTAAAATACAACTGGTGATAGTAGGGTGAGTTAAACCAATCTTTAAACCACGGCCTGTTGTTATTCATAAAGCAAATGTAAATAATTAGGCAATAGTCAATGGTCAATAAGCCAATAAGCCGTTGGCCTAATAACCAAATGATCAAAATGCTTTGAAATATCAATTTATCTAATTTACTTTATCTTTACTCCATAAACACATGAACAAGTGGCACTGATAAAAAGCATCTCCGGTATAAGAGGAACTATTGGAGGAAAACCAGGACTAAACCTTACCCCGCCCGACATCGTAAAGTACACTGCAGCATTTGCTGCGTGGCTGAAAACGCAGGGGGAGAATAAAAAAATTATTATCGGCAGAGACGGCAGGATGAGCGGCGAATTGGTAAGTGACCTTTGCGCCAATACACTTATGGCTTATGGTTTTGATGTGATCGATATTGGAATAACCACTACTCCAACGGTTGAAATCGCGGTACAATATGAATCGGCTTCAGGTGGCATTATTTTAACTGCCAGTCACAATCCAAAGGAATGGAACGCATTGAAACTGCTTAATAAAAATGGCGAATTTATAAGTGGTGAGGCTGGTGAAAAAGTTTTGGAACTGGCTGACAAAGAAGATTTCATATTTGCTGCGGTTGACAAAACCGGCAATTATACCCGCGATAGTTCTTACATGCAAAAGCACATTGATGCAGTTGTAAACTACGAACTTGTTGATGTAGCCGCTATAAAAAAAGCTAAATATAAAATTGTTGTTGACGCGATTAACAGCTCAGGCGCTATTTACATTCCTGCCTTGTTAAAAGCGCTGGGCGTAAAAGACATCATTGTTTTAAATGGTGAGGTAAACGGAAAATTTGACCATAACCCCGAGCCACTTCCCCAGCACCTTACGAGCCTGAGCAATGAAGTAAAAAAACAAAATGCGAGCCTCGGCATTGCTGTAGATCCCGATGTGGACAGGCTTTGTTTTGTAAGCGAAGACGGAAGTATGTTTGGAGAGGAATATACATTAGTTGCTGTTGCAGATTATGTACTGAGTAAAAGAAAGGGAAACACAGTTAGCAATATGTCGTCAACCAAAGCGCTGAAAGAAATTACGCATAGGCATGGTGGTGAGTATTTCCCATCCGCGGTAGGAGAAGTGAATGTGGTGAATAAAATGAAAGAAGTAAATGCAGTAATAGGCGGTGAAGGAAATGGGGGTATTATCGTTCCAGACTTTCATTATGGGCGTGATGCGTTGATAGGTATCGGTTTATTTCTTACACACTTGGCTCATTCTCAAAAATCAATTAATCAACTTCGAGGTACTTATCCCGATTATTTTATTTCAAAAAATAAAATTGCATTGGAAACCAGTGTAGACGTTAAAGAGGTTTTTAAAAAAATAAAAGATAAATACAAAACCCATCCCATTAATACGGAAGACGGGTTAAAGATTGAATTTGATAAAGATTGGGTGCACCTGCGAACCAGCAATACCGAGCCTATCATAAGAATTTACTCAGAAAGTAACTTTGAGACCACCGCCGAAAATATCGCCAAGAAAATTATGAATGATATCAGGGAGGCGATGTAAACCCCTAACCCCTAAAAGGGGAATATTATTTTCTCTATTATGGAACAAACCCAGATTGCAAATGACCATTCAAAAGCCTCTTCAGGGGTGGGGGTTCGAATTTATCTCGATAACGCCGCAACGACTCCATTGGATCCTGTAGTACTGGAATCGATGATGCCTTATCTTACCGAAAGATTTGGCAATCCGTCATCAATATATTCTTATGGTAGAGAAACAAGAATGGCTATTGAAAATGCGAGAAAGTCTGTTGCTAAAATATTAAATGCACATCCCGCCGAAATATTTTTTACCAGTGGCGGAACTGAAAGCAGCAACACTGCCATCAATGCCGCAGTGCATGATTTAGGTTGCCGGAGAATTATTACTTCGCCTATAGAACACCATGCCACATTACATTGCGTGGAATATCTAGGTAAAAAAGGTGAAGCTGAAGTTTCTTTCGTGAAAGTATTACCAAACGGTCATATTGATATGAATGATCTTGAAAGATTGCTGAAAGAAAGTGATAAAAAATGCCTCGTAACATTGATGCATGCCAATAACGAAATTGGTAATATCACGGACATCGAAGCAATTGGAAATCTTTGTAAAAAATTCAACGCCATCTTTCACTCAGATACTGTTCAGACAGTTGGCCATTATAATTTTGATTTAAGAAAACTTCCGGTGCATTTCATTACCGGGGCCAGCCATAAATTTCACGGACCAAAAGGTGTTGGTATTTTATACATTAATGAGAACATTAAAATTCATCCATTTATAAATGGAGGAAGCCAGGAACGTAACATGCGGGCGGGCACTGAAAATTTATATGGCATTGTAGGTTTTGCAAAAGCATTGGAACTTGCAACAGCCAATCATGAAACGGATAAGGAATATATAAGCAGTATTAAGAATTATATGAAGAAAACGTTGCAGGGAAATATTCCCGCTGTTTACTTTAATGGCGATTATGCCGGCAATAGTTTATACACTGTTTTAAGCGCTGCATTTCCCAAATCAGAAAAATCTGAAATGCTTCTTTTCAACCTTGATATTCATAATATCTGCGCAAGTGGCGGCAGCGCCTGCACTTCCGGCGCTGATGCAGGAAGTCATGTAATAAGAGCCATCAATAATAATCCCAATCAAATTACCGTGCGGTTTTCTTTCAGCAAATACAATACAAAAGAAGAAGTGGATTTGGTTGTGGAAAAGTTGAAGGAAATGATATGATTAAATCTAATATCAATAAGGAATTTATTCTCTGACTTCATCATACTAATTGCATACTCCTTTAAAGTAAATTGAAGATTTACATAATCCCAGGATTAACCATTTTTAAATAGGGATATAATTTTGCTAATGCCCTTTTGGAAATTTGCTAAGTAAATATTTCAATGCTATCCTTTCTTCCTTCGAAAAAGCTAACTGTTACTGATGATAATCTAGGTCATTTACAAGATTGATCACTCTCACACAATTTTTTTTTGTGCTAAATAATTTTATAGTGCATTAAAAAGCAGGCATCAAATCAGTCGTAAAGTCTTATCAAATTAAAATTATTTTTGCTTCAGATAATATAATTATGAAAGCCATTCTTTTTGTAAGATTAGCCATTCTTTTCTTTTATATAATTTCGTGCGCAGGTAAGAACAGCAGGAACGCTGCTGAAGAAACTAATGATGTCGATACTACCCTTGCAAATGCAGTCTCCGTAGCCGACAGTTTTAAAACCGGGCAAGTTATTGCGCATGTTATTTGCAAAGCTGACCCACAACAATCGTATGGATTGTATATTCCCGCAAGTGGCAACAATGAAGCACTGCCTGTTGTTTATTTTTTCGATCCCCATGGCGACGGTTCACTTCCGTTAGATAAATACAAAGCGCTCGCTGATAAGTATGATTTTATATTAATAGGAAGTAACAATTCAAAAAACGGTAACGATTGGTCGACCGCGGAAAGTATATGGAACATATTGTTTAATGATTCTCAAAAACGATTAAAAATTAATGCGAATAGAATGTATCTCTGTGGTTTTTCAGGCGGGGCTAAAGTAGCAACTTACATTGGTTTACATCAATCCGGGATAAAAGGAGTCATAGCCAATGGTGCAGGTCTGCCTGATATACTCAATGCCGGTAATTTCAATTTCAGTTTTACTGCTATTGCGGGCGAGGGAGATTTGAATATGACGGACCTGGTTGCCATTGCTAACGGTCTTGACCAAACGCAAACAAGACATCGGATCATTTTCTTTGACGGCATCCATGAATGGGCGCCGGAAAGCACTATGGATATTGCTTTCACAGGCTGGCAGTTCGATGCAATGGAAACAAAAACTATCCCGGTCAATAACACCTTAATCGGCAATTACCTTAGCGACAGCAAAAAAAGAATTAATCAATACGCAAAAGCAAACAACTTTTTTAAAGCAGCGCAGGAATGTGAACTTTCAGTAAACTTGCTGGAAGGACTAACCAGCGAAGTGAATTGGTTTAAAGAGAAAGATGCCTCACTCAAAAATAATCCTGCATATCAAAAACAATGGCAGGCTAAACAAAACCTGCTTACAACTGAACAGAATTTAAAGAATGAATATGAGAAGCAATTTCAGCAGGGAGACATGAATTACTGGATGAAGACCATTAATGACATTGATGCAAGATCAAAAGCTGCCAGTGCTGAAGGCGCCATGTATAGGCGTTTGAAGGCTTATTTGTCTTTGGCATTTTATTCTATCAGCAACCAGCTTATAACAGGGCACCAGGATGCAGATGCGCAAAACTTTGTGA
>Ga0134126_10010455_pt1 | contig 11697 bp, 11 predicted proteins | sample KB31752_FD_96881 | JGI IMG/M metagenome (GOLD analysis project Ga0134126, IMG submission 96881) | Terrestrial soil microbial communities with excess Nitrogen fertilizer from Kellogg Biological Station, Michigan, USA - KB3-175-2 | ecosystem: Environmental > Terrestrial > Soil > Unclassified ...
AACCTTCTCATCGTGGATGACGAACGCGCCATTCGTGAAGTTTGTCGCGACGTTGCCCAGTCCATGGGATTCAATACCCACATCGCGGATTCCGCCGAGCACGCCTATCGCATGCTCGATCCTTATGGCATTGACGTTGTCCTGCTGGACTTAAAGCTGCCGGGCGCAGGTGGCCTGGAGGCCCTGCACCAGATCCATGAGCACCGTCCTGACGTCGTCGTGATCGTCGTCACCGGCTATGGGACGGTTCATTCCGCCGTGCAGGCAATGAAAAAAGGCGCTTACGACTATGTCACGAAGCCTTTCAGCATGGATGAACTGAAGCTATTGCTAAGCCGCGTGGCAAATCACCTGAAGCTGAAGACGGAGAACCGGGTGCTACGCGAGAAGATTAAGTCCAAACAGGGCTTCGGCAGCATAGTCGGCCGCGCGGCTGAAATGGAACGCCTCTACCGCATTATCGCGAAAGCCGCGCAAAGCAGCCATCCGGTTTTAATTCTTGGTGAGAGCGGCACGGGAAAAGAATTGGTGGCCCGTTCCATCCATTACTCTGGTCCCTTTCACGACAAGCCCTTCATTTCCGTGGACTGTGGTTCGCTCGTTCCCAGTCTGATCGAAAGCGAGCTTTTTGGCTATGTAAAGGGAGCATTTACCGGCGTGGTACAGGCGAAGGACGGCTTGCTCGCCATCGCGGATGGCGGCACGGTGTTCCTCGACGAAATTGGCGAAATGCCCGTGGACCTTCAAGCCAAACTTCTTCGTGCGATTCAGGAAAAGGAGATACGTCCAGTCGGCAGCACCAAGCGGATTTCCATTAATGTTCGAATCTTGGCGGCCACGAACCGTGATCTTGAGCAAGGAGTTTCCCAAGGAACGTTTCGCCGCGACCTGTATTTCCGTCTGAATGTATTAACGCTGCGCATTCCACCTCTGCGCGACCGGCGTCAGGACATTCCGCTATTGGCTGGCTACTTTCTCGACCGTCTTTCACGCGACGCAGGCCACGAACGCATTTTGGATGATGATGCCCTAAAGGCGATGCTCTCCTACGATTGGCCGGGAAACGTCCGCGAGTTGGAGAATTGCCTGGAGCGCGCCTGTGCCCTGACGACTGGACCTATCATCCATATTCAGGATTTACCCAGCTCTATTTACGAAGCTAATCCGTCTTCGGGAAAGACCGAGAGTTCGTCCAAAATCATGCCCATGGCTGAATTGGAAAAGCAGACAATTCTGGGCACCATTGACCAACTGAACGGTGACAAGCTACTCGCCGCGCGGTTGCTTGGAATCGGCAAGACTACGCTATATCGGAAGCTGAAAGAGTACTCTTCCCACGGGTTAGCGAATTGAGGATTGGCAAATTGAGACTCGGTTTCCCGCTCCGGGAAGAGGTTTTCGCGGCAAAAGCGCTTAAACCTAATGCTTTCAAACAAGCCACTGTGGTATGTGACTTGCAATTAACAACGGCATGATCTTATTGATTACGCCTTCCTCCAAAGCCCAAGAATGCGTTCATGCCCTTCAGGAAGCCACCGGCGAGCCAGCGCATGTAGCCGGTAGCTTTCGCCAGGCTGCAATCCTGCTTCGCGCGCAGGAATACGCCGCCCTTGTTCTTGACCAAAACTTGCTGGATGCCGAGCCGGATGAAAGTGAAGTCATGTTCGACCATGCAGCCATGGCCATTCCGGTTTATGTGAACTTTGCCATCAGCAGCACGCAGCGTGTCGTCCGTGAACTGCGCGCCGCACTGCAACGTCGCAGAAGAGAAGTGGCAAGCGCGCGCAATTCCGCCGAACAGAATTTGCGAAATGAACTGAAGGGCAACGTTACCGCCATGCTGCTTTCGTGCGAAATGGCGCTTGAAACCGGCGAACTTCCGCCCTCCGCGCAAGCCAAAATGCGCGCTGCTTACGAGCAGGCATTGGACATCAAAGGCAAGCTCGGCATCGCTGGCTGAAGTCGCTGACCAAGTCGCGTAAGACCGCTGCGAATCAAGCGCGCAAGTACAGTCCCGCGGATGAATGTCGGCGACGAATTGTCCCGACCTACCCGAGTGCAATCTTTTGCAGTTCACTAAAATCGTCTTCTATCCATTGTCCTTTCCCAGTTACAATTAAACCAACGATAGCTTTTTGTGTGCATCGCCATCATCCTAGGTTCTCCGAATGCACGTACTGGTTACTGCAGACACTCTGAGCGGCGTATGGATTTACGCTCGCGAACTCGTCACCGGCCTTGTAAGCGAAAATATCCGCGTGACCTTGGTGAGTGTGGGAGAAATTCCTCTTCCCCACGAAACTTCCTGGATGGACAATCTGCACGGCCTGGAATACATTCCCACGGCTTTTCGCCTCGATTGGATGCAGGAGGGGGAAGCAGATCTGGAAGATTCCGCCGCATATCTTGCAAACCTGGTCCGCGAAATTAAGCCTGACGTCCTTCACCTTAACCAGATGTGTTACGGAAATCTGCCCGTGGATACTCCGCGTGTAGTTGTGGCGCACACAGACTGGATCAGTTGGTGGACGGCTGTTCACGGATGCGGTCCCAAACAAACTCCCTGGTTGCGCTGGTATCGTGACGCCATCACCCGCGGAATTTTAGGCGCGGGAGCGATGGTAGCGCCCAGCCGCTGGATGCTTGAGACGGTGGGCGATTGCTACGCACGAGCGCAGCGTCAGGAAGTCATCTATAGCGGCCGGAATCCGATCTTTTTTAATCCTTACGTCAGCAAAGAAGATTCCGTGCTCGCGGTCGGCCGCTTGTGGGACGCAGGAAAACAGGTTTCGCTTCTCACTCAACACGAGCATCCGCTCCCGGTTTGCATCGTGGGTGCGGATCCGGCGGTCCGGCCTCCGCAAATTCCTATCCGCGCGGATGTGAAGCTTTCTCTGGACCAGGTGAAGGTCGCTTTCAAAGGTCCGCAAACTGAAGCCCAAATGCGCACGCTCTACAGCAAAGCGGCCATTTATGCCGCCACAGCGCGCTACGAACCTTTCAGCATGAATGCGCTGGAAGCTGCGTTTTCGCGATGCGCCATTATCGCCAATGACATTCCCTCGCTGCGTGAGATGTGGGGCGAGAGCGCATTTTATTTTCATGCCAATAGCGCAGCCAGCCTTGCCGACGCCATCCGCCGCCTGGGCGACGAGCCGGAACTCTGCCGCAATTACGCTACACTGGCTTATCAGCGCGCCCGAGAACGTTTTACCGCCAAGCGCATGGTTGATGATTACCTCGCTCTGTACCACCATCTGATTGCCCGCGAATCCGCGGCTGCTTAAACAATCCCGAAACAGTTGAATCGCTTTTCCGTTGTACGATGTCTATACACAGGTCAATATGTCTCAGACGGTTGCATTTCCTACTTCGGCGGTCTGCATTCAGGAAAAAACTTCGCCCGCCGTGCCTTGGTACGTCCATTCATTATTGCTTGCCTCCGCAAGCGCGCTGATCGGGGAATGCTGGGACGTTTCCTGGCACATCTCCATTGGGCGAGACTCATTCTGGACCGCGCCGCACATGGCGATTCAATTCTGCGCGATCCTGGGTGCATTCACCTGCGCATTCTTGATTCTGCAAACGACCTTCAGCAAAAGTTCGGATTCCAGACAGGCCTCCGTCCATGTAATGGGATTTCGAGGGCCGCTCGGCGCGTTCGTGGTGATGTGGGGCGCGGCGGCCATGCTTACCTCCGCTCCGTTTGATAACTGGTGGCACAACGCCTATGGGCTGGATGTAAAAATCCTGAGCCCTCCGCATGTGGTGCTTGGGCTGGGCATTGGATGCGTTCAACTCGGAGGTCTTTTGCTCACGCTCGGCTGCATGAATCGAGCGGAAGGGAAGTTGCGCAATCATCTCGACTGGATTTTCCTCTGTGCCGGCGGTTTGGTGCTTTCCCAGGTAATTGCTTTCAGCCAGGAATATGTTGGTCTGCCCTTGATGCATAGCGCGATTTACTATCGCGCATTGTGCATTACCGTGCCGCTCATCCTCATTGGTGTTGCGGAGTCTTCAGGGAAAAAGTGGGCGGCGACCACTATGGCCGCAATCTATATTGCCCTGCGCCTTGTAATCATGCTGACGCTTCGGCAATTTCCAGCGCAGCCGAAACTCGGGCCTGTGTATAACAATGTCACTCATTTTGTTTTCCCTTATTTTCCTTCGCTCCTTATTGTTCCGGCGGTTTGCGTAGATCTTCTGCGCCAGTATTTTCGCCATCGCTCGGCTTGGCTCAAGTCGGCAATCTTTGGAATTGGGTTTCTTGCAATGCTTGTTGCTGTGCAGTGGCCGTTCGCAACTTTTTTGATGTCGCCGCATTCCAGGAATTGGTTTTTCGCCACCTCCGATTTCCCTTATTACTGGTTGCCCACATCTCCTTCGGTAAGGCATGTGTTTTTCGCATGGGAACCTACGCAAACGCGCTTTTTTCTAGGTATGCTCATCGCGCTGATTGCCGCGATCATTAGCAGTCGCGTGGGCATTGGCTGGAGCCGATGGATGCGATCGGTGCGCCGCTAGTGGCTACATCCGGTAGTTGTTTTATGGGAAGTTGAGTCCTGCATGAAAAAGCTATACGTCATTTTTGTACTTTTGATTTCTTCCTTGGCGTGGGCGCACGTTGGCAGCCCCGATGTGTTTTTTGAAGGCAACGCCGGCCCTTACAAATTATTCGTGACCATCCGCATGCCCGATGTGATTCCCGGCGTGGCACAGGTAGAAATTCGTTCGCAGTCGCCGGACGTTTCGGTAATTCGCGTCCAGCCGCTTCGCCTGAGCGGGGCTGGTTCGCAGTTTGCTCCCATTGCAGAGGCATTGCAGCAATCGCCTGGCGATCATCAATTCTTCACTGGGCACATCTGGCTCATGGAGTTCAATTCGCTTCAGCTTCATGTGGAGGCGAGCGGCGACCGAGGCAGTGGAGTCCTCGCAGTTCCTGTGATGGCTGAAGCGCAACGCACGCTTGGTATGAACCGGCCGCTCGGGGTCCTGTTGTTTTCTCTTATGCTATTTCTGGCGGTAAGTTCGGTACTGATTCTTCGTGCAGCTTTAGGCGAAGCAAAATTGGATCCGGGACTTTCGCTCGAAAATCGCAACACACGACGGCTACGCTGGACAACTACAATCGCGGCCTTAGTCGTGATCGCGATTATCGTTCTGGGCAATACCTGGTGGAAAGCCAATGCGAACGCCTACTCGCTTCGCATTATGAAGCCCCCGGTTGTAAACGTTGCGCTGGAAAGCGTAAACCATTTATCTCTGGCTGCTCCTCAGGGACAAAGCTCCATTCTCAAGGTGTCCCGTTTGCGAGCGGACATGAATGAAACTCTACCCTGGAGCCAGGTGCTATCTGATCTGCGGCCCGACCATGGTCACTTGATGCATCTGTTTTTGGTGCGCGAACCAGGTGCTGACTATTTTTTACACTTGCATCCTGAACGCGACGTAAACGGCTTTTTCTCGCACTACCTGCCAGACCTTCCCGCAGGGCACTATCGAATATTCGCGGATGTAGTGAACGGTTCCGGCTTAGCTGTCACAATGATTGGGCAAGCCGATTTGCCCAAAATTGCTGGATCGCCGCTGCGGGGCGACGATTCCGAGGTTGCCGCGCAGGCCGCGACGAACGAATCACGCTCATTTTCTCCGCTGACCGACGGGCGAATGGTTTGGGAGCGCGGTAGCGAACCGATTCACGCTCGCACGGCGCTAGAGCTGAAGTTCCGCATTGAAGATAACCACGGTGCGCCACTCGGCAATCTCGAACCCTACATGGGCATGGCTGGGCACTTGATTGTTCTGCGCTCCGACGGCAGCGTCTTTGCCCACGTTCATCCCGCAGGTTCAGTGGCCATGGCGTCTTTGGAACTGGCCCAGCAGAGCCTTGGTTCATCGTCCTCAAATGGTTCAGAAATGTCCGATATGTCGGGCATGAAAATGCAAGCGACTACGTTCGGCCCTGAAGTTTCGTTTCCTTACGGCTTCCCTCACCCGGGAGACTATCGTTTATTCGTGCAAGTGAAACGAAATGGACAGGTACAAACCGGCGCGTTTGATGTGGCAGTGAAGCCGTGATATTCGCAATGCGCTCAATCTGGGAATCGGCAAACCCTGATATCTTCTAAACACTATCTAAATTTTCTTGCATGGAGAGAACTCATGGCTGCAGTGAAGATCACGATCCGTAAAAATGGCCCTTATCGCGTAGAAGCGCCCGAAGGCATAATTGAATTGGTAGACGCAGATGGAAATAAATACGATTTGACGGGGAAGCCGGCGTTTTCTCTTTGCCGATGCGGAGCTTCCGTTAACAAGCCTTTCTGCGATGGCACGCATAGCAAGATTGGTTTTCTGGCTGCTGAAGCAGCAGTGAAAAAGGAAGAGCAGCAAAGCTGAAGACAACAGGCCAGTTAATGGATTGTCTTGGTCTTCCGTGACATGTAATCCATCAGCAGGTATTGGCCCAGCGTGTAGGGGGTGGTGAAGTAGGCCTTACCTCGGCACATCTCCGTGACTTTCTGCACGAACTGCACCAGGCCATAGTCCGATGCGAGCATGAAGGTATTGATGAGCACGCCCGCGCGCTTGCACTTGGAGACTTCTTCCAGCGTATGGCTAACCACCAGCGGATCAAGCCCGAAAGCATTCTTGTAAATGCGGCCGTCTTCAAGGGTCAATGCTGACGGTTTGCCGTCGGTGATCATCACAATCTGCTTCATATCTTTGCGCTGGCGTTGCAGAATGCGCTGCGCAAGTCGCAAACCTTCCCGCGTGTTCGTGTAGTACGGCCCGACTTTCACCCGTGCCAGTTGTGAAAGCGGAACTTCTTCCGCCGAGTCGTGAAACAGAATCAGCGAAAGCGAGTCGCCCGGGTACTGCGTGCGGATCAACTGCGAGAGCGCCATGGCCACTTTTTTCGCGGGAGTGAACCGGTCCTCGCCGTACAAAATCATGGAGTGCGAGCAGTCGAGCATAAGGACCGTCGCGCACGAGGACTGATACTCGCACTGGTGAACTTGCAGGTCCGAGTACTCAATATTCAGCGGCAGACTGAGGCCTTCGCGCTGAATGGCATTTGAAAGCGTGGCTGTGATGTCGAGATTTAAAGTGTCACCGAACTCATATGTCTTGGAAGCGCCACTTGCTTCAACGCCCGTGGCCATGTCGCGTGTATCATGACGTCCAAAACTTGATTTTCCCAACGAACCCATCAATTCGCGCAACGTTTTATAGCCAAGGAAATCGAGACTCTTATCGGTAATCTCAAACTTCGCTTGCTGTTGGGCAACACCCGACTGACCACCCGCGCCGGATTGTCGTGATGGGTCTGGAGGCTCGTCAATGCTGATGTAATCTTCCTGCTCCATCCGCTGGATAAGTTGTTCGATCAGTTCGTCGAGCTTGCCTTCCATCTGCATCTGCCGAAGTTGCTCGCGCATTTGCTCATCGAGCATATCGCTATCCATCAGGGCCTGTTCGATGGCGCGCCGCAGATCGTCAAGCGTCTTTTCGCCGTCCGGCTCGTAGTAATTCATGTAATCCTGGAAGCCGCTTTGCAGAAGGTAGTCGGAGAGCGCGCCGAGCAAGTCTTCCATGCTCATTTCGCCGGCTGGATCGGGGACGTATTTGGAATAGCGAATGCGTTTCATAAAGCTGCCCTGGGTTTTTGGTCGTTGGTTTTCGGCTTACGACCGGAAGAGCAATGACCGGCGATCAAAGACTAGTTAAACGGCCTTCTTCCGCGATACCGTTCTTCCTCGCGTTCAAATGGCTTTTCAGCAACTTTCGGCTGTTTCTCGCCGGCAGTGAAGACGCGTTCTTCATTGCGTCCTATCCGCTTGTGCGCATGCAGGCCCTCCAAAATAAATTCCGCCGCCGACACCTGTGATTCCGTCGCGTCTTTTGGGCCCACGCCGACTTTCACCATTTTCTCCATCAACCCTTGGATGCCGCGCAAGGACTGAATCGCGTCTCCCGCTCCAGCGGCATCGGCGAGTTGAATTTCGCCTCCCAGGTCGAACCACTGCACTACCTGCTGCATGTCCATGCCTTTGAAATACACATCGTAAGTCTTCGCGATAGAGGAGCGAATTAATTCTCGTGCCACAAAATCCGCGCCCTTCATTTCTCCTTCGTATTCCAGTTCGAGTTTCCCTGTGATCGCCGGCATGGCGGCGTAAATGTCACCCACGCGCGGGACTATCATCTTCTCTCCATGGCGGATGGCTCGACGCTCGGCGTTGGAAATCACATTTTCCATGCAGGAAATCGGCAACCGCTGGCTTACTCCGGAACGCTTGTCAATTTTCTTGTCTTCGCGTGCCGTGAAAGCAATGTGCTCGATAATTTCCTGCACGTATTTCGGCACCTGCAATTTGTTCCCGTTCCGCGCCGTCCAGGCCTCCTGCGCGGTAATTGCGATGCCTTCTTCTACGGTTGCAGGATAGTGCGTGCGGATTTCCGATCCGATGCGGTCTTTGAGCGGCGTGATAATTTTCCCGCGCGCGGTGTAATCTTCGGGGTTCGCGCTGAAAACCAACGCCACATCCAGCGGCAGGCGGATGGGATACCCCTTAATCTGCACGTCACCTTCTTGCATGATGTTGAACAATCCCACCTGAATTTTTCCCGCCAGGTCAGGAAGCTCATTGATCGCGAAGATCCCGCGGTTGGAGCGAGGCAGAAGGCCGTAGTGGACGGTCAATTCACTACTGATTTCATGCCCGCTTCGTGCCGCTTTAATAGGGTCAATGTCGCCAATCAGGTCTGCGATGGTCACATCGGGCGTGGCGAGCTTTTCAACGTAACGTTCTTCCTGCATCAAATATGCTATGGGCGTCTCATCTCCCCGCTGCGCAACCAGATCACGGCAACGCCGGCAGATGGGCGCATAAGGATTGTCATGGATCTCGCAACCTTCGATATAGGGAAGTTGTGGGTCGAGCAGGGAAGTCAGCGTCCGTAAAATGCGGCTCTTGGCCTGTCCGCGAAGTCCCAGCAGAATAAAATTGTGCCGCGAGAGAATCGCATTCACGATCTGAGGCACCACGGTATCGTCATATCCCACGATGCCGGGAAAGATCGGACCACCCTGGCGAAGCTTGGCCGTCAGGTTTTCACGCAACTCATCTTTAACGTGCCGGTTCGTGAGTTGTTGTTCTGAAAAAGAACTGCGGCGCAATTCGCCGAGTGTCCGAGGAGAACTCATGGACAAAACCCCCAAAAGAAAACACTGCTTGCGCCGATTATACGCCGCTACGCCAGCCCAATTCCGCACTTGTGTGAAGGTGGCTCCAGAGCCGCCTCGCCCGGGTCACAGACCCGGCGCTACATATGTGTGCTGCACAATCTCGTGCTACGCAAACGTTCCAGGGCTTGACTTGTGCCTGAGGGAAGGATAAAAGCACGGCATGGCTTCCACTGGAACAGAACTCTCGGGAAAAGTTGCTATTGTTACGGGTGCGTCCATGGGCATAGGCGAGGCAATCGCCAAAATCTTCGCCGATCAGGGTGCGCGGGTAGTGCTGCTTTCACGCGATGCAGGGAGAGCGGAAGCCGCGCGTGCCCGCATTGGACATGCCGACAAAACGCTGGCAATGGCTTGCGATGTAGGACACCGCGAGGAAATTGACCGCGTGCTCAGCCTGACCTTGCATCATTTTGGGCGAGTGGATATCTGGGTGAACAATGCCGGGCACGGGATCATGGATTCCGTCGCACAGGCGGACATGGCTAGCGTGCGCGCTACGTTTGAAAGCAATTTTTTCGGAACGCTCATGTCCATGCAGGCCGTCATCCCGGTGATGAAGCAGCAGGGCGAGGGCGCAATCATTAATATTTCAAGCGTGGCCGGGCACATTCCGCTGCCCTTTCATGCGATTTACAGCGCCACGAAATTCGCTATGAATGCGGTTGGGAAGGCGGCGCGCATTGAACTGAAGAACGACAACATTCAAGTGATGACGGTGTGTCCTGGATATGTGCGCACCAACTTTAGCGCGAACGTAATTCGCGGCCGCGAAAAAAACAGTGTGCGTCCTGCATCGGCTCGAGGAATAAGCGCGGAGCGCGTTGCGCGGGCTGTATTGCGCGGTTATCGAAAGCAAAAACGCGAGGTGATCGTGCCCTGGTTCATGCATCCGGTGATCAAACTGTATCAACTCTTTCCCGGATTGGTGGAGTGGGGCATGGCGAGGATGGTCAAGCCGAAAGATTAGATGTTTGGCAGTCCGATCTGGACTTCGAGTCTTTCATCCAACCCGATTCAACCCAACTCCGACAACATGCCTTGCATTTCCGAAAGAGCATGAGAGTTTCCTGTGCGCTGGGCAGCGCCGATTCCGTTCTGTAGCATTTTGCGCGCCTCCTCAATCCGGTCCACTTTGGTTAGCGTTTGAGCAGCCATGAAATATCCGGCGGCATAATCAGGGCTTGCCGTCAGCAATTTGTCGAATTCCTGCAACGCTTCTTCGGCCCTGCCTGAGTTGGAATACTCCATCGCCAATCCGTAGCGGGCAAAAGTATCGTTAGGGTTTTGGGAGAGTATTTCTCTTAGAGTGGCAATTCTATCCATGGCAATCAATTAATCACTATATGGTTTTCAATTTCTCGAGTACCCATTTTTTGATTTCGTCCTCACTCTCGCCGGCTATCTGAGCTATATACACATCATCATACAGCGTCCCGATATCTCTAAGTTCATGCGGGTATTCTGCCTTCGTCCAGAGATGTTCAAAAAACTTAATGTGCGGAAGTGGGTCTTCACCATTCGTAAGGATTTCTGAAATACGTTGTTTTACTATGCGTTTGGCTGCTTCGTCCAAAGCAATTGAAGAAATACCCATTTCTGTCGCAGCTCGATCAAAGATGTCCCGTACTTCGAAAAAGGTCGGTTTCTCTAGTGCAGCCAAGCGACGAATCCCAGGACCATCCAGACCTGCTTCCAATGCATCCCACGCTACCTTCGGCATGTCAGCCGATGCGATCAAGCCAAGGGCGATTTCTGCTTCGACGATTTTTCGATCAAAAATCATAGTTACATCTGTACCCGCTCTTGTCACCGCGAAGCAACTGGCGGTTCGCCTCTGCCATAAGTACAATTGCGCTTATCATGTCTATGCAATTTTGAGAGATTATAAAATATGGCTTGTCCATTTTTTATGCCGACTGAGCGATCGTTGCAAGGGACTTGGATACATCCCTCACGGCTTCCTCTTGGTGCCGGCTGGAATGGACATTGTGAATCACCAAAAAATCAGGGTGCGGAGCTTTCCACGGAAACAGTTCAAGACTTCTGTAATATGGGATACGCCACCGCTTGTCCGCATCTGCCGGGCGCGCGCCCTTACGATTCGGTCCGTTTCGCGGTGGCCCACGATGGAAATCCGCGGATTGTTTTGTGGTATTCATGCGAGCGCGAGCACCTTCCGGCCGGTCATGGCAAGCTGGAATACGATGCGACGCTGCAAACGTGGATCTCCCCGCATCCTGATTTTCGCATTCAAAAAATGGCGGATTGTTATCTGCAATCTTATCTTTTGCGTAGAATCCAGCCCGCCTCAGCGGACTTCAATGCGAGCCCAACCACATGAATCAAGATGAACTGATGATGCCCCGGCCCGTCCGGGATTCGCAGTCCGAGATGAACGAGATTGTTCTTCCCAATGACGTAAACCCGCTCAATACCCTGTTGGG
>Ga0134126_10010456_pt1 | contig 11697 bp, 18 predicted proteins | sample KB31752_FD_96881 | JGI IMG/M metagenome (GOLD analysis project Ga0134126, IMG submission 96881) | Terrestrial soil microbial communities with excess Nitrogen fertilizer from Kellogg Biological Station, Michigan, USA - KB3-175-2 | ecosystem: Environmental > Terrestrial > Soil > Unclassified ...
ATATACTGGCTGCCGGGTAAGGCTGTTAAGGGTGTAGCGCGCCGGGGGCTGTGGTGCCGATCCAGCAGTTCTTGGATGAGGCGTCATTCCAACCTGAGGACATCAGGCGGTTGACTGCGGCCTCCGAGGCTGCGCTGACATTGCTTCACCTAAACGACAGAACCGATCCCGTTTGCGAAATCATCGCTACTAAAATCATCCAGGTTTTCCGCGCGGGCGAGCATGATCCGCCACGCGTTTGTGCCGTCGCCCTGAAAGAGCTTGGCATACCGATCCCCGATTAAGGCCGCCTCAGTTGGCGGCCTCTTTTCGTTTCAGTTAGGCGGTGGCGGAAGTGCCGTTGTTTTATCTTTGTAGATTAGCCTGAAGCTACCTTCCAAAAGTTGGAGCCAAAGCTTGCGCTCGGCTTCTGGCCAAACGTCACCTGATTTTGGCAAGCGTTTCAACAGGCCGCCAATGATGGGATCAACGTCAGGGGGCTGACCTCCGCCGCCATCACCACCGCGGTCGTTTGCATCCTCTCTTTTTTCATCGCGTAGCGGTTGTTCATCCCTGACCGCGACCGCGGGCATAACCAGCCGGTTCTTGCCGTGCGCAAAGAAACCTGCCTGCTCTGCTGACCGTTCAAAAACCTGACGCGCCCTATCCTTCGTTTTTTCGGCAACTCCTAGCCCAACCATGTCTCGCGCCAACGCGGCGGCCGGCGGGAGAACGCCGTTTTTGTAATTGTCGAACACCGCCTTAAAGAGTGGGACAGATAAAAAAGCACGCGCCTTCGCTTCCGCAGCTTGGTTCGGGTCTACAATCGCACGCCCAAGCTCGGTGAGCTTGTGCTTACCGCTTCCGTCAGTGGCCATCAGACCAAATAGACGGGCCCCGCTGATTTGCACGCGGAACGTGCTGCTCTTAGTGAGCAAGGCGCGTTCAATGCGGATCAGGTCCGGCTCATGACCGCCGCCTATGAGTTGGTGTGCCAGGAATTGAAGCTCGTCGATCGCCAAGACCCTCTGATGGAAGCCGTCGCCTCAAAGGTGATCGAACTTGCTCAAAATGGCGAACACGACCCGGCCAAGATCAAAGAGCGGGCGATATTAGAATTACGAGGGCGGTAGGCCGCCTCCGTTCGTGCCGGTCCCTTTCGACCCCCCGGAAGCATTCCTTTTGAAATATGGCGTGGTCTTTTTTGGCTGAAAATAATGCCCTCAATGTTCCTACGGACATCCAGAAAAGGAACCTAATCTGAGGCCTTAACGTTCAGGATTCCTGGAGGTGAGGACGATGAAACATCTTGCACTAATACTGTTGGCATCCGCGTCCCTGATGGGGACGGCAGGCGTCGCTTCGGCGCAATGGTATGGCGGCGGTGGCTATTACAACGACGGCCCCGGTCCGTACTATCGTCACCCATATCGCGACCGCTATTACGATGATGACGATGATAGATATTATGGCCGGAGAATTTATCGCGAACGGCGAGGCTATCGCACATGGAACGGATGCCCGCCGCACTACACCATTCAGGACGGTGTATGTAAGCCATATCGCGGGTATTAGCGGTAAATCGATTTCGCGAGACCGCTTCAGTTGGCGGCCTCTTTGTTTTCCGGCTCCCGCTCAGCCAAGATTTCTTTGTCGAATTGAGTTTCTTTTATAAGCCGCTCGATTTTCTGCGCTCCCATATTACTCGTGACAATGAGACGGAAACTGGCGCCCTGTGCCGCGTCCGCGAAAGCTTGAAAGCCACGCCCGCGATGGCACTCGGCGGTGCCGATCATGTTTGAACGATGCTGGATGCCACGCTGGCCACGCAACCGATGACGCAGGTTACGATCCCGCCTGATCGTCACCAGCGTTTCCGCGTAATTGATGGAGGCCGGAGCGATTAAAACCGGACGAGCACCACGCCAGCGACAAGAAACACGGCCCCGATTAAACGCACAGGGCTTAGTGTATGGGTTTGGAGTCCAAACAGACCGAATTGATCGAAGGCCAAAGAACCTAGCATCTGACCGGCAACAATCAGGCCGATCACAGTAGCGGCTCCGAAACGCGGCAACAGGAATATCGATACCGCGATATAGATCGCGCCGAAAATTCCGCCGCTCCATGACAGCCATCGGTTTTGAGCGACCGCCGATGACCAGGCGGCTGGCTCGCGTAACAGCAGCGCTACTGCGAGCATGACAATCGCTCCACCGAGATAGCTCACAAACCCCGCCCACCAAGCAGAGCCGAGTTCAGCTCGCAAATTCGCGTTTACCGCTTGCTGGAAAACGAAGCTTATTCCAGCGGCAAGCGCCAAGGCATATCCCCAGACCACCATCGAACAATCTCCAATCCGGTAGGACCGAGATTGGCATGATTCTCATGGTGGCCTAGTTTCGCTTTCCGAGTGGCCTAATTCGGCCAGGCCTGTGGGTACTGGCCTGTTCCGACCCTGGTAACCTGATTTGAAATTGAGAGTGACCTAGTTTCAATTGAGGGAAGCATTCACTCAGACGCGGAACATCAAAATGACTGCCGAGGAACAACAAGAGCGCGTCCGGTCGAGCTTCGCCAAGCAGGGGCTGATGACCACATTAGGGGCGACTCTCGGCAGTATCTCGCCCGGCATGGTCGAGATCGCATTAAGACCCCATCCGGCAATCTCGCAACAGCACGGGTTCGTTCACGCCGGAGCTGTAAGCGCTATCGCCGACAGCGCGGCGGGCTATGCCGCGCTTAGTCTGATGCCTGCCGATACCGGGGTTCTCACGACAGAGTTCAAAATCAACCTTCTCGCCCCCGCCGCGGGCGAGCGCATCGTTGCCCGTGGGCGCGTGGTGAAAGCTGGCCGCATCCTCACCGTCGCCCAAGCAGAGGTGTTCGCGAATACCGGCGGACAAGAAAAGCTGATCGCTCTGCTCACCGCGACATTCATAGCTGCCAAAGGGCGTGACGACATCAGTGCCTGAGAGCGGCCCTTTTTGATCGATCCGTCTTTCGCCACATGCTGCTAAAAATGGCCGAGACTTGGGACTCTCTCGCGAAGCAACGCGAAATCAGCGTGACGCGCAAAAAACGCATCGACAAATTGGAGGCCGATGGCCCCACGCCAAGCGAGTAGGCCGCCTGAGGTGGCGGCCTCTTTCATATCTGTTGATACCGGTCCCTTCCCATAGCCATTCGTTATGAGTGGCCCTTTGAAATTGGGATGGTCCCTTTTGGATTTTTATGTGGAATTTATTTTTACGACGATCGATACTTAAGAAACACGCTGATGCGAGAGCGCCCCATGGGTCAAGAAATCCTGATCGGCCTGATATCTCTCGGCATCGCTGCCGGCCTCGTATTCGTTGCCTGGCCCAGAGGCGGTGCAAGCCCGCGCTTCCTGCAATTCGAGGCGGCCCTTGTTTTGTATCCACCGCTTGTAATGGTTTTCTTCGTCATGGGCGTGGCCGAGCTTATTACCGTGTATTCAAGCATAGGCCATTAAAAGGCCCTCACAGATCAAGCGGCGCCCATTTTGCCGAGGCATGTGGTCCTTTTTGCCCGAAATTGGGGCCTAAAGGGGCCAGTATCGGATCTGTGGGTACTGGCCCGTTTTGGGCCACATGGCTTCGATCGACTTCAGGGGCCGGTAATCATGGCCCGCTAGGATCGCCGCGTTCGGGACTTATGTCTGAGCTTCCGGGCAACAGGGAGGCCCCGGCGGAAGACGCGCCGGGGCTTCTTTTTCTTCTCAAATCCGAATCTGTATTTTAAGACAAGGCGGTCATGGTATCGCCCGTCTGGGGACTGTTTTCATGATGCCGCGCGCCGGCCACTACGCGACCGCTCCTTGCCCGAAATGCGGGGCCGCCATGGTGCTTGCGGCCGTGACGCCTCATCCCATTGCCAGCCACATGGAGCGGCACACGTTCCTGTGCGAGACGTGCAACCAGACCAAAACATACATATTACCGGCAGAACCGGCCCCGTCCACAGCCGAGCGGCACCTCGCCTAATTCGGCTTTTGCGGCGCGAACGCGGCCCGCGCGGTCAATGCGGATCGAACCGCTTGCGGTCGCCCTCGGCGCGGCGCCGGCAGGCGAGATAAGCCTGCGAGCCCGGCTGCGCGAAGGACCGGCAGCGGGTATCGTCGATGCCCTCGACGGTCTTGTTGTCCTGCTGTTGCTGCAACAACCGCGCGTGCCCCTCGGTGCCGGGCGCGCAATCCTTGTTGGCAGCGCCCGTTTCGCAGTCGACGGAATGTCCGGCGCATCCCAGGAGCAAAAGACCGGCAAGCACCGCAGCCGCAGACGACAGGCGCATTGCTCGATCCATCCGGCGGCGAATCCGCATCGAGGATGCTACGCCGCCGCGCAGGCCGTTCAAACCGGTCTGCCGACCGCTGCGCCCACAAAAAATCCGGAACAATCCGTGCTCGATTTTGCCGCAGCCGTGCAACCCGCGGCACTCGCCGGTCGTTGTCATGCAGCCGGGGCACGTAGGATGGAGTGCGGCATGGGCCTCATGAGTCTCGGGCAGATTTTCGAAAAATACGTGCCGCACGTTCATTCCGATGTGTCGCGCGTCGAGCGGCAACACGCCGCCGACGTGGAACGCATCGCCCGCAGCCTTGCCCTCCAGGGCGGCGCGCCGGCCGAGCAGTGGCCGCTATTCGTGGGTCCGGCGGAAACGCTGATCCGCTTCAGCAGGCAGTGGACGAATATCTGCTAGGCCGAAACCTATCCCCTTTTTCTGCAGCTTTGTTTCAAAGGCCCGCCGTAGGGCGGCGTCCTGCCGTGCGACCATCCCTCGCAGCGCAACGGGTGGCCAAGTGTCACAGTTGAGCGTAAGGTATGTTTACGGGAAATTTATATCGAGATGGCACCCGCAAAGCCGGTGGAATGGTGAGCGATGTGATCAAGGTTCTCTGCACAAATTGTCAGACCGAACTGGTGCCGCAATCGAGCGGACCCGGCGCGGTTCTCGAATGCCCGAAATGTCACGTGGCCGATACACGCGAGAACGTTTGCGCGGAATTATTGAGTCACCTGCAACGGCAGGTTGATAATTATTTCGGCGTCGCCTCCGAGAACGGCAAGCAAGAGGCCCGCTTCCGGCTGGTGCAGAATTAAACCGCGCTGCAAGCGGAGGCGGTTGGCAATCCGAATAAAACGCGCTTTAGAATGACCGCCGATGGTACGCAGGTCCGGGGCGACCCCAAGGCATGCGGATATGAAGCCGATACCGTAAAAACAAAGCAGTCCGGCCAGCCGGCCGACACCTTCAGCAAGACCGGTAGCCGCAATTCGTGGGCAAGATGGGGATCTGAAAAATGCAAATTGGGATGGCCGCTTATTTGCGCAACGTCGCCGTGCGGTGCAATCGCCTGGCACGCAAGTGCACCGACACCGATGCTTCGCATAAAATGCAGGACCTGAGCGAGGAACTTGCCGACAAGGCCGAGCAAATCGAAAAAATTTTTGAGATCGCCGAAGCCAAAAAATAGCCAGCCGCCCAAGCGTCGGGGAATAATCCCCACTTCAAGATGTGAACGACGAGAACAGCGGCCGATCAAAGCGGCCAGCCGCTGAGTATCATCGTCACGCCCATCACGCCGGCGACTATCGCCGTCATGGCGTAGATCTGGCCGACAATCCAGACTTTCAGAAATGACGCGGATACGCCATCGGCAGGGCGAGCGAAAAACAGCATTGCGACGGCAACGGCAAATAAAACAAACCCACTCGTCAACGTCATGACTTTCGGCTCCCCAAATTCACCCGAACGCAAGTCTATGCAGCGCCGGGCGCCGGAGCCTGTAAATTGGCTGTAAATAATTCACTTGGCCGCCCGCCTGCCCGCCGCTAGCGTCGCGTTGCATCAACGCGAACGGAAATCGCCAATGGCCGATACCGCACTGGGCACCTCTTCTGCCGCCGTTGTTTCTCCGTTGCGCCTGCCTTATCTCGCCGCCGCGGCAGTCGCCTTTGCCGTGATGATCGCGGCTATTCTCGGCCCGAGCCTGTGGTTTCTCGATTTCGTGCACGTGATGACCGGCGTGCTGTGGACCGGCATCGACCTCTTCATGGGCTTCGTCATCGGCCCGGTGCTGCGTTACGTTTCGCTCGACACCCGCCGCGCCATGATCGCCGGCATCATCCCGCGCACGCTGATCCTGATGCCGACACTGTCGATCATCACCTCGACCTCCGGCTGGTTTCTCGCCCAGCGCATGGGCTTTCTCGGCGTCGCGTTTCCGGAATTCTGGTGGGTCGTCGCCGCGCTGGCGATCGTTACCGTGCTGACGGTGCAAGGGCTCGCCTACCTGCTGCCGACCAATCTCAAGCTCTATTTCGAGATTTCGAAGCCCGCGCCCGACGCCGAGAAATTGCGTCGGTGGATGCGCACGTATGTGCGCGTCGTCGCCGTCCAGGGCAGCATGCAGGTCGCCATCATCGTCGTCATGGCGCGCTTTGCCACCGGGCTCTGACGCGGGGAAGAAAAGACCATGCCGCGCGAAGCCAATGCCGTGGATTTCTGGCGCGGCTTCGCGCTGATCACGATCTTCATCGATCACATTCCCGGCCTTGCTTACGCGCACTACACCCTGATCAACATCTCGATCTCGGATGCCGCCGACCTGTTCGTGTTTCTCGCCGGCTGGTCGCTGCGGCTGATGGCGCAAGGACGCAACGAGCGGCCGATGCCGACGCGCGACGTGATGTTGCGGCTGGGCGGCCGCGCGCTCGAGCTTTACGCCGCGCAGGTGCTTATCACCATGATCGCCATCGCGATTCTGGCGTTGACGGCCATCGAAGCGTCGAACCCGCTGCTGCTGGAATGGAATAACGCTGCCGCGGTGTTCAACGACCCGGTGCCGACGCACATCGGGCTTGCGATCCTCACGCATCAATTGGGCTATTTCGACATCCTGCCGCTTTACGTCGTGCTGATGCTGATCGCGCCGCTGTTCGCGTTGATCGACCGCTACGCCCCGAACGTGTTGCTGCCGCTTTCGTTCGCGCTGTACCTGATCGTGCTCGCCTTCCGCATCACGCTGCCGACCTGGCCGGAATCCGGCACATGGTTCTTCAATCCGCTGGCGTGGCAATTCATCTTCGTGCTCGGCTTCGTGCTGGCGAAGGATGAAGGCATCGGCGCGGCCGCGCGCCGCAACATCGTGTGGCTCAGAATTTTGGCGGTGCCGGTGCTGATTTTAGGCGCGCTGGTGGTGCTGTTCGGCTGGTGGCCCGACCCGACCAAGGTGCCAAATCCGAAGCTGTTTTTCATCGTCGACAAGACTTACGTGACGCCGATCCGCGTCATCCAGTTCCTGTCGCAGATCGCCGTCTTCTCCCTCGCCTTCCGCTACATCTGCCGGCTCGGCGGCTGGCTCTATACGCGCTGGCTGGTCGAACCGCTGATCGGGCTGCTCGCCATGCTCGGGCGCAACTCGCTTTACGTATTCTGCGTCGGCTCGCTGTTGAGCCTGCTTGGTCAAGTCGTCCGTTTCTTCTACCGTGGCTATCCCGGCGCCGATACCGCCGTGGTCGTTATCGGCATCGTCATTATGGCGCTCACCGCATGGCTCGCAGAAGCACGACAACGGTTCCGGATCTCAGCGCCCGCGCGCTGAAACTGGTGCCCCTGATTGCGCTTGCCGCTGCTCTCGCCTGCGGCGCGCCGGCGCGCGGGCAAACGCCTGTGCCGGCGGCATCGCCGCCGCCGGAGACCGCGCCGTTCTCCAAGGATTGCCAGGTCGGCGCCACGCCGATCGCGGATGAATCGCCGCTGCCGAACGTCGCCGCCGTGCTGGCGCAGCGCAAGACGCTGCGCATCCTTACGATGGGCGCTTCCCACGGCCGCAGCGGGTCGCATGACGGCTACAGCGCGCTGATCGAGTCTATTTTAGAGCACGCGCTCAAGGGCATCGACGTGCAGATAACCAACCGCGGCGTCTCCGGCGAGCTTGCCGCCAATGCCGCGACCCGGATGAAGAACGAAGTCGCGCTTGACGAGCCCGACCTGGTGCTCTGGCAGGTCGGCACTAACGACGCGCTCGCCTACGTGCCGGCCGACGAATTCGCCACAACGGTCAAGGAGCAGATCGATTGGCTCAAGGCACACAAGGTTGACGTCGTGCTTGTCGGGCTGCAATTCGCCAGGGAGATGTTGCGCGACGCGCATTACGCCGAAATCCGTGACACGCTGCGCAAGGTCGCTGCCCAGGAAAACGTCATCGTCGTTCGCTATTACGAAGCCATGCAGATCATCAATCAGGCGGCCCGTGAAGGCGGCGTCAGCGCCGGCGAGTTCGAGCACACCGAAGCCGGCTCCAACTGTCTCGCGCAATACGTCGCCCGCGCGATCACGCTTGGCGTTTTTGCGAAGAACCTGCCGAAACGGCCAAAAAACTAGCTTGACCGCGGCTTTCCGGCGGTTTTAACGAAGACATCACGGACGGGCGCGTGCCGCACATCCGATGTAACCCCTATTAACCAGCCGGACAGATGGAACGGAACTTGTCTTCCTGTGTTCCACAATGTCGGTACATTCCGCCGCCATGCGTCAGCGAACAGGATTCATGAAGTATTTCAAGTACGCATTGGTGGCGGTTGCGTCGGTGCTGTGGCTCGTGGGCCTCGCCAATCAGATTCCCGACATCATGCAGACCGCAAAATATATCGGCATTTCAATGCTGATGGTCGCGGTGGCAGCGATCTGACGGACGCCGGTATATATCCGATCAGACACCGCTGAGTTCGCCGTATTTCTCCAGTCATTCCCGCTTTCGCGGGAACGAGCGAAAAAATTTGCGATCGCGCGTTAAACGCCCAGGTGCCGCTGCAAGACTTCCGGCCGGGCCTTGATCTCTTGCGCCGGGCCTTCATGCGCGATGTGGCCGTTGTTGATGATGTAGACGCGGCTCGCCAGCGCCAAAGTCGCGGCAAGATTCTGCTCCACCAGCACGATCGTTTGACCGGCAGCCGCGAGATCGCGGCACGCTTTCATCAAATCGCGCACGATCACCGGCGCGAGACCCTCGAACGGCTCGTCCAGCAGGACGATCTTGGGATCGCGGATGAGCGCCCGCGCGATCGCCAGCATCTGCTGCTCGCCGCCCGACAAATCGGTGCCGCGGCTGCCGCGGCGCTGCTTGAGGCGCGGGAACATCTCGTAGATGCGGTCGAGCGGCCATTTTTTTTGCGCCGTCAGCCCGGCGAGTACCAGGTTCTCTTCGACGTCGAGGCTGCCAAAAATGCGGCGGTCTTCGTGCACAAGCTGCATGCCGGCTTGCGCGATGGCGTGGCTCTTCTTGCCGGCCATCTCGGCGCCGTCGAGCATCACCGAGCCCGTGCGCGGCGTCACCACTCCCATCAGGCTCTTCAGGGTCGTGCTCTTGCCGGCGCCGTTGCGGCCGAGCAGCGCCACGACCTCGTTGCGCTCCACATGCAACGCGAGATCGAAGAGGATGTGCGAATCCCCGTAGTAGCTGTTCAGGCCCTTGACCTCGAGCAGGCTCATTCGAGCACTCCGTGCACGCCGCCCAGATAGGCTTCCTGCACCTTCGCATTGCCCTTGATTTCATCCGGCGTGCCTTCGACCAGCACCCGGCCCTCCTGGAGAACGGTTACGCGCTCGGCCAGTTCGAACAGCGCGTCCATGTCGTGATCGATGATGATCATGGTGCGGCCCTTGCTGATCGACTTGAGCAGCTTGACCGTTTCGACGCGCTCGCGCGGGCTCATGCCCGCAAGCGGCTCGTCGAGCAGCAGCAGGCTTGGCGAGGTCGCAAGCGCAAGGCCGACTTCAAGCCGCCGCTTCTCGCCGTAAGCCAGTTCCGAGACCGGCGTGTCCGGGCGCTGGGTAAGATTGACCAGTTCGAGCGTGTGTTCGACTCGCTCGACGAGGCCGGGAATATTCTGCGGCCGCCGGAACAGGTCGAGCTTGAACTTGCCGCGCAGCTCCGCGAGCACCGCGATCGTGAGATTTTCCCGCACGGTCAGCCGGGTGAAAAGCTGGTTGATCTGGTAGCTCTTGGTGAGACCGAGCTGGCAGACGTCGGTGACACTCATGTTGGTGATGTCGCGGCCCTCGAACATGATCTTGCCGGAGGTCGGAGGCACTTCGCAGGTCAGCATCTTGAAGAAGGTCGTCTTGCCGGCGCCGTTCGGGCCGATGATGCCGCGCAACTCGCCCTGGTTCACTGTGAAGCTGATATCGGCATTGGCGACGACACCGCCATAATGCTTGGAAAGGCCGGTGGCCTGCAGAATGGGGCCGGTAAACCCGCCCGGCGCCTGATAGCGTGCCGGCATCGGCGCGGCAGCCGTTTCGCGCGCGGCTTCCTTTTCCGCCGCCTTTTGCTCTTCCTCCGCGGTCATGCCGGGGACTGGCGCGTCATCCTTCGGCTCGAGCTTTTTGGCATGCCTACCCGTGGCGTAAGCGTATAGATCGGCGAACCCGCCGATCAAGCCGCGGCGCAGGAAGCAGATGAGCAGCACGAACACAAGGCCGAGGACGAGCTTCCAGGCCGCGCCCAGGTGAAGCGTGGTCTGTAGAAAGTCTTGCAGATAGAGCCAGACGATCGCCCCCACCAGTGGCCCGAACAGCGTGCCGGCACCCCCGATCGCGGTCTGCATGACGAGTTGTCCGGAGGTATCGAACGTGAAAGCATCCGGCGGCATGAAGCCTTGCATGACGCCGAGCAATCCGCCGGCAAAGCCCGCATAGTCCGGGGCAATCACAAAGGCGGCGAGCTTGTAGCTGGGAATATGGTGGCCGAGAGCTGCGACGGGCAGCGGTTTGTCACTGATCGCGCGCAACACTGCGCCGACCGTTGAGCGCACGATACGCAGCGCCAACACGGTGCCAATGAAGTACCAGAAGGCAAGAAAAGTGTAGAGCGTCCAATCGGTGTTGAAGCTGAAGGTGGTGAACCCGAGATAGAGCGCCGGCGTCGGCACGCCGGGCAATCCGTTCTCACCGCCGGTCCATGCCGAAAGCGGATTGAACTCGACGAAATAGAACACCTCCGCGATCGCCACGGTGATCATGGCAAAGTAGATGCCGGTACGTCTCAGCGCAATCAATCCGACCAGATAGCCGACCACGGTGGCCACGATCGTGCCCGCAAACAACGATGGCACCACGTAGGGAAAATTCACGATCGTCAGCAGATAGGCCGCGACCATGCCGCCGGTGCCGAAGAAGGCGGACTGACCGAAGGAAAGCAAGCCGGTAAAGCCAAACAGGATGTCGAAACCGAGCCCGAACAGACCCCAGACCAGGATGCGGTTGATCGTGGTCGGCGTGAATCCGAGATGCGGCAAGATGAACGGCGCGACGATCAGCGCGGCGGCGGTCAGGGCCTCGACGAGGAAGGGGCGTTGCCTGAGCATCAGATAGCCGTACTCATTCGCGGCCAGCCGTGCCGAGCAGGCCATAGGGCCGCAGCACCAGCACCAGCGTCATCGCCACGAACAGCATGACGTAGGAATAGCCCGGGTTGAACATCGAGGTGATGCTGATGATCTCGCCGGCGATGAGGCCGCCGATAATGGCGCCCGGAAAGGAGCCGACGCCGCCGATCACCACAACGACGAAGGTCTGCACCAGGATCGCCTCGCCGACGTCGGGCGCGATCGAGACCACCGGCGCGTTGACGATGCCGGCGAAGCCCGCCGCCATCGCGCCGATGCCGAACACCAGCATGAAGACCTTGTA
>Ga0134126_10010457_pt1 | contig 11696 bp, 8 predicted proteins | sample KB31752_FD_96881 | JGI IMG/M metagenome (GOLD analysis project Ga0134126, IMG submission 96881) | Terrestrial soil microbial communities with excess Nitrogen fertilizer from Kellogg Biological Station, Michigan, USA - KB3-175-2 | ecosystem: Environmental > Terrestrial > Soil > Unclassified ...
GCGATCGTGCTCGGCTCCGGCTGGGTGCCGGCGGCCGAGGCGATCGGCACGCCGACAAACGACATCGCAGTAACCGACCTCCCTGGGTTCGCGCCGCCTGCGGTGCTCGGTCATGCCGGCCGGATCCGCTCGATCGACAGCGGTGGTCGACGCGTGCTGGTGTTCCTCGGCCGCACCCACCTCTACGAGGGCCGCGGCGTCGACGCGGTCGTGCACGGTGTGCGCACAGCGGCACAGGCCGGCTGTCGGGTCATTGTGTTGACCAATGGATGCGGCGGCCTGCGCGCCGATTATGTGCCGGGCCAGCCGGTACTGATCTCCGACCATCTTAATCTCACCGCAACATCGCCGCTGCAGGGCGCGACTTTTGTTGACCTGACCGATCTCTACAGCTCGCGATTGCGCGCGATCGCGCGCGAGGTCGACCCGACCCTCACCGAAGGTGTGTATGCCCAACTACCCGGCCCGCACTACGAAACTCCGGCCGAGATCAAGATGCTGCGAACTCTCGGGGCCGACCTCGTCGGAATGTCGACCACCCTCGAAGCGATCGCCGCGCGCGACGCCGGTGCCTAGGTGCTCGGCATCTCGTTGGTGACCAATCTCGCCGCGGGTATGACCGGCGAACCTCTTGACCACCTCGAGGTTCTCGCCGCCGGCAACGCGTCGGCCGCACGCATGGGAGCGCTGCTCGCCCAGGTCGTGTCGCGACTGTGAACTACGAGGCTGCTGCGCGAACCTGGCTCGCCGAAGACCCAGATGCGGATACGCGCGCCGAGCTTTCTTCTCTGCTCGAGTCGCGGGACGACGAGGGGCTGGCCGATCGCTTCAGTGCGCGCCTTCAGTTCGGCACCGCAGGGTTGCGCGGTGCGTTGGGCGCCGGGCCGAATCGGATGAACCGCGCCGTTGTTATCCGTGCCGCCGCTGGACTCGCTGCTTACTTGCTTGACACGGGCGGCACGTCGGTCGTGATCGGCTACGACGCACGGCACAAGTCGGACGTCTTTGCGTGGGACACCGCGGCGGTCATGGCTGGCTTCGGGATTACGGCGTCGGTGCTGCCGCGGCCGCTGCCGACGCCGGTGCTGGCGTTCGCGATCCGCCATCTCGGAGTCTCGGCCGGCGTCATGGTCACAGCGTCGCACAACCCTCCGCAGGACAACGGCTACAAGGTGTACCTGGGCGACGGCGGGCAGATCGTGCCCCCGGCCGACGCCGATATCTCGCGGCACATCGATGCGGTCGGTGCGCTGGCCGACGTCCCGCGAAGCGATGCTTGGCATTTGCTCGACGACGCGGTGCTCGATGCTTACATCGACGGCGTCACGTCGATGCCATTGCTCGCGACGTTGCCACGTCGCGAGGTGCGAATCGCCTACACGCCGCTGCACGGAGTCGGTCGTGACGTCGTTCTTGCCGCGTTTGCGCGCGCCGGCTTCTCGTCGCTGTCGGTTGTCGCTGAGCAGGCTGCACCCGACCCGGATTTTCCGACCGTCGCGTTTCCGAATCCCGAGGAGCCCGGCGCTATCGACTTGGCGCTGGCATTGGCGCGCTCTTCTGGCGCGGAGCTTGTTCTTGCCAATGACCCGGACGCCGACCGGTGCGCCGTCGCGATTCCCGACTCGGCCGTTGACGGTGGCTGGCGGATGCTGCGCGGTGACGAAGTCGGTGTGCTACTCGCCGATTTCCTTTTGTCACAAGGGGTTTCCGGCCGGTATGCGACGTCGATCGTGTCGTCGTCGCTGCTGTCGCGGATGGCCGCTGCGCACGGGATGGCGTACTCCGAAACCTTGACCGGCTTCAAGTGGATTGTTCACGACCACCCAGACCTCGTGTACGGGTACGAAGAGGCGCTCGGCTACTGCGTCGCGCCGTACTTAACGCGCGACAAGGACGGCATCAGCGCCGCGTTGCTTGTCGCCCTGTTGGCCGCCACTTTGCGGGCGTCCGGATCGTCTATGGCTTCGCGTCTTGACGAGCTCGCGCGTGAGTACGGGTTGCACGCAACAGACCAGGTGTCGGTTCGGGTTTCCGACCTTTCGCTCATCGGCGCCGCAGTTGATCGACTGCGCGCCGCTCCGCCGTCCACTCTCGGTGGTTTGCCGGTGACTGGCGTTGACGACCTTTCGATCGGCGCTGGTGGATTGCCACCGACCGACGGGCTGCGTTATTGGCTTGATGGTGCTGCGCGCGGCTGCGGACCGGGGCGCGTCATCGTTCGGCCGAGTGGCACCGAGCCGAAACTGAAGTGCTATTTGGAGCTCGTGGTCTCCGTTGGCGGTTCGATCGACGACGCGCGGACGTTGGCGCACGAGGTGCTGACCGACATCGGCACCGATGTTCGAGCCGCACTCGGCCTCGACTGACCGCTAGCCGATCCTCACCGTAGTTTCGGCGTCGGCTGCTCGATAGAGGGCTTCGACTGCCTTCGCTTGGCCCTCGGCATCGGCTCGTCCGATCAGCTGGTTCGGCTCGCCTCGAACAGCCTTGCCGAATTCCTCGAGTTCGAGCTGGTACGGATTCGCTGGCTCGATGTCCGTTCGCACCGGCTCGGCGCCGCGCATCGTGACGGTCAGCGCAGGTTGCGTGCCATGCCACGGGTCGGAGACCTCGACGCGCCCTTCGGTACCGACCACCTCGAGGTAGCTCCGGTCCGCAACGTGGAACGCGCAGTCGAAGTGAGCGAGGACGTCATCGTTGAACCGCATCGTCGCCGCGAAGCTGACATCGACTCCGCTGGGGCCCGTTACTTGTTGGGCGGTCACCGAGATCGGCTCCCCTGCCAGCAGCCTCGACGCACTCAGCGGGTAGACACCGACATCCATCAAACTGCCACCGTCGAGCGCGGCGTCGAGGCGCACGTCGTTGGGGTTGTCCGTGTGCCCGGAGAAGGCGCCCGAGATGAGACGCAGGCGGCCGAGCTGACCACTTGTCACGAGCTGCACGAGAGCCCGTATGTGCGGGTGATAGCGGAACATGAACGCCTCGCTGAGCACGAGGTTCTGCTGTTCGGCCCTGTCGAAGGCGACGCAGACCTCGGCCGCCCGGCGGGAATACGGCTTCTCGCACAGCACGTGCTTGCCGGCCTCGAGCGACCGCATCGTCCAGTCGTGGTGCATCGAGTTGGGCAGCGGGATGTAGACCGCCTCGACGTCATCGTCGGCGAGCAACTCTTCGTAGCTGCCGTAGGCGCGCTCGATGCCCCACTGACTGGCGTACGCACGACTGCGATCACCGTCGCGACTCCCGACCGCAACCACGTTCACGTCTGCCGTCAAGGCCGCGCCCTTGAGCACCTTGGCGTTGATGTTCGCGGTCGACATGATTCCCCAACGCACAGGCTCGGTCATGGTTTCCCTTCAACGAGCTGCGGGGCGCCGGCGATGTAGCCGATGCGGAACGCTCCCCAGTGGTCTTTGCCGACGAAGATCGGCGCGGCGGCATCCTTCACGATGTCGAACGTGCCACCGCCGAGGTCACGGCGATAGACCTGGATGAGCGGGCCTGCGCGATTCTTGGCAGCTCGAGTCGCAACGTCGTTATCGAAGATCCGGCGATTGCGGCAATGTGCATCGTTCCACGCCCGGTCGGGGCCTTGTGGATGGGAGTACTCAGAGGTGTTCGCGGGTGCGTAACCGTTGCGATCCCCTGCCACGCAGTACACGCTGTCGGGCAGCTTCGCATGCACTGCCTCCATGAGCGGCAGCAAATGCTTCTCGGCGAATTCGGTGAACTTTGTGAGTACCTGCAGTGGATCCGTCCCTGGAATCGGGACGTAGTTCTCGTCGAAGAGGTCCGCACGCGTAATCGCACCGCTGGCTACCGCGTCCTCGAGGATGGCCCTAGCCCGAGCCGCTGCGTCGACAGCAGCCTCGATATATGGCGTGTCGACGGTCCGCACGCCGGACGCCGACAAGTCTTGCAGGACGACGTTTGCAGATCCAAGCAACGTTGCGACCCGATCCCGACTTCGAGCGATCTCGGTCTGAGAACGATCGATGCCTTCCGTGAGTCGGCTTAGCGAATCGACAAAGTGTGACGTTCCTTCCTGGCTTGCCGTCGCCGTGTTCTCGATGTTCTGCGCCGAGTCGGAGACTCGCGCGGCTCGCTCGGTGAGCTCGGAGATAAAGGCCGACATCGCATCCGTGCTCGCTTGCACTGAGCGCGCATGCACGTCGGCCGTGTCGCTGTCGGAACGGAAGCCCTCTAGCGAACTTCCCAGGGCACTGAGGGTCGTGTTGATCGTGACCGCCGACGCCGCACTTTCCGACGCGAGCGTTCGCACGCTGTCAGCAATCACAGCAAAGCCGCGTCCCTCGCTCGCGCTCTTGGAGGCCTCGATGCTGGCGTTCAGCGCCAGAATGTGGGTCTGCGTAGCGATGCGCCCGATCCGCGAGGCTGCGTCGCCTACTTCGCGAAGCTGATCAGTGATCGTGTCAATGCGCGCGCCCATTCCCGTGAGCCAGTCACCGACTGCGCGCAGCGCCGGCGCCGACTCTTCGAACCTGTCTTGGCATTGCGCTGACCGATCGCGGATCTGCACAGTCTGCTCAAGCACCACCCTGGCACTGTCGACCACGGCGCGATTATCGGCTTTGATCTGCTGAGTGGCCGCGCTCAAGACCTCGAAGATCGCCGCCTGCGCCGCCGCCTCGTCCGAGAGCTGGTGCAGATTTCCCAGCACGTAGCCGGTCTCGTAGCCGAGCTGCCCCAAGTGAGTGACGACGTTTGCGACGAGACGTTCGAGGGCGTCGCTGGAGATGCGGGTCTGCGATCCCGCGGACGCGCGACCGGACCGCCGTAGGCCAGCCTTCACGTGACCCCTCCGCTGTCGTCAGTACATCTTCCCAGCCAGGTCCGCTGCGGTCGCGCAACTCGCCCGAAGCCAACCACGCGCCGCGGCGATATGGTGAATCAATGACGCTCACTACGTCGGCGATCCCGACGGACGTCGCCAGTTCCGACTCCGCCTTGCGCCGGTTCCTGCACGGTTTGCCCGGTGTCGACCAGGTCGGCGCCGAGGCTCGCGCGGCGGCACTGTCGACCCGTTCTATCAAGACCGAGGCCAAGCGCTGGGCCATTGACATGGCGATCTCGATGATCGACCTGACGACCCTCGAAGGCCAAGACACCCACGGCAAGGTGCGCGCGCTCTGCGCCAAGGGCATCCGCCCCGACCCGGGCGACCCGAGCTGCCCGAGTGTCGCGGCGATCTGCGTCTACCCCGACCTCGTGCCAACGGCCAAGGAGTACCTCGGCGACAGCGGCGTCAAGGTTGCAAGCGTCGCGACGAGCTTTCCGTCAGGCCGAGCAGCACTGAGCGTCAAGCTCGCCGACGTCCGTAACGCGGTCGCGAACGGTGCCGACGAGATCGACATGGTGATCGACCGCGGTGCGTTCCTCGAAGGCCACTACCTCGACGTCTACGACGAGATCGTGCAGGTGAAGGCGGCCTGCAAGGACGCCCACCTCAAGGTGATCCTCGAGACCGGCGAACTCGCGACCTACGACAACGTGAAGCGCGCGTCCTGGCTCGCGATGATCGCCGGCGGCGACTTCATCAAGACCAGCACCGGCAAGGTCAGTCCGGCCGCGACGCTGCCCGTCACCCTCGTGATGCTGCAAGCCGTTCGCGACTTCCGCGACACGACTGGCCGCCAGGTCGGCGTCAAGCCTGCCGGTGGTATTCGCACCACGAAAGACGCCATGCGCTACCTCGTACTAGTGAGCGAAACGGTCGGTGACGATTGGCTGAGCCCCGACTGGTTCCGCCTTGGTGCATCAAGCCTGCTCAACGATCTCCTCTTGCAACGCCATAAGATGGCAACCGGACATTACTCCGGCCCCGACTACGTCACGATCGACTGAGGGCGCACATGACGAGCAAGCTGTTCCCGTATTCGCCGGCACCTGAGTCGCGGGCGATCGTCAACATCGCCAGCTCCTACGGTCTGTTCATCGGCGGCGAGTTCGTCGAGCCCGACGACGGCGAGACCTTCAAGACCATCAACCCGGCGAGCGAAGAAGTACTTGCCGAAATCTCCGAGGCCGGCCCGGGCGACATCGACCGCGCGGTCGCCGCAGCTCGCAAGGCTTTCGACGGTGCCTGGGGCTCGATGTCCGGCAAGGAGCGCGCGAAGTACCTCTTCCGCATCGCCCGCATCATTCAGGAGCGCTCGCGTGAACTCGCGGTGCTCGAATCCCTCGACAACGGCAAGCCAATCAAAGAATCGCGGGACGTCGATTTGCCGCTCGTCGCGGCTCACTTCTTCTATTACGCGGGCTGGGCCGACAAGCTCGAGCACGCAGGATTCGGTGCCAACCCCAAGCCGATCGGGGTGGCAGCTCAGGTCATCCCGTGGAACTTCCCACTGATGATGCTGGCGTGGAAGATCGCGCCAGCCCTTGCCTGCGGCAACACCGTCGTACTGAAGCCCGCGGAGACCACGCCGTTGACCGCGCTGGTGTTTGCTGAGATCTGCCAGCAGGCCGGCCTACCCGCTGGCGTCGTGAACATCGTCACGGGCGCCGGCGACACGGGCAAGATGCTGGTCGGCCATGAGGGCGTCGACAAGGTCGCCTTCACCGGTTCGACCGAGGTTGGTCGCGCGATCGCGAAAACCCTTGCTGGTACTCGGAAACGGCTTAGCCTCGAGCTCGGTGGCAAGGCCGCGAACATCGTGTTCGACGATGCACCGATCGACGAAGCCGTCGAGGGCATCGTCGGCGGGATCTTCTTCAACCAGGGCCACGTGTGCTGCGCCGGCTCGCGATTGCTCGTGCAAGAGTCGGTCGCCGATGAAGTCCTCGACCGCTTGCGCCGCCGGATGTCGACGTTGCGCCTGGGTGACCCGCTCGACAAGAACACCGATGTCGGCGCGATCAACTCCTACGATCAGCTCGCACGCATTCGTGAGCTCTCTGACATCGGCGAGGCGGAAGGCGCCGAGCGGTGGTCGCCAGCGTGTGAGTTGCCTGACCGCGGCTTCTGGTTCCCCCCGACGATCTTCACCGGGGTCACCCAAGCGCATCGCATCGCCCGCGAGGAGATCTTCGGGCCCGTGCTGTCAGTCCTCACGTTCCGCACGCCCGACGAAGCGATCGAGAAGGCGAACAACACGCCCTACGGTTTGTCGGCCGGCGTCTGGACAGATAAGGGCAGCCGAATCCTCTGGATGGCCGACCGCTTGCGCGCCGGCGTTGTGTGGGCGAACACCTTCAACAAGTTCGACCCGTCCTCGCCGTTCGGCGGTTACAAGGAGTCGGGCTACGGTCGCGAAGGCGGCCGGCACGGCCTCGAGGCCTACCTCGCGAAGGGGAAGTAACGCGATGCGCGCCAAGAAGACCGATGACGACCGGATCGGCGTCCGCAAGACCTACAAGCTCTACATCTGTGGCGCGTTCCCGCGCAGCGAGTCGGGCCGCAGCTACCCCGTGACGAATCACCGCGGTGACTTCGCTGCGAACGCCGCCCTCGCGTCGCGCAAGGACGCGCGTGACGCCGTCGTCGCAGCACGCGCCGCGTTCGGCGGTTGGTCGCGCGCGACCGCTTACAACCGCGGGCAAGTGCTCTATCGCGTCGCTGAAGTCATGGAAGGTCGCCGCGACCAGTTCGTGACCGAGGTGCACGAAGCCGAGGGCGGCAAGGCCGACGCGGCCGCAGCTGCCGTCGACACCGCGATCGACCGAGTCGTCTGGTACGCCGGCTGGACAGACAAGGTCGCTCAGGTTGTCGGCGCAGCAAATCCCGTGGCCGGTCCGTTCTTCGACTTCTCCGTGCCAGAAGCGACCGGCATTGTCGCGATCGTCGCGCCGGCGACGTCGAGCCTGCTCGGTTTGGTGTCAGTGCTGATGCCGGCGATCGCCACCGGCAACACGACCGTCGTCCTCGCAAGTGAGCTTCGGCCGCTACCGGCGATCACGTTGACCGAAGTACTCGCAACATCTGACCTCCCCGGCGGCGTCGTCAACATGCTGACCGGCAAGGTCGCCGAGGTAGCACCGTGGCTCGCGTCACACGCGGACGTGAACGGCCTCGATCTCACCGGCGCACCGCTAACGCTTTGGCGCGACCTCGAGGTCGCAGCGGCCGACAACCTCAAGCGAGTGAGAAGGCCGGACGACGTGGAGCCCGACTGGTCACGCGACCCCGGCACCGATCGGCTGATCACCTTTCTGGAGACCAAGACCGTCTGGCACCCACTCGGCGTCTAGTTATCGTGCCCGCCCGACCCTGTCGCCACAACTCACCCGGCAGACGCGCTCGCGGCTGACGTCGTTGTGTGCACCGACTTCGGGCTAGGCGTGCACTGTCCCGATCGCCTCGAAGCTCATCGCGCGTTGCAGCGCCGCGGCGCGCAGTTCCTCAGGAACTTCGACGGGGCCACCCAGGCTGCCCGCGTTGATACCCGCCTGCGCGGCCTCTTCGACGATCCCGCCAACGACGATCGCCAGCTCGGGAGTGCGGTGGAACACAAGTACACCGTGGTTGGCCAAGAGCACCGCCGGTACACCGGGAGTGATCGCCGCCCGGATGTTGGCCACTGCCTGGTCGGAGCCGCGCGGCCCGTAGCTGGCAACCGGTACTCCTGTCGGCAGGCCGAACATCGCCAACGCTTCAACCCAGCACCCGATCGGTCGATGCGCTACCGCGTACGCCGTGGCGTAGGGCGAATGCGTGTGTAGCACACAACCGACATCGGGGTAGTCCGCGTACATCGCGGTGTGCATGGCGACCACCGCACCCTGGATCGGCGGCAGGTCCCCCTCCAGCAAGGTCCCATCCAGCCCAACCCGGACCACGGCCGCTGGCGCATGACCTCGCAGCGACGGCCCCGCGGTGAAGTACATCTCCTGCGCGCCCGCGACCCGAAGACTCACGTTCCCGTGGCCGTTCGCAGAGATCGCGCCGCTGGCCACTACACGCTGGGCCACATCGATCAGCTGATCCACCAAGTCCTTGTCCATCACAGCCTCCAGCTTGGGCGCGCGACAAATCTCGCGCCGATCGTACTTTGCGCTGCTGTTGCCGGTGCGAGGGGAAGCGGAAACATCCGACTCTGCCGCGTTGACGCGCGTTCGATCGTGCTTGATGAGCGGATGTTCTTGCCCAGCAGGGCGAGTCGGTCGGCTTGCACGTACCCTCCAGCGATTGGCTTGCAGCGGACGGAATGGTCGGCCGTCGGGCTCGTCGTCGGACTCACCTTCGCCGCAGCGATTTGTCGCAGCGGCTGAATGCTCAGCAGCTGAGCTCGGCAAGCGCAACACGATGAGGGGTCGTGTTGGCGCTGTCGTTTCCCGAGGTGAGCCACCAGAGTTGGTCACCGATCGCGCGCGGACCGCCATAGAAAACGACGTCCTGGTTGGCGGTGTCGGGCGTTCGGACGTCGCACCACATGGTCGCGCCGGGGCGCAACAGCATCCAGGGGCCCGTGATGTCTTGGCTCATCGCGAGCAGCGATCCGCCAGGGAGGCCGATGACGGCACCGTCGTAGCCGTCGCCAACGGGTCGGTTGGGCACAGGCGGAATTCCGATGTCTGCCCACGTTCGACCGCCGTCCGTGGACCGTTCAACGGTGAACGTTGAGGAGCTGTCGACCAGAACCTCAGACCCGTCGGCTGCGGAGAGTAGCTGCGCCGGCCAGCAAGCATCGAGGTTCTCATCGAGGGAGGTCAGCGCCCAGTGATGCCCGCCGTCCGTGGACGCAATGACCGGTTGGTATCCGCCGTTCTTGGCACAGTTTCCTGGTTGGAACGCGCCGAACGTGATACATGGCCCGCTGGTGGGACAGGTCAGGTTCGTTCCGCGCCAACTAACGCCTGCATCAGTGCTTGTTTCCACCACCGGCGCCGGATCAGTCGTCCCGCGAGGAGTAAAGAGCGCTGTTACACCACCACCTGCATAACGGAACCCGCCGAAGCTGGTGGGTTGTACCCCTCGCGGCGTCGGCACCGGCGTCCAACTCTTCCCACCGTCGCGGGTCAGGAGGGCAACGTCGGCCTCCAGCGGTTCCTGGTCGGGTGGCGCGACACCGAACCCAGCCACCACGGCTGGCGCACCGGCGATTCCGTTTCCGAGTAGTGCCAGCGTGTCGCAGGTCAACTCTGTATCGCTTTCAGCGGGCGAGGGCGGGAATCCCATCCTCGTCAGCGCCGCCTGCGCCGCCTTGCCCGTCGGGATCGTGCTGGTGCGGCCATCCACGTCGATGGCGATCGCGCCGCCTTTGCACCACGCGGCCGTTGAGGGCGTCGCTGGATTGGCAGTGATGGGTTGCGACCCGTCAATCGCCTGCGCATTCCAACCCGCGCTGTTAATGCTCGCGAACGTTGGTGCGGCGGTGACAGTAAGTGCGCCGAACCCGAAGTACGCCAGCGTCGCTTCCGCTTTACCGAGCGACTGGAACTGCACTGCGGGACCGGCCGCGGGCGCGGGTATTACTTGCAGCTGAAAGGCGAAAGGCTGCCCGCCAGCACCAACCGAGGCGATCGGCGCAAACCCGGTGATCGTGATGTCGTCACCGGGCATGGCGTGAGCCGGGGAGACAGTCAGTTGTGCACACGAGTTGGCGCTGCGACACCAACTCGGCGCAGCTGCCGCGGGGACGTTCAACCGGAAGTTCGTCGTCGCCTCTGCGCCGCCCAGACCGCAGGCGTGGGCTTCCTGCAAACATTGGACGCCGATCGAGTACGTGCCCGACACCAGGGGCACCACGCGCGGCGGATACGCCGTCACCCACGGCGCTTGCGGCACGACCATCGTGGTGCGAAACGTCGTCGGCGACACCCAGTCCAACGTTTCCCCGGTATCGGACAACCCGCCAGGGCAGCCGTCCCAACACAGCGTCACGCCCGCCGGTCGTGGTGACAACGGCGAAGTGAGTGTGCCGGCGAGGGTCACTGTCGTACCCGGCGGGCCCGAGGTGGGAGAAGCCGTGAGCTGCAACCCTGGCATCTCAGGACTTGCCGAAGCAAGGTCGGTCGGCGGCGCTAACACCTGCTCGAGCACGATGGCGTAGTTGCCGCCGGGCACCCCGCCGACCTGCAGGCACTGGGAAAACCGCCCGTCCACCGACTGCTGCAACGCCAAGCCCGACTGCGGGCAGCCGGCCCCCGACCATTGCGGGAGCGCAACCGAATCCATGTCGACAACTGCCGCACCAGAACTGGTCGCCGTCGGCGACCCGACCGGTGACGTAACGGGCGAAGCGACGGGGCTGCGGGATGCGACGGTCGAAGGCTTCGTGGTTGGCGAGGACGGCGGCTGCGAAGGGTCCGCGCTGCGCTGTGCGGATGGCGGTGGTTGCGGGCTGCACGCACTTAGCGCCAAACAGGTGAACATAAGTGGCACAAGTCCAAACCAAAGCAGCCTGCGACGCGCCCCAGCGAGAGCTCCCCCGCGGGCCCCAACTTCCATGCCATGAGGACGCTACAGGCCGACAGTCGGTTGGCCCAAAGATCAAAATGAATTGGTGGACGCGCGGCGCCGCGCTCGCAAAACGATGTCCCCGATATGGGGATTGTCCGGCGGCGGGTCGATGCGCGGCGCCACCACATCAAGCTCAATCATGAAGTCGTCGCCTAGGAACTGACGAAGATCGTCGGCATTGATGTAATCCGCAGGATCAACGCCACGCGCCTTCATCTGTTCGCGGTGTTCGTCGTCAAGGTCGTGGTAAACCGCGAGCAGCACCCCACCA
>Ga0134126_10010458_pt1 | contig 11696 bp, 9 predicted proteins | sample KB31752_FD_96881 | JGI IMG/M metagenome (GOLD analysis project Ga0134126, IMG submission 96881) | Terrestrial soil microbial communities with excess Nitrogen fertilizer from Kellogg Biological Station, Michigan, USA - KB3-175-2 | ecosystem: Environmental > Terrestrial > Soil > Unclassified ...
CCCGGCTCGGAACAAGTACGATACACCATCGAGAAAGACGGTTTCCTGGACACTTTCGAACGTATCGGGGGGGTAGTCCTGGCCAATGCCTGCGGTCCCTGTATCGGTCAGTGGGCGCGCCATATCGACGATCCCAACCGTAAAAATTCCATCATCACCTCGTTCAACCGCAACTTTGCCAAACGCAACGACGGGCTGGCAAGCACACATGCCTTTGTTGCGAGCCCCGAGATCGTTACGGCCTTTGCCATTGCCGGACATCTTTCCTTCAACCCGCTGAAGGACAAATTGAAGAATGAAAAGGGCGAGGAAGTGATGCTGGACGAGCCCAAAGGCGTCGAGTTGCCCCCCAAAGGGTTCTCGGTAGACGACGCGGGATACCAGGCCCCGGCGAAAGACGGAAAGAATGTACAGGTGGTGGTCAAACCCGACAGCCGGCGGCTGCAGCTCCTCGCGCCGTTTGCAGCCTGGGAAGGCACCGACCTGAAGGGGCTGAAACTCCTGATCAAAGCCAAGGGCAAGTGTACCACCGATCATATCTCCATGGCGGGTCCGTGGCTGAAATTCCGCGGCCATCTCGACAATATCTCCAACAACATGCTGATCGGTGCCGTCAATTTTTTCAACGATAACACCGATTCCGTCAAGAATCAGCTCACGGGTCGATATGGCGCGGTCCCGGCCACCGCGAGGGACTATAAGGCTGCCCATATCGGATCGGTGGTCGTCGGCGATGAGAATTATGGCGAAGGCAGCAGCCGCGAGCATGCAGCTATGGAGCCCCGTCATCTCGGCGTGCGCGCGATAGTCGTCCGCAGCTTTGCCCGCATCCATGAGACCAATCTGAAAAAACAAGGCATGCTGGCGTTGACCTTTGCGAATAAAGAAGACTATGACAAGGTGCAGGAGGATGACGTCATCGATATCGATGGCCTGACATCGTTTGCCCCAGGCAAATCCCTGACCATGGTATTGCATCACAAGGATGGCGGCAAGGACGAGTTGAGCGTCAACCATACCTATAATGAACAACAGATAGGCTGGTTCAAGGCAGGCGGAGCGCTGAATGTGATCCGCAGCCAGTTCGCGAAATAGCACTATCGATATGACGCGACATTTATCCATGGCGCTGGTCCTGACGGTCCTCGTCCATAACGCCGATGCACAGTTTGCCGCAAACGCCAGACGGCTGGCCATCATCGGGTATTATGCGGGGCGGAATACGGCCATCGACAGCCTGCCTACCGGGGAGCTGACGCATATCATCTACTCTTTCTGCCATCTCAAGGGAAATAGGCTATGGGTCAACAATGCAAACGACAGCGACCGGATCCGGCATCTCGTCTCGCTGAAGGAACAGCATCCTGCACTGAAAGTGATCCTGTCCATGGGCGGGTGGGGCGGGTGCCGCAGTTGTTCGGATGTCTTTGCGACTGACAGTGGCCGCAGGGAATTTGCAGCAAGCGCCCGCGAGATCTCCGATTTTTTTCATACCGACGGCATCGATCTGGACTGGGAATACCCGTCGCTGGAAAATGTGCCCGGCTATCCCTATACCCCCGGGGACAAAGATCATTTTACAGAAGTGATCCGGCTCCTGCGGTCGTCGCTGGGCCGGAAGGCAGAGATAAGTTTTGCCGCCGGCGGCTTTACCAGCTACCTGGAGACTTCCATAGACTGGAAACAGGTGGCGCCAATGATCGATTACATCAACCTGATGACCTACGACCTGGTCGGCGGCTATAGCCGGCAGACGGGTCATCATACCCCGCTATACAGTACACCGCAACAAACCGAATCCGCCGATCACGCCATTCGCTGGCTGGACTCCGCCGGCGTGCCCTTGCGAAAACTGGTCATCGGGATGGCTTTTTATGCCCGGATCTATGAGGTCGAAGACACCGCGAATAACGGGCTCTATCAACCCGCGCATTTCTGGCGCGGTGTTTCCTACCGGGACCAGTCGACCTTTCTTTCGCCGGACAGCGGTTATGTCTATCATTGGGACAGCACGGCGGAAGCTCCCTATCTGTTCAATGCGCAACGGCATCAGTTCGTAACGCTGGACGATACGACGTCGATACGGCTCAAAACCGAATATGCCATCCGCAAAGGATTGGGGGGCGTGATGTTCTGGCAACTGGCTGACGACAAGTATTTCAGCGGCGGTTTGCTGGACGTGATCTATAATACCAGGGCATTAATGATCAAGCGGCGCAAGTCAACCACCACACCATAGTCCTATGCGCCACCACCCTGTCCTTTTCTTTACGGCGCTGGCTGTATTTATCGGAGCCTGTCATACTTCCAAAAACCTGACCGCCCCTGCGGTGACGCTGTCATTACCCGATACGCTTCCGGCCCTGCCGCCTGGCGAGATCCGGCAGTTAAAGCTGATCGGGCTCCTGGCGGGTGAAAAAGATTTGCAAGCGCAGTTGTTCATCCAGGCGGAGCTTTCCCTGACGAGTTCGGGACTGCCCAAATAACAAATTGACAACCAACCATGTACAATTCCATCCGGAGTCCGTCGCCAATTATCTCTTTTTTGATCGCAAAAAAGCAACCATTAACATTTCATTTGCGTATCATGTCAGTTAGGAAAACTAGTTTGTGCGTTCATATACTATCTACCACTTCAAATACCGCACATACGAATTGGTTGCAGGAAACACGGAAATACATGCTTTGATATCCGGTTGCCGATCGAATGATCGCGCCAGCCAGAAGGAGTTGTACAATCTGCTCAGGGATTATGCTGTAAAGATCTGCTACCGGTATCAAAATAACCTGGAACAAGTCGAAGAGATCATGAATGAAGGATTCATCAAGCTTTTCAAAAACATCCACCAATTCGAAGAAAACCGTCACCCGGATGTGCTGGCATCGCTGAAAGGGTGGTTCAAACGCATTCTCGTCAACACCTGTATAGACTTTTACCGCAAGAACGCCAGCTATATCAACGGGCAGGTATTGTCCGAAGACGCGGAGAATATTGCAGACAAACAGGAGACCGGGCTCGACATCCTGTCCTATAAAGAGATCATCGAAGCCATCCGGCAGCTGTCGCCTGCCTATCGCACCGTTTTCAATCTTTTTGTCATAGAGGGCCTGTCGCACGAAGAGATCGCCAATCACCTGGGGATATCCGTCGGCAGCAGCAAATCCAATCTGTCGAAAGCCAGGGAAAACCTACGAAAGATCCTAACAAAAAAAACTGACCAAAAAGCTTATGTTGAACCTATCCGATAAGGAGCTGGACCGCCTTAGCAAAGAGGCGGCTCAGGAATACGAACCCGGGGACGTCCTGGGTCCGAATGCCTGGGAGAAGCTGGAGATGCGCCTGGATAGCGATTTAGGCCGGGTCAGCCCGAATCCGCTTCGACACATCCGACGTTTCCCATTCTATTATGCACCGGCGCTGCTGGTGCTGCTGGGGGTGTCTTATTTTTACCTGAGCAAACATCCTCCGTCCGCCCACAGCCTCGTCAAAAATTCTTCCACCGATCAAACACAAAAATATCCAGCGAATTCTACACCACAACCCAATGCTTCCGACAACCGTACCGATGTTGCTGCAGCTCCTGTCCGAGGCGGTGCTCCAGCGCGGGTTGGTGCTTCGGCATCATCCGTGACAAACGGTGCAACGGCAGCGGGGGGCAATGCTTCGGGGTCATCCGGTGCAACCGGTGCAACGGCAGCCGCGGGCGGTATTTCGGCCTCATCCTATGCCGGCAGGTCCGCCGGTCCTTTCGGGAACCATGGGTCGGGGACCGGAAGGAACCATAGGTTAAAGGACCAGGGCAGGGATTGGGCGAGGGGCGCCGGGAATAATGGAACGTCCAGCGTGGAGAAAAATGGCGTGAGGGACGGGGGCAGCGATGGATCGGAGAGTACGGACAGCAATCGGTCGGGCGGTGCAGTGAAGGATGGCAGGACAGCTGCCACGAGCGATGAGCGGGAGTTGTTCCGGTCAACCCTTCCGGGACTGCGCCCAACCAAAGATCCGGGCATCATCAGCGATTCGGCGCTAAAGGCATTCACACTTAAATCTATGCCACCCGGCATCCGCCGCAATGCCTTATACATCAAACGGAACTGGCAATTCGGCATCGTGGCGGCGCCTGATTTTGCCTCGGTGCACTCGCTTGCCGGCGATAAACCGGGCAGCACGATCGGTCTTACGGTCGACTACCAGTTCGCGCCGCGGTGGTACATCAGCTCCGGTCTGCTGCTCGACCGGCGGAACTATGCCGCAGACGCTCAAAGTTTCCAGGCGCCCATGTCCTGGTATAGCAGCGCCAATATCAATCCGGGCCATGTCGATTTCGTGAAAGGCTCGTTTGGGATGTTGGAGCTACCGCTGAACCTTCGGTATGATTTCAGCATTACCGGCAACACGCTCTTCTTCGCCAGCGCTGGCGTATCCTCCTATCTTTTCGCGCATGAAAACGGGAATTGCTATGTCAACTGGTACGGGCAGGAAGTACCAAAAGGCTTCAGTCCGCATACATCGGATAACTACCTGTTCTCGGCCGCTAACCTCTCGCTCGGAGTCGAGACCGGTCTCAGCAACAGCCTATCGATATTGATCGCGCCTTACATGAAAATGCCGTTGAAACCTATCGGGCTGGGGCAAGTGCAGATGAGCAGCGTTGGCATCTCGTTCTCCGTGAAATGGGCGCCCGTGACCAGCAGAAAGCGGCGATAGGAAGATAGGAAGATCGATGAAAATGCAGGGCCCCCAGCCTCCGCGATAGGCCGGTCGATAATGGTGCGGGGACTCAGCGACCGCGGTCGAACCAAACGGGCGTGGTGTTATTCCAGTCTCCATTATAGTTGATGAAGATCTCTTCCCCGGCCTCGATAAAGCGAACGGTTTTGATGGAGATCAGCTGCCTCTCGAAATCCATCACATACTCGCAATTGCTCCGGTACGAATGATTGTACAGGGGCACATAGCCAAGCGCCATGCAGCAGCTGTGCCTATCCTCACCCCATTCGAAAATATAGTCATGCAACAGGGTCTGGTCCAATAGGCGGCGCTCCGATCCGGAAAGCACGATCACCGGCGATATTTCGATGACCATATTCTTCTCGATGTCGGCGGAAGTGAATACTCCTCTTCCCATCTCGTCGGTCGGGGCAATGAACAAGTCTGGTAAGATCATGACGATAATGACAAACCGGCTACCGCGGTTTTTTGACGGTCAAGTTAGCATTTTTCGGGACTTTTGGCGTAGGTTCGCGTATGTCCTCAGAAGCAGAAAATATGGACCCGAAGGAGCAGTTCAGCGAGCTGATAGCGACCGAAGACGTACTCCATGTCCGGGAATTTCTGAATAACCGGAACATCAGTGAGGTCGCCGAACTCATCAGCGAATTCCCCGATTATGAGAGCCAGATCATAGGACATCTGAGCATCCACCGCGCCGCCAGCACCTTCAAGATATTGGACGTGCCCACTCAGAAGAGGATCATGCAGGAGCTGCCCCCGATGAAAACGGCCGAGCTGCTGAACGATCTTTCCGCCGACGACCGCACCTCCTTCCTGGAAGAGCTGCCGAGCGAGGTCGTGAAGGAATTGATCAAGACGCTCGACCCGGAAGAGCGCAAGATAACCCTTTCGCTGCTGGGCTATCCCGAAGGCAGCGTCGGCCGGCTGATGACGCCGGATTATATCGCCGTTCAAAAAGATTGGACGGTAGCCGAAGTGATCGATCACATCCGGGAGGTAGGTAAAGACAGTGAAACCATCGATGTCATCTATGTCGTGGATGAGAAAGGCTATTTCATCGATGACGTCCGGATCCGCGAGATCATATTGGCGAATCCTGAAAAAAAGATCGAAGACGTCATCGATAACCGTTATATAGCCTTGAATGTCAATGACGCGCAGGAAACCGCCGGCGAAGCGTTCAAAATGAACAACCGCGTGGCGCTGCCCGTGCTCGATAACAACAATATTCTCCTGGGAATCGTCACGATCGATGACGTCCTTTGGATCACGTCGGAAGAATTCTCCGAGGACATCCAAAAGATCGGTGGTACCGAAGCACTCGACGAGCCCTATCTCGAAATGCCGCTGCTCAAGCTGTTCCGGAAACGGATCGTCTGGCTGGTGGTTCTCTTTCTCAGTGAAATGCTAACGGCCACCGCTATGGGCTATTTCGAGGACGAGATCGCCAAGGCCGTTGTCCTCGCGCTCTTCGTACCGCTGATCATTTCCAGCGGAGGCAACAGCGGATCGCAGGCATCGACACTGATCATCCAGGCCATGGCGCTGGGCGAACTGACCATCGCCGACTGGTGGCGGGTCATCCGGCGTGAACTGGTCTCCGGTCTGTTGCTGGGCGCCGTTCTCGGCGTCATCGGCTTTACCCGGGTGATCCTCTGGAACCGGGTCTTCCACACCTATGGCGCACATGGCATACTGATCGCCAGTACCGTAGGCGTTGCTTTGATAGGGGTCGTGCTATGGGGGACCATTGCCGGAAGCATGTTACCCATCGTGCTGAAGAAATTCGGCGCCGACCCCGCCACCTCCTCCGCCCCCTTCGTGGCCACCCTGGTGGACGTCACCGGTCTGGTGATCTATTTTTCCGTCGCCTTCCTGCTTATGCAAGGCGTTTTATTGTAATGCGTTGTGGATTTTTTTTTGTCAATTAAACCATGCCCGTGCCGGCGGGTCTAAGCAAGGTTACCGTAATCTATTCTGACTAAAATGTATGCTATGCAACCCAAACTGATAATGGGCGTTATGCTCCTGGCCCTGGTGGGCATGACCGGTTATGCGCAGCGCGGAGGCGGGCACTTTGGCGGCGGGGGACATGGCTTCTCGGGTGGCGCCCGTGGCTTCTCGGGCGGCGCTCGTGGATTTTCCGGGAGCGGTTCCCGTGGATTTGTAGGTGGTGGCGCTCGCGTCGGCACAGGGTATTCGGGCGGCGCAAGGTACGGCGCGGGAAGGGGCTACATCGGAAGAGGCGGCCGGGGCTATGTAGGCGGCAGGTATGGAGGCTATTACGGCCATGGCAGTTATTATTCTGGAGGCCGTTATTACGGCGCTCGCCACTACTATGGCGGAAGATATTATTATGGCGGCTGGCCCTACTGGGGTATAGGCCTCGGACTTGGTCTGGATTATGGCTGGCCTTATTATTACGGCTATCCTTATTATCCCTATGGTTACGGATACCCGTATTATTCCTATCCACCCAGCTATTACGATCCCGGTTATGACGACCCAGCGGACCCCTATGACGATGGTTCCGGTAGTCAGCAGGCCCCGCCTCAGCAGAACTACCAGACGCCTCCTCCGCCTGCCAATAATTATCGCAATCCCGATTCGCTGCAAAACGTTCCGGGCACCGATCAGAACGCGCCGACCTCCTATTCCGGAGCTCAAGGCAACGGAGGAGCCGCAACCAGGATTTGGGTGAAAGCCCACTGGAAGTACACGAACAACGGTTGGATATGGATCGATGGGTACTGGAAGCCGCAACCGACGAACTACAATTAACCATACATGAGTCTGGCGAGCCCCCCGAAAGGGGGGCTTTTTATTTGACAATTATTCTCTAATATTGCTCAGCCAAAAATCTACCTATGTGCGGTATTGTTGCGTATATCGGACCCAGAGAAGCCTACCCTATTATCATGAAAGGATTGAAACGCCTGGAATACCGCGGATATGACAGCGCCGGGGTCGCACTGCTCAACAGTGACCTTCGCGTATACAAGAAGAAGGGAAAAGTGGCCGATCTGGAGGACAGCCTCGTGGGAAAAGACCTTCATGCGCATGCCGGCATGGGACATACCCGGTGGGCCACGCATGGCGAACCCAACGATCGCAACGCCCACCCGCACAGCTCGGCCAGCGGAAGACTGGCCATGATCCACAATGGCATCATTGAGAATTTCACCCAATTAAAGAACGAACTTATCCGAAAGGGATACCGGTTCAGCAGCGACACGGACACGGAAGTGCTGCTCAATTTCATCGAGGACATCCAGCGTAATAACGATTGCGTTCTGGAGGAAGCCGTACGCATCGCGCTCAGACGCGTGGTCGGCGCCTATGTGATCGTTTTGTTGGACAGGAATGCGCCGGATACGGTGATCGCCGCACGCAAAGGAAGCCCGCTGGTCATCGGGATCGGCAAGGGCGAACATTTCCTGGCCTCGGATGCGTCGCCGATCATCGAATACACCAAGGAAGTGGTCTATGTCAACGATTACGAACTGGCGATACTTAAGTCCGACGAGCTGATCCTGAAAAATCTCGGGAACGAACAGATCACCCCGTATATACAAAAGCTGGATCTCGAACTGGCGAGCATCGAGAAAGGCGGTTTCGATCATTTCATGCTAAAGGAGATCTTCGAACAACCCGATACCATCTTCGATTGTCTCCGCGGCCGTCTCGATGCAGCAAAAGGCACCATTACCATGGCAGGCATCCAGCAGCATATCGACCGGCTGAAAGATGCCAACCGCATCATCATGATCGCCTGCGGCACGAGCTGGCATGCGGGGCTGGTGGCAGAATACGTATTCGAAGAGCTGTGCCGGATCCCGGTCGAAGTAGAATACGCTTCCGAGTTCCGTTATCGTAATCCCGTCATTCATCCCGGCGACGTGATCATCGCCATATCGCAAAGCGGCGAGACGGCCGACACCATCGTAGCCATCGAAAAGGCCAAAGAGAACGGCGCATTCATCCTGGGTGTCGTCAACGTGGTAGGTTCTTCGATCGCCCGTATCTCGCATGCCGGCGCCTATACCCATGCCGGACCCGAGATCGGGGTAGCCTCCACCAAGGCGTTCACCGCTCAACTGGCGGTCCTGACCATGATCGCGCTGAAGATCGCGCGGGAAAAAGGCACCATCGACACCACACGTTACATGCAGCTGCTGAGCGAGCTGCATGAGATACCCGAGAAAGCGAAGGAAGTGCTCCAGCTGAACGATGCCATCAAACGGCTGGCGGAGAAATACAAAGATGCGAAGGATGCCCTCTATCTCGGCCGGGGCTACAACTTCGCCGTAGCGCTGGAGGGCGCGTTGAAGCTGAAGGAGATCTCCTATATCCACGCGGAAGGTTACCCCGCCGCCGAAATGAAACATGGACCCATCGCGCTCGTAGAGGAAACGCTCCCGGTGATCTTCGTGGCAACCAGGGACAGCTATCATGAAAAAATAGTCAGCAACATCCAGGAGATAAAGGCCCGAAGAGGGAAAGTGATAGCGGTGATCACGCAGGGGGATAGTATCATCGCGTCGATGGCGGATGACTGCATCCCCATCCCGGAGACGGACGAGCTGATCGCCCCGATGCTGACCGTCATCCCGTTGCAACTGCTGGCCTATTATACCGGCGCCGCAAAAGGTTATGACGTCGACAAACCCAGGAACCTGGCCAAAAGCGTAACAGTGGAATAAGCTATGAACGAGATCAAAAAAAATCCCATCGATTCCCTTGGCTATGGCTTTATAGAGACCCGCTATCTGCCAAAGGGGAAAGACGAATACTATCTGCGGAACGTGCAGAACAGGAGCGGCATCCCGTACCGGCAGCTGACAGCCTATGAGATAGAGGTCCTGGTACGGAACCGCAACACCTCCGCCAACTGGAACGACATCCTGGTCTCACACGCGTTCACGCCCGAGCTGGTGCAGAACTGCAAGTTCTTCGGTCTCGTGCGGATCGGCAAGCTGGACCCCTGGTATCTCGAGTTCCACAACCTGCGCAGACCCGTCGGTCTCTATAACAGTACGATCATCAGCTGCGATCTCGGAGACAATGTCTGCATCGACAATACTAATTACCTGTCGCATTACGTCATCGGCAATGAGGTCATGATCGTCAATACCAACGAAATGGCAACCACCGATCATGCCAAATTCGGGAACGGTATCCTCAAAGAAGGGGAAGACGAATCCATCCGGATCTGGCTGGAGGTCTGCAATGAAAATGGAGGACGCAGTATTATTCCTTTCAATGGGATGCTGCCGGGGGATGCCTGGCTTTGGAGCCGGTATCGTGACGACGGGGAATTACAGGAAAAGTTCAAGCAGTTCACCGCTTCGGCCTTCGACAACCGACGCGGCTATTATGGAAAGGTCGGCGATCGGACCGTTATCAAGAATTGCAAGATCATCAAGGACGTTTGGATCGGCAGCGACGCCTACCTGAAAGGCGCCAACAAACTGAAGAACCTGACCATCAACTCCGCGCCCCAGGCCATGTCCCAGATCGGCGAGGGATGCGAGTTGGTGAATGGTATCGTCGGCTTTGGATGCAGGGTATTTTATGGGGTGAAAGCGGTTCGTTTTGTCATGGCTTCGCACTCCCAGTTGAAATACGGGGCGAGATTGATCAACTCCTATTTGGGAAATAATGCGACAATCTCTTGTTGTGAGGTACTTAATTCGCTGATCTTTCCCGCGCACGAGCAGCACCACAATAATTCTTTCCTTTGTGCGGCATTGGTGATGGGTCAAAGTAATATGGCCGCCGGGGCGACCATCGGTTCCAATCACAATTCGAGGAGCCCGGATGGAGAGATCGTCGCGGGACGCGGTTTCTGGCCGGGGCTCTGTGTCAGTCTGAAACACAACTCGCGGTTTGCCTCCTTTGTCCTTCTGGCGAAAGGCGATTACCCCGCCGAACTGGATATTCCCATTCCTTTCGCCCTGGTCAGCAATGACCTTAGTAAGGACGAGCTGGTGGTCATGCCGGCCTATTGGTTCCTGCACAATATGTATGCGCTGGCGCGTAATTCGTGGAAATACATCGATCGCGACAAACGTACCGATAAGACCCAGCTGCTGGAATTCGATTATCTCGCTCCCGATACCGTTGGAGAAATGGTGCAGGCAATTGCCCTGTTCGAGCGTTTCACGGGTCAGGCGATCGTCCGTCAGTCGGGGACGGCACAAAAATATAACGACGAACAGCTGCGCGAAATGGGCGCAGCCTTGCTGCAGCATAGCCCCGGGGAGGCCGATGCGCTGGAGATACTGGCCGAAGGAATGGAGAACAGCGACCGGAAGGTCAAATTGGTCAAGGTAGCCCCCGCCTGGTCGCTTTTCAGAGAGCTGATAGCGCATCATGCAGCGAACCAGTTGCTGCGTTCTGTCCGCGAACAACGGATCGGCAGCTATGCAGCCTTTCTCAAAGGTCTACCGTCCAATCCGGCGTTGCAGCCCTGGGTCAATGCCGGCGGTCAGCTGATCCGGGAATCCGAATTGAGCAAACTCATCGGGCAGATACACGCGGGCAGGATCAGGACCTGGGACCAGGTGCACCAATGGTATGTGCGTCAGGGGGAGCAATATATGGAGGACAAGCTGACACACGCGCTGGCCGCATTGAAGACGGTCACAGGGCTTTCGCTTCGTCGCGATGGCCCCCAGGCGCTGGGCCATTTGCTGAGGCAAAGCGTTGCGCTGAAGGAACAGCTGACGAAAGAGATCTATGAATCGCGTGCAAAAGATTATACCAATCCATTCCGGAAAATGGTCTACGAATCGACCGGGGAAATGAATGCGGTGATCGGACGTCTCCCCGATAACTCGTCCATCCGCCAGGAAAAAGAGGCGACCAAAAAATATCGCGCAGAGGAGGAGGGGTTGATCGCGAAGTGGAAGCTCGGGTAGCGGCCGCCCGGCAAGCGCTACTTCTTCCGGAAGAATAA
>Ga0134126_10010459_pt1 | contig 11695 bp, 10 predicted proteins | sample KB31752_FD_96881 | JGI IMG/M metagenome (GOLD analysis project Ga0134126, IMG submission 96881) | Terrestrial soil microbial communities with excess Nitrogen fertilizer from Kellogg Biological Station, Michigan, USA - KB3-175-2 | ecosystem: Environmental > Terrestrial > Soil > Unclassified ...
CCAGGCCACCAGTTCGCCGAGCGTGGCGTACGTATAGGTATAGGCGCTGCCCGCTGCCGGAATCATGGCGGCCAGTTCCGCATAGCACAGGGCCGACAGAGCGCAGGCCAGCCCGGCGAGCAGAAACGACAGCGTGATCGCGGGACCCGCATAGATGGCCGCGGCGGTGCCGGTGACCACGAAAATCCCCGCGCCGACGATGACCCCAACACCCATGAGCATCAGGTCGATGGGACCGATTACACGGCGCAGGAGCGGGCGCTGCGCATCGGTCTCGAGCTCGCGCTGAAGCAGCTCCAGTGGCCGCCGGGCGAAGAGCGAGCGCCAGCCGGAGCCGTTCATGATGGCAGTCCAGGAATCCAGGGATTATGGGTGGCGGCATGGTAGCCGTTGCCTGTTGCGCTGTCCTTCAGGGCGCGCCGGCGAGCGCTCCGCGCAGGGGGCCGAAGTCCTTCGGCGGATGGCGCCAGTGCGTCTTCTGCTCGAACGCGTACGCCAGGCCGTAGAGAGTGCCCTCCTCGAAGCGCCTGCCAAGAATCTGCAGGCCGATCGGCAGCCCGTGCGCAAACCCCGACGGCACAGTGATCGCCGGCATTCCGGTGGGTGGCGACAGGAGCTGCGAATTGTCGCCGCGATAGGCGCTCGTCGCCTGTTTCAGCGTGGGCGGCAGGGTGAGCCAGGTTGGATAGATGAGAGCGTTGAGGCTCGCCGCGGTCATCGCCGACTCGACATCGTGCAGCATCGCGCGTCGGCCCGGGTGCTCGAGATAGTACGGGCAGGGCGGCGAGGAGCGGGCGGGATCGCCGGCGGAGCCCTTCAGGAACCGCTCGAAATCACTGCGGGTATGAGGCGAATAGGCACCGGCCGCATAGATCTGGCGGATGTCCCGTGGCGCGTCGGGGTGTGCCGGCTGGTTGAGATACGCGTTGACGTCGAAAGCGAATCGCGGGCAGTAGTAGCCGTCCTCCAGGTGCTTGCGTAAGTTGGGAATGACCAGCGGGTCAACGATCGTGGCGCCCCCCTGGCGCAGCACCTCGATTGCCGTGTTGAAGGAGGCCAGCACCTGCGGGTCGGTTTCGCCCGGGGCCACGAGCTCGCGAACCACACCGATACGCGCGCCTTGGAGCGCGTCTGCTCTGAGGAAGGAAGTGTAGTCCCGTGGGCGGCGCGCGTCGGCCTCGACGGTCAGCCGATCCTCTGCGTCACTGCCCGCCATGACGTTGAGCAGCCGCGCGTTGTCGGTCACCGTGCGCGTGATCGGCCCCGCGGTATCGCGATCGAGCTCCAGCGGGATGATTCCGCCACGACTCACCAGACCCAGCGTCGGCCGCATGCCGACCAGCGCCGCGTAGCCGGAGGGACCCCGGACGGAATTGCCCGTGTCGGTGCCCAATCCAACCAGCGCCAGGCTGGCCGCAATACCCGCAGCGGTCCCTCCGGAAGAGCCGGCGGGTGTGCGGTTACGATCGTAGGCGTTCGCCGTGACACCGTGGGAAGAGCTTACGCTGTCGCGCGGACTGAAGGCCCACTCGGCCATGTTGGTCTTGGCCAGCACGATGGCGCCCGCCGCTTCCAGCTTGCGGACGATGAAGGCGTCCTGGGTGGGTACGTTGTGGGCGAGGGCCACCGAGCCGCCGGTCGTGGGCAGGCCGCGGGTGTCGATGTTGTCCTTGACGAGAACAGGAACGCAGAACAGGGCGCCGCGGGGTGCGCTGGGCGAGCGCTGCAGCTGCGCATCGAGCTGCCCGGCGATGCGCAAGCCCTCGGGATTCACCGAGCTGATGGCATTGAGACCCGTCGCCTTGTCCAGTCGCGCGATGCGATCCAGGTACGCGCTGATGACTGCGGCGCAGCTCGTCCGATGCTCGAGCACTGCGCTCTGGACCGCGCCGATGGTGCCTTCGGTCACCAGGGCCGCGATGTCATCGGCGTTCAAGGCAGGCGGGCTCACAGTGGCTGCGTTGGCGGAGGCGGGACCATTGCTCGAGACTGTGGTGCCAGCGTGCACGGCTTCGGTATGCAGCAGCACCGCGAGAGCGGCTACCGGGAACACTCTTATTATTGTCCGCATCGTATCGACCTGGCGCTTTCATGTTCGAGCCACGCTGCCGCGATATTATGAAGCAAGGCCCGCATATGTCATGCCTTGGCGCGACTTAGCCAGAACATCGCCCGTGAGCCACCATCTCGATGACGTTGAGCCAGGATGGCCCGCACGGGTCGGAGCGGGCATCGTGTTGGCTGCCGCGCTGCTCGTGACTTGCGGATGTGCCGCGTATCGCAAGTGCGGCCTCGAGGGCTGTCCCGGCGACACACAGATCACCTCCGAGGTGCGGGCATTGCTGAACGCGCATGCGGATCTCGGGCCGCCGAACCTCATTCGTGTCCGGACTCTGGATCGCATCGTCTACCTGACCGGCGAGGTCAACACCGATCTGACACGCCAGACGGCGGAGGCCCTCGCGCGACAGGCGCCCGGGGTCAGGCGGGTCGTCAACTCGATCTCGATCGAGTACACCGGCCACTGAGCGCTGCGGCCCAGACCTTGCGGGACCGGGATGTTGACACGCTGGCATCCGCATCCAGCTACCGACTTGCCACGTAGTGACAGACAGGCGAGCCGGCCGCATCCGTTGCCCTCCAGACGCCAGTCGGCCCGGCGGGCGGGGCCTCGGGAAATCGAGTCTCTGGACAGGCCGCAGCGACTGGCTGTGCGTGGCCAGCTCGGCTTTCCGGGGTCCGCCGGGACCGTCGGGTGATCCGGGGCGCCGGTTGCGCCGGCGTCGCCGCTCGATGCCTTGAGTACGACTCGCATCGCAACGCATGCGACGCGTGCCGGGGAGTCGGTCGCACGGAGCTCAGCGAGCCCCGTGAGCCGGCGCCGCCGCGGCACCTTTCTCGCTCGCCTGCCGGAGGTGCTCGACCTGCTCCGTCAGCACGCCGTCGGCGGCCTTTGACAGCTCCTCGAACCCATCCTTCGAATACCCGCCCAGGGCGTACGTCACCGATAGATCCGTGCCGTCTTTGGCAGCCTTCAACGACCAGGTCATCGCGCCCTCGGCGCCGAGGCCTTGAAACGGCCCGAGCGCGCCGCGCAGGCGCAGCGCCTTGACGGGATCGACGTACACCACCGTGAGGTGTTGGACGGAGCCGCCGTTGGGCAGGCTCTCACACCAGCAGCCGCCCGCCCTGGCATCCAGGTGCAGGTTCGCGGCGTTGCCGGAGAACGTATGATCCGAAGCCCACCAGCGCGACGGATTGATCAGGTTCGCGTACACCTGGTCGGGCGCCGCGGCAACGTGACTCACGATGCGCACGGTGAAGCCACCGGGCGATACGTCGATGACTGCTGCCTCAGCCGCCGATGCGAGCAGCAGAAGCGGCGGCAGAACACCCAGCCAGGCTCGTCTTGAGAATACGCAGCTGCTCACGGCTCCTCCCCGAGAATCAATTGTTCTCGCCTGAGAATATCCGATCCTTCGGCCGCTGCGAATCATGCCACGGGTGACTTGCCCCCGGTGGATCGGGCTTCCGAGCCAACAGCGGTCACGCTGGCCTCTGGTGAATACAGCGAGGCTCTCGACCTTCAGCGCAGCTGGCTGTCCTTGCTGCCGCGGCGGTTGTAGCCGCTGAAGGCAGAAGCTTTGCGGTCTTCGGATTCCTGGCAGGGCAGGCACAGTCTGACCCCGTGCATGGCCACACGCCGGGCCTCGGGGATCTCGTTACCGCAGAGCGCACAGTGTGTCAGCGAGGGACCCTGGGGCAGCCGGCTCTGGGCGCGACTGATGCCATCCTTCACGGTCGCGTCGATCTGGTCCTGTACCGCACCGTCGCCTGCCCAACCTGTCGCCATGCCACCTCCACGAGTCAAGCGGAGCCCCGAGTGCCGGTGGCCCCGTCAGCTGCCTTCCCGCAGCCTCTCTGCAGGCACTATGTTGATCGCCGGGCCGGATTTCAAGCGCAGGCGCAAGGCTCAGGCAACATTCGCCCCTGCGCCGGGCATAATGTCTCCGCGCGCCCCGCGCAGTGCGGGCGCAACCTGAAGCGGAGGGCGGATGGCCAGCCACAATCGGTTTCTCACCACCCACGTCGGCAGCCTGCCGCGCAGCGAAGAGCTGATCCAGATCATGTTTGCGCGCGAGGACGGCATTCCGCTCGATGCCGCGGCCGTCGAGGAGAAGGTCACGCGTGCCGTCGAGGCGGTCACAGGCCGCCAGATCCAGGCTGGCATCGATGTCGTGAACGATGGCGAGATGTCCAAGCCGAGCTATGCGACCTACGTCAAGGATCGCCTCAACGGCTTCGGCGGCACCGGCAATACCTACGTGTTCCAGGACATCGAGGACTTTCCGGGCGTCAAGCAACGCGTGCTCGCCGATCCGGGGCGCAAGCATCGCAAGGCGCCCGCCTGCAACGCCGCGATCAGCGTGCGGGACATGAATGCGCCGCGCCGCGACGCGCAGCGGCTGAAGGAGGCCGTGCGCGGCAGCGAGCCGGCAGGCCTGTTTCTGAGCGCCGCCTCACCTGGGGTGACGACCCTCTTCTTCCGCAATGACTTTTACTCGAGCCACGAGGAGTACCTGTTCGCGGTTGCCGAGGCGCAGCGCCACGAGTACGAGGCCATCTGCGCGGCAGGCATCATGCTGCAGCTGGATTGCCCGGATCTGGCAATGGGACGCCACACGCAATTCGCGCATCTCGGCCTCAGGGAATTCCGCGCACAGATGGAGTTGCACATCGAGGCTCTCAACCGGGCACTGATCAACATTCCCGCCGAGCGTGTCCGCATGCATCTGTGCTGGGGAAACTATCCGGGCCCGCACCACTGCGACGTCCCGCTTGCCGACATCGTCGACATCCTCTGGAAAGCCAAGCCGCGCATCATCCTGCTGGAGGCGGCCAATCCCCGGCACGCCCACGAGTGGCGGCTGTTCGAGTCCGTGAAGGTCCCGGAGGACAAGATCCTCGCGCCGGGAGTGATCGAATGCCAGTCCGGCTATATCGAGCATCCGGACCTGGTTGCGCAGCGGATCGCGCGCTACGCCCATCTGCTGGGCCGCGACCGCGTCATGGCGGCGGTTGACTGCGGTTTCAGTGTCCACGTCGGCTCCGGCGGAGTGGACCCGGAGGTGGTCTGGGCCAAGCTGCAGGCGCTTGTGCGGGGCGCGGAGATCGCGAGTCGCGAGTTCTGGCCCTGACTGCTCAGGGAAGCTCGGTCCAGCTTCGCCGCGCGGCATGCCACTTGGCAGAAATAGAGGTCGACGTGGGCGATGTCGAAGGTCGTGGGCTCGGTCCCCGGCGTGAGAGTGATACGGGCCTGGCGAAGATCATGCCGCTCGGGGAAGTCCCCAGGGTCGGCGCAAAACTCGTCCACGACAGGCCTCCAGGGGTTGCCCGCGGACCTCGACCCGAGCGCCTGCCAGTGTCGTTGAACCTGCTCTCCCGGGCGCACCGGCACCCGGGCTCCCCCTCGTTGCGCGCACGTGATCCTGCCGGGGCCTGCGCAACCGGTCCACATCCGCCGCCGGCCCGGACGACCGCCCCGATAAAGGGCGCATGCTCGGGGGCCCTGGCGCTCCTGATGTTGGCCTTCCTGCGCCCCGTGCAGGGCGCCGACTCGCTTCCCGCGGATGCGGAGCTCGAGCGCGGGCATGCGCTCATCGGCCAGATCATCATCGACAACCAGAACATCTTCGACCTGAGCGACCCTCGCGAGAACAACTGGGTATTCCGGCTTGCGAACCGGCTGCACATCCGGACGCGACCCGGGGTCATCCGCTCGCAGCTCCTGTTTCACACCGGAGACCCATACTCACGGCGACTGCTGGCGGAGTCCGAGCGCATCCTGCGTTCGGTGCCTTATCTCTACGATGCCTCGATCCGGCCGGTCAGTTATCAGGACGGCCGTGTGGATGTCATCGTGAGCACGCGCGACGTCTGGACGCTCGATCCCGGCTTCAATTTCAGCCGCAGCGGCGGCACCAACTCCACCGGAGGTCAGCTCGAGGAGCTCAACCTCCTGGGCACCGGCGTCGCGGTGCGCGTACAGCGCAGCACCGATGTCGATCGGGTCATCAACATGTACCAGGTGTCGGATTTGCACGCCTTCGGCTCCTGGACCTCGATCACCGGCACATACGAGAACAACAGCGACGGGGATATGGTCGACCTGAACGTGAATCATCCGTTCTACGCGCTCGACAGCCGCCGCGCCTGGGGTCTCGATATCCAGGAATGGACGCGCGTGGATTCACTGTACGACCTCGGCTCGATCGTCGATCAGTTCCACGAGGATTTCCGGACTGCCTCGGCCAGCTACGGCTGGTCGCAGGGCCTGCGCAACGGTTGGGTGCAGCGTTGGAGTCTCGGCGCCACGCTCGACGAGCACGAGTTTGCGCCCACCCCGCTCTGGAGCGGCGCCACGACTCTGCCCGCAAATCGCAAGCTGGTTTATCCCTGGCTGGACTTCGCGCTCTTGCAGGATGACTTCGTGACGCTCAAGAACCGCAACCAGATCGAGCGCACGGAGGACTTCTACCTCGGGACGCTGCTCGACGTGCGGATCGGCTGGTCCGACCGGCTCTGGGGCGCGGACCGCAAAGCGCTCGTATTCTCGGGCACGGCGGCCCGCGGATTCATCTTCGAGGGTGGATCCATGCTGCTGCTCGCGGACGACCTGTCAGGCAGGCTGGAAGGCGGGAGCCTGCGCAATGCTCGGGTGAGCGGCAGCGCCCGATACTATCTGGAGGAGTCGCCGCGGGCGCTCCTCTATACGGCTGTGCAGGGCACCGCGGGACACAAGCTCGATCTCGACAACCAGATTCTGCTCGGTGGCGACACCGGCCTGCGGGGCTACCCGCTGCGGTTCCAGACTGGCACCGCCAGTGCATTGTTGAGCCTGGAGCAACGCTATTTCACCGACTGGTTTCCGTTCCGCTTGTGGCGAGTGGGAGGCGCCGTATTCTTCGACGCCGGCCGCACATGGGGCAACGTGCCGCTGGCCGAGCCCAGCCGCGGGCTGCTGAAAGACGTCGGCCTCGGCCTTCGCTTCGGCAACGCGCGCTCGGGACTCGGAAATGTCACGCACGTCGATCTCGCCACCCCGCTCGAGCGGAGCGCGGGCGTGAAGGGCTTGCAATTCCTGGTGCAGACTCAGCAGAGTTTCTAGTCCGGCCAGGCAGCCGACTGCGGCAGACCGTCTTCGATCGAGTAGTAGTCCGACTTGTCCCCGACGAATATATGCTGCTGCATGCGCAGGTGAGTCGGGGCATCGAGCGTACCGGCCATGATGCCGATGCGTGCCGGTGTCGCATCCAGAGGCTTCCAGAAGAGGTTTCCCCCGCAGCGGCTGCAGAATCCGCGCTGCGCCCGGTCTGAAGAGGAATACCAGCGCAGGGTTTCCGAGCTCGTCAGGCTGAAGCGATCCTCAGGGGCGCTGGTGGCCGCGACGTAGTGGCCGCTCGTGCGACGGCACTGCGAGCAGTGGCAGCCGATCACATCGCGCAGCTTTCCGCGGACCACATAGCGCACTCCGCCACAAAGGCAGCCGCCCGTGCTCGATTCATCATCCGACATTCTCGATTCCTCCGGCTTGCATGTTTCCCGAATGGCTCAAGCGTCGCTTTCCCGCGCCAGCGCGCGGGCAAAGGCTGGCCGGGACACAATTCTCTGCACGTACTCGTCGACTACCGGCGAGCGGGGCACCATGGGACTCTGGCCGAACATCGCGAAGGTCGTGCCGTAGAGCACATCCGCCGCACTGAATCGCTCGCCCAGCATGTAGGGTCCGCGCGAGAGCACGCCGACCACGGTTGGCATCGATTCTTCGAGAGGAACCCAGCCCGCGGTGCCGCGCGGAACCTGGGTGTTCATGAACTTTGACATGAACGCGGGCTCGAGAACTCCCGTGTAATAAGAGAGCCACGACAGATAGCTGCCCCTCCCGGGTTCACCGGCCAGGGGGCCGAGACGGTTCTTCGGGAATTTGTCCGTGAGGTACAGCGCTATGGCCGGGGACTCGAATACGACCACACCGTCATCCGAGATCGCCGGCACCTTGCCATGCGGGTGTGGGTTTGCCGGGTCCACTTCTCCCGTGCCATCGCGGCTGCGCGTCGTCACCAGGCGGATCTCGTAGGGCGCCTCGAGCTCCTCGAGGAGGAAAATGAAGCGCGTCGACCGGGACTTGGGACGATGAAACAGGGTGATCATGGCGGACCCCTCGCGCGAGGACGGAAGGCTCCATTGTGCCACGAGGGGAGGGGGGCTGCCTCCGGCGGGCAGCCCGCAATCGACGCGCCGCTCGCTCAGCGCGCCGCGGACTCAGCCGGCGGCGGTGCGTGTCCCCCGGCTGCGATGAAGCGCGGTCAGGCTGGGGGCGTCGACGTTCGCGACCGCCTGATCCACCGCCCGCTGGTAGCAACGCTTCGCAAGGAAGTATGTCTTGAGCTCGCGTCCGTCGGGGTCTCCACAGGCTTGCCGCGCGGCAAATTGAATGCGTCGATAGAGATGTTCGGCGCCCTCTGCCGACCCGAGCTCCGCCTTCGAGTAGTGCAGTTTGACAGTGACCACCTGCTGTGGCACCTCGGCGAGGGCGCTGCCGGCGCCGAGGGCACCGGCCGCCAGCAGCACCAGGCCTGCCGCGCGCGCGGGCCGCCGGAAGCGGTCCGTCCGGTGTGAGCTCAGTGAGTGACCAGGCATGTTCGCCTCCTCAGTCAGGCTGACTTGGTTTGCAACAGATCTGAAGATAGGCGCGCCGGTCGGCAGCCGGGCGCCGATGTGACGGGCGGCCGCGCAGGAGTGACAGGAAGCTTCTTTGCAACGACAATCGTGGCAAAGCATCGATCACCAAGAGGGGGTGCCACAGCGTGCGCAGACTCGCATTTCCAGGCTTGTCGTCTTTGCTGGCCATCCTGTTGGGGACCCTGCTGAGTGGTTGCGGGCGTCCCGCCGCGCATTCGACCGCGCGAGCAGCGCCGACAAGCTTTGCGCAGGTGGGCGAAGCGCGCGTTCTCGCCGCGGATCGCGAGCCTGATCAATGGTTCACGCCCGGGCGCGATGCGGGCAGTTCCTACTACTCACCGCTCGCGGATATCAACGATCGCAACGTGGCCCGGCTCGGTTATGCATGGGGATACTCACTGGGCACCAACCGCGGCCTGGAAGCGACACCGGTCGTCGTCGATGGTGTTCTGTACACCTCGGGAAACTGGGGCAGGGTGTATGCACTCGATGCTTCCACCGGCCGGCAGCTCTGGACTTACGATCCTGGTGTTCCCGGACAATGGGCGCGCTACGCGTGTTGCGACGTGGTCAACCGGGGTGTCGCCGTTCGTGACGGACGGGTCTATGTCGCCTCGCTCGATGGCTACCTTCACGCGATCGATGCGAAGTCCGGGCAGCGCGTGTGGCGGGTGGACACTCTGCCCGGGCGCGGGCCGCGGGACTTTCACTACTTTGTCACGGGTGCGCCGCTAATTGCGGGTGGGGTGATCGTCATCGGTAATGGCGGCGGCGACTTTGCGGGTGCGCGTGGCTCGGTTTCCGCTTACGACCTGCGCACGGGCGCGTTTCGGTGGCGTTTCTATACGGTGCCGCGCGATCCAAATCTCGGAGCGCAGGATCAGGCGCACCTGGTGGCGGCTATTGATACCTGGGGCAAGGAGTACAAATGGGAGTATGGCGGTGGCGGATCGGTGTGGGACGGCATGGCCTACGACCCAGCGCTGAATCTGTTGTACATCGGCACCGGGAATGCTTCCCCCTACGCGGTCGTGGATGACACTCACGCCGATCACGACGAGCTCTACGTCGCGTCCATTCTGGCCATCCGCGCGGACACCGGGCAGCTAGCCTGGCATTTTCAGGAGATTCCGGGCGAGGCCTGGGACTACGACACCACGGCGAAGATGATCCTGACCGAGTTGTCCTTCGGCGGCCGCACGCGCCACATCCTGATGCAGGCGAGCAAGGACGGTTACCTGTACGTCCTCGATCGCGCGACGGGTGAGGTGCTGGCGGCGAACCCTTTCGCGTTCGTGAACTGGACCAAGGGCCTCGATCCGCACACTCATCGTCCGCTGCTGGCACCGGAAGCAGACTGGATGAGACAGCCGAGGCTGCTCTTCCCGGGCGCCTCGGGTGCGCACAACTGGCAACCGATGTCGTTCAGTCCGAAGACCGGCCTGGTCTACATTCCGGTGATCGACGCGCCGATGGTCTACGTGAATACCGAGGATCGGCGGGCCGGACTCATCGAGGGCGCTTTCGATCTCGCCTTCTTCGCTCCCGAGGACTACGACCCGAAGGGACTCGAAGGCCTGCTGGGCAAGCTGCCCTCGCTCGAGGAGCTGGGTCGGGGCATCGCAGCGCCGGCGAAGTCCCGGGGCCTGCTGCGAGCGGTGGATCCCACGACCGGCCGGATTGCGTGGGAGCAGACTGGCCCGAACGTCTGGGACGGGGGTGTGCTCTCGAGCGGGGGCAACCTCGTGATCCGCGGAGACGTGTCCGGGCAGTTGAGCATCTACGCCGCCGACTCGGGCCGGCTTCTGAAGAAGATCGATGTTGGAACATCCATCATGGCGGCGCCGATGACCTATCGCGCCGGCGGTGAGCAGTTCGTGGCGGTGATGGCCGGCCTGGGCGGCGCCATCTTCGGGTTTCCCGCCGACAGTGCCGCATACCGGTATGGCAACTCCGGGCGCATAGTCGCGTTCAGGCTCGGTGGCGGTAGCGTGCCGAAGCCGCCGGTCGTGACCGACGAGCCGTTTCCCCCGCCACCGCCGCACGAGGGCTCCACGGCTGACATCGCGCACGGGGCGGTGCTGTACAACCGCTTTTGCGCGCGCTGCCATGTGTTCGGGCGCGGCCTCCTTCCGGACCTGCGACGCCTTGCGCCCCAGACCAATCAGCTGTTCTACGACATCGTGCTCCAGGGCCTGTTCGCGCCGAAGGGAATGGCGCGCTGGGACGATGTGCTATCGAGGGCCGATGCGGAGGCGATTCACGCATACATCATCGATCAGGCCTGGCAGGCGTTTCAGGCCGGCCAGGGGCAGCAACACGGGGAGAACAAATGAGGTGCGATAGCTGGTTCCTGCTCACGAGGTTGGCAGCGCGGCGGGTCGTGGGCGCGCGGCTGCCGCTCACACGGATGGTAGCGTGGGGAGTCTTGACCGCGGGGCTCGCGGCTTGCGCCGCTGGCTCGTCAAACAGTCCGGGCGTGCCCCCCGCGTTGAAACACTCGTGGGAGGTCAACTTCAACCGCGGCGATGCGGCGGCGGTCGCTGCCCTGTACGCGCCCGATGCGCAGCTGCTCGTGTCCGGCAGCGAGCCAGTCAAGGGCGCCGCCGCAATCCGGGAGGCCGTCGAGTCCATGATCCGGTCCGGCGTGAAGCTACGGATCGACGCGAGCGAAAATGTCGGCTCCGGAGATGTTGCGTACGTGTACGGCACGTACCTGGTGAGGCAGGGAGACAATGGCAAGGAGCTCGACCATGGGACCTATGTCGAGGTCTGGCGACACCGGGCGGGCGAATGGAAGATTACGATCGACATCAACGCCAGCAGCGTGCCGCCGGCCAAACCGATCACGAAGGCGCCGGCCGTGTACTCGAGCGTCTTCACCAGGGCCTTGAGCACGCCGTCGGTGAACGTGGACTTGATGAACTCCGGCTTGAAGAACACGCTGCCGATC
>Ga0134126_10010462_pt1 | contig 11694 bp, 19 predicted proteins | sample KB31752_FD_96881 | JGI IMG/M metagenome (GOLD analysis project Ga0134126, IMG submission 96881) | Terrestrial soil microbial communities with excess Nitrogen fertilizer from Kellogg Biological Station, Michigan, USA - KB3-175-2 | ecosystem: Environmental > Terrestrial > Soil > Unclassified ...
CCCGAAATTGATCTGCTAAACCCCCGCCTCCTCAGTCTGCGGTCGTGGCGGAATTGGTAGACGCACTACCTTGAGGTGGTAGCGCCGCAAGGCGTGGAAGTTCGAGTCTTCTCGACCGCACCACTGAAAAAATAAGCGGTTGAAATCACTTTTGTTTTCGGCCTGACGCCCGCACCTTTCCCCTAGGTGCGGGAATAGAATGTTCTTTCGACGTTCTTAAAAGCCGATCTTGGGCGTTGACCCACCATGATCCCAACGCGCGGCCTTCTTCGGTGACCGATTTGCCCTTACCTTTCCCGATTTCTGCGGCGAGACGATCAGGCGGTCACGGATCGGTGCGAATGCTTTACCGACATCAACATCAAGCCCGATTGCAGTAATCTGCTTCACCGCGTTCTTGTTGCGGGGGCCGGGGGCCATATCTGCGCAGATAAAAGCGGGACCATGCTTCGGCCCTTCTTTATGGATGGTTAGGAGCTTGAGAACGTCAAGCAGTGTTCCCTTTGCGGGCTTCCAGCTTTGGGACTCTTTCTTCGCACCGAACGTGAAAATCAGTTCACGCTTATAAATAGTGTCATCCGGATTGAATCCACCAAGAATGCGCGCATCACCGAAGAACCCGGCACGTGGCGTCGGTTTCGGATCGGTGTTGTTGCTGGCAGAAGTAGAAGCGACGGAAGACGACGCGCCGTCGTGCGCGTGAGAAGTAGTAGTTGGCATGTTATCCGTGTTTAAAGTCTAGTAGGCGTGTCAGCCCGGTGTCATCTTATGATTGTGTTGAGCGTCAACGAATCCGTGCGTCAAGAAATTCACTCGCGCGGTACCTAGAAACCGTGGTCCATCTCGAAATACCGCCATGATGCGGTTGCGTTAGGATCAAACTCGGGCGGCGCTGTAGCCGAATGCTGTTCGGCTTCACTCGCTGGCAATGCAGAAGCGCGCACCAATGTGCGCTCCCACGCGCGCGGGAGCGGCAGCAAGCCGCAATCGGAGGGGCTATGGCCTACGTCCCAATTGTAGATCAGTCCTGATCGTGAATGCAGTCCCCCCGGCACACGGGCAAGATGCTTCGGGGCCAGCTTTCGCTTAAAACGACCGAATTGCGGTGCGCCGATGTTGCCGCCAGCGTAGGTAATGGAAAACCAAATGTGAGATTCGCCCGGCTTACGGCGGACGCGCCAAGTTTGAAGCGCCAATAAGTCGGGGATCGAATACTCTACCTTTCTTAGAAGCGTCTCGCGCACGTCCAGAACCAGTAAACCGAATTCTCGACCTGTAGGCGCGACGAAATTCGCGCTGGGGAAATAGGATTCCCAATGTTCGATAAGCGCAAGATCGGTTGTAGCATCCGCCAACGGCGGGCCGTGTGGACCGATGGGCGCGACAGCAATTCCCAGCGCAGCGAGTAGGCGCGCGTTGTCAGCGGCTGAACTCACGACATCCAACCGCCGAGATTGGCCTTAGTTGTCGGCTGTGGATTGATGCTCGACGAACCTGATGTTGCGGCGGAGATTCCATTGCGGCGCGGAAATGCCCAGAGCCAATTCGGGCTGAGCTTAGCCAAGCCAATCTCACCGGGGCCATGATCGTCAGCAAAAACGTAGCCAGAACCGTTCGTGTGTTTGCTGCCCGGCAGAATGCCAAGAGGCTTTATCGTGGCGATACCCAGCAATCGCCCGTTAGGTTCGGCGGCGACACCGTCGATTCGATACCATAGATGTATGCCGCCGCCGTCAGTGCGAATGATCGTCCATGTCGAATTCAACGCGCCGAATTCGTGAGGCAGCGGATCGGCAAAAACTCCAACGTCGAGAACAACGAATCCGAATTCGACTCCAGCGGGAGCAGCCCAATTGGCCTCTGGGAACTTGGATGCATGCTCATTGATCTTTGTCAGGTGGCGGGTTGGCTCGGCTAAGAAACGTCCAGCGGCATCGATGGGGCCGGAAACAAAGCCCCGTTCCGCAAGGTTGAGAGCGTGAACGTGTGGGAGTGTTGCGCGGTTTCCGACTTGAGGGGCGCCGGTCGGTAACGGAGTATGTTTGTGTCGCATAAACAAAAGATCAGGCGTCAGTTTTGGTACTCGCGTGCCAGCGCGCGCAACGTTTCCTCGAAGCGAATTGTTCGATCAAATTCGCGGCGACCGTAGAGCCGCATGTGATAACGAGCGATATCTGAGATTCTAAACAGTGCGCGGCCCTCGCGGTCGCGAAATACCGGAAGGGTGTTGGGGTAATCTCGGCCGATATTCAGAAGCGTTTCCTCGGTCCATTGGTTTCGCGGATCAAGGCAAGCCGCCACATGATCGAACGTCACAAACGGCAGACTAAGCGCTTGCTCCAAACACGCTTCGAAATAATATAGATGCCTTCCCGCCACTAGCTCGCGCTGCTTGAGCAAATCTGTTACGTCCCATAGAACAAATCCCACCGGATCAACTGTGTGTGGAAGTAGCGCTTCATTCGCGAGCGATTGCTGATTCCAACCTTGATCGGGCGGCAAGCATCGCTCGATGATTTCGAACGGTACTTTAAGATCGAGTCTCACAGCGGGTCCCCGCCAGCGTTGTCCTCAACGATGAACGGTGGGGCTTCAGTTACGGTCTTGTAGAAACGCTGGAAATTCGTATTAGTGACAACGGTTACCGCTTCGCCGTCCCACAAGAGCCAGTCGCTGGTCATCGCTGGAATATGTCCACCACCGACGGCTGGCACGAAAATTCGGTTCTGCGTGTGATGGCGATACAGATGCGCCGTGTCAGCGCCGTGGCGAATGCTATAACTGCGGGCAAATTCCGGTAATTCTTCGAAACGATGGCGCACGAATTGGAATGCTTCGAAGGTCGTGTTGCGAAGTTGAACTTTCACTTGCGACCCCGTTTTGAGGTAGATGGGAGTAACAGTTGTTCGCGTACATGAACTACGAAAGCGGGATAGTCTTTGAACTGCTTTGCGACCCACGCGGCGATTGCCGCACGCTGCCAGTAACGCGGTGCTCCATGGGCCGATGAAAGCTTGGCGAAACGCAGATTCGGATCGCGATATGATCGCAAGACCAAGAGGTCTTCGGTGGGTGCGAGAATTCCAAGAGCGCTGGCGATCTGGGGGTAGTCGCACCACTCGCGTGGATCGAGTGTGGTAGCGATCTTAACGTGCTTAGCCATTGCTTTCGCCATTAACGGTCAACCAGCGAGGAAATTTCATTGAGCCCGCGTTGATCGCTAAGCGGATATCCGGCTTTTGCGTTGAAAGCCAACGGGCCTGCTCGGGCGTCAGCTTCATCGGATCGGCCTCGCTCTGATGCTGCACGGGCTTCGGCTTCGGCGGAAGCGAGTTCGCAAGAGCCAAGCGCGATGCTGCGTCGTGCTCGCTGACCGCGTTGTACGCTTGCGGATACTGCGCGCGGTGGGCGTCAAACCATGCAATCAAATTAGTGTCAGTGACGTTAGCGACGGCTTCGTCGCTAACGTCTGCGTCGATCATGCGCGGACCGAAGCGCTCATCGATGAATCGACGGACGGCGTTGGTGATCTTGTCAGACTTTAGAAGCGAGATAGAGGAGCGCGGGTTTTTGGTCAGCGCACGCACGCGCTGTTCGAGCGCGGTATTTATATTTGGCAAGTGTTGGAAAGACCTTGGTGTGAAAGTGATCGCAATTGTTTGCTGCGATAATGATCCGGCAAAATGTCACGAAAACCGAATTGAGTCAAGAAATCTGCCATTTGCAGAAGGTTGTTGCACAACCAAACGCCTGCGCAGCGCAGATTTTATAGATCGCATCAATCAAGAATTTCGTTCGCGTTACTTCTTATAAAGTTCTTTGCGTCGTCCGCATGTACGCGGAAATGAAATTATTGGCTGGTTTCGACTATGTAGAGTACGGTGAACAAGTGAGCGGCGGGTGTCTTATGCGAATGGAATTCTTGATCGCTCGATGTGATGGCACCGCTATATATAAGTGTATCAGAATTTCATGCGCGCGCATGTTTTGTGAATGCAAGAAGTGTTGTTGCCGACGCAACACGGGGATTGATACTAAGGGCGACGATTGAATTTGGATTGACGATCAAGACGACACTTATTTATACGCCACCGCAGAAAGGGGGGACGAAACGAAAAGAATGACGCATGAACAGGACTATATCGTTGAACATCATCAAGGAAGCGGTTGAGCCGACGCTTGTTAAGCTCAACATCATCGCCGAGTCGCCAGAGAGTGCTTTTGTCAGCATCGAAGACGAAGCAGCGAATCTCATCATTACTAACGAGATGGCGTATCCAGCGAAGGCGACACGGCCTCAGGCTCATCTCTCACAGAGACAGAAGCTTATCTCTGCGCTGAATGAGTTGCGCGGGCTGGAAGATCGGTATGGAGACGTATCCGAGTTATCGGAAGTATTTGGCGCGGCTGAGAAAGCGTGCTGGGTGAACGAGGTATAGAGATCGGTCGCGAGGCCGCGCGGGGTCGTCTATCTGTGATAGTCCATAGCTCAACTGCCCAGCGATCTTATTAGCATGCGAAGATTTTTATGAGCCGTAGGCCTGCCCGCTGCACCGAGGCCGACATTCGCCGGGCGGTTAAAGTGGCATTAGAAGCTGGTATGGCTGTGGATATCCTACCGGATGGGACGATTCGGATCGCTCCGTTAACCACGACAGAGCCTTCGAGGAATAGCGAACGGCGGGTGATTGTGCTGTGATCGGCGACATGCCTCGCCCTCGCCCACCTCATCTACACCGCGAATATAGCCGCCACAATCGGGGCAAGCCCAACGCGACCGCCCAATGGTATGTGCGAGTTGGCAAGGGCAAACGCATCCGCATTCGTGCTGAATACGGCACCGATGAATTCAAGGCGGAATATGATGCGGCAATTCGGGGCGAACAACCGAAGTCAACCAGCAAGGTCCGCACGGGCTCGTTGCAATGGCTTTATGATCGCTATCGCGAGACCGCAGCGTGGAGCGATCTATCGGAAGCGACCCGCCGTCAACGCGAAAACATCTTCATGCACGTCATGGAGAAGTCCGGCTCGGAGCAATACAAGGATATCCGGCGCAGAGATATCGAAGCAGGCAAAGATAGCCGACGCGAGACTCCATCACAGGCGCGCAACTTCCTTGATGCAATGCGCGGACTATTCCGCTGGGCCGCAAGCGTACCGTACATCGATGTTGATCCCACTGCGGGAGTGCGTAACCCAAAGAAACGCGCCACCGAAGGGTTCAAGGCGTGGACCATGGAAGACGTTGAGACGTTCAAAAAACGTTGGCCGAAAGGCACTCGCCAATATGTCTGGCTGCACGTCCTTCTTTATGTTGGATCGCGGCGGGGAGATGCTGTCTTGCACGGCAAGCAACATGTCCGCCGTGGCGTCCTTACCTTCACCACAGAGAAAGGACGCGACCGCGAACGCATCGAAGTATCACGGCGGATCGAACCTGAGCTTGCAGCGGCCTTAGCCGCCGGACCATGTGGCGACCTTGTGTTTATCTGTGGCGAGCGGGGCCAACCTCTTACTAAGGAATCATTTGGCAACCTATTTAAGGACGCCTGCCTTGACGCTGGCATTGCGGATAAGTCGGCACATGGAATTCGAAAACTCGCCGCGACCCTTTGGGCCGAACGTGGCGCGAGTGAGCATGAACTCATGGCGCTATTCGGATGGACCACGCCAAGTATGGCGGCGCTCTCTTCTCCGAAATTTACCTCCCAAACTCCCCGACCAAAAAAGCCGACGATCCTTTGCTTATTTCTTGTCAATCATTCGGGAGTTGTTACCATGGGCGGGCGTTAGGCATGACGCACCGTGTCGCCCCGTCCCGCATCATTTGCGTGGCGGGGCATTTCTTTTTGTCGCGAGCCGGTGGCTCCCGACCCCGCGCCGTCTGCTTGCACCGGCTCATCGTTCCCGAACGATTGTGCGACTGACGGCGCGGTCTACAGTGCGCCATGGCCCCTACCGGTGATCTTCGCGAGCGCCTCTCCGAAGCCCAAGGCCACCGTTGCTGCTGGTGCGCCTGCGATCTCCGAACTCACAAACCCACGCTTGAGCATATCCTGCCGGTCGTCTGCGGCGGAACCGACGATCCCAGCAACCTCGCTATCGCATGCGCCCGCTGCAACGTTCTGCGTGGTGCACTGATGGAATTCCGATTCTACCTCTCCATAGGCAAGGTCAGGCTCACGAATAGCAAACGCCGCCGGTTCTTGGAATGGCTTGCCGAATTCGGTGATGACAACTTCCGGGTAGCGGTGGAGTTGTCGTTTGGGGCGAATGAAATTCTTGATCCGTAACCCAATCGAGCGGAAGCGAATGGAATTCTTGATCGTGGGCTAATCATCGAATTTCCCAGCGCAGCCCCGAGCGGAGCGCGGGCGAGCGGAGCGAGCGGAGCGAGTGCATTTGCTGGACGCAATTCTTGTCTCGGATTTTGTGGGCGGTAGAATGAGAAACGTCTTAACGCTGGCGGCTTCCTGATTCACCGCCCGCGCACTTGGCCCGCTCCGGGTTCACTACCGGGGCGGGCTTTTCTTTTGAATTTGTAACCGCAAACAGTCGTTCACTTGTCAACACATGCAAGCCGTCGCGTGACCGTGAGCCTGAAGCAAGTACGCTTATAGCCGCGTTGCGTTGCGTTCGCTGGCCTGTCCTAATCGTCGCCTTCATCGAAGGGGACCACATGCGCCAATCTCAACTCGACAGGATCGAACAACGCCTCATACGTGACACTTATCGCCTGCACGGTTTGACCGCCGGAAAACTCACACCCGCCGCCTTCACCCAAATCCGCCGCCGCCTGATGCGCGCGAGCAAAGACCTGAAGACGCTACGTCGCGTCTATCGGCAAGGGGGCCCCAAGATTATCGAACTGAGGCTCTTCAAGCGCTAAACCACACAAAAGCCGCCAGTTTTCCGCGAGAATTTGTGCGCACACATTCGCGTAAAACCCAAACACCCCAGAAACGTCTCTGGAGTCGTCAAGAATTCCGGCTTGTGCAACGAAATCATTGCCGACACTATTGTCAGTAACGATTTTCGAGCAATTCGACCCCTTCGGCGACGTTCAGAAAAGCCCGTGAAATAGCCCTTAATTGCCACTGGCGAGCGCTATCGCCCCCGATACCCGAGCCCACACGAAATGCCTGCCGCCACGCACGGCGAGTTCGCACGCTACGCGATCCGCGCTGTCACAAGCTGTTAACCAGCGCCGAATTTCCAACTTTCAACTGTTCGTTTTCTGACTTAGATTACGAACAGTCGCCCGAACGTCAGGCAGGAAAACAGTGGCAAGTACACACCTGAAATTGGTCACCCCGACCACCGAAAAACGGACAGTCACGCCGCGCCGCCCGAAGAACGCGGAAGTTCGGAAGCGCGAATACCTCACCGAGGCCGAGGTTGAGGCGCTAACGAAAGCCGCCAGAGGCAACCGTTGGGGTCACCGGGACGCCACGATGATCCTCGTCGCGTACCGGCACGGCCTCCGGGTGTCGGAACTTGTAGACCTTCGGTGGGATCAAATCGACTTCACTGCCAACACGTTGGCCGTGATCCGCCTCAAGGGCAGCAAAGACGCCACGCATCCGATAATGGGCGATGAAATGCGCGCGTTGCGGAAGCTGCAACGCGATCAGGAAGCCAAGTCGCCGTTCGTATTTGTCTCTGAGCGCGGCGCTCCCTTCACCCCGGCGGGATTCGCACGCATGCTCGACCGCCTGCGCGAAGCCGCCAAGATCACTTTCAAGATTCATCCGCACATGCTCCGGCACGCTTGCGGGTACAAATTAGCGAATGCCGGGCACGATACCCGGTCGCTCCAAGCGTACCTAGGCCACGCGAACATTCAGCACACAGTCCGCTACACCGAACTGAGCGCCACGCGATTCAAAAACTTTTGGCGTTAGGCCCCGGCTTCCAACTTTGTCGAATCTAGAGAGCGCCACACCCCGGCGCTCTTTTTTTTTTCGCCTGAAGGGGGCCCCATGGGGAGGGGTCGAGTTGGCATGGAACGTGCCATCAAGGGTTTACGGATTCGATTGGAATTCTGCACACCCACCACGCCTAGAAAAAGCATCGAAGTGGGGAGGCTCCAACCGGGGGGAGCATTGGTCAAAACCGAAAAAGACATTCGACCGAAATGTGTTTCACGCGAATGATAGGCAAGCAGACAGGGGGTATCTCAAAATAATTCAGCAAACACGCTGCATTTCTTGACGCTCGAAGCCGATCAAGAGAAGATACGATCTTCCCCAAAACAACCGCGCAACACCGCGCCCAATCTCATTTCAAGTGACTATTAAATTTTATGGCTGACACACAAATCGACATCACCGGATACGACAACGAAGACATCGACCGGCAATTTACTCTCAAATCCGGCAACGCTTCGTCATCGAACCCATACGACCTCACGGGTGTTGAATTCGAATCCGAAATCAGAGATCAAAAGAATACTCTCGTTTTGCGTCTAACTTCGGCAGGCGACGACGGCGGAATCGTCATCAACGACGCGCCGAACGGAATTTTCACGATGCATATCGCGCAAGGCGCGATCCCATATCAGGCGAGCCGTTCACTTCGCTACGATCTATTGATGGTCTCCAGCGGCTCAGCCAATCAAATAACGTATAAGCGAATGTAACCAAACCAGCGATTGAACCTACAAATTGTACGTCATCCAATGCGCTCAAATTCATCCCCCATAGAGATATAGAACCCCGACGAATCCTAGCGCCCAAATGAGCGCGAAACCCCCACAAAACCAAACGCCCCGCGTGCTCATCTGGGCTTTCGCTTCTTCGGTTGCTTTTTTATCCTCCCCAGCCCCAAACCCTTCGCAATCGAACTCCGGCGCACTGCATACTCAGGCGCAACCATCGGATAATCGCTCGGCAGATTCCATTTCTTCCGGTATTGATCGGGCGTCATATTAAAACGAGTGCGAAGATAGCGCTTGAGCATCTTCAACCGCTTGCCGTCTTCCAGACACACGAGGTAATCCGGCGTGACCGAACTCTTGATCGAAACGAAAGGCACACTGCCTGTAATCGCTACGTCCGGTGTCCCTGACGCATTACGCTGCAACGCGCCCAACGCCGAATGAACGCTGCGGATCATGTTTGGCAGGTCGGCGACCGGGACTGAGTTGTTGCGGACGTAGGCGGCGACGATGCTGACCGCAAGTCCGAGAATGCCTTCGTTCATAATCCGATGCTCTTATTTAACCGGCTTCACATCCGGCCTCTTGCTATCGCCCAACATGTGCATCCCCTGCCGCATCGTTAGATCGTCGTTCGGATGCTGCATCAAATGCAGCCCTGCCTATATCGAGATTATCGAGAAGAGCCAACTAAGGAGAGTTGGCTGGCGATAACGCCGTTCCCTTTTGCTTCTTTGCGGCACCCGCCGAAGTCAAGCCAACGCCGAGCACTAGCATTGAACCTGCGCGCCGAAATACAAGTGCAAGGTACCGTGATCGGACAAATCCAAAACGGAACTCAATGGATAAAGGTCGCCGCCAAGGGCCCCCACAGGCAAACCTTTTGGTGTCCCGTAGCAAGAGCGTCGAAACGATCCAATCGGCACTCTTTTGAGTACACCGCCTTGATTGTCAGCAAAATCGATATCCATTCGGACATCGTCCGGGATGGGGTCCCATATTCCAACGTCGGGTACAGCCTCATTGGTCGAGACCTCTTGGACATCGTGAATCGAAGGGATCAAAAACGTGTGTCCGTTACCGGCGAGGTCTACTCGCTCTCTTAAAGTAACGCAGATAGCTCCCAGCACGGTTCGATCAGTTCCATCGATATGCATGGCCAGATTTTCGCGCGAATCGGTGCACCAAGTTTGTGGATCGCTTGACACCACAATTCCGCTCGGCGTTCCAACTCGCCTAATCGGAATATAACAGATGCCATCAGGGGGAGCTTTGTTAGGGCAATAGTTTTTTGTTTGTTGTGCGACTGCTCCCGACGGAGCTAACGCAACGCACAAGCCCAGACTCGCAACGACAGCCAAGCCAACTTTTCTTCGCACCTATTATTTCCCGTTTTTCATGCAGTCGTCGTCGTTTTTCCTGCATGTGTTAGTGCAAGTATTCAAATTCGGATAGCAAACGCGATTCATGAATTCTGGAGTCGCGCCTTGAGAGCACGTTTTGAAATTTGAATTGCAAGGAGCAGCGCATGCCTGAAAAAACGCGTAGCACGCTTGGCCCTTCGCGTTGGCGATTGTATCGTTTTGCGCGAGAGTAGGATTTTTTGTGGAAACAAAATGTTGACTGGGGGCCCAAGCAACCGAAGCGACTAGAACAGCGCTGGCGAATATTTTCATTTCTGCACCAAAGCTTTCCGAGAGTATTGGTCTCTAATCGCTACAAGAAGTATACTGTGACTACTTGCGACGTTCTTGTAAAGTGCGACGCAAAAATCGTCCCTCGACCCAACAAGGGAAGCCCTAAGCTGGCAGGCGCGTGGGCAGCCTTGAGCATGTCTCGCCCTACCTTGATGGACGAATGAATGCCGTGGCTAACCTCCAATGGTCATGCTTGTGGTGCAATGTGCACAACGAGGCGCGAGTGCGCTTCGCCTTGGATCATGGCGTGTACTATCCGGGAAGACTGAGCGATGATGTTTAAGACGGTGTGAAATGGCGGCAGTGCCATCCGAGTCGCTTCGATTAACACCGCCACCAAAGTTCATCACTTACTTGCCTTTCGGATTTCGCTTCGCTTGGGCAAGGTCTGATGCAGCGATTTCCTTTTGCTTAGGCGTGGCCTTTGGGTTGCTTAAAGTCTTCCCAGCGTCCGAAGCTGCTTTCTTACCTGTTGTCATTGGGTACTCCCTCTGAAAGCACGCGAATCACGTGCACGATTAGTTTATCGCAACCCGCAAGCGTGCTGGACGGGCAAAAAAGCATTTTGATGGGGGCGGTTGGAGGTGCGGGCAGGGCTCAAAATAACCGTTACGATGCAATACCGCATTTAACGCCCGCACCTTGAATTAAGCTGTTGATTTTCCATGATTATGGCTCAATTCTCGACCGCACCAGTCATTCTAAGCCATTTAAATTTGGCGATCGTCAGCACCTGCCGGCCCTCCCGAGTCCTTATGGACGAACGCGGATGATCGTCTTTCCCTTGCGTCGTCCGGTCGGATTCAAGGCGGCGACAGCCTCGTCGAGGGTCGCAACGTTGCCGATGTTCGTCCGCAGTCGTCCGTCCCGCACCCGCTGGACGATCTCGCTTAGTTGGGCGCGATCGGTTTCGACAACGAAGTCGACTGCCCGGCCGTCGTCGGGCCGCGGCACAGGTGGGCCGACGACGGATACCAGTGTCCCTCCGGCTCGAACGAGACGTGCGGACTGCTTGCCGATGTCGCCGCCGATGACGTCGAATACCAGATCGACGCCGCCGACATCTTTCAGCGCATCCTTGTCGAGATCGACGAATTCGTTCGCGCCGAAGTCGAGCACTTTCTGACGGTCGGCTGCGCGTCCGGTGCCGATGACATACGCACCAGCCTCGCGCGCGAGTTGCGTCACCATCGAACCGACAGCGCCTGCCGCGCCGTGCGCTAAAACGCTCTGCCCCGCCCGAAGGCGGCCGTGCTGGAACAATCCCTGCCACGCAGTGAGGCCCGAGATCGGCAAGCTTGCGCCCACCGTGAAATCGACGTCGCCCGGGAGCGG
>Ga0134126_10010463_pt1 | contig 11694 bp, 11 predicted proteins | sample KB31752_FD_96881 | JGI IMG/M metagenome (GOLD analysis project Ga0134126, IMG submission 96881) | Terrestrial soil microbial communities with excess Nitrogen fertilizer from Kellogg Biological Station, Michigan, USA - KB3-175-2 | ecosystem: Environmental > Terrestrial > Soil > Unclassified ...
CAGGATGCATTCACGTGTGTGCTGCCGTCCACAACCAGCAGATTCTTCACGTCATGGCATTGCTGGAACTGGTTCACGACAGACGTCTTTGGATCGTTACCCATTCGCGATGTTCCGAGTTCGTGGATTGACCAACCTTCAGGCAGCATTTTGTCCGAAACCGAAGTGATCTCGAACTTCGCGGCCTCGAATATTTCCCGCGCCGTTTTCGCCATGTCCTCGCACATTTTCTTCTCGTTCTCGCCAAAGCGATAATTGAAGCGCAGGACCGGAATGCCCCAGGCATCTTTCAGGTTGGGATCGATTTCAACCTGGTTTTCATAACGCGCCAACACCTCTCCGAAGCCACCCATTTCGATGGTCGCGCCCGCATAATCGCGAACCTTCTTCTTGTATTCCTCTCCGAAACCGGGCGTTGTGTAAGCAGTGCCCGGCGTCATGCCGCAGCCTGCGCCGCCTTCGAAGCCATATCCTCGGAGGAAATCAACATGGTGCGTGTTGAGATTTCGAAAACGCGGAACATAGAAGCCGCCCGGGCGGCCATCATCCAGCGTGCGCTGTTTACCAACCAGGTCCGGCATGAAGCCGCCGATAGATGGACCCATTACGTGCTCGCAGAAATTGTGTCCCACATGCCCGCTGGAGTTGGCGATGCCGTTTGGATAGAGACTCGATTTTGAGAGCAGCATCAGCCGCGCGGTTTCCAGCGTGGATGCGGCCAGAAGCACAGCCTTTGCCTTTACCTGGTAGCTCTTTTTCGTTTCGCTGTCGATAAACGAAACTCCCGTGGCCTTTCCCGTGTTTTTGTCAACCGTCACTTCGTAAACCGTCGAATTCGGCCGAAGGGTCAGATTGCCGGTATCCATGGCCGGGCGGATTAAGCCGGTAGGTGAATCGAAAGCCGCATGAATATCACAGCCGCCCACATGACGATTGCAAGCGCCGCGTCCGTAGCAGTGGGCGCGATACTTATTGTGCTTGAGCTGGTCAGTCGCAACGCCGGCGCGATAAGGCGTAAGGCAGCGATCCATCCCCTTCAGCGTTTCACGGAGCTTCAAGGCCGAGTAGTTCAACTTCAAAGGGCGCATGAACTGCCCGTCGGGCATTTCCGGCCGGTTCTCCGGGAAGCCAGACACGCCGAGGTAGCGGTCCACCCTGTCGTAATACGGCGCGACGTCAACGTACGAGATGGGCCAGTTTTCGCCATGTCCGTCGTGATCTTTGGCTTTGAAATCGAAATCCGAGAGACGCAGCGCGAGGCGGCCCCAGATATTTGTCTTCCCGCCAACCACGCGCGAGCGGACCCAGGCGTAACGCGTGCCGCTGTACGGGTTCTGCTTTTCGTCCACCACAAGTGTCTTGCTGTAATCCGAGCCTCCCCATTGCTGGACATACGACGTGACCTTCTTATACGGCGAATTTTCCGCGTACGGCGATTTGCGGAACGTATATTCGCGCGCGCTAAGCGCGTGATAATCCGGCGGCATTTTACCCCGGCGAGGGTGATCGTAAGGCCACTCCATCGAGTGCAGAATTTTGCTGGTGTCCTGATATTTGCCTGCTTCAAGCAGCAGTACTTTCAGGCCGTGGGATGTAAGCACGTGCGCAGCCATACCGCCTGCCGCGCCGGAGCCGACGACCACCGCGTCGTAGGTTGTCTTCAGATCAACTTCGGGGTTGTTCGTACTGGGGAATTGGAGAAGCATCCACTTGTCCTGATATGAATTGTATGCCTATGACAACCAGGCAAAGCGGTGTGGAACCAGCGCAGCGCTTATAAAACGCCTAGCCAGCGGACGGGAAAATAGGCGGCGAGAGCATTAGCCAGCCGCTCATCGGCTGTCACGAGCGGACAATTGGCTCTGACAGCAAGCGTGACATAAATCGCATCGTAGACAGGCCTTTGAAACGCGGCGGCAATAGCAAACGCGCTGTTGACGAGTGGCATTGATGGCGCTGTTACGATCTGTTGAGCCGTTAGCGATGTGAGCGCCTCATCGGCCGCTTTCTCACTGATGCGGCCTGAACGAAACGCCTTCCAAAGTACGTTCGAGATTTCCGGCCAAAACAAGTCCGGAACCATCAGCCGCAGTTTGCCTGCCGCAAAAGTTTCGAGAATTGCCGTTGCTTGGGTAGCGTAAGTCTCTCCTGAGGACGGCAGAAACCACTTCGCGGCCACGCTTGCATCAAGCACATAACTTGTCATCGATGGCGATCTTCACGCTGCATCTCTTCCGCTGTCTGGTGATGCGCCAGTCCCGGGGCTCGCCTGGATCCGAGCTTGCGCGCAATCTTCAAGAGGTCCTTCCTGCGGGATAATTCCTCCGGAGTCGGGACATTCTCCGCGAGTAGCGCAAGCACCTCTGCCGAAATCGATTGCCGGTGTTCGCGAGCGCGCCTCCGAAGGGCAGTGTAGAGTTGTTCCGGAACGTTTTCGACATAGAGAGTTGGCATAGGTATTTGCTATATAAAGTCTAGTATATAACTAGAACCACTCCCGTGCGATCTGATCGCATCAACGACCAGTTCACCGCCGCTTCTCCCCAACCCCGTCGCACCGGGTAGATTGAAAAGAGTCTCCAACGCTTACCTTTTATGACTGCTCAAACATTCAAGACAGACTGTTGTGTTGTTGGCGGGGGCCCGGCCGGCATGATGCTCGGTTACTTATTGGCCCGTGCGGGCGTGCAGGTCACGGTGCTCGAAAAACACAACGATTTCTTTCGAGATTTCCGTGGTGATACCGTGCATCCATCCACCCTGGAAATCGTGTATGAGCTGGGCCTATTAGAAGAGTTTTTGCGGATGCCGCACCAGCAGTTGACTTCGGTTGGCGGCGTATTCGGCGGCTATCACTTCCAGGCTGCCAATTTCCGGCACGTTCCGTCTCATTGCAAGTTCGTTGCGCTCATGCCGCAGTGGGATTTTCTAAGCTTCCTTTCCGAGCGTGCGAAGAGGTTTCCCACTTTCCAGCTTCAAATGCAGCACGAGGCGGTCGGCTTGCTGCGCGATAACGGGCGGGTGATCGGAGTGACCGCTCGAACCCCTGAAGGCGATGTCGAGATCCGGGCGGACCTGGTGGTTGCTTGCGATGGCCGCCATTCCACAATGCGGAACGCTGCACAACTCGAAGTGCAGGAGTTTGGAGTTCCCATTGATGTCCTTTGGTTTCGCGTTAGCCGGGTAAGCAACGATCCGGAGCAGCTATTCGGAAATATCAACTACGGGAAGGTCCTGATTCTCATCAACCGCGGCGATTATTTTCAAGCGGGGTTCATTATTCGTAAGGGTTCATTCGAGGTTATGAAACGGAATGGTCTCGCGGCATTCCAGCAAAATATCCGGCAGATTGCTCCTTATCTCGGCGATCGTGTGGAGGAATTGAAAGATTGGGATCAGATCAAGTTATTATCGGTGCGGATTAATCGCCTCTGGCGATGGTATAGACCTGGTCTGCTGTGTATTGGTGACGCGGCGCATGCGATGTCGCCTGCCGGCGGAGTAGGCATCAATCTCGCGATTCAGGATGCGGTTGCTGCCGCGAATCTTCTGGCAGAGCCACTTCTGCAGGGGCGCATCGATGAAGCTTTGCTGGCGCGAGTGCAGCAGCGGCGGGAGTTTCCCACGCGCGTAACCCAGCGCCTACAGGTAAACGCGCACAAAGTTTTCGAACGTGTTTTTCAAAATACAGGTCCGCTGAAACCTCCCTGGCAATTGAAAGTGGGGACGCGAATACCAGGCGTACAGCGCCTGCTGGCTCGCGTAGTAGGGGTTGGAATCCGCCCGGAGCACATTCCCGGCGCAAGGCCTCGATCAACATTAGACAGGCGCCTTGCGAAGAACCTGGCTGTGTGCGCTGGCGCGATAGCCACGATAGCTGTCACGGCACTGCTGATCACACATCGAAAGACTGGGATGTGTTCGGCAAGCAAACGCCTACCAAGAAAGCACGCGGATTCCGCGAACTAGCCGAAAGTGAGCATCTCGCGTTGCCAAACGGTCACGGTGTTCACGCGCTACCGCGGCAATCCAAACATCGTTGGTCGGTATGGGCTGGCCCACTGCTTTCAATTCAGATCGAATCTCGGCATAATGTTCCGCAGTATTTGAACCGACCTGAAAAATCGTGAATATGCTCAGGTATTGCCGCAGCCAGTTTTCATACCGGCTTCGATATCGCGACTGACGAACGCCGAATAAATACTCGCCCAAGACAATCGACGGAAGAGCCAATTCGTCCTCGGCCGATATGGTGCTCCTCAAGGCGGCATCCCCGTCGGCAAAAGCCGAAAGGGCATTTGTATCAAAGATCAGTGCCATTCTTCTTCATCGATCGATTCGAACTCCGACGAGATGATTCGATCAATTCGAAGGTTCTCGCGATGCAAAGACCGCAGGCCGCCAAAGGCAGCTTCCCAAGGTTTGCCCGTGCTCTGTGCTGAAACAGGGCGTCCAAGCCGGTCCTTTACTGCCTCCGCGAAGAAATCCTTGAGACTCTTGCCCTCTTCGGCGGCTGCGGCCTTTGCCTTTCGGAAAAGCATGTCGGGAAGCTCCACCGTAGTTTTCACAAGCCCATTTTCCCATAAAAATGGGTTCAACGCTCTTTTAAACAACTTCGATGAGTTCGCCCGGTTGCCGCATCGACGATTGTTCACCCAACCCGCTCTGCAATACATCCGCTCGCAGCAACACTCTCGCGCAAAGGCCTGCATGATCGGATGGCCACATTCCCTCTGGCGTGCGATCCGATAGCTCGGAGCCTATCAGCGATGTTTGCAAGACCTCCATCCCGCCCCGGCACATGATCCAATCGATGCGTTCTTTCAGTGCCGATTGCTGGTTGCGGAGATCCTCAGTGCGGCCTGACGTGTGACCGGGGCCTCCACCTGCGGTTTCCCACGCATCCACATACCCTGAACTCTTCAGCATCTGCCATGTGGCCGACCCCGGATGTGCATTAAAATCGCCGGTCAGAATAACTGCGCCCGGGATGTTTCCCGGTCCATTCAGGATCTCGGAAAGCTGCGCGGGTTGCACTGCGGAACTAAAGTATTCCAGATGCGTATTAATAATGCGTACCTGCTGTTCGCCTGCCACAAGATCGACGGAAGTCCAGCCGCGCTTAATCTCAAATGGCTCTCCATCAAGTGTGGTCCGCAGGTTTGCCGCAAACCGGCCGGTCTGTGGTTTTGCCCATCTGAGTCCTTTGTGTCCGCGCCCTGCGCGAAGCAGCAGAACCAGCGAATCTTCCAGCCGGATATCGGGTCCGTTTGCCGCCGGCAACAGCACATCGATTCCCCGCGACCGCGCCGCAGTGAAATAGATTTCACCTCGTGCGTTCAATTCACCGAGCAACGTTTCCAGGAAGTCGTATTCCACTGTTTCTGGAATGGCTCGCTCGTTGAGCGGGCGCCTATGAAGCGAACTCCACCGGCAAACCTCCTGCAACGCGATTACATCGGGCCGTTCACGGCAAATGGCCCCGGCTATCTTTTTCGCTCTGGAGCGGAAATCGGTTCTATTCACCGTCTCCCAAACGGCTGCAACTCTTCCGGGGAGTAACATTGAATCCACTCCGATAACACGGCTTACATCAGCGCCAAGGTACAGATTCCAACTCAGGATCGAAAGAGAAAGTTCCGCCATCTTCTAAAAAGAGCGCGGTAGCTGGAAAAATTCTTATCGACGGGTCACGTTAGCAGCGACGGCAATTGCCGTACCGATCGCGGCGACATGGGCGGAACCGATGTACTCTCCCGAAATGGCAGCGTAAGGAGGTTCCCTATGGTCTGATCGCGATCGTTCAGATGACCGGAAACACCGATTACGATCGCCTTCTGCGGGATATCTGTCCGGAGCGTTCCATGCAGCCAGTCCCAGATTGTCAGCCCGCTGGACCAGTTCGAGTTGACCTCGTGCGGCGCAATGGAATGGTGAATGCCGTGCAATCGCGGCGTCACAACGAACCAGGCCGCGCGCCGCTCCCAAGCAAGTGGAAGGCGCACATTGGAGTGGTGGAACAGAATACAGAGGAACAGGAATATCTGCCAGCCCGCAACCGTGGTTGGATCTGGCCCGATGATCCGGATTTGCGCAGCTCTATATGCAACGGACAGCGCTATTTCGCCGAAATGAAAACGGAGCGCAGTTGAAGCATCCATCTCTCGATCAATGTGATGCACCTGGTGGAAACGCCACAGGAAAGGAACCCGATGGGTAAGCACATGCCATTGGTAGAGCGTGTAATCGAGCAAAACGATGCCCAGTCCGATTCGCACGATAGACGGACCCGGCACATGCTGCAAAAGCCCGGCTTGCATCTTCTCGGCGCGCCGCGCAAGCCAGAACGCCACCGGGGCTTCCATAAGCTGCACCACCGCGCCGGCAAGTGCTGCCATCCCGAAGTTGCGAACGTCCCGGCGGAGCTTGTTATCCCGGACAGGCCGGAGCACTTTGCGCCGTTCCCAGCAGATCAGGGTTGCTATCCAAGAGCCAATCAGCAGCCCCCGAAACACGTTCGTAATGGGATTTCCGCCCACATCTTCTATCATGCCCCTGCCATACACTGGCTGTTGGATCTGCTGGCCGTGTTATGCTTGACCCAGCATGCGCGTCCGGCGCGTGAATCTCGCCTCCGGATTCATCCAAAGAAATGAGCGTTGACGAGACACTGAGAAATCCCAAGACCGCCGCGTTGCTGATCGATCATACCGTTCTGAAACCGGAAGCCACGCAGGAAGATATCGCCACCGCTTGTGTGGAAGCTCGTCAATTTGGTTTCACCTCGGTTTGCGTTAACCCATATTGGGTTCGTTTCGCGGTTGCGGCTTTGCGCGGTTCGGGTGTGAACGTTTGCGCCGCGATAGGCTTTCCTCTGGGAGCAAACGAATCCGCCACCAAAGTGGCCGAGGCCAAGCTTGCATTATTGGAAGGTGCGAAAGAGCTGGACATGGTTCAGAATGCCGGTGCTTTGCGGTCGGGCAACTTGGAAACGCTTCAGGACGAAACCAGACAGCTTGCTGATCTGGCCCATGCTCAAGGCGGCATTCTCAAAGTGATTCTGGAAACCTGTCTGCTTACGGACGAGGAGAAGATTTCCGCCTGTCGTGTTGCGGTTGAGTCAGGTGCGGATTTCGTCAAAACTTCAACCGGATTTTCAAAGTCGGGTGCAACAGTGGAAGATGTGAAACTCCTGCGTCAAATTGTGGGCAATTCCGCTGGCGTCAAAGCAGCCGGAGGGATTCGTTCTTTCGAAACGTTTAGCGCCATGGTGCTCGCGGGAGCCAATCGCATCGGCACCAGCGCGGGAGTCGAGATCATGCGGGAACTGGAAGCCGGCGCGCCTGCACAAGCTCAGCCTCTACCCGCTACTCGCGTGCCGGGCGGTCATCCAGACACATATTGATGGCTACCACGCGCAAAACTCAAGTACGCTTTCGCGAACGCGTCGAACTGCTCGATTTTTTGCTGGAGGTCAGCACTGTCACGGCCGAAACGCTCGATCTCGACCGCCTGCTGTCAAACGTCGCCGAAATTATTAAAGAGGTGGTCCCCTATGAACTCTTCGCCATCCTCCTGTACAACGAGCGCAGCCGCGCGTTGCGGATGCGATACTCGATTGGCCATCGCGACGAAGTCGCCAAGAGCCTGTCAATTCGGGTCGGCGAGGGTATTACAGGTTCGGCTGCGGAAGCGCGTCAGCCCATTCTTCTGGGAGACGTGCGCGCCGATTCGCGCTATCTGAACGCGCTTGACGCTGTTCGCGCCGAGTTGGCTGTTCCCATGCTCGTCCGCGGCAAACTTGTTGGCGTCATCGACCTTCAATCTACTCGCCTCAACGCCTTTTCCGAACAAGATAAAGCTCTGCTGGCCCTGATTGCCACTCGCGTCGGGACCGCAATCGACAACGCCCGCCTGTACCGCCGTGTCAATGGCCAGAACCGAACCCTGCGCGTTCTCGCCCATCTGTCGCAGGAATTCAGTTCCATCCTTGAAATCGATGAGCTGCTTACTAAAATTACAGTCACCATTCGCGCGCTGATCAACTTTGACGCATTCAGCGTATACCTTGTCGACCCGGAGAGAGGTCTCCTTCGCTGCCGGTTCAGCCAACGCTACGACGAAAAAGACACCATTGAAACGATTGAGATTGGTAAGGGGATTACCGGCGCTGCGGCTGAAACACGGCAGGTGATACGCGTTGCGGATGTGACGCAGGATCCCCGCTACATCGCTGCCCATAGCGATATCCGGTCGGAAGTCGCGGTTCCGCTCATCCTGCGCGGCCGTGTGATCGGAGTTCTGGATCTTGAAAGCGTTCGCCTGGCGTTTTTTACCGACGATCACGTGCGCGCCCTCACCCTCCTTGCGCCTCAGATTGCGACTTCTGTAGAAAACGCCAGGCTGTATCAGGAACTTGCGCAGCGCGAACAGCGCATGGAGCAGGATCTTCGGGCCGCCTACAAACTTCAATCCGTGCTGATGCCCCGCACAATTTCCGACGTTATCGGCGTCGAAATCGGCCTGAACACCCGGCCCGCGCGCGAAATCAGCGGCGATCTTTATGATTTTTTCGAGCACAGCGATGAGTACACCCTAATTGCATTCGGCGATGTGAGTGGAAAGGGAGCGGCCGCCGCTCTCTACGGCGCGCTCATCTCCGGTCTTCTGCGAACGCTTGCTCCCAGACGGCGCAGCCCCTCGGAACTCATGCGATCTTTGAATGAGGCGCTCCTCGAACGAAGAGTCGACGCCCAGTATGCGACCTTATCTTTGATTACCTGGGCGGCACGGACCCGAACGTTTACCGTTGTCAGCGCCGGTACCCTTCCGCCCATGCTTTGCCGCGCTGGAAAGATCATCGACTCCCGTGCTGAGGGCATGCCTATCGGTCTCCTCGACGATCAACACTACGATCAAGTCGAGATCGTCGCCGAGCGGGACGATCTCCTGGTCTTGTATTCCGACGGGGTTGAAGATCAGCTCGGCGATCAGGTCTCGCCCGGCTCGACTGTATATGACGACGATGCCGAGAGCTACGGCCGGGGTCGTCTCAAAAAGGTCGTGACTGCGCACTACAAGCTTCCGCCGCAACAGATTGTGAATAAGATCTTCGATGACATCGATGCTTTTCGCGGCGCGACTCCTCTGACAGACGATCAAACCGTAATTGCGCTTAGGGTGCTTTGACCGGCTGATGCTCGATAAAGCATTTACTTACCGGAATAGCGAGCTGTTCTGTGATGAGGTCGCGCTATCCGCTGCTGCCGGCGTGTATGGAACTCCCGCGTACGTTTATTCCAAAGCGGCGATTGTCGGGCGATTCCGATCCTACAAGAGCGCCCTTCAGACATTACCCCACCGTATCTGTTATTCGGTGAAAGCGAATTCGAATCTCGCCATTCTCGCAGCACTCAAAGCAGAGGGTGCGGGCTTCGATATCGTGTCCGGAGGCGAACTCTATCGCGTGCTGGCCTCCGGCGGCGCCCCCCGCTCGGTGGTGTTCTCCGGAGTCGGGAAGACGGAAGCGGAAATTCGTTTTGCGCTGGACCAGCAGATACATAGCTTCAATTGCGAATCGGAAGCCGAGATTCATCTCATCTCGCGGATAGCCGTTGAGCTTGGGCGAACGGCAGCCATCGCCCTCCGCGTTAATCCGGACGTTGATGCCATCACTCATCCGTACATTTCGACCGGTCTGCGAGAGCATAAGTTCGGCGTGGATATCGATGCCGCCGAACAGATCTACGCGCGCGCGGCTCATCTTCCTGGCATCTCCGTCGAAGGCGTAAGCTGCCACATCGGCTCGCAATTACTTGATGTCGAACCGTTGCTCGAATCCGCCGGAAAGGCACTGGGGCTGGTTTCGCGGTTGCGCGCGCAAGGTATTGCCATCCGCAACCTTGACCTTGGCGGCGGCCTCGGCGTCGCTTACAGGCCGTCTGAGCGCGCCGCGGATATCGAAACTTTCCTGGACCGCCTGCGGCCAAAGCTGGAAGGTTCCGGCTTGACCCTCACGCTGGAGCCTGGCCGGTCAATTGTCGCTGAGGCCGGCCTGCTGTTAACCCGAGTGCTGCTTACGAAGTGTAACGGCCGCAAAACTTTTGTGATCGTCGATGCAGCCATGAACGACCTCATCCGGCCTTCGCTCTACCAGGCCCATCATGAAATCGTGCCCGTGCGCCAGCACGCCTCCGGTCCCACAATTCACGCCGATGTAGTCGGACCCATCTGCGAGAGCGGCGATTTCTTTGCGCGTGGCCGGGAACTGCCTTCGATGAATCCGGGCGATTTGCTGGCAATCCAGACCGTCGGCGCTTACGGCTTTGTCCTTTCGTCCAACTACAACTCACGGCCACGTCCCTGTGAACTTTTGGTGGATGGTGATCGTATTATCATCGCGAGGGCACGGGAGACCTACGAAGATCTGATCCGCGGCGAAGTGTCAAATCTCGCCACTGAGCCCCAGGCCTAAGTGGCCGCCTATTTCGTTAATGAGCCAATCTCCCATCCTCGTTCGAAATCTCTATAAGTCGTACGGCGACGTCGAGGCAGTGCGCGGAATCGACCTCGAAATCGGATCCGGCGAAGTCTTCGGCTTGCTTGGACCCAATGGGGCGGGGAAGACCACCACCATTGAAATTCTCGAGGGGCTGCGGCCGCGCACCAGTGGGGAAGTCTCGGTATTGGGGTTTGATCCCGCGCTGCAAAGCAAGCAGATCAAGAACCGCATAGGCGTTTGTCTGCAGGCGACAAACCTGCCCGACAAGATCAAGGTTCACGAGGCGCTCGATCTGTTTGCAGCCTTTTACGATCGCCAGACCGATCGCGGCAAGATCCTGCAGCGCCTACAGCTCTGGGAGAAGAGAGAGGCGTTCTACAAATCTCTTTCGGGAGGGCAGAAGCAGCGCGTCGCTCTTGCCTTAGCCCTGCTGAATGAGCCCACGCTTCTGTTCCTCGACGAGCCGACTACCGGCCTCGACCCGCAAGTGCGGCACGAGATCCATAGCGTCATTCAGGAACTGAAAGAAAACCATCGCTCCATCCTGATCACTACGCATTACATCGAAGAAGCCGAACGTCTTTGCGATCGAGTCGCAATCATCGATGGAGGCAAGATTATCGAGCTCGGCACGCCTCGCGAAATTCAGCAGCGCGTGCTTGGGCAATCGCTGGTTGAAGTGACCACTAACGCTGCCATGCCGATCAATGAACTGCCGGAGGCATTACGTAACGAGAAGTACGCGACTCGCGATGAAGGCCGCACTCTTTCCATTCAGACCGCCTCCCCTCCAGCGGCTATTGTCGAACTCGTCAAATGGATTGATCAGCACGGCTTGACGCTAACCGATATCCATCTGAAACGCCCCACCCTTGAGGATGTCTTCATCGAGCTCACCGGAAGGAAGCTGCGCGAATAATGCGACCTTACCTCGCGCAGATTAAAAGCACTTTGCGTCTGATGGGCCGCGACCGTTCGGTCCTGTTCTTCAGTTACCTTTTTCCGCTGGTCTTCTTCTTCCTTTTCGCCCAGCTATTCGACGGCCGTCAGAGCCCCGCCGCCATGGCCCAGGTCATCTCCATGGTTCTGATAATCGGCGTCCTGGGCAACGGCTTTTTCGGTGCGGGCATGCGCGCGGTTCAGGACCGGGAGACGAATGTGCTCCGCCGCTTCAAGGTGGCCCCGGTTAGCGC
>Ga0134126_10010464_pt1 | contig 11694 bp, 8 predicted proteins | sample KB31752_FD_96881 | JGI IMG/M metagenome (GOLD analysis project Ga0134126, IMG submission 96881) | Terrestrial soil microbial communities with excess Nitrogen fertilizer from Kellogg Biological Station, Michigan, USA - KB3-175-2 | ecosystem: Environmental > Terrestrial > Soil > Unclassified ...
CGCTTTGCCCGGGACTATCCGAATTCTCTCGAGCCAATTCTCAAAATGGCAGGAGTCGAGCCGGGAGATTTGTGGTTGCTGGTGGTGCGCAAAGCAGACTCGAAGCAGAGTGTGGACCAGTTTTTTCAAACCTGCGGACAGCTGCGGCTTGATCTCGCCCAAAAATATGCGGCCAAGCATGGAGCGTTTGCCAAGACGGGTGACCCGGCGAGGGACTACCGCTTCCTGTGGGTCACTGATTTCCCCATGTTCGAGTGGGACCAGGAGTCCAGGCGCTGGAACGCCGCTCATCATCCCTTCACGTCGCTCCACGATGAGGATATGGCGAAGCTCGAAACCAGTTTCGATTCGACCGGTGATCCCCAGTCTCCGCTGGGAGAGATTCGGGCGCTGGCCTACGACGTGGTGCTCAATGGCACTGAACTTGGCTCGGGCTCGATCCGAATTCATCGCCAAGATATTCAGAGCAAGATATTCCGTGCTCTGGGGATGACAGAAGACGAGGCGCGCTCACGCTTCGGATTCTTTCTGGAAGCATTGGAATATGGCACGCCTCCGCACGGCGGTATAGCCCTCGGACTCGATCGCATCGTGATGATTTTGGCCGGCGCGGATAGTCTGCGCGAGGTGATTCCATTCCCCAAGACTGCTCGTGCTGTTGATCTGATGGTGGATGCGCCGACACCGGTAGGTGAGGCGCAGCTGAAGGAACTGGGTATACAGGTGAAGAAGTAGAAACAGCTCAGGGGCTGAAGCCCCTCTGAGAGCCAGCCTGAATGCTGAAGGCCTGCTCCACCCAACGAGCCACTAATGCAGGCCTCGAAAATGCGCCACAAAAAGCCCTCTGGTCCAATTATGTTGTTCTATTTTGAAACTGAGCACTACGCTGGCACTGGTGCACACGGTTAGCGACTAGTTGCTACCGCCGCTTGATGATAAACGCAGTCTTGTCATCAATGCGGTCGTCTTCGGTGATTTCCTGCAAGTGATGGTCCTGCATGACTGCGAATTGCAGGATCGCATTGCATATCTCTCTGGCGGGCTCATGCTTGTGTTCGCGGATCACCTGTTCAATCTGCAGGCGGTCTTGCTGATCACTGCCGTCGTAGATCCCGTCGGTATAGAGAAAAAGCAGGTCGCCCGGGCTCATGAGAGTGATTTCTGCCACGTCTGAAGAGTTGATCTGCCTGGTCCGGAGCGCCATCGAAAGATACTTGTTCCGGTCAGGATGGTCCTCGGGAATCTCCAATCCAAGCGCCAGGAACTGCACCATGCGGGCGTCATCGATCTCCATGAATTTGTCGAATTCGGCGGAGAAGACAAGCGGGGGCGGATGGCCGAAATTTACAAAGCGAAAATTCCCGCCAGGGCGTATTTCACCGTAGAGCATAGTTGCGATTTCACGCGAATTGTCATTGGGATCGCGTCCCAAAGCGTTCCGGGCGGTGACGGACTGCGCTAGTCGGAGATTGATCTTCTCGAAGAAACCAGGGGTGGTCTTTCCGCTGTGATCGAGTTCCGAAAGCATGAATGCATGAAATGTGTCATGTACGGTTGAGGCGATCTTCGCCGAGATAATTCCGTGACCCTGGGCATCCACCAGGAGCACCCCTGCCGTGGTGTACAGCTCGTGCAGATCTTCGGCGATTCTCAGCTGTTCAGAACTCTTTGCCTTCCTGTACTCGGCGGCCACAGAAGGCTTGTAGCCCGGGCGGCCCTTCAGCCATTGCACATGCGCATCCACCGAATTTCGCGGAGTCTGGCCTTGGGGAAGAGGATCGAGGAAGTCCTGTGACTGCTTGAGAGCGCGTGCGATGCGAGCGTCAATGTTGTAACGCTGTTGAAAATTGATGTACTCAAAAAGATCGCCGCCCACTGTGCTGGCAGGGATGGAGTTGCCATACATATCGATCCCGTCCAACTGCGGGATCGCGCCCTCCACCGGCATCAGCCTCTTGCGGAGGTACTCGTCGATGCTGGGTTCTACGTGCCGGGTCGCCATAGGTCGCATCCGATACTGCCCTCAACTTCGTCCGATCCTCGAGTCTGCTGACACAATTGAAGTATACGAAAGTCGGCATCTCCATCAGAACAGAGTGGACCCGGTATCTTCTTTAGTCAGGGTTCAGTCAGGTTTACTTCCTTTTCCCGTAGCTTATATCTCTGCAGCTTCCCGGTGGCGGTTTTGGGCAGATCATCTACGAATTCTACCCAGCGCGGGCGTTTGAAGATAGGCAGGCGCCTGACGACAAATTCCTGCAGCTCGCGCGCGAGATCGGGTGTGCATGACATGCCATTCCTCAAAATCACATACGCGGCCGGCTTCAGCAGTTGGTCGTGGTCTTCACGAGCAACGACTGCAGCCTCCTGAACGGCAGGATGTTCGATCAATACGCTCTCGATTTCGATTGGGCTGACCCAGGCGCCACTGCATTTCAGCATGTCGTCGGAGCGTCCGGCATACCAGAAATATCCGTCGGCGTCCTGGTAGTACTTGTCACCGGTGCGGATCCAGTGGCCTTCGATCGTGCTTTTGGATTTCTCATGCTGGTTCCAGTAGTGCGAACAGGTCGAGTCGGATTTGACCAGCAGGTTACCGATTTCATCCGGCTTGGCCGGTTGGTCGCTTTCGTCCACAATCTTCGCTTCGTAGCCGGGGATGATCTGGCCGCTGGAGCCGGGACGGACGGCGCCGGGGCGGTTCGCGATGAATACATGCAGGACTTCGGTAGAGCCGATGGCGTCGAGAACTTCCACGTTGAAGCGTTGTTTGAAGCGGTGGAATATGGCGGCGGGGAGAGCTTCGCCGGCGGAAATGGCGTAACGGACTGAGGAAAAATCAAAGTCCGGCGCGTCCCGACAACCGGGGGCTGTTCCCACGCGGTTCGTGCCGGGTACGTGAGCCAACAGCGCCGCGTAGTTCGATGGGACAGAAAAAAACAACGTTGGGCGGTGGCGCTCGATGATTTCGAAAACGTGCTGTGGTTTGGGCGCGCCGGGCGTCAAGATGCTGGTCGCGCCGACCGCCAGAGGAAAATAGAGGGCATTGCCCAATCCATAAGCAAAGAACAATTTGGCCACGCTGAAGCAGCGGTCACTTTCGGTCATGCCGAGAATGCCTTTGGCATAGCGTTCGGCGCAGACTACCATGTCATGCTGCAGGTGAACGCAAGCTTTCGGCGGGCCGGTTGAACCGGACGAATAAAGCCAGAAAGCGGCATCATCCCTGCTTGTAGGTTCGGCTTCGAGCTGGGGAGAGTTCTGCTCGATCACATCGCCGAAACACAACGTTCCCGTGGCCGGCGCGGCATCGACCACGATCACGTGTTGCAAATAGCGCAGCTGCTCTCGGGGAATCGCCTCGATCTGCGGGTAAAGCGATTCGCTGACCACGACCACGCGCGCCCGCGAATTGTTCAGGATGTATTGGTGGTCGGCGGCCCTGAGCAGGGTATTGACCGGTACCGGAACAGCCCCGATCTTTATGGCCCCGAAGAAGCTGAAGGCGAACTCGGGACTGTCGAGCAGCAGCAGGAGAACACGTTCCTCAATTCGGGCCCCGAGCTGCCGCAGCGCGTTTCCGAAGCGGTTTACTTTTTCTCCCAGCTGACGGTAGGTGACGCGGGCGTCGCCCGCCTCAATGGCGACTTTTTCTCCCCGGCCCTGGTCAAGATGGCGATCAATGAAGTAGGTGGCCGCGTTGAATTGGTCGGGGAGCAGAATGGACGCGCCCGAAGTCATTTGGAAGTGGCGCGCTTGCGGAAGCTGCGCAGTATGATCACGCCGCTGACACCAAAGCTCGCGACCGCTCCCAGAGCCAGGGCTTCGGTGACTTGCGGGGCGGTGTGAAACAGGTCGGCAAAGAACGCGGCCAGGGCAAAAAGAATGCCCAGGACATTCAGCCACGCGGGCGAGCTCGAAGACTGCACCTGATCTCGATTTTGGAGGCGGAGCTGCAGCAGGACGGCAGCTAATCCGACGGCGCCCATCACCACCACCGCCAATGGACTGAAGAATGCGCCGCGATTGGTGAACAATACGACCATGGCCAGGGCCCCGCACAGCAGCCCGGAGGCAATCACCGTCCAGCGGCGGGAGCGGGAATCAAGCATCGTCAATGTCACCTCGGGTGCGAAAATCCATTGTAGACAGAGTGGGTCGCGATGGAAACACGATTTCCCGTTGTCAGCAGCTTGAACGCCAACTAGGTTGAGCCATTGCCCGAAAAGCACTGCACTCCCCCTGTGGTGCCGGGATAGGCTACAATCCCGGTGGTGTGGGTAATGGTTGGCCGGTTGGATATACGAACTCGGCTATTATTTGGCTTAGCGGGACGCCCTGCTCTTGCCCCATTTTGGGGCGGTACCTCGACGTACGCCTATCTGAAAATTCGCAACTGAGGAGGGAATCATGGCAACGGTATTGTCAAGCGTTCACATGGACGACAAGGTCACAACTTACATCTCCAAGAACCGCAAGATGCTGATCAATGGACAGTGGGTGGAAGCCGCCTCGGGCAAGACTTTCCCCACCTACAACCCGGCCACGGGCGAAGTTCTGGCCCGCGTCGCCGAAGGAGATCACGAGGACATCGACCGCGCCGTCAAGGCCGCTCGAACCGCGTTCGAAACCGGTCCCTGGTCAAAGATGACGCCCTCCGAACGTGGACGCCTGATCTGGAAGCTGGGAGACTTGCTGGAGCAAAACCTGGAAGAGTTTGCCGAGCTCGAAATGCTGGACAACGGAAAACCTCTAAAGGTGGCGCGGGTGGCGGACGTCCCGCTGGCCGTGGATCTTTTCCGCTACATGGCGGGTTGGGCGACCAAGATTGAAGGCAATACCATTCCGATTGCCGGAACGTTTCTGGCCTACACCTTGCGCCAGCCGATCGGAGTAGTCGGTCAGATCATCCCATGGAATTTTCCCTTGCTGATGGCGGCCTGGAAGCTGGGTCCGGCGTTGGCTACGGGATGCACCGTGGTGATCAAACCGGCGGAACAGACGCCGCTCACTTGCCTGCGGCTGGGCGAGCTCGTTCTGGAGGCGGGAATTCCCGACGGAGTCGTGAACATCGTCCCGGGCTATGGCGAAACCGCGGGCGCAGCCCTGGCGTCGCATCCGGACGTCGACAAAGTGGCTTTCACCGGTTCCACGGAAGTCGGCAAACTGATACTTCAGGCCGCCGCCGGGAACCTCAAGAAGGTGTCGCTCGAGTTGGGCGGCAAATCCCCCAACGTCGTTTTCGGCGACGGCGATGTCAAGTCTGCCATTGCCGGCTCGGCCAACGCCATCTTCTTTAACCACGGACAGTGTTGCTGCGCCGGATCTCGACTCTACGTCGAGAAGAGCATCTTCGACCAAGTGGTCGAAGGCGTGTCGGCGAAGGCAGAGAAGATCAACGTCGGCCCGGGATGGGAAGACTCAAGTGATATGGGGCCTCTGGTTTCCGAGGAGCAACTCAACCGGGTTTGCGGCTTCCTCGAGTCCGGACGCTCCGAAGGCGCGAAGGCAGTGGTTGGAGGCGGGCGACATGGCGACAAGGGATACTTCGTCAAGCCCACCGTGCTGGTCGATACCAATGAAAATATGAAAGTAGTGCGCGAGGAAATCTTCGGACCGGTGGTGTCCGCAATTCCGTTCACCGACTACGATGACGTCCTCCGGCAAGCCAACGACACGGTGTACGGACTGGCGGCAGGCATTTGGACGAAGGATGTCGCGAAGGCGCATCGCCTGGCTTCGCAAATGCGAGCTGGTACGGTGTGGATCAACTGCTACAACGTATTCGACGCCGCATTGCCCTTCGGCGGGTACAAGCAGTCAGGATGGGGCCGCGAAATGGGCCACGATGTACTGGAGCTCTACACCGAAGTAAAGTCGATCTGCACAGCGCTCTAGTCTTTTCAAACAAGAGTCCACAAAAGGGAAGCTTCGGCTTCCCTTTTTTTCAAAGCGACAGCGAGGGTACCCGGTCCAAGCTCTGCTTGGGCGGGGCACTCCTCGGTGTCTCTACGTGGTTTGTGGTGACCTTATCCAGCCTTCCTCGTCTATTCGGGATGAAAATGGTTCGCCGCTCTCTGCTCGCGACGATGGTTCTCAGTCTGGCTGCTCTCGCTCAGGATGCCGCCATGTTTCGCGGGAACCTGGCCCACACCGGCGTATACAACGCGACCGGCGTTCCCAAGTTCAGTCAGGTCAAATGGAAGTTTCGCACCGATGGGGAGGTGATCTCGTCGCCCGCGTTGGCGAACGGAATGGCTTTCGTGGGCAGCACGGACGGGAATCTATACGCGATCGATCTCGAGTCCGGCACACAGAAATGGAAGCTCTTCACTGGGGTCCGGGTGACGTCTTCGCCCGCGGTAGAGAACGGGGTCGTATATTTCGGAAGCTATGGCGGCAGGTTCTATGCGGTCGACGCTGTCAGCGGAAAACTGAAGTGGAAATTCCAGACGGAGGTGGAGAAACGTTTCGAAGGTAAGCACCTGCACGGGTCTGAGCCGGCGGCAGAAATTATGCCCGATCCCTTCGACTTCTACCTGTCGTCCCCGGCTTGGTGGAGCGGGGCGGTGTATTTCGGGAGCGGCGACGGCAACGTCTATGCCCTCGATGCGGCCACCGGCACGCTGAAATGGAAATTCAAAACCGGCGATGTCGTCCATGCGTCTCCTGCCATTTCGGATGGAACTTTGTTCATAGGAAGTTGGGACAGTTACTTCTACGCGCTCGATGCCGCGAACGGTAAAGAGAAGTGGCGCTTCAAGACCGGAGAAGATCACAACATCTACAACCAGGTCGGCATTCAATCATCTGCTGCCGTCATGGATGGGGTGGTGTACTTCGGCTGCCGTGATTCGAACTTCTACGCACTCGACGCCCGCACCGGAGAGAAAAAGTGGGCCTTCAACAACAAAGGTTCTTGGGTCATCACGTCGCCGGCGGTGCACGATGGCAAGGTGTATTTCGCCACATCAGACACCGCGATGGTCTACGCGCTCGACGCCAAAGCAGGGGCTCCTATTTTTTCTCTGAAATTTGCCAGCTGGCCTCTGTTTTCTTCTCCCGCGATTGCCGGCGGCATCCTCTACATCGGCTCGCACCAGGGAAAGCTCATCGCCATCGATCTCGTCACCCAGAAACCAGCCTGGACGTTTGAGACCGACGCGTCTCGACAGAATGGGCCGGCACTCACAAAATCGGACGGAACTCCCAATTACGAAGTTGCCTTCAAAGATAATTTCTACGAGAGCATGGTGATCGGCGTCAGCAGGATGATGAGTGTGGGTGCGATGCTGTCATCGCCAGTAGTGCTGAATAACGTGATCTACGTGGGCAGCACGGATGGCTTTCTGTACGCCCTCATGTAAGTGTGGGATTATCCATAATTCTGAAGCGTGCCCCGTCCAAGGCCTTGGCTTGGGCGGGGGGTTTTTGTGGGCGACTATTCAGTGACAGACTAGAATCCCGGCCAAGCAGCAGCTTGGACGGGGCGCCCTCGAGGCTTATTTATTCAAATTGTCATCCTGAAGTAGTAAACCCCTGCACGGATGTGGATCGCAAGGTATTGTGACTCGGAGTATTGGTATCACTGATGCTATAGGTTGGGTAGCTTGCGGAGGTTATAGTGAACTAATTGGGTTGCTATTCGTCTGATGAGAAATCTGTGGCTCATTTTGCTCTTGTGCCTGGTAGGCTGCTCGGCCAAGAAAAAGCCGGTCGCCGCGGCGCCTCCTCCTTCGCCGCCTCCGGCCGCCGCGCCGGCGCCGGTCCGCAGCCAGATGCCGCCGCCAACCGCGGAGGTGATCGAGCACTGCGTAGTGACCAAGCAGGAGAACGCGAACACCGTATCGTGCCGCTGTGAGCCGGTCACCACCCGGATCGATTCCAAAACCGGGCACACCGTCATCGTTTGTAAGAAGATGCCGCAGACGAGGTGACGGCTGAATTGTCGCCGTAAGCTCACGCCCTCGCTCCTGCTACTCCATTCCGCTTGCCGCGAACCGCACCGCATCCGCGATTCTCCAGCCCGGAGAGCGGGGCCTCGATCAAACTACTCGACTTGACCATGGTGGTGTCGTGGACGCTGCAGGGCTATTATCGTGCGCGTTATAGGACCGAAACAGCTTATGTGCCGAACGGCACCACACTCAGGCGGCGACGGATGGCTGGGCGGATCGAGGAATAGGGTCTCGCGCCCGGGAGCGTACATCCTGTTTCTCGGGCGCGTTCGTGGTCACACCCGCACAATCAGCCTGGGAAAACCGCCTTATATCCTTAAATCTTTATTACAATCACAGCGGCGTCGCCGATGACCACGACTCACCCCGGCGCGACCTGCTGACATGGAAAAAACGATTCTGGTGACCGGAGGAGCCGGATTCATCGGTTCCAATTTCATCCTGCAATGGATCGAGCAGGAAGCGACTCCGGTGGTGAACCTCGACAAGCTGACCTATGCGGGCAATCCCCGCAATTTGCTTCGAGTCGCATCCGATCCCAAATATTGCTTTGTCCAGGGAGATGTCTGCGATCGCGAACTCCTGCGTGATTTGGTCAATCAGCACAAGCCGCGCGCCATCGTTCATTTTGCGGCGGAGAGCCATGTAGACCGCTCGATCCACGGACCAGGTGATTTCATCCGAACCAATGTTTTCGGGACATTTAGTCTGCTGGAAGAGGCTCGGGTCTACTGCGCGGAACTGTCGGAAGCGGATCGTGTGTCGTTTCGGTTGCTTCACGTATCTACCGACGAGGTGTACGGCTCGCTCGGCCTGAATGACCCGCCGTTCTGCGAGACCACGGCGTACGCGCCGAACAGTCCGTATTCAGCATCGAAGGCGGCAGCGGACCACCTGGTGCGTGCCTATCACCACACCTATGGGCTACCGACGCTGACGACCAATTGCTCGAATAACTACGGTCCTTACCAGTTTCCGGAAAAACTGATTCCACTCGTGATCCTGAATGCCCGTGCCGGCAAGCCTTTGCCGGTCTATGGAGACGGGCAGAATGTGCGAGACTGGCTGTTCGTCGAAGATCATTGCGATGCAGTACGCCAGGTCCTTGCTCAGGGCCGGGTTGGGGAGACCTACAACATCGGCGGAGGCGGCGAAAAGCGAAACCTGGAAATCGTGCAAGCCATCTGCACCATCCTGGACCAGTCGTGTCCGAACGATCCTGTTGTGCCCCATCAAAAGTTGATTTCTTTTGTAAAGGACCGCCCCGGTCACGACCGCCGCTATGCCATTGATGCGCGCAAGATCGAACGCGAATTTGGATGGAAGCCGCGCGAAAGTTTTGAGAGTGGCATTCGCAAAACTGTCCAATGGTATTTGCAAAATGAGGAGTGGGTGAACGGGGTCACCAGCGGCAGCTACCGAAAGTGGATTGCCACCCAGTACTCATAAGCTTCCCGGCTTGCCCCGGCGAAGCAGGGAACACCACATGCGAGTCACTATCTTCGGCGCAACTGGCTTACTGGGAAAGGCGCTGATGCGCGAGTGGAAAGAAGATGATGTGACTGGTTTCGGCTCCGCGGACGGAGATATCCGGGACTCGGAACAGGTGCTGCGCTTGGTCCAGCGTGGACGGCCCGATTGGATTGTTCTAGCCGCGGCCTTCACGGATGTTGACGGCTGCGAGACCAATCGCGACCTGGCCTTCAACGTGAACTACCGTGGGGCTGTCAACGTCGCGCAAGCGGCGAAGCAGCACGGTGCCCGCCTGCTTTTTCTCAGCACCGACTATGTCTTCGATGGTGCTAAGACGACTCCCTACGGTACCGGCGATCCCCGCTCGCCCCATACCGTTTACGGTCAGTCGAAGGCCGAGGCCGAGGCACAGCTGGAGACTCTTCTGCAGTGCTGCATCGTGCGCACTTCGTGGCTGTTCGGCACCGGTGGAAAATGTTTCCCTGACACGATTCTGAAGCTGGCTGCGATCCGGCCACGGCTGGAAGTAGTGGGCGACCAGCGCGGCTCTCCCACCTACTCAGTGGATCTGGCTCGCGCCCTGATTCAACTATGCCGCCAGGGGGCGAGTGGCATGGTGCACGTCACCAACGGCAGTGAGTGCTCCTGGTACGAATTTGCGAGCGAAATCATTGCCCGTTCCGGACTCGACACAATCGTGCGTGAAACTACCAGCGACAAGTTCGTCCGTCCGGCAGAACGTCCCAAGTATTCCGTGCTCTCGCCAGAAAGTTTGGAGAAGCGAGGCATCGCAATGCCTGGTTGGCAGGACGCGCTGCAAAGATACCTGGCTGAAAGAGCCTCGACGTTGTCTCGAACCACGTAGGGACAGATATCCTCATCGCTCCGGCGGAGCGACGCTCCGCTAATTTGATTGGTGGCAGAGAAGTCGAGCTGCGCTCGACCGCACAGACGAGAACATCTGTCCCTAGGCGGTTCTTGATTGGACTACCAGTTGTTCCCGGAGAGCAGTTCGCATCTTCTCCTGGTGTCGCAAATCCAACTTAGTGCCGGCACAGGTAACGTGGAATACGTCGGTCGCCGTCTGACCCTGAGTGTCGATGATCGCGACCTCGATATTGCAGCCCAGTTCTGCCATGGCTGAACTGATGTCGTAAAGCAACCCGGGACGGTCCTGGGCGATGATCTCGATCACCGTGCTGTGCTGCGAGCAGGTGTTGTCGATCTGCACGCTGGGCTCGACCGTTACTTTCGGACTCTGCAGTCCCGGTTTAAATTTCGTCTCCATGAGTTCCACAACGTCGATTTCACCCGACACTGCTTCACCCAGTTTTCGCTTCAAGCGGTCTATTTCGGACGGATTCAGCTCCAGCGTCCGGAATCGGTCGGAAAAACGAATGGTGTCGAGCACCACGCCAGCCTTGTTAGAAAAGGCCTCCGCCTTCAGGATATTCATTCCCCAGGACGAGAGCGTTCCCACCACGTGCGAAAACAAACCCGGGCAATCGAGGGTCAAAAGCACCATTTCGAAGTAGCCATCGCGACGGAGTATGTCAATCTGCGGTTCGTCATCTTTCTGCTTGAGGCGATCGTACATACGGCAGTGAGCCACAATCTCCTTCGAGGTGTGCAACAGCAAATAACGTTTGGGGAAGCCTTCCAGGAAGGAAGTGATGTGTTTCGCGTCCGGCTCACCCGCCGCGGCGACAACTTCCCTGATTCGTTCGCTGTTGGAAACACTCTGGGTGAGGCGCTGGTCGTCCACGCTCCGGCTCAGATGGTTGAACGCAGCCGCGTAAAACTGCCATAGCAGCTCAGCCTTCCATGGCGTCAGCGCTTCGGGGTTGACCGATTTGATGTCAGTGTAAGTAAGCAGCGTGAGCATCTTCAGCCGTTCCGTGGTACCGACGCATTCTGTGAACTCGGCCACCACCTTGGGATCGAAGATGTCCCGGCGCATGGTGGTCGACGACATGCGCAAATGGTTCGCAATCAAAAAGACGACAGTCTCGCGGTCAACCGCCTCGAGACGAAGCCGCTCCAGGGCGCTGGCTGAAGCCTGCAGGCTTCCATTCACGTGGTCATCGTCGGGCATGCCCTTGCCGACGTCGTGGAGCAAGAGAGCCAAAAAGAGCAGGTCGGGACGTTCGAGCCCGTCCAGAATGTCGCGGAAGCGGCGTTCCAGTTCGCTGTCGGGCGTTCGTAGGGCATGTATGTTCTCGATGGCCACCAGCGAATGTTCGTCGACCGTGTAGCGGTGGTA
>Ga0134126_10010465_pt1 | contig 11693 bp, 6 predicted proteins | sample KB31752_FD_96881 | JGI IMG/M metagenome (GOLD analysis project Ga0134126, IMG submission 96881) | Terrestrial soil microbial communities with excess Nitrogen fertilizer from Kellogg Biological Station, Michigan, USA - KB3-175-2 | ecosystem: Environmental > Terrestrial > Soil > Unclassified ...
AACCGATTCGTATCTGAGCGATCCCACGATTGGCGTTTCCACGGTTTGGCCATACAGCGGAACAGGAGTAATATCCCATCACAATGCGGCAGACCGCCCGGACACGGTCGATCCGCGATCGCTGCGTGATTTGAGCTCGATAATCGCGACTTATATTTATTTCATCGCTGCTGCCGATGAGCGCCAGATCCCCTGGCTGGCAAGCGTCACGCTGGATCGGGCTATGGAACAAGTCAGCGCCGCCGTGTCCCAATCGCTCGATAGCGCATTCTCCGGAAAAGATGCGAGCGACGGATTCGAGCGCATCGATTACGAAGTGCAACGCGGGAAGCGAGCGATCCAGAGCGTAAGCCGGTTGGCGCCGGAAGCGCATCGCGCCGCTCTCCTGAACTCGCTACATCCATTATGCGAACGGCTCGCGGCATTCGGAAACGCTCAAAAGGACCGGCTCCAGGCGGCAGGGATACAGGCACGGCCGACCTCCGGCGAACAAGGAGACACTGCCCACATCATCGTGAAACGAAAACGACCCGGTACTATCCCGCTCGATGATTTGCCTGAGGATCAATGGGAGGGCTATCCCTCGGGAGCCTGGGCCACCGTACCAACTCTGGCGCTCTACTGGTGCGATGGCAAGCGCAACCTTTCGGAAGTGATCCGCCTCACCAGGCTGGAGGCCGGGCCGACGAACTTTGATTTTGTAGGCTATTTTCGTTTTTTGGAACGCCACGGCTACGTTGAATTCGTGAACTAGGATCTATTCATGAGTGAGCATCGTTCTGCGTCGCGTCGCGCTTTTCTCCGAGTTGCTTTCGCGACACCAATCCTGAGTACAGCCGCAGGAGAGGATTCGATGGCAGCCGCTCAAGCTGCTCCGGCAAATGCCGAGAGTTCTGTGGTATCGCGAGTCAAGCTGGATCGCGGGCTCTACGATTTGGACAGCATGCTCACGGGCGAGGTCGCATTTCGCTTGCCCGCCTCAAAATCCGTTGTAGTTCGCTGGATGGACAGCTTCGGACGGATCGCGGACGAAGCACAATTGCAACCTTCCGCTTCCGGAGTCATGCCGCTGAACTTTTCGTTCGAAATAGTCCGAGGCCTGACTTATCGGAACTGGGTTCGAGTGTGGGTCGATGGTGTCGAACAGACCGAAGGAGCGCAATTCCTGATCTCGCCGGCGCCGGAAGCGTGGGACGACTTTCAAGTGATCAGTTGGGCCCACTACCCTGATGGATTCTATGACATGCTGCGCAAGGCAGGGGTGAATGGGACCATCGCTTACCGCGATGAAGATTTCAGCGCCGTGCTGAATAACGACTTCGATTTTTACGTAGAGCAGATGGCGTGGGAAGTGTTCTCGATTTACCACAAGGATCAACCCCTCTGGAGAGGCTTGCTGGCGCAAATCGAGTTTGATCGCAACAATCTGGATCTCTGGGTTCGGAAACCCTGCGTTAACGACCCAAAAACTGACGAGTATGTGCGCGAGCACCTGACGCGTTACGTGCGTCTTCATCGCGCCTTTCGGCCGCTCTTCTATAACATCGCCGATGAGTTGGGGCAAGGAGACCAGATTCGCCCCAATGACTTCTGCCACTCCGACTACTGTGTCAGCGGATTCGCCCAATATCTGCGCAAGGTGTACGGTTCGCCTGGAGCCGTGGGTGAGCAATGGTCGGTGGGCGAACTGACCCGGTGGGATGACGACAGCGTTCGTAACGGCTCTGAATGGGCGCGGCGAGACCTCATGGCCGGCTATACCACTACCGATCGCGCTTTCGATGCTGTCGCGGTCGCCGCACTGCGCGCCCGTTATGGTTCGCTCGCCCGCCTCAATAAGGAATGGGGCACCGATTTCCCTGCTGGCACGAGCGCCGCGGATCGCGAAATGTGGGAGCCGTTGCTTGCCGTCGTGCGGGCGACAAGGTCGGTTCCCGAGTTCACCGCGGCGGCCCTGGAACGACATCTGGGCTCGCTTCAAAAAGCCAACGAACTTTGGGGCAGCCAGACCGGATGGGGAGCTCCCGATCGTCCAACGGCTTTCACTTCCTGGTTACAAGTGGCTGCATTTCTCAAGCGCTTCTATCAGGAGCTCTCGCAAGTTCACACGACGGAAGGCTGGAATGTCTCCCCGTGGTGCGATTTTCGGAACTACATGGATGAAACATTTGCGGACGCCATTGCGCGGGCTCGCGCCGTGTGCAAAGCGGAGGATTCGCACGCCCGCTGCTCGACTGAAGGCGGCCAGGCGCCCTTTGCTTTTGGCTGGTACAACTATGAAAACGTGGTAAGGGCCATCGACGTAATCGAGCCATATAACATCGGCAACAATGTGGAGGTTATTCGCTCACTCAATCCCAGCGTCATCATGGTTTCGACGCACGGGTTCGAGCACCAGCCCGGAAAACCTCTTACGGCAGCGGATCGTGTGACCCAAAAACGCGCGGCAAGACCCATCTGGTGGGGATTGTTTCATGGCCACAGAGGTGCGCTGATCTGGGACGATCTTCTGCCTGAATACCGATTCATCGACGAGCGCACCCGCCAGCTTACGCCTTCTGCCGATACGTTTTCCGACCTTTTCAACGAACTCCATAACGGTGTTGGAAAGCTCTTTCTCAACAGCCGTCGTCTACACGACGGGATCGCAATCCACTATTCTCAAGCGTCAATGCAGGTTCATTGGCTGCTCGACAATGTTCAAAACGCGCGGAAGTGGATGCGGGATAGCGGTGGCGACCGCCACAGCCATTTCACGGGAGTGAGAAACAGTTGGACGAAGCTCATTGAAGACCTCGGGTTTCAGTACGAATTTGTAGGCCGCGGCCATATCGAAAAGGGAAAACTGGCGACCGGCCAATATCGGGTCCTCATCATGCCGCAATCGCTGGCCGTGAGCGCAGCCGAGGCAAGTGCGATTCGGAAATTTGTTCGCGCAGGCGGGCTGCTAATTGCGGATTACCGCGTGGCCTCCATGAACGAGCACGGCCGTGACCTGGACCAGGGCCAACTGAACGATGTCTTTGGTATTCGCCACACCGGGGCGCAGAGCAGGAAGCAACCTGCTGAGGGCCTCGCCGATCACGAGTCGCTGCACCTCAGTGGAAAGCAGCTCCACGTTACCGCTGGTGATGAAACACTGGGGGTAACAAGTGGTAAACCCCTCGCGCAAAGCGGCAGCGTGCCGCTTGTGATTGTGAACGAATTCGGTCAGGGCAAGGCTGTCTTTCTCAATCTGGAGATTTCCAGTTACGCCTATGAGCGGCTGCAGCCCCATTCCGAGACGAGTTTGCCGGATCTCCTGGAGAGCACTTTGGCCTTGGCGAAGATTGAGCCTCCTGTGCGCGTGATGGACAGCGATGGAAAGCGCTTGTCTGGAACAGAGATTGTTCGTTTTGCGAATGGCGCCTATGAACACGTGGCGATCTTCCGTAATCCGCAATTCGATGATGGGGGATGGGGCGACTACCCGACCGAGAAGGCGGGTGAATGGGCAGGACAGATTAGTAACGCGCTTCTAGAAGAGCCTGCGGAAGTCACGATCTCCTGGTCCGGTGCAATGCATACCTACGACATTCGCGCCTGTCAGGATCTCGGGTCGGCGGCCGTCCATAAGGCGATGCTGCAACCTTGGAGTCCTTTGACTTTCACCCGCGCGCTCCGGCCGGTTCCTGAATACCGCATTGACGCTCCGGAGCAGGTTCAAGCAGGCACTCTGTTCGCCATCACAATGACGGACAAGGCTCCTTTGCCCGAAGGGGCGTTCCGGGTCATGCGGCTGGAGCTGTTCACGCCTGCGGGACAGGCTTACGAGCTTTACGCGCGCAACGTGCTGCTCAAATCCACGCCTCATACCGTGACGGTCTCGCTCGCTCACAATGACCCGCCCGGGAAATGGCTATTGAAGGTTCGCGACGTGATGACAGGTCACGCTATGGAACGGGCGTTCACAGTTCGCGATTAACTAGCTAGACCCGAACCCGCGCCGCTGGTGCTTTATGTCGAGAACGACAGTGACGCCCCGATTACCGTCGAATACGTCGCGGCAATCTCGGCTTCGCTGGAGTCAGTCATAGAGGTTGGGGCACCGCTCTCACCACGTTAGGAGCTGAGCAGCTCACGATAATATTGCGCGGCATCTTCGTCGTCCGCGAGCGCGTGTTGCAGACGCAGTTTGCCAGACGCCGAAGCAAGAGAGAACGCCTTCACCGCGGGAGCATAGGTCTCCAGGAACTCGGCATGAGGCAGCGCGGTATTGGTAGGCGTCATGGGATCAGAGATCCAGATATTTCGCGGGGCGAGCACACCCACCAAGTCCGGCAGGTCGAAATCAAGCAGGGCTCCGGGGACGATCTGTTCGAAGATGAGACGGTGCATGGGAGTGGAAGCGACCGCCTGATACGAGATCAGCATTCGTTCGAGGCTAAGTGCTTTGATCCGACTGTCGAAAAGAGTGGCGTAAAGCACGGGCACGGCTGCTGAATTCCTCCCAATCGCGCGGAACTTATCCGCATCCACGTCAGGCCGGGCCGCAAGCATGTCGAGCCCGCGAACAATGTCCAGCGCTCGCATGCCGACCAGCGTTCGATTCATCATAATCGCCGTCATTCCGTCTTCGTAATCGCCGAAGTAGCGATAGAACTCGGAATCGTTCAGGTCTGGTGCTATTCGAGTTTCTCCCAATCCGCGCAGATCGACACACAGAACGGCAAGACCGGCTCGGGCGAACTGCCTTGCCATTGTCGTTGTGGCGGATTTCCCTTCCCCGTCAACGAGAAGAACCACAGGTTTGCGCGCCCGCGCTGCATCAGGCACGTATAAGAGCGATGGGACCAGTATTGCGGGTTCACTTTCATAGATGAGCTTTTCGATGTGATAACTATCACCTTGGATCGTTCCGTAATACCTTACCGGGACCGAGCCGGATCGAGGTTGATAGCCACTCCGCCGGGCCGCCGCTTGGCGAACTCTCTCCCGATAAGCCTGGAAATCCGGGGCATCTGCCAGGTGGGGGCGGCTCTTTTGAAGTCGCTTAGCCCGAGCCTGGTTGAGCGTAAAAACGGTTTCGCCGCCCAGCGACGTGGCCACCTGCCCGGTCGATGTACAGAACAGGGTTTCGGCTGATTCAGGCTCGACAGGGATCTCCTCAGTCTTATCTCCCGTTCCCCGCAGTTGCCGGGAGAGCCAGTCGTATGCAGCCATTCTGCGCGGATGCGAGTAGCCATGGCCGTCGTCGGCCTCGAACATTTCCACTGTTGGGCTGTTGGGCAACGCCGAATAGGTATCCGCAGCTTCCTGAAACGTCTCTCTCGCGCCATCGATCGGAAAGAAGTCGCGGATGGCCGAAAGAATTAAATAAGGCTTCGGCTCGGCGGCATAGATGAAATCTGGATAGTCCAAACGATCGGCAAGCCAGCCTGGAAATGTTTGCTCAGCATCCTGCGGGCCGAGCGTCTTCAGCATCCAGTGCCACGACGTAATGAAGCAGGAGGGTGCTGCCACGCGGATGCGATCGTCCAGAGCAGCAAGATAAGCGCTGTGCGTTCCACCACCGGAGTTGCCCGTTATCGCGACACGCTCGGGATTGACTTCCTTTCGGGAGAGCAGGTAGTCAAGCGCGCGGATTCCATCCCAGATCGTATAATGCGCAACGTGCTCGCCGGTAAGCAGGCACTGAATGCCAAGAATCGTGTGTTCCGTGGTGGAGGAGCGCAGCAGAGAGTCGCGCAGATCAGCACTGTAAAGCTGTACGCGCTCACCCTGTCCCAGCGGATCCCATGTGAGCGCAACATAGCCTTTCCGGGCGAGCGTAGCCAACATCTGTTGCCATGTTGGATTGGACTTGCCGCCGAGTTCGTGGCCGAGTGGATACAAGACAGCGGGATAGGGAGCATGGCCGGTTCTGGGCAGGTAGAGATTGGCCGTTACGTAGAACTTCGGCTGACTTTCGAAGATGATTTTTTCGATGCTGTAGCCGTCGCGCTCCAAAGTGCCGATAGTTCGGGCATTCAGAGGAGTGCGCTCCGGGAGACCACCGATGGCGTGCAGAATGCGTTCACGAACAAATCGACGGCGTTGCGCCAAAGCCTCCGATGTCGAGATATTGAGTGAGTGCTTTCGGGACCCGACCAAAGCGTGGCCCTCCCGTTCCATGTAATTCGGGAGCATACGGCGGATGGCCTCGTATTCGTCCAGGCCATGAAGAAAGTCGAGATCCTCTGACGAAGGGGACTGTGCGAAAGCGTCGAAGGATGCGGAAGGAAATAGAAGGGCAAGAGACCGGCACAAGTCTCGGCGCGAAAGGCAAATGTGCTCGTCCCGGGACGCAGAGTCTGCCATTGGGCTATAATCTCACGCTTCTGCGGCGAATGGCTTTGACGATCGAGTGTATCGCGCTTTTATCTGATCACGCCCAGAGCCGCGAACAGTTGGCCGCGCTTCAAATCCTCGGCCAGCTCGAGATGTCATTTTCTGCTTCTCGGATCGTCCCCGCCGTTGTCAGCATTGACCCACTTCTAATCGACTTTCCCTGTCGGGGCCGGTCCTTTGCGCGGGAAGAGTCGTCGCAGCAACTTGCCGAGAGTGGTGGCAAACGTGCCACTGACAGCGCGCGTTACTTCCTGTTTGCGAATCCATGCGCAGGCGTCGAGTTTCCGGCGCGGGTCGATGGGCTGTTCCGGCCGCACTACGTGACGTGGTCGGAGCAGCAGAAGATCGAGTTCGCGGCGCCGGAGTACTTGCGCAAAGTCATCCGCATCGTCACCGAAACCGGATTACGCATCTACAAAGAGCTGACGCCGATGAAGAAGGATCAGCTCGATCTGGTGAAGCGGACGGTGTGGATTCCCGACTCGAAGATGCCCAACGGAGTCGCCGAGGTTCCGTTGACGGATATCGCGGTTGCTGCATTCACAAAGCAACTCGCGATCTCAGGGCCGGGCGAGTACCTCTTCCCGAGCGATGAGAATGCCAGCGGTCATCAGAAGACGTTCAAGACCGCCTGGCACGCGACGTTGCGTCGGGCGAAGGTGCCGTATTTCCGCATCTACGATCTCCGCTCGACGTACGCCACCCGGCTCAGCGCCGGCGGCGTCGCGGACGAGTGGGTGACGCAGTTGCTCCGACAGGGCGACGCCAAGGTGTTCAAGAAGTATTCGCAAATGAAGCTGCAGATGAAGCGTGAGGCGCTGGCGAAACTCAACCGGCAGGCAAACGAAACCGGTCCGGGTTTTGGCACAGCACAGGGCCCGGCTGAACCCGGGTTTTGGCACAGTTTTGGCACAGTAGAGGCAAAGGAACAGCGAAAGCGATGGAGCGCCGATCGACGATCTTCTTTGGAACCAGCAGGAAATTTGGTCGGGGCGGTGTGATTTGAACACACGACCCCCTGCGCCCAAGGCAGGTGCGCTACCAGGCTGCGCTACGCCCCGACAATTTCTGGCTCTCTTGATTTTAAACCACTTCCAGCATTTCCGATACTGGTCTCAACCGGATGAGCGCTTTCAAGATTATCCTTTCGTCAGCCACTCGTATTGCCCCTCGGTCAGCGGCACGACCGAGAGCCGGCCTTGTTTCACCAGTGGAGAATCCGCAAAGATTTTGTGTTCTTTCACTTCCGCGAGAGTACGAGGGTGTTTCAGGCGATGGCCCGCCTTGATGCGGACCAGCGGTGTTTTCGCATCGCTTGCATCAACACTAATCACTGTAGCCGTGCCAACCGCCTGACGCTCCGTGCCGGTGTGATAAATGACAAGATCATCCCCGTGCTTCATCTCCCGCAAATGTTTAACAGCAGCGGGATTTGTAACGCCATCCCAAACGGTCTCCCCGTCATGCTCAAGATCCGAAAAGGAATACGCCTCGGGCTCAGATTTCAATAGATAGGGCATGCTTTGCCTATGTTATGCCCTGGCCCAGCCGTATTAACTCCGGAGTTTCAGATCGCTGGAATTGAGCTCAGGGTTATTTGTGGGCAACCCCGCCTGCGCCACCCGGGGCAGCGCCTCGCCCAGCTCCGCCACTTGGAAAGGAACTACCGACGTGCCCGCCGCCACCAGCACCGCCGGCTGCAACACGGCCTCCGCCGCCGGAGTAGCCTCGCGTGCCGCCCATCCGTACGCCTCCACCGCTGACCCGGCCGCCGCCAAAGTTACCTGCTGGCGCGCCCGTCGCCGTTCGATAGCCACCACGGTTAGCAAAGGATCGGGAAGCTTGGCTGCGTGCGGCCTGGTTCGCGTAAGGCGAACGCGCCGCCACGCCGACCGCCGGAGGATTCCTCGGGCTGATGGGCACAGTAGCCGTCTTTCCTGGCGTCTGCCCGGAAGCTTTGGCGCCTTTCACGTAGCCGCCACCCCCGGCGTAAATAGGTGCAACAATCACCGGCGCATAAGGCAGAACGCCCGGGCCATAGAAGCCATATCCAAACGGGCTGTAGAAAGCGCCGTTCATCGGCAGCCACGCCCAACTGTTGAAGCCGCTGTTCCAGTACCATCCAGGGCCGTATCCGCCGCCGAAACCGAGGCCTCCCCAGCCGCCGTAGTTATTGATGGTGACGTTCTTCGCCGCCTGGTAACTGGCCGCCGCCTCGTACTCCGATCGAACATTGCTCCACGCGTACAGGTCGTCTTCCTTCTTCCGGTCGAACTTCTCGGCTTTCAGTTCCGGCGCGATCACTACCTGCCGCCCCTTCCCGATCTCCTTTTTCCTGTCGCCCAGGTTGACCTCCGCCTTGCCATCGATGACTGCGGCGGTCGGAGCCGGTTCTGTTGTGAACCGGTATAAGCCCGTTTTCAGGATCGCAATTGAGCCGCCGTGGTTGAGCATGCTGATGTGATTGTCTTTAATCAGATCGTCTACTTCGATCATCGCCTCGCCGCGCTCCAACTGCACCTGTATATCCGTTAAGGAAGGGGAGATCATTCGAATCTGGCTATCGTCGCCAACACGCAAAAAGACCCCCGGGGTCAGCAGAACCTCCGCTTTGCCGCTGTCAGTCGAAAGAGTATCGTTCGCATTCAGAAACGTGGATCTTAGTCCCGTGACCGAAAGCGCGCGGCCGTTCAGGAAAGCGTTCCCTTCAATGTAATTGACAACTCCAGGCCGGGCGGAAATAGTGTACGCTTGCGGCATCGCGCACATAGCCGTCACAAAGAGCCCGGTCAGGATCTTTGCCGATGTTTGCCACACGCGGTTCATTTATTGCAACTCCTTCTATCCTCTTCGGATCTCGCGTAGTTCCCTAGGCGTTTGATGCGGCCGCGAACTAACAAGTTCCCTGGATCGAGGCTTATGCCCCGACCGTATTGTAAGTCAAATTTCCCACTGCCGGACCGCCTCCCCCCGTTTAAGCGTTTACCGCGCTGCGATACAATCTCCCCGGGACGGAAAATGCCCCTTGACACTCGCACCCATCGATTACGTCAGCCAGATCATTTATTTTGCATTTGTGCTTGGAATCGGCTGGATGGCCAAGCGGAAGATTGCTACCAGCGAGGACTTTCTAACCTCCGGACGTTCGGTTCCGGTCTGGATCACCAGCCTGGCGTTCATCGCCGCGAATCTGGGCGCGCAGGAAATGATCGGGATGTGCGCTTCCGGAGCGAAATACGGAATCATGACCGCCCAGTTCTACTGGCTGGGCGCGGTGCCCGCCATGATCTTCGTGGGGCTATTCATGATGCCCTTCTATTACGGCAGCCGCGCCCGCAGCGTGCCGGAATACCTGAAGCTGCGATTTGACGAAAAAACCCGTGGGCTGAACGCGATCACGTTCGCGATCATGACCATCTTCTCCTCTGGGATCAGCATGTACGCGCTTGGGCTGCTGTTCGAGTTGGTACTCGGCTGGAACTTCACCAATTCCGTCCTGTTGTCCGCCGTCATCGTCCTCGTCTACACACTGCTGGGCGGCCTGACCAGCGCCATCTACAACGAAGTGGTGCAGTTCTTCCTGATCGTGCTGGGATTCGCACCCCTCTCTATCTTGGCGGTTGAAAAGGCGGGAGGCTGGAGCGGAATTTCAGCCCGGCTCCAACCCGTCATGACCCATACCTGGGAATACACGACCCACGCGAGCCAGAACCCGATGGGAGTTGAAGTTTTCGGACTGGTCGCCGGTCTCGGCTTTGTGCTTTCGTTCGGTTACTGGTGTACAAACTTCCTTGTTATCCAACGCGCCATGGCGGCGGAAACCATTCATGGCGCACGCCAGACTCCCCTGTTTGCCGCGTTCCCAAAGATATTCATGCCGTTCGTGGTCATTCTCCCGGGCGTCGCCGCGGTCGCGCTCATGAGCATGTCCAGCGGCTATTCCATTCCACTGAAGCCGACCGGCGGCTTTAATTACGATCTGGTGCTCACCACGTTGATGGCGAAGTTTTATCCCGCGGGCATGCTAGGTATCGGGCTGACTGCGCTGATGGCCTCGTTTATGTCCGGAATGGCCGGCAATGTCACCGCCTTCAATACCGTTTTCACCTACGACTTGTATCAGAGCTACATAAAACGCGATGCCGCCGATAACCATTACCTTTGGGTCGGCCGGATCACTACTGTTGCCGGCGTGGCGCTCTCCATTGGGACGGCCTTCCTCGCCACTCACTTCAACAACATCATGGATTTCCTGCAGCTGGTGTTCGCGTTTGTGAACGCACCACTCTTCGCTACCTTCCTACTAGGCATGTTCTGGAAGCGGACCACCGGGCACGGCGCATTTTGGGGCATGGTCACGGGCCTGGTAGCCGGCGGACTCACGCTTGGGCTCACCGTGGCCGAAGGCAAGGGAGGATGGATCGCGCCGGTTCATCAGTTCCCTTCCTCAATGGCTCAGAATTTCTGGATCGCGATCATTTCCTGGTCTGCGTGCTTCCTTGTGACCGTCGCCGTTACGCTGTTCACTAAGCCAAAGCCCGTTGCCGAATTGCACAACCTGGTCTATGGAGTTACCGACCTTCCGCACGAGGAGGGCGTCCGCTGGTACAAACGCCCGGGCCCCTTGGCCATCATCGTGATTATCGTGCTGATCATTATGAACATCATCTATTGGTAACCAAATATGGACGATTTACGCCGCCCTACTGGATTTCTCTTCGCGCTGTTAGGACTCATTTTGTTGCTGTATGGAATCTTTTCCTCAGCGCGCGCCGAACTGGTTCCCAACGTGAATGTTAACTTTTGGTGCGGTCTAACACTGCTGATCTTCGGAGGAATTATGCTGTGGCTCTCGTATCGGACGAAATCGTAGAGGGGTTCCGCCGCCATTTCCGGTCGCACGTAACGCCAGAGGTGTACCGTGCGCCGGGCCGCGTGAATCTTATTGGCGAGCACACGGATTATAATCTGGGCTTCGTCTTCCCGATTGCGCTGGAGATGGCGTGTTTCGTGGCTGTCGCTCCGGCTGAACACGGCAAACTGCGTGTTTACTCGCGTGATATGCAAGATGAGTTCAGCATTCCACTCGACCAGATTCCGGACGCCGAACCGGCTCATGATTGGCACGATTACGTCGTGGGAGTTGCCCGTGAGCTATCGCGTGCCGGAGTAAAACTCGAAACTTCTGATCTCTGGATCGCAAGCACCGTCCCGCCCGGATCGGGTCTTAGTTCCTCGGCCGCCCTCGAAATTGGAACGGCAGTGGCTCTACTTGATTCGAGGCAAATGGATCGCCTTGAAATCGCGCTCCTCGGGCAGCGGGC
>Ga0134126_10010466_pt1 | contig 11693 bp, 11 predicted proteins | sample KB31752_FD_96881 | JGI IMG/M metagenome (GOLD analysis project Ga0134126, IMG submission 96881) | Terrestrial soil microbial communities with excess Nitrogen fertilizer from Kellogg Biological Station, Michigan, USA - KB3-175-2 | ecosystem: Environmental > Terrestrial > Soil > Unclassified ...
AAAGGCTGGCCGGCCATGGTCTTCTCCGCGAGGTGCCGCTGGTTGTTGCACCTTATACCGGGACCGCCCGCTGAGTCACCGCGGGTCCCGGGTCCGATGCGGCACTGTCACGTCGCTGGAACAGGCTGACCCCAACCGCCGCCGAGCGCCCGATAGAGCTGCACGAGGTCGGCGGAGACGGCCGTGTTGGCGTCGGCGAGCGCCAGCTCGTTCTGCTCCTCCGTACGCTCCGAGTCGAGGACATCGATGAAGCTCGCCACGCCGCTCTGATAGCGCTCGCGCGCGAGCAGCCGGGCATTGCGGCTGGCCGTCACCGCGGTCTCGAGGGATGCGCGACGCGCCTGATCCGAGCCGTAGGCCGCGAGCGCATCCTCCACCTGGTTGAGCGCCGCGAGCACGGTCTGCGCATAGATCACGGCCGCTTCCTTGGCTTTCAGCCGCTGCAGGCGCACCGTCGCGCGCAGCCGCCCGCCCTCGAAGATCGGCAGCTCGATGGCCGGTCCGATCGAGGCGAAGCGGCTCGCCGTCTCGATGAGCCGCGACAGCCCCACCGACTGATAGCCGCCGGCGGCGGTGAGCGTCAATTTCGGAAAGTAGTCGGAGATCGCGACCCCGATCTCCGCCGTCGCCGCGTGCAGGTTGGCCTCTGCCTGGCGGATATCCGGTCGCCGGCGCGCCAGGTCAGAAGGTAACCCGATCGGCACGACGGGCGGGACCGGCGGGACCGGCTTCGCCTGCGTGAGCTCGGCGCGCAGGGCTTCCGGCGGCTTCGCCATGAGCTGACTCAGTTGGTTGATGTCGACCGTGATCTGCCGATCGGCGAGCGGGACCTGCGCCTGCGTGACACCGGCCTCCGCCGTGGCATTCTCCACGTCGAGGTCGGAAGTCAGCCCCGCGTTGCGCCGGTCGCGTGTGAGCTGCAGGAGATCGCGCTGTGTCGCGAGACTGCGCTGCAGAATGACGCGGCGAGCTTGCGCGCCGCGCAGATCGATGTAGGTGACCGCCACATCGCTCACCATCGAGAGCAGCGCCGCATGGCCGCCCTCGACCGCCGCCTGCATCTGCGCGTTCGCGGCCTCGATGGAGCGCCGCGCGGTCCCGAAGAGATCGAGCGTCCAGGAAGCGCCGAGACCGAGCTGATACTGGTTGAAGGGATTCGTGAGGAGCGGCGGCAGCCCTGGGAAATTCAGGCCGAAGATCACGCCGTTCGGCGTGTTGGTGCTGACCCGCTGGCGCGACCAGGAGGTATTGGCCGACAGGCTGGGCCAGAGGCCGCCGGCGACGACGGCGGTCTGCGCCTGCGCCTCCTCGATGCGCAGCACCGCCTGCTTGACGTCGAGATTCTGCGCCGCCGACTGCTGCACGAGCGAGCTCAGCTGCGGATCGTTGAAGCTCGACCACCAGGAAACCGTTTGCGCGCTCTCCGAGCTCACGTGTGCCGCGCCCTCGGTGCTGTTGCCGGCCGCGGTCGCCGACCACTGCGCCGGCACGCTCGGCTTCGGCTTGACGAAGCTCGGACCCACGGCGCAGCCCGCGAGTGTGGAGCCGAGCGAGGCGAGCGCCAGTGAGCGCAAAACTCGTATCGTCATGATCTTCCTTATTGCAGCCGGTGTCTGAAAAGCCAGGAGGCGGCCGCCAGCGTCACGGCGGCGATCGCCGCCAGCGGCCAGAGGTCGGGCATCAGCACGCCCGCGCCCGCTCCCTCCAGATACACCCGCTGCGCGATATCGATGGCATAGCGCAGCGGGTTGATGAAGGTGAAGTATTGCAGAGACAGCGGCATGTTGCTGATGGGCGTCGTCAGACCGGAAAGCAGCGCGAACGGCATGATGAGGATGAACGAGAACAGCATCGCCTGCTGCATCGTCTGGCAGAGCGCCGAGACCACCAGGCCGACGCCGACCGCGGCCAGCACGAAAAGAACGAGTCCCGCGTACAGCGTCAGGAACGATCCCTGGAACGGAATCCGGAACCAGAGCTGCGCGACGAGAAGCACGCCGGTGGCCTGGACGATGCCGACCAGCATCGAGGGCAGCGCCTTGCCGGCCATGATCTCCGCGGGCCGGAACGGAGTGACGAGAAGCTGATCGAAGGTTCCCTGCTCGCGCTCGCGCGCCACCGACATCGCGGTCAGCATCAGCGTCTGGATCATCGTGAGGGTGCCGATCAGCCCGGGAATCATGTACCAGCGCGTCATCAGATTCGGGTTGTACCAGGCTCGTGCCTCCACCGTGACCCGCGGTCCCGGCCGGCCGTGATCGGCGCGCCAGTCGCTGTTGAATGCATCCACCACCGACTGGGCATAGCCGAGCGCGGTGCCGGCCGTGTTGGAATTACGCCCGTCGGCGATGATCTGGATGTCGGCGCCGGCGCCGCTCTCGAGCCGCCGCGCGAAATCGTCCGGAATCTCGACGGCCAGCAGGGCGCGGCGGCCGTTGATGGAGTCGCTGACCTCGCGCGGGGTATGCAGATCGGCCACGCGCTCGAAGAGTCCCGTGCCATCGAATCGCGCCAGCAGATCCTGCGAGGCGATGCTGTGGGAGCGGTCGAGCACGGTGTAGGGGATATGGCTGAGATCGTAGGTTGCGGCGTAGCCGAACAGCAGGCACTGCAGGATGGGAGGCAACAGCAGGCTCATGCGCGCGCGGCGGTCCTTGAGGACCGCGAGCAGCTCCTTGCGCGTGAGGGCGATGATTCGAAGCAGGGATTCCAGCATGACCTCAGCCGAGCCTCTTGTGGGTGACCGCGCGGCTCGCATAGCCGAGAAGCGCGAGCATGGCCGCGAGCACCGCCGCATTGGGCAGGATCACCGCCCAGATGTTGCCGGCAAGGAAGATGGTCTGCAGCAGCGCCACGTAATACCTCGCGGGCAAAAGGTAGGTGATGGCGCGGATCAGCGCCGGCATGCTGCGCAGGTCGAAGAGAAACCCCGACAGCATCAGCGCCGGCATGAAGGTCGCGAGCATGGTGAGCTGGCTCGCGACCAGCTGGTTCTTGAAGTAGGAGGAAATGAGAAGCCCGACGCCGAGCGCCACCAGCACGTAGAGCATCGAGGCGCCGAGCAGGACCACGAGCGAGCCCACGACCGGGACGTGGAAGAGGAATTTGCCCGACAGCACGCACAGGATGAGCCCCAGTACGCCGAGACCGAAGTAGGGGATCGTCTTGCCGAGCAGGATCTCGCCGCTTCGCACCGGGGTGACGAAGAGCGCCTCGAAGGTCCCGCGCTCCCATTCGCGCGCCACCACCATGGCGGTCAGGAAGGCACCGATCAGCGTCATGACGAGAACGATCAGCCCCGGCACGAGGAAGTAGTGACTGTCGTTCGCCGAGTTGAACCATACGCGGCTTTGGACGTTGACCGGTCCAGCGCCTGCCGCGGTGCCGTCGTCCGCGGACTGACGCGCGGACCACGCGCCCACTGCGCCTGCCACGTAGGACTCGATGATGCGGGCGCGGTTGGCGTCGGTGCCGTGAACGGCGAGCTGCACGCGGGCATCGCCCGCGCTGAAGCGCCGGGCGAAGTCGGGAGGAATGGTCAGGATTCCATCGACGCTGCCCGCCATCAGCAGGCGGTCGGCCGCATGGGGAGAGTAGACCACCTGCGGGTGGAAGTACGGTGAGAGCGCAAACGCGGCCAGCAGATTCCCGGCGGGCGCGGAGCTGTCCTCCAGCACCACGGCGAGCGGCACGTCTCGCACGTCGAGTGACAGGCCGAAACCGAAGAGGAGGATCAGGATCACGGGCAACACGATACCGACGGCGATCGTGGCGGGATCGCGGATCATCTGCCGCGTCTCCTTCTTCACCAGCGCGAGGATGCGCCGCAGCTTCGGCCGCCAGCTTTCCGCAGCCGTCATGCGCGAGTCCCCGGCGCGCGCGCGCGCGCGGCCTCCACCACCGCGATGAAGGCATCCTCCATGGAGCCCTGGCGCTCGTCATCGCGGTGCGCGAGCCGGCGAATCTCCACGGGAGATCCCTGGGCCAACACCCGGCCGCCGTCCATGATCGCGATGTGGTCGCAGTATTCCGCTTCCTGCATGAAGTGGGTCGTGACGATGACCGTGACGCCCTGCTCGGCGAGCGCCGTGATCCGCCGCCAGAAAGCGCGGCGCGCCAGCGGATCCGCACCGCTCGTCGGCTCATCGAGAAAGAGAATCTCCGGCTCGTGAAGCAGCGCCGCACTCATGGCCAGACGCTGCTTGAAGCCGCCGGGCAGCTCGCCGCTCGTCGCATGCGCGAGCCTTTCGAGATCGAACTGGCGCAGAGCCCAGTCGATGCGAGCGCGGCGCGCGAGGCCCCGCAGTCCGTAGGCGCTGGCGAAGAACTCCAGGTTCTCCGCGACGGTGAGCGCGCCGTAGAGTGAGAATTTCTGCGCCACGTAGCCGAGCCTCGCCCGCGCGGCAGCTCCGGCGCTGCCCACATCGACACCGGCGATCCGCAGGACGCCGCCGCTCGGCGGCGAGAGGCCGCAGAGCATGCGAAAGGTGGTGGTCTTGCCGGCGCCGTTCGGACCCAGGAGCCCGAAGATCTCCCCACGGCGCACTTCGAAGCTGACGTGATTCACGGCGGTGAAGTCCCCGAACCGCTTGACCAGATCGCGCACCTCGACCACCGCGCCCTCTTCTGCCGGCGCGAGCGGGCGCTCGAGCCGGATGTCGACTCCCGCCTCGTGAGCCGCGGTCCCGCGCAGCAACACCATGAATCCGTCCTCGAAGCGAGGTTCGACCGGCGTCGGCTCGAGACCGCCAAAGGCGTGGCGGTCGAGCGAATCGCCCGAGCACACGATCCTCACGAGTCCACCGTCAGGCACGGCATCGATCACGCCGGGGTCATCGAGCAGCCGCGCCTGGAGACTGCGTGCGGTGTGGCCGGGCCCGGGATCGAGTGCCGCGCTGCGTCCGGCTGCGACGCGCGTGACGCCCGCAGGCTCGCTTTGCGCGAGCGCCTTGCCCTGGTGCAGCACCAGAACCCGCGCGGCCTTCTCCGCCTCATCGAGGTAGGAGGTGCTCGTCAGTACCGTCAGCCCCTGCCCGCGCACCAGTTGCTCGATGATGAGCCACAACTCCCGCCGCGAAAGCGGATCCACGCCCACGGTCGGCTCATCGAGCAACAACAGCTCGGGCGATCTCACCAGCGTGCACGCGAGGCCGAGCTTCTGCTTCATGCCGCCCGAGAGCCGCCCCGCCAACCTGCCCGTGAAGCGGCCGAGGTCGGTCATCTGCATGAGCTGCGGATAGCGTTGACTGCGCTCCTCCGCCGTGACGCCGTGCAGGTCTGCATACAGGTCGAGGTTCTCCTGCACGCTCAGGTCCTCGTACAGTCCAAACCTCTGCGGCATGTAGCCGATGCGGTCCTGGACGCGCTGCGGCTCCACCGCCGGATCGATGCCGAGCACGCGCAGGGTCCCGGAGTTGACCGCCAGAAGCCCCGCCATCAGTCGGATGAGCGTCGTCTTGCCGGCGCCGTCGGGCCCGACGAGCGCCGTCAGCTCCCCCGCGCGGACCTCGATGGAGACGCCATCGAGCGCCCGCACTTCGCCGCCATGACCGGATGCGCGAAACGTCTTGCGCAGGTCCTCTCCCATGACGACCGGCGCCATGTCAGGTCCGTGGGCTGTTGGAAGACAGATTCACAGTGGCTGGCATGCCGAGCCGCAGCAGATCGCCGGGATCTTTCACGAACACGCGGATCTCGTACACCAGGCTCGAGCGCAGCTCCTGCGTCTGCACCGTCTTCGGCGTGAATTCCGCCACGGGTGAGATGAATCCCACCCAGCCTTCGAAGCGCCTGCCCGGAAAGGAGTCGACCTCGACCGTCGCCGGCATCGCGGAGCGCACCCTGCCGAGGTCGGTCTCCGAGACATAGGCGCGTACCCACTTCGGATCCGTGATGGCGAGAGTGAGAGCGGTCTTCTGCGGCGAGGCCATGTCCCCCGGCTCGGCGACCCGTGAGCGCACCACGGCATCGAGCGGCGCGCGCAGCTGCGCATCGGCCAGCTCCTGCTCGAGGAGCGCGACCTGGGCTTGCTCGCCATCGAGCATCGCTTCCGCCTGTGCGATGTCCTCTTCGCGCGGCCCGATCAACGCGAGCTGAAGCGCCTTGCGGTTGACCGCCACCCTGGCATCGGCGACATCCGCCTGCGCCTTGGCGTTGTCGACCTCCTGGCGACTCACCGCGCGCCCGTGGGAGCTGTCGGAAACGGCCTCGAGCCGCCGATAGTTGTCGCGCGCCTGGCGCGCGTCCGCCTGCGCCAGCGTGAGATTGGCCCGCGCCTGGGCTATTTCCTGCGGCCGGCTGCCGTGATGCAGGCGGTCGACGACGGCGCGCTGCGCGGCCGCCTGCGCCTGGGCCCGGGCGAGCTGCGGCTGCAGCCGACTGGTGTCGAGGCGCGCCAGCACCTGCCCCTTGCGCACCGCATCGCCTTCGCGAACCAGAACGCTGGCGATCCGCTGGCTGTCATTGAAGGCGAGATCGACCTCCCGCAGGTCGACGTTGCCGTAAAGCACGATTCCGCGGCTCGGCGGCTGCCGGTGAGTGAGCCACCAGGCAAGGCCGGCGGCGGCCAACAGCACGACCGCGATGGGGATGACTCTCTTCTTCATGTCCAAGCGCGCCTTCCGCGATGAATCCGCTCGAAGGGCAATTTTCTATCAGTCGATACAAATCCGTCAAGAGACTATTTCAAGTGATAGAATTCCAGACGTGCACTGTGGCTTCGATATTTTGCCCGCCGGGTCGTGAGAAACCGCGGCCCGGCGACCCGCAAACCCCGCGCGGCGGCGCGAACAGGTGAAAGGCGGCGGCGCCCGGCGGGCGGCGGCTACGCCCGCGGCGAGCATACGCGCCAACGCCTGCTGGAAGCCGGGATAGAGCTCTTCGCCGAGCTCGGCTACGAGCGGGCCTCGACCCGCGCGATCGCGCGCCGCGCCGGGGTCAGCCTCCCTGCCCTGCAGTATTACTTCGGCGGCAAGGAGGGGTTGCACCGCGCCTGCACGGAATACATCACGGAGGACGTGCTCTCGCGGCTGAGCCCGGCGTCGGAGCGCGTTCGGCTGGCTCTCGGGCGCAACGACCTCACGCGCTCCGAGCTCCTCGAGCTGCTGCGCGCGGTCGTGGAGCCTTTTCTCGAAGGCCTCGCCGTGGAGCGGCCGGAGAGCTGGGCGCTCTTCTTCGCCCGGGCACAGGGCGAGCACGGCGTCGCATTCGAGGCGATTTTCCAGCAAATCGGCGGACGGCTGCTGGCGATCGTGATGGAGATCGTCAGCCGCATCCTCGCTCGCCCGGCGGCGAGCCCCGAGGTTGCGATCCGTGCGGTCGCCATCGTCGGCCAGATCGCCCTGGTGCGCCGCGCCCGGCCCATCTTCCTGCGGGCGCTCGGCTGGCCGGACTTCGACGGCGATCGGCTGGCGACCCTGAAAGAGGTCCTATGGCAGGGGATCACCTCGAGTTTGGGTTGATTTCAGCGCTGCGGTGCAGATCCGCTCGAGCAGCTGCGGGAAGCCGATGCCCGCGGCGCGGGCGGCCTGCGGCAGGAGGCTCGCGGCGGTCATGCCGGGAAGCGAGTTGGCTTCGAGGCACCATACGCCGCCCTGCGGATCCATGCGGAAATCGATCCGGCTGTAGGCGCCGAGCTTCAGGGCCGCATGCGCCCGCACCGCAAGCTCCTGGACGCGCGCCGAGATGTCGGGGGGGAGGTCCGCTGGAAAGATCTCCCGCGCGCCGCCGGACTGGTACTTCGCCTGGTAGTCGAACACCTCACGGGGCGCGATGATCTCCCCCACGGGCAACGCGCGTCCCTCCAGCACGCCGACGGTCAGCTCGCGGCCCGGGATGAAGCGCTCCACCATCACCTCATCGTCGTAGCGCTGCGCCAGCGCGACGGCGGCAGGAAAGGCTTCGGCAGCGCGCACGACGCTCAGTCCCACGGTCGATCCCTGCTTGTTGGGTTTCACGACCACGGGCCAGCCGAGCGCGCCGGCGACCTCCTGCACCGCCACGGGCGCCATTCTCCAGTCCGCCGTCGGAACTGCGGCGGCGCGAAAGAGCCGCTTCGAGAGATCCTTGTCCATCGCAGTCGCGCTCGCGATGTGATTGCTGCCGGTGTAGGCCAGCCCGGCCAGATCGAGCACCGCCTGAATGCGGCCGTCCTCTCCCGCGCCGCCGTGCAGCGCGAGGAAGACCACATCGACGTCTCCCCTATCGGCCGCCGCCGTGGCGAGCGCGGGGGCGCCCTGCTTCATGCCCGCGAGCGCCGAGCCCGAAGGCGGCTGCGGGCCGACGCCGCTCGTGAGCAACCGCTGCTCGGCCTGGCCTTCGAGCCTGCCCGTGGCCGTATCGACGGCGACCACCTCGTGACCGAGTCCCCGCAGCGCCGGAATCACCTGCGCGGCGCTCGCGATCGACACATCCCGCTCCTCACTCAGGCCGCCAAATAGAACGACGATCTTCATAGCTCCAGGGTTGTCTGCTCGCGGCAAATCGCCGCAGGGCATTCTCACATGTCCCGGCGCGAGGAGCGTTGCCGGATGACACGTCGCCGGACAACGAGTACGATTACCGTACCGGCCTCTGTGTGTCGTCCGTGCAGATCGTGTTGCATCCCAAAGCACCCTCCAGGAGCTCGCGTCCGGTTATCGCGCCGCGTGGCGCTCCCGCGGGCGATCCGGACAACGTGCTCTATCGCGCCGGCGACCCTGATTTCATGACTTCGCTGGCGCGCGGGCTGCACGTCATCCGCGCATTCTCGGGCTTCGACCGGCGCCTGACCATCGCCGACGTCAGCCGCGCCACCGGCCTCACGCGCGCGGTGGTGCGACGGTGTTTGTATACGCTGCGAGAGCTGGGCTACGCCGCGACGGACGGCCGCACGTACAGCCTGCAGCCCCGGGTCCTCAACCTCGGTTACGCGTATCTCTCGACGGCGCCGATTCCCATCGCCGCGCAACCGGTCCTCGAGGAGCTCAGCGAGCAACTCGGCGAGGCCACTTCGGTCGCCGTGCTGGATGACGGCGCGGTGGTGTATGTGGCCCGCGCGGCGACGCGGCGCATCATGGCCGTTACGCTGGGAGTCGGCAGCCGCCTGCCGGCGTACTGCACCGCGCTCGGCCGGGTCCTGCTTGCCAGTCTGTCCGCGGAGCAGGTCCCCCGGGAGCTGTCGAAATTCGAGCTCGTCGCGCACACCCGCTTCACGGTGACCTCGCGCCGGCGCATCGAGGAGATCCTGACGGAGACGGCAGCAGAGGGCTTCGCCGTCAATGACCAGGAGCTCGAGATCGGCCTGCGCTCGATCGCGGTGCCGGTGCGGAACGTCGTCGGCGCCACGGTGGCGGCGATGAACGTGAGCACTCAGGCCTCGCGGGTCACGCGGCGGGAGCTCCTCGAGAAGGGCCTGCCGCTGCTGCGGGCGGCCGCCGAGCGCCTCGGCAGCCAACTGCCGCCCTCGCGTTAGTCCCGGAAGGCAACGGCATGGAAGTGCGCGATGCCGCGGAAGATGATCTCGCCGCACTCGTCGCCATCTATAACGACGTGATCGCGACATCCACCGCAACTTACACGACGGCGCTCGTCACCCTGGAGGATCGCAGGCAATGGTGGCGCGCGCGCGTCGCGGCCGGCTACCCCGTGCTGGTGGCGGTGGATGAGTCGGGCGTGAGCGGCTTTGCGACCTTCGGCGATTTCAGGCCCTGGCCAGGCTATCGTTTCACCGTGGAGCATACCGTGCACGTGCGCAGCGACCGGCGTGGCGGCGGGGTGGGCACCAGGCTGCTCGAGGCGCTGTTTCCCCGGGCCGCCGCACTGGGCAAGCACATGATGATCGCGGGGGTAGACGCCGCCAATGTGGCTTCCATTCGCTTTCACGAGCGGCTCGGCTTCGAGCGGGCGGGGTGCCTGCGCGAGGTCGGCCACAAGTTCGACCGGTGGCTCGACCTGGTATTCCTGCAGCGTCGCATCGACGCGTAGACTGCGCCAATGTTTCCGAAGCTCACCCCCGCCACGCGGGCGATCATCCTGGTCAACGTGCTCGTGTATCTTCTCGAGCGCGCGGCGCGGGTGCCCATGGAAGTGCACTTCGCGCTCTGGCCGCTCGCGATGCCGGAGGCGCTCTTTCGTCCGTGGCAGCTCGTGACGTATGCCTTCCTTCACGACCCCACGACGATCTGGCACATCTTCTTCAACATGTTCGCGCTCTACATGTTCGGCCCCGCGCTCGAGCAGTACTGGGGCGGGCGGCGCTTCCTCGGGTACTACCTCGTGTGTGTCATTGCCGCAGGCGTGACGCAGCTTGCGGTGGAATACGTCTTCGGCAACGGCGAGCCCACGCTGGGAGCCTCCGGAGGGATATTCGGCATCCTGCTCGCCTTCGCGCTGCTCTTCCCACGCACCCGGATCCTGCTTTACTTCGCCATTCCCGTACCGGCATGGCTCTTCGTCACGGGTTATGCGGTCATCGAGCTCTTCTTCGGCGTCACCGGCAGACAGGCCAGCGTCGCGCACTTCGCGCACCTCGGCGGAATGCTCGGCGGCGCGCTCATGATGCTCTATTGGCGCCTGCGCACGGACCGCGGCGGCTGGCGGCCGGCCTGAAGGGGAACTTTTTACGATTGCCTGCATCTACCGCAACCGCGGAGGTGGACCGAACCCATGATAAAAACCGAGCATCTGAGCAAGCACTACGAGTCGGTGGCGGCCGTGGAGGACGTCACCTTCGAGGTCCGTCCGGGCGAAGTGCTCGGATTCCTGGGACCCAACGGGGCGGGCAAGACGACGACCATGCGCATGCTCGCGGGCTTCGTCACGCCGACGGCAGGCACGGCCAGCATCTGCGGTCATGACATCGAAGCGCAGCCCCTCGCCGCCAAGGAGCGGATAGGCTACCTGCCGGAGGGGGCGCCGAGCTACGGCGAGATGCGCGTGCGGCGCTTCCTGGAGTTCATCGCCGATCTGCGGCGGCTCGAGGGCTCCCGCCGGCGCGCCCGTCTCGAGCACGTCATAGAGCGGCTGCAACTCGCTTCCGTTCTCGAGCAGTCGATCGAGACCCTGTCGAAGGGTTTCCGCCGTCGCGTGGGCCTCGCACAGGCCATCATCCACGACCCTCCGGTGCTGATCCTCGACGAGCCGACCGATGGCCTGGATCCCAACCAGAAGTTCGAGGTCCGGGCACTGATCAACGAGATGGCGCGCGACAAGATCATCGTCATCTCGACGCACATCCTGGAAGAGGTCGACGCAGTCTGCAATCGCGCCATCATCATCGCGCGCGGACGGATCGTGGCGGATGACACACCGCTGAAGCTCGCGGCCAGGTCGCGCTACTACAACGCGGTCTCCATGCAGCTCGAGCGGCCGGAGCAGCTGGCCGCGGCTCGCGCCGCAGTGGCAGCGCTGCCGTCGGTAGCCGATGTCGAGGTCAGTGAGCGCGACGTACGGCTGACCGCGTTGCCGCGCTCGGGCGCCGCGATACTGGCCGCCGTCTCGGAGCTGGCGAGCAGCAAGGGCCTCGTGCTCAAGGAGCTGCATCTCGAATCCGGACGGCTCGACGAAGTCTTCCGATCCATCACCGCATAACCGACCATCCGGGGGCGCCATGCGCAACGTGGGCATCATTCTGCGCCGCGAGCTCGCGAGTTATTTCGCGACGCCGCTGGCCTATGTCTTCATCCTGATCTTCCTCGTGCTGGCCAACGCCTTCA
>Ga0134126_10010468_pt1 | contig 11691 bp, 13 predicted proteins | sample KB31752_FD_96881 | JGI IMG/M metagenome (GOLD analysis project Ga0134126, IMG submission 96881) | Terrestrial soil microbial communities with excess Nitrogen fertilizer from Kellogg Biological Station, Michigan, USA - KB3-175-2 | ecosystem: Environmental > Terrestrial > Soil > Unclassified ...
GACCTCGCGCTGCCGGCCGAATGCCGGAACCAGGGCGGCCGTTCCGAGCAGCCACTCACGGCGGCTCAACGCCACAGCACATCTCCGCCTGTCACAGGGCCGTTATTTCGGTCGTGTCGCATCTTTCATTGTTAATCCGGTCTCATAGACAAGTTGGCGCGGCTCATAGCCGTCGTTTTCGCGCTGGCGAGTCATGCCCGAGTTCTCCCAGGAAACCGGAAAATCGCGCCGCCATTCACGGCGCCCCCAGTAATAGCCGCGGAACGGGTCGCGAGTCCGATTCATCCAATCGAGCAGCCGGTCGTGCAGTTCGTTGCGTTTGGCCGCATGTTCGGGAGAATCGATCAGATTCTTCATCTCGGCCGGATCGCTTTCGAGGTCGTACAGCGCATCGCTCGTCATCAGGTGGATCGAAAGCTTGTAGCGGCCGTCGAACACGCAGCGAATCGGTTGAAATCCGCCGAAGCCGTCGTGATCCACTTCATACCGGCCGAACTCGATGAATACTTCGTCGCGCGGTTTCACCTTTGGGTCTTTGATCGTCGCCAGCATGCTGCCGCCTTCAAGGCTCTTGGGTATATTGAACCCGAACAACTCCATCAGAGTGCCTGTTACGTCAATATGCGACACGGGGTGCGTGCATACGGCATTCGCGGGGGCGCGCCCGGGCCAGCGAGCCAGAAACGGAACACGCGTAATCTCTTCGTACATCGCCGGGCCCTTGCCCGTCAGCCGGTGCGATTCCAGGAAATCGCCGTGATCCGCCGTGTACAGCACGAGCGCATTCGGGGCATGCTGGTCAATCGCATCGAGAACGCGGCCAATCTCGCTGTCGATGAATGTCAGGCAGCCGAAGAACGCCGGATCTTTGATCGGCGGCTGCACTCGATCGAGCCGGCCATCCGCCCAGACACGCTGTTCTTCCGGCTTATCCGCAAGCGTGTCGTTGACGTTCGGACTGCCCGGGAAAACGAAGTCCTTGTACATCTCCGAATACGGCCTCGGGCAAAGGTACGGACCATGCGGCTCGTCGTAGGAAAGCACAAGAAGGAAGTCTTCGTTCGCATGTTTCGAGAGGAAATCGATCGCCCGATTCGAACAGCGATGTCCGAAGGTAAAGTCGGCTGTCAGGGAAGGATCGCGGTTCGTGGCCGTTTCGCGGGATCGCACCCGATCCTCAGGCGAAAGCTCATAGAGGTAGTCGCGCTGGTCGTACCAGTATTTGGGGTCCCAACCCGGAGCTGGCCGGCCGGTTCCGAAGTAATCCGAGCCGTCCAGGTGCCACTTGCCGATATAGGCAGTGTGAATGCCTTTGTCGTGAAGGCGCTGGCCGACGGTGTGTACGGTCTGCCCGAGCGGCAGGCTGTTCCCCCACGCTCCGTTGCTATGCGGGTAGGTTCCGGTGAAGAGCGCGGACCGCGCTGGGGTACAAACGGGCTGGCAGGTGTACGCGTGCTCGAATCGGACTCCCCCCGCCGCTAGCCGGTCCAGGTTCGGGGTATGCAGGCCGGTATGCCGGTAGCAATTCAGCATATCCGCCCGAATCGAATCGTTCATCAGAACGATTGCCTGCCGGGGCGCGCCATTCGCCACAGCGCCAGGTTCGGACGCGGCTGCTGCGCTCGCAATGCCGAGTGTCTTAACGAAATCCCGTCGATTCATAGAGTCTGAGGGACAGGTCCGGCGCCTTCGCCGGCCACGCTGCCTATTCTGTTTCCGCGCAGAACTGCCGTAAATAACGGCCGCTCTGGATGAGCGAGGCTTTACGATTCTCGATCGAGCCCTCGTACGCCCGGTCTTCGACCTCAATACATACTGGACCGTTATAGCCCGAATCTCCGAGAACCGAGAAATACTTGCCCCAATCCACTTCTCCCAGGCCCGGCAGTTTCGGCGTGTGATATTCGAGCGGATGGGCCAGGATACCGACTTCATCCAGACGGTTCCGATCGAGCCGTGCGTCTTTGGCATGAGCGTGGAAAATGCGCGGCGCGAACTCGCGAATGGCGCGTAGATAATCCATCTGCTGCCAGACGAAATGCGACGGATCGAAGTTGAGGCCGAAAGACATGCTGGGAATTTCGTTGAACATGCGACGCCAGACCGCCGGGCTCTGGGCCAGGTTTTTGCCTCCGGGCCACTCGTCTTTTGTGAAGAACATCGGACAGTTCTCGATCGCGATCTTTACGCCGTGGTCCTCGGCAAACTTGATAATCGGCGGCCAGACCTGGCGGAAACGTGGCCAGTTGTCATCCACCGATTTCGTCCAATCGCGGCCAATAAATGAGGTGACGACGCCGAGCCCCAGCAACTGGGCGGCCTGGATTACGTGCTTCAGGTGCGCCACGTAGACATCGGATTCGGCGGTATCGGGCGTTAGCGGATTTGGATAATAGCCGAGCCCGCTTATCTTAACCTTCTTCTTCGCGGTAAGTTCATTCACCTTGGCGGCATCGTCCTTAGTGAACGAAGTTACGTCGATGTGGGTGACGCCGGCATACCGGCGTTCGGCCTTGCCTTTCGGCCAGCACATCACTTCCACGCGGGAAAAGTCGCTGGCAGCGGCAAAATCAAGCACTTCTTCGAAGGAAAGGTCGGGCAAAATCGCGCTGACGAAGCCAAGCTGCATGAGGCGATGCTATCACGCCGTGAAATTGCGCCCCTTCGGCAGAAAAATGGAGAAAAAAGTGCAAGTATCCTGGACGTTTTGTTGGGTGATCCAACATAATTGAGGAAAGTTCACTTTAGAAGTTGTACGGCCGTGCCTGAAAATACCTCGGGACAAGACCGGCGGGAATTCCTGTGCGCCCTTGTGGGGCTGGGTGTGCTCGCCACCACCGCTTCGGCTCGTTCGCCGCACGTCGATTACGACGTGAAGCTAGACGATACGTTTATCCTCAACGAATACGCGCGGCGTTCGTTCCGCTACTTTGTCGAACAGAGCAACGACTCGACCGGCCTGATTTTGGACCGCGCCGGCGCGGATGGGACTGTTCCCAAGAACCCGGTTTCCAGTATCGCCGCGACAGGCTTTGGACTGACGGCGTTCTGTATCGGCGCCGAACGTGGCTGGATCTCGGCGGAGGAAGCGCGCGAACGCACGCTGAAACTGCTGCGGTTCTTACGGAAAGAAGCGCCCCACGTCCACGGGTTCTTTCTGCACTTCATGAATCCGGAAACGGGCGAGCCCCGGTTCAATTCGGAGTTCTCCTCTATCGACACGGCGATTTTGCTCGGCGGAGTGCTGATTGCCGCTCAATATTTCGCAAACGATTCGGAAATTCCGGTCTTAGCGAAGCAGATCTACGATCGCGTCGATTTCGGCTGGATGATGGACGGCAAAACGCTGCAGTTGAGGCACGGCTTCCGGCCGGGCGAAGGCTTCCTACGCTATCGATGGGACCGCTATAGCGAAGCGTCAATTCTCTACATTTTGGCGATGGGATCGGCAACTCATCCGATTCCTGGCCGAAGCTGGTATTCCTGGAGCCGGCCGCAGGTCCGATACGACAATTGGTCGTTCATTAGCGGCGGCCCGTTGTTCACACATCAGTTTTCGCACGCCTGGATCGATTTTCGGCAAATACGGGACGCGCAAGGCATGGATTTCTTCCAAAATTCCGTATACGCCACCTACGCGCATCGGGCGTTTTGCTTGAGTTTGCGGCATCGCTTCTCGGATTTCGGCCCGAACTTATGGGGCGTCACGGCATCCGACAGCCCAGGCGGCTACCTGGCATGGGGCGGTCCGCCGATTGAAGGCCCCATCAACGGAACCATTGTGCCGTGCGCCTCGGCGGGTTCTCTCATGCTGGCCCCTGAAATCTGTCTGCCAGTGCTTCGGGAAATGCTGGCGAAATACGGTGATACCGCCTACGGGCGGTACGGTTTCGCGGATGCTTTTAATCCGCAATGGCAAGGGGGAGGGCTCTGGGTAGATCCGGATGTCGTGGGCATCGATATTGGCATCTCCCTGCTCAGCATCGATAACTTGCAAAACGGCCACACCTGGGAGTGGTTTATGCGGACACCGTATGCACAGCGCGGTATCCGGAAGGCGCGTTTCACCCAGGCGCCTTCGATTCAGGCGCCCGATTGGTCGCAGCGCCTGGCGCGGGCGGTGAAGCGGATCCCATCCGTGGAGTAATGCTCTATTTGTTTGTTGGGTTCAAAGCTGCTGTTATGCCGCCGCCTCTGCCGGTCTACGGCGGAACAGCCGCCGTAGCGCCCTCCAGATGAAGCGGATTAGGATAACCGATATCATCAACCCGACGACGGCAAGGGTGGCGACGATCACCGGATGTTTGGCCATCAGCACCGAAAAGCCCACGGCGATCACATCTTCGATAAGGCTGAGGCCCATGTTCGAAAAGGGCTCGGGCGACGTGTTAGCGGCGAGCCTTGTCGCCGCCTTGGCGCCGTGCGAACTCAGCGCCAGCGTCCCGCCGAGCAGAAACGCCAGCAACCGGATTTTCGGATCGAAATGGGCGAATGCGGAGGCCGCCAGCACCGCCCCGGCCGGAATACGAATGAATGTATGAATGAAGTCCCAAACCGAATCGACGGCGGGAACTTTATCTGCGAGAAATTCCAGCGCAAATAGGGCCAGCGCGGCGCCGATCACCCAAGGGTGGCTTAGGTAACTAAGGTCGCCCGGAAGCCGAACGAAATGAAAGCGTTCGAGTAAGCCAAGAGTCGCCACAGTTGCATATAGATTGATTCCCGAGAGCCACGCCGACCCCATCGCAAAGCTGAGGGTTGTCAAATCCATAGCGTCTCTTGCCGCCCGACGCCAGTGTAGCAATTCCGAGGGGTATCTATTTTCGGCAAATGCTAGGCTGAGTGGCATGGTGCTGGTTGCCGCAGGCGCTATTGCAGGAAGCTTGGCTGCCGCCGCCGCATACGGTATTGCCGCCCGCGGTTCGCAGTTGCTATCGAAGTCGGTATATCGCGGACCGGGCGCACGCAAATCCATCGCGCTCACATTCGACGACGGTCCAAGTGAATCTACCCCCATACTGCTCGATTACCTGGAAAAGCACGGAGTAGCCGCCACGTTTTTCGAATGCGGCATGAACGCCCGTCGATTGCCGTCTGTTGCGCGCGAAGTTGTCGCGGCCGGCCATCAACTGGGGAACCACACCTGGTCGCACCCGCACCTTCTCTTCAAGTCGCCTGCATCGATCAGTCGCGAATTCGCCGACACGCAGCATTTGCTCATCGCCGAAACGGGAGCGGAGCCCGTCGTGCTCAGACCACCCTACGGCCTCCGGTCCATCGGCCTCCGCGGAGTTGAGCGCAAGCTGGACCTTCTCGAAGTCCAATGGACGGTTATCGGGAACGACTGGAAGCTACCGGCCGCCGGCATTACAGACCGGGTGCTGCGGCGAGCGTCGCCGGGCGGCATCGTCTGCCTGCACGACGGGCGCGGCGTTCGCGTAAGGCCGGATGTGTCTTCAATGCTGGCCGCAATACGCGAAATCGTGCCCGCTTTGCGGGATGAAGGCTACACGTTTGAGACGGTTAGTGAACTCCTGAGGCCGGATGCACCGCTCGAAGCGTTCGGTGGGCGAGGACGGCCCCGCCCTTACCAGGAATGAACCCGATGGCCTACCGGTGACGTTACGAAGCCTTTCGATGGGCTAGCCGGCTGCAGGCATCGCCGGCTCCCAAAATCTTGATCGCATCTCCTCCCGATTCGGTGTACGAGATCTTACCCTCCTTATCGATCACAAAAGTGACGCGGTTAGCCACGCCATATTTTGGCAGGAGAACGCCGTAGGCCTTCGAAACTTTGCGATCGACGAAATCGCTCAGAAGCGGAAACGGGAGGCTGAGTTGCTCTGCAAAAGCCTTCAAGGAAGGAGTGTTATCCGTGCTAATGGCGAAGACTTTTGCGCCGGAATTCTGAAATTTTGCGATACCCAACTGGTACGCTTGCATTTCCTTGGTTCAGCCTCCGGTGAACGCCGCAACGAAGAACGCGAGAACCACTGTGTTCTTGCCGCGATAGTCCGCCAGGTGGACGTTGCCGCCTTGAGTCGAAGGCAACGTGAAATCCGGCGCCATATCGCCCTCTTTTAGCGTTGTTGGGGCGGCGCTCTCGGCGAGTAGGGGAATACCGGCGGCGCCAGCCAGTAGGAAACGCCTGCTCATGTTCATGAAAGCTCTCCTTGTATCAAGAACCTATCACGATACGTTTGAGAGAGAGTGAAACGTCCGGACGCCAGCACATTTGACCAGCGTGGCGCGCTGGCCCAAACTGGTAGATGAGCCACCCGTAGAAGTCCCAGATCCAAATGAATCAGCAAGGCAGTCGAGGAAAAGTGTTTCTCATCGGAGCAGGACCGGGTGACCCGGATTTGCTCACCGTGAAAGCGGCACGCGTGCTGGCCGGTTGCGACGTCGTGCTTTACGACCGTCTGGTGAGCGCCGAGATTTTGAGGCTTGCCCACCCCGATGCAGAGCTGATTTATGTCGGCAAGCATGAAGGCGAACAGCAGCGGGTGCAAAGGCGGATTTTCGATCTGCTTCTGCAGCACGCTCGGGCCGGCAAGATTGTCGTGCGTTTGAAAGGCGGGGACCCACTGGTCTTTGGCCGCGGCGCGGAAGAATGGGCGGTTGCACGCGAAAACGGGATCGATATCGAACTAGTCCCCGGCGTCACATCGGCTATTTCGGCTCCGGGGCTTGCCGGTATTCCGCTGACCTATCGCGAGATCTCCCAAAGCTTCGCCGTGATCACCGGACACTGCAAAGAAGGTCTTGCGCAAAATTGGGCCGATTACGCCCACATTGACACTCTCGTGATCTTAATGGGCGTCAAGAACCGTGCTTACATTGCTCAGGCCCTCATCGATGCAGGCCGCGCGTCCGACGAACCCGCGGCATTTGTCGAACGAGCGACGTCAGAGAAACAGCGGGTTGTCATTACGACTCTTCGCGAAATCGCTAATGGACGGGTTGCTGCCGAGAATCCCGCCGTTTTTGTCGTCGGACACGTCGTGCGCGTGCGGGAAAGACTTGTCGAAGCAATGGAAGCGGTCGAGGTCTTCTGAACGGCTTCAGGCACGAGTGTCTGAAGCCGTTGCTATCGTAGCGCGGGGTTGAGCCTGCACCCTCGACACTCGCGTCGAGGGTGCAGGCGGGTTTCAGACCTGGTGCTTGTTTTTTCCCACTTCGTACGCCTGTGCGGCTTCCCGTGCCAGCAGTCCCATCTTCGGATGCGACGGTTCCATTGCAGGAATAATTCCGTGCTGCCGGAGGGCTTCCGAGCAGGTAGGCCCGATCGAACCCACGAAGACTTTCTTTAACGCCGCAATGGCAGCTCCTCCCTCACCGCTTTGCTCCGCGATTTGCAGCAGATGTTCAATCTGTATGGAAGTGGTGAACAGGGTGACATCGATTTCGCCCGCAAGCAGCCGTCGTAGCGACTCGCGTAGTGGAGCAGTGTCCTCCGGGAATCGCCATTGATATACGGGCACGGCGGTTACGCGGCGTCCTTGCGCCGCGAGACCCTCGATCAGGTTCTGGCTGTGCTCGCCATATTCCTGAACAGCGAGGGACTTTTCGGGGCGTCCTGCGACTCCTGCCAGAATCTCACGCCAGGTGCTTGGCTCAGGCGCAACAACTGCGACCGGAACGTTCCACTCACGCATCACAGCGCTCGGCTTCGGACCGCGAACGACAATCGCGATTTTGCGCAAGGACTCGCGGAATTGGGCCTCCGGGAAACGGCTGGCAAGCACACGATCGAGAAACCGCGCACCCACACCGGTTAGAAAAATCATCATCTCGAATTCGCCGGCAAACAGCCGCTCGGCGAATTCGAACGCCTGTTCATTATGTTCCAAGGGAGCCTCAACAACGGCGGGGGCAACGAACGGATTACCGCCGTTGATGCGAATCAGTTCGGCCATTTCCGCTGCGCGGCGGCTCTCGAAAGAAAGGACACTGGCGCCTGAGAAAGACATGACCTATTCTCGCAACCGGCAAGATGTTACGAAAACAGATTAACGAGATTGTCGTGCAGGATCAGGCGCGCCTGGTCGACATCGAGAGCCAACTCGTAGAGGATTTTGGACTGCTGCTCGAAAATAGCGGTATTCCAGCCGCGAGGGAAAAAGCTCGAATCCGTGCCGAAGAGAATCCGCTTGGGTCCGATCAGGTCGATAGCGCGGCGAAAGACGGTGCGCAGATCGAGATTCGAAGAATCGTACGCGATCCAGCGATTGCTGCTGGACGTATCCAGATAAACATTCGGCACAAGATCCGCGAGCATCAATGCTTCGCGGAGATAACCGGCTCCGAAATGAGGAATGATGAAGCGGATCTGCGGGAAATGCTGCGCGACCGGATGCAAATCGATGGGATTCGAATAGCGAAGATCGGATTGCGGCGGCAGGCCAAGCTTTTTTCGCACGCCCATGCTGAATGCTCCGCAATGCACGAAAACGGCGGCGCGGCGATCGGCCGCTGCTTCAAAAATCGGAATTAGGCGCGAATCGGCTATCGAGTAGCGATGCATCGCAGGGAAAAAGCAGAGGCATCGGATGAGCTTGCGCTCGAACATGCCGCGCACCCGTTCGAGGGCATCCGGTTGTAGCGGATCGATCATGCAGTACCCGTAGAAGCGATCGGGGAAAGCGGAAACCGCGGCTTCCACGCTTTCTTCGTCACCTGGCAAGCTGGCGATCAACGATGCGCGCTCGACGCCGCGGCGGTCCAGTTCAGCCGCCCAGGCTTGTGCCAGTTCCACAGGGTCTTGCGAGGGAATTGTCCATTCCAACACGGGGCCTAGCGCCGCCGCATCCTGAAATTTCTTCTGTATCGCGAGAGATGTGTAAAAGCGATGAGAGAAAAAGTGTACATGAGCATCGCAGACCGGCAGCTCTCCCCACGGGGTTTCAACCATCAATGTGTTCTCCTCGCGCGTGAAACATTCTCACTGTAGCGCAGCAAACCGCTTTCGCTGCTAGGGGAGCAAGTCTGCCGCGATCTTTGAGAAATAGGTCAGGATGAAATCGGCGCCAGCCCGGCGGATGCTTGTCAACACCTCGAACATCGTTCGCTCCAGATCGAGCCAGCCCTTCTCGACCGCCGCCATCACCATGCTGTACTCTCCGCTAACGTGGTAGGCGCCGATCGGCACATCGAAACGCCGACGCGCTTCATGAATAATGTCCAGATAGGCGAGAGCCGGCTTCACCATGATCATGTCCGCGCCTTCCTCCAGATCGAGCTCAATCTCACGCATCGCTTCTCGGGAATTCGTCGGGTCCATTTGATAGCTGCGCCTGTCACCGAACTGCGGAGCGGATTCGGCCGCATCTCGAAACGGGCTGTAAAAGACCGACGAGTATTTCGCGGCGTAAGAAAGGATCGGAGTGTTGCTGAAACCGGCTGCGTCGAGACCTTTGCGGATTGCAGCGACACGGCCGTCCATCATATCGCTCGGAGCGACAACATCGGCTCCGGCGCGAGCATGCGATACAGCCGTCTTGGCAAGCCATTCGAGCGTGATGTCGTTATCCACATCGCCGTCTTTGATGAAGCCGCAATGACCGTGGCTCGTGTATTCGCAATTGCAAACGTCGGTCATCACCAGCAGCTTCGGATGTGCCTTTTTGATGGCTCGAACCGCGCGCTGGGTAATGCCGTCGTCGGCATAGGCGCCCGACGCCATCTCGTCTTTGTGCTCCGGAATACCAAATAAAATTACGCCCCCAAGTCCAAGCGCCAGGCACTCTTCGCATTCCGGGACGACATTATCGATCGACAGTTGCGCGTGTCCCGGCATGGAGCCGATTTCGCGCCGGACGCCTTCGCCCGGGCAAACAAATAACGGCAGGATGAATTGCGAAGGCGCCAGTTGCGTTTCACGAACCAGGCGGCGAATCGGCTCGCCTGAGCGCAGGCGGCGTAAACGTTGAACCGGGAATGCCATGCGGATGAATTCTTCTTTCAGTTTGGCAGAAGCAGGGTAGTGAAACAATGAAATCGATGGGACGGAAAGAGGCCAAACGCTGGTTCATCAGTGGCCGGGTGCAAGGAGTCGGATTCCGGTATTTCGTTCAAAAACGGGCCGCAGAACTGGGCCTCCAGGGTTGGGCGCGCAATCTAGCGGATGGACGTGTTGAAGTCTACGCAGTTGGAGCGCCGAAGAAGCTATCGGACTTGGCGGCCTCGCTGCACGCGGGGCCCGCTTTCTCCGATGTGCGAAGCGTGGAGGAACACGAAGAAGAAGTGCGGCAATCCTCCGGGTTCCACGTCATGTAGAGATGCAGGCCGGGGATTCGCCCATAAGGTTGAGTTGCCGCGAGAGCGATGAATAAAGGGTCTTCACGCGCTGAAAAAACTGCTGCTCACTAAATTTCTGCTCCACCTGAAGGCGGGCGGTTTCGGACAAGCGCCGCGCTTCTTCTGGATTTCGAATCAGCAGCAAGAGTGATTCCGCAAGCTTCTCCGGAGAGGCATGCGGTACGAGCAACCCGGAGTGATTATGGACAATCGCTTCCGAAACGCCCCCGACATCCGTGGCGACAACCGGCTTTGCATAGGACATGGCTTCGAGCAGCACCAGCGGAAAGCCTTCCGAGTGGCTGGATAGGACAAATGTATCGATAGCCGAGTAAAAGCGGTTCATATCTTGTTCAAATCCGGCAAATATGAAGTGCTTGCAAAGTCCTGCCTGATTGATCAGCGCCGCCAACCGGCCGTAATGCTCGCGGTGGGCCGGTTCTTTCTGATGGTCGCCGGCGATGAGAAAGCTGCATCGGGGGAAAGAATCGACAATCTTTTTCGCGGCTACGATCAGAGTCTCGAAATCCTTGCAGGGGTGCACGCGACACGCCATGCCAACCACAATGGCGTCGGGAGCGATGCCATAATGCCGGCGCGCCTCGTCGCGCGAAGCGATAGATGTAGATATTGCGGGCAGCGTGATGCCGTCATAAAGGACATCGCCACGTAGCGCGCGCTTTCGCATCGCGAACGTATCGCGCGTCTGCCTCGACACAAACACGAATCTCTGTACGGGATATAAAAAACTCTGATCGCGCTTGCTGATATCGCATGACTGACAACGCACGTGACTCATGACAAAGGCGCCGGATAGACGACCGGCGAGCGCCGCATAGTGGGCAGCCAGAACGTCGGAACAGTGGACAATCCGTACCTGGTGGCGGCGCAGTTCATGCACGAGAAAGTGCGTCGCCCTCAGGTATGGACCGGGATTATGGTAACTCGGCTCTACCTGGTCATAACACGAGGTCACAAAGCTATGATCATGAAACAGTTGCCTCAGCTGCGTCGAGCCAGACGGGCAAAACAGAATGCTCTCGTAACCCGCCATGGCTAAGGCGTCGGCAAGGCGCAAAGTAGCCAGTTCGGTGCCGCCGATGTTAGGAAACGGCAGTATGTGCGCGATTCGGATCGGATTCATGGGACCGCTCCGTACCCGGACCGCTTTCCCGGGGGCTGTATCTCTAACATAAGCATAGCCGATTGAAACCCGGTCACCACCGGACAGTGTAGAAGTTTTTATACGATACGTACTTGCCAGAAGTCGTTTGATAAGTTTATACTCCTAATTTCATGGCTATCGTGGTCGCCAACTATTACTCGTTTCGATTTTGGTTTTGGCCAGCTTCGAGCCGAGTGGCGTCTGCGTAGACCTGGATAAAAGGTACA
>Ga0134126_10010470_pt1 | contig 11690 bp, 10 predicted proteins | sample KB31752_FD_96881 | JGI IMG/M metagenome (GOLD analysis project Ga0134126, IMG submission 96881) | Terrestrial soil microbial communities with excess Nitrogen fertilizer from Kellogg Biological Station, Michigan, USA - KB3-175-2 | ecosystem: Environmental > Terrestrial > Soil > Unclassified ...
CCATCACGGTATTGGCCTCGACAGCGGAGCGATAGGTCGCACCATGCATCCACGCGCGATTGGCGGCGTCGAGCGAGATGTAGCGGACACGCAGCAGCACTTCGCCGTCGCGAGGCACAGGGATGGTGCCGGAGGTGAATTTGAAATGTTTTGGGCTGAGCTTGCCGCTTGGCTTCTCGACCAGCAGGATCTGCCGATTGGTGACCTCACTCATCGCGTATCCTCCCTAAGATTGTGTTCCTTCTTTCAGTTGCACGCGAACCGCCTGACAAGAAAGCCTCACCCGAACACCTTGTCCAGTGCGGCGCCATACGCGGCTTGGACCAGTTCCGGATGCAGCTTGCTGAGCGCCTCCATCATCACTCCCGAATTCACCTCGAGGATTTGCCAGCCTCGGTCGACCCGCACCACGTCAATCGAGGCAAAGCGGATGCCGATGGCCTCCGCCGCTCTTTGCGCCAGTGCGATGCAGATATCTCTGTCCTCACCCTGTTCAACTAGACGCGGCCGCGCGCCGAACTCCAGATTGTGCCGCCAGTTGAGGACGCGCCGCTCACCGGCCGGCACAATCGCATCGAGTACGGCTTTCTCGACATCGGCGAACAGGCCGGGCAATACGGCCGATCGCCGATCCGCCGGCAGCGTCGTCAGCGCAAGCTCCAGCAAGGAGTGCTCGCCGTCGCCCAACACGGTGGGCCGGTCCTTGCCGTAGACCACCAGCGGTGTGCCATCGAGCAGGACCACCCGGACCTCGTGCTCGATCGCGAGAAAGGGCGACATTGCGAGGCTTGCATGCGCGGCGAAGATTTTGTTCACCGCAAGCTCGAGCGCGGGCGCGCTCGACACGAGGAAGACAGATTTCCCTGACGTGCCCTCGTTTGGTTTGACGACGACACCTTGCGGATGCTGCTGCAATAGCGCGAGCATCGCGCCCCACGATCCGCGCGACGGCACGTAGGCGTTCAGTTCGGGGTTGAGAAACAACACATGCGGAACGCAGGGCACGTCCGCCATCGCCAATACGTCCGCCGTCGCCGATTTGTCATTGGCGATGCGGTGCGCGACCGCGCTGTTCAGCCCGAGATCGTAGCCGAAAGCGCAGTGCCGTTTGCCGCCGCCCCGCATGACGATCAGCCAGCCGTCCGCGCGCACCTCGACCGTGATGTGATGGTCGGCACAGTATCGTCGGATCGCCTCGACGAAAATGCGCTGGCTGTTAAGCATTCCTGGCATGTTGCTTCTTAACCCCGCACCCCGCCTATCCCGTAATTAAGTGCCGCATCAATCGCCGATCCGGCAAGTAAATTACCCCCTCCTTTGCCCGCGTATTAGAATTTATCGAACCTGTCGCCAGATTGATGCGACATGCATTTGACCCATCTCAATTGCGCGTCAATACGGGTTGATTATCTCGCTCAATCGCGTAGATGAAACGGCGAAATCTCCCGCAAATTCAGGGGTTTTTGCGCCCTTAGGGCCACGCAACCCGTTTGTTCTAACTAGCAGAGGCAGGGAAGAATCTCAGACCATGAGTGCCTTCTATCGAGAGAAAGTTCTTTCCGTCCAGCATTGGACCGATACCCTTTTCAGCTTCCGGGCCACTCGCGACACCGGATTCCGCTTTCTCAACGGCCAGTTCGCGATGATCGGCCTTGAGGTAGACGGCCGCCCGCTGCTGCGCGCCTACAGCATGGCGAGCGCCAATCACGAGGAAGAACTGGAGTTCTTCTCGATCAAGGTTGCCGACGGTCCCTTGACCTCCCGGCTGCAGAAGATTCAGGAAGGCGACACCATCCTGATCGGTCGCAAGGCCACGGGAACACTGATTACGGATAATCTGATTCCGGGCGAGCGGCTCTTGCTGCTGTCGACCGGCACGGGCCTCGCGCCGTTCGCGAGCCTGATCAAGGACCCGGACGTCTACGAGCGTTTCGAGAAGATAGTTCTGGTGCACGGTTGCCGGCAGGTCAACGAACTAGCCTTCGGCGAACAACTCGTTGCCAATCTGCGCGACGACGAATTGTTCGGACCGCTGCTCTCGGAGAAGCTCTCCTACTATCCGACTGTCACCCGCGAGCCATTCCGCAATCGCGGCCGCATCACCGACCTGATCTCCTCGGAGCAACTGTTCAACGATCTCGGCCAGAAGCCGCTCGACGTCGCGAGCGACCGCGTGATGATGTGCGGCAGTCCGGCGATGCTGGAAGATTTGAAGCTGATGTTCGAAGGGCGCGGGTTTCTCGAAGGCAATCACACCGAGCCAGGCCATTTCGTGATCGAGAAGGCGTTCGTCGAGCGCTGATCCTGGCTTCCAGCTGCAGCCCTAACGCGGAAGCGCACCGGACCCTTACTCCGGCCCTGCTTTACGCGGGCCATCTGCTGGCACCGGCGGTGCGTCCTAGCGCCGCCGCCAGTTCCGCCGCACCGCCGGGACAACCCCGGCCACGGGACGGAGCTGGACGAAGTTTAGCCTGTTTTCGACAAATCGTTCCCGCCGAGCGCCCCATACACTGCAGCGCAAAAAGAGCGTCAGCAGGGGTACGTTGATCCGCGCCTGCCGTAACGGCTAGCTTCTTCAAAGCGAAGCATTGTCATATGCTTGAGCGCGACGCCGGCTAGGCTCGCGCGCATAACAACAGGCCGAACGCCCGAGGGGAATCATGGAAACCTTGCTGCTTCCGTTCTCGCCACGCTTCATCGTGCTGACGATTTGCGCCGTGGTGACGGCGCTGCTGCTCGGCATCGGGTTGTTCGATCACAATCCGAAAGCGCTCCACGTCGTGCTGGTGCCGATGCTGATCTTTGCCGGGCTCACCCTGCTCGGCATACGCGATCTCCTGCAGAAGGGCCACGCGGTTTTGCGCAATTATCCGATCGCGGCGCATATGCGCTTTCTGCTCGAAGAGATCCGCCCAGAGATGCGGCAGTATTTTTTCGAGAGCGAGAAGGACGGCATGCCGTTTTCCCGCGACATCCGTGCGGTGGTCTATCAGCGCGCCAAGATGCAATTGGACAAGCGTCCGTTCGGCACCCAGGAGGATGTCTATCGCGAAGGCTATGAATGGATGCACCATTCGGTTGCGCCGCAGCCGCATTCCGACGAGAAATTCCGGATCAGCATCGGCGGCCCGGACTGCACCAAGCCTTATTCGGCGTCGGTGTTCAATATCTCCGCGATGAGCTTTGGCGCGCTCAGCCCAAATGCCGTGCGTGCGCTGAATGCCGGTGCCAAGAAAGGCGGCTTTGCGCATGACACCGGCGAGGGCGGCTTTTCGCCCTATCATCGCGAGATGGGCGGCGACATCATTTGGGAGATCGGTTCCGGATATTTCGGCTGCCGCCATCGTGATGGCACGTTCGACCCCGATGAGTTCGCCCGCGTGGCGAGCGCCGACCAGATCAAGATGGTCGAGCTGAAGATGAGCCAGGGCGCCAAGCCCGGGCATGGCGGCGTGCTGCCGGCGGCGAAGGTCTCGGAAGAGATCTCCAAGATCCGCGGCGTGCCGATGGGCGAGGACTGCATCTCGCCGGCGACGCATAAAGCGTTCTCGACGCCGATCGGGATGATGGAATACGTCGCCAACATGCGCAAGCTGTCAGGCGGCAAGCCCGCCGGGTTCAAGATGTGCATCGGCCATCCCTGGGAGTTCCTGGCGATCTGCAAGGCGATGCTGGAGACCGGCATCTATCCCGATTTCATCGTGATTGACGGCAATGAAGGCGGCACCGGCGCGGCGCCCTTGGAATTCATGGACCATCTAGGCATGCCGATGCGCGAGGGCGTCAATTTCGTTCACAACGCGCTCGTCGGCATCAATGCGCGCGACCGCATCAAGCTGGGGGCTTCCGGCAAGATCGCGACCGCCTTCGACATGGCGCGCGCTATGGCGATCGGCGCCGGCTGGTGCAATTCGGCGCGCGGCTTCATGTTCTCGCTGGGCTGCATCCAATCCTTGAGCTGCCACACCGACCGCTGCCCGACCGGAGTGACAACGCAGGACCCGACTCGCGCCCGCGCGCTTTACGTGCCGCTCAAGATCGACCGGGTCTACAATTACCACCGCGCAACGTTGATTGCGCTGGCCGAGCTCCTGGGTGCCGCCGGTTTGAATCATCCGCAGGAATTGCGACCGATCCACTTCTCGAAAAGGACGTCGAGCACGGAGGTGTGCTCCTTCGCAAAGCTCTATCCGTCGCTGCGGCCGGGCGAGTTGCTGGACGGAACCGACGATGCGCGCTTCCGCGATGCCTGGATAATGGCGCGCGCGGATTCGTTTGCGCCGGCTCTGTGAGACGCCGCTTGCCTCGGAGCTAAATGGAACTGAGCAGGCTGCGCCTTTTTGCGGAACCTGCTTTCCGATTGACAGGCAAAATCTCTTAGGCAGTATTGGCCCCCTGGGGATCGCGATCTCCCCACGAGGCGACATGCCAAAGTATCGCGTCCGGTCTTTGACAAGGACGCCGCATGTCTGCCGTTCACTCTCCGATCAGCGCTGATGGCGCAGCTAACCGGGAATGCTCCCGCAGGGTCCGCCGGCCACGACAGCTTGTGATTGCCGGCCGTGTCCTTGCTCGCGCGGCGAGCGCGCTCTTGATCCCGATGATCGGGACGGGCACGGAAACCAGGGCGGGACGTAGGACGGTCGGCAGTTCTTCGACCCTCACGCTGCTCTATGCTGCACGCGCCGCGCGCGGATTCGCAGACGGCTTTGCTGCGATCATCCTGCCGGTCTATTTGATCGAGCTGGCTTTCACCCCGTTCCAGGTCGGCTTCATCGCGACCGCAGCGCTGCTCGGGACGGCGGTGATGACGCTCGGCGTGGGTTATCTGGCCTCGCGCCATGATCTTCGCAAATTGCTGCTGGTCAGCGCGCTGCTGATGATCGCAACTGGTGTGGCATTTGCGAGTGTCGCGTCTGGGAAAGTTGCGTTGCTTCCGCTCATCGCCGTGGTTGCATTCGCCGGTACCGCGAACCCGTCGTCCGGCGATATCGGCATCTTTGTCCCACTCGAGCATGCCATGCTGGCGCGGGATGTGACCGACAGCGGCCGCACCCGAGTTTTTGCGCGATATAGCCTGGTCGGCGGATTGTCGACGGCGGCCGGTGCGTTGGGCGCGACCGTGCCGAATCTGCTTGTGGCGACCGGCGCTGGCCGCATCGCTGCACTGCAGGCCATGTTTTATCTGTACGGCGTGCTGGGCCTGGTCGCTCTCGCTTTATACCGACGGCTCCCACAGGCCCAAAATCGAACCGCGGACGAACAATACCCCCAACCCCCGCTGGGTCCCTCGCGCGGCATTGTCTACCGGCTCGCCGCACTCTTCAGCCTGGATGCGTTCGCCGGCGGCTTCGCCGTTCAGTCTCTCGTCGCACTCTGGCTCTTCGAGCGCTTTGACATGTCGCTCGGCGCGGCGAGCGTGTTCTTCTTCTGGTCAAACATGCTCGCCGCTTTTTCCTATCCCGTGGCAGCGCGGCTGTCGAAGCGTTGCGGCCTCGTCAACACCATGGTGTTCACTCACATTCCATCGAGCGTCTGCCTGATCGTGGCGGCGTTCCTGCCTGACCTGACCGCCGTCTTGGTGTTGTTGTTGATCCGCGCCGCGCTGTCGCAGATGGATGTGCCCACGCGGACGTCCTACGTCATGGCAGTCGTCACGCCTGCGGAGCGGCCGGCCGCGGCGAGCGTGACCGCGGTGCCTCGCAGCCTTGCCTCCTCAATCAGCCCGACAATAGCCGGAGCGCTGCTCTCGACCGCATTCTCCGGTCTGCCGCTCGTCTTCTGCGGCGCACTGAAGATCGTCTACGATATTTCGTTGCTGCTGTCGTTCCGGCAGCTCAAGCCTCCCGAAGAGCGCAATGAGAGCCAGGCATGAGAAAGGGCTGGAAAGCGCAATGTTGTTCTGGGGCGGGGAAAACACTCGTCAAGACGTAGCACTCAGACCAGGAGAGCATGACCATGACAATCAGATCCGCAATCGTTGCGAGCGGCGTCGCGATCTCGGCCGCAATGGTGATCAATGTGCCAGCGGCGGACTGGACGATCCTAACCGAGCCCTTCATCGCGAGCGCGCATGCGCAGACCATCGATTGGCAGAAAGTCGACGACACTCTCGGTCGCAAGCCGGCAGTGTCAGGCGATGTCCGCCGCTATGGATTTCCGCGCAGCGATCTGACCGTGACGGTGGATGGCGTCGCCATCAAGCCGGCGCTCGCGCTGGGCGGTTGGGTCGCGTTCAAGCCGATGCATGGCGGCGCCATGGTGATGGGCGATCTCGTGTTGCTGGACACCGAGATCCGTCCGGTGATGGCGAAGCTGACCGAGGGCGGCCTGGAGATCACGGCCGTGCACAACCACCTGCTGCGTGCGAACCCTGCAACCTTCTACATGCATGTCGGCGGGCAAGGCGATCCACTCAAGATCGCGGCCGCCCTTCACGACGCGCTCGCTGCCAGCAAGACGCCGCTCACCGCAAGCCCTGCATCGTCGCCACCCGCGATCGATCTCGACACCGCGCAGCTCGATCAGGTCATCGGGGTCAAGGGCAAGAACAATGGCGGTGTCTACGCCTTTGCCGTGCCGCGCCGGGATCCCGTCAATGAAGCCGGAATGGCGCTCTCACCGGCCGGTGCGATGGGCGTCGCGCAAGGCATCAATTTCCAGCCGACCGGCGGCGGCAAGGCCGCGATCACAGGTGACTTTGTGCTGACGGGAGAGGAGGTCAACCCGGTCATCAAAGCGCTGCTGTCGAACGGGATCGAGGTGACCGCGCTCCATAGCCACATGCTCGAGGAGCAGCCGCGGCTGTTCTTCATGCACTTCTGGGCCAACGACAACGCTGTGAAGCTGGCAAAGGGAATTCGCGCCGCGCTCGACAAGACGGCGAGCGGCAAGAGCTGAGCACTATGGAGCACCGGGCCGCCGTTGCCGGAGATTTTTCCTTGTGTCCCCGTGTGGGGAAAAGGTCGAAGATTTAAGGGAGCTTTGACGTGACGACAGCGACCTTTCCGGAACGCAGCCGCAGGGTAGAACTGGCGCTCTATTTCCTGCGTCTCGGCTTTCTCGGTTTTGGCGGCCCGGTAGCACTGGTCGGGCAGATGGAGCGCGAACTGGTCAATGACAGGAAATGGCTCAGCAGGGAGCAGATGCGCGAAGCCATCGCGATCTGCCAGTCGCTCCCCGGACCGCTGGCGATCCAGGTCGGCATCTATGTCGCCTGGCTGCGCTGCGGATTTTGGGGCGCGTGGTTGGGCGGCTGGTGCTTCATCCTGCCGAACTTCATCATCGTCGCCGCTCTCGGCGCTCTCTACGTTTATCTCGGCGACCTGCAGCCGGTGACCGCGATCTTCTACGGCGTCAGTCCGGCCGTGATCGCGCTGATCTTGCATTCCTGCTATCGGCTGGCCAAGCTTGGTATGGAGGACTGGCTGCAATGGGCCATAGCGGCCGTGTGCCTCGTGATTACCATCGCCCTGCAGGCCGAAGTGGCGATCCTGTTTATCGGCGCCGGCATCGTCGGGATTCTCTACTACGGGAGCATCTTCAAACGGACGCCCGCGACCTTGCCTGGAGTAGTGCTCGTACCGGCGGCGACGGCGCCGATTGCGCCGGTCGCAACGGCCTCGACGCTGAGCAAGTTATTCCTGTTCTTCCTCAAAGCCGGTGCGCTCACCTTCGGCAGCGGCCTTGTCATCGTCCCCTTTCTCGAGCAGGGGCTTGTGCAGCAATATAGCTGGCTCGATGAGCGGCAATTCCTGATCGCGGTTGCGATCGGTATGATCAGTCCGGGACCGGTCGTGATCACCGCGACCTTCGTCGGTTATCTGGTGGCGGGATTCTGGGGCTCTCTTGTTTCCACCATCGGCATCTTCCTGCCGTCGTTTCTCCTGGTGCTGATCGTTGCGCCCTTGCTGGCGCGACATCGGCAGAACGCCAACGTCCAAGGCTTCGTCAAAGGCGCGTATGCAGCGGCAATCGGCACGATCCTGGGCGCCTGCGTCCTGCTCGGCAGAATCGCGATCGGCGACTGGCTGACGGTGGCGATCGGCATTGCTTCGCTTGCAGTGCTGTTCCGCTGGAAGGTGAGCAATCCGTTGCTGATTGCTGCGACCGCGGTCGTGGGCCTTATTGCCTTTCCGGTGCTGCAGCCGGCATGGGTGATGGTCAAATAGGAGATTCGACGAAGGGAAAGGTGGGGCATTTCGATCAATGTGAGGAGGTGCGTGATGACTAGACGAAAGATATTGTTGCTATCCGCCCGCTGCTTCATCACTGTCGCTTTGGCGGCATCGCTTGCTGGCCCTCGCTTGGTTGGCGCGGTTGGCTTGGATCAACAACAGGCCGAATTGGCTAATGCCTTGAGCAGCGCAAAGGTAAGCCTGCAGCAGGGCTTTGTGGCCAGCGAGCGGGAAGGACAGCCGATTTCCGGAAAATTCGAGGTCGAAGAGGGCAAGCTGCAGCTTTCCGTCTATACCGCAAAGGATGGAAAGTTCTTCGAGGTCATCGTCGATCATATGACCGGAAATATCGCCAAGGTCGATCCCATTACCGAAGGCGAGGATATCACCAACGCCAAGTCGCAAAAGGCCGCAATGGACAGAGCAAAGGTCAAGCTGGCGGATGCCGCGACCAAGGCGAAGGGCAAGGCGAAAGGCGAGGCAACCGACGTACTCGTTGTGAGCGCGGCGCCGGAATTGAAGGGCGATCGTCCAGAGGCCACGATTGTTCTGCTGTCAGCAAAGAAATTCTCGAGTGTTTCTGAGCGGCTCGACTAGCGAAGCGACCAGCGTCCAGCGCTCTCGTCGTGCGCCTGCTAGAGAAGACATTGTGAGAGGATCGCAATGGAAAACGTTTTGAGTTTCGCTGCAGCCGCTCTGGCGGGGGCCTTGACGATCGCGCCCGCTATCGGGGAAACGGCGGGCGCGAAGGCCGAGCCGTTGCTGCAACTGGAGGCAAAAATCCCGCTTGGCGGTGTGCGCGGCCGAATCGATCACATGGCGATCGATCTGACCCGGCGCCGCCTGTTCGTGGCGGCGCTCGGCAACGACAGTGTTGCCGTGGTCGATCTGCATGCCCAACGGCTCGAGCGCTCGATCGGCAAGCTCTCGGAGCCACAGGGCGTCGGCTACGTCCCAGCGACGGACACGCTTTACGTAGCGAGCGCCGGCGACGGCTCTGTCAGGCTGTTCAAGGGGGCTGATCTTTCACCAATCGGGCGCATTGAGCTCGGCAGCGATGCCGATAATGTTCGGGTGGATGCAAACGCGGGCCGCGTGCTCATCGGCAACAGCGACGGTGCGCTGACCATCCTTGATGCTGCGACGCAGAGGAAGATCGCGAGCGTAGCCTTGAAGGCACACCCCGAAAGTTTTCAACTCGACGAGAACACGGGCCGCATCTTCGTCAATGTGCCCAACAGCCGCGCGATCGATGTGGTCGATCGCGCATCGGCGAAGAAGATTGCATCCTGGTCGACAGGGGGTAGGCGGGCGAATTTTGCCATGGCGCTTGACCAGGCCCGCCAACGCGTCCTGGTCGCGTTCCGCCACCCGGCGGAGCTTGGCGTGTTCGCTGCAGCGGACGGCGCCTTGATCACGTCGATCCCCACCTGCGGCGATGTCGATGATGTCTTCGTCGATGCCAAGCGCGACCGGGTTTACCTCAGTTGCGGAGAGGGCTTTGTCGATGTCCTGGCTGTGGACGGCACGGCCTATCGGCGGGTTGCACATATCGCCACCAGCAGTGGCGCGCGCACCTTGCTGTTCGTGCCCGAGTTGGATCGCCTCATGCTCGCGGTGCCCGCGCGAGGCGGCACCGCCGCCGGTATCTGGATCTATCGTCCGTCGCCGTGAGGTTGCTTGCGAGGAGCGAACATGCTCGGCAATGAAGCTCTTCCGATCCGATGCGCCGTCGCGTCATTGGTCTTTGTGGGTGCCGCCACCTGTCTGGCACCCGCCTTCGCCTATCGTCCATTCGATGGCACTGACGCGGCCGTCGCCGATCCGGGGGAACTCGAAGTCGAATTGCAGCCGGCGGGTGTTCTAGGCGAGCAAGGCACACGAACGCTGATCGCGCCTTGGACCGTCCTGAATTTCGGTCTCAACGACGGCTGGGAAGCGGTGTTCGAAGGACGGGGCGAAACGCCGCTGGGGCCTTCTGGCCCGACCGAATTAATCGACGCCGCTGCGTCCCTCAAACATGTCCTGGTGCCCGGCAGCCTTCAGGACAAGACCGGGCCGAGCGTTGCGACCGAGTTCGGTGTGCTGCTGCCCGACAGCACGGGCAACAGCGGCGTCGGCGCAAGCTGGGCCGGCATCGTCTCGCAGCGCTGGGATTGGGGAACGGTTCACTTCAATGTCGAGACGGCGCTGACGCGGGATCATCATGCCGACGCCTTTGTCGACACAATCATCGAAGGTCCTTCTAAATGGAAGGTGCGGCCGGTTGCGGAAGTCTTTTACGAAAAGGAGTTCGGCCTGGAGGAGACGGTGTCGGGACTGGTCGGATTGATCTGGCAGGCCAGCGACAAGCTCGCGTTCGATGTCGCCTATCGCCACGCGGTGACCAACGGCCATCCGGTCAACGAAATCCGCGCGGGCCTGACCTTTGCCGTCCCGCTGCGCTTTTTCGAAAGCGCTCACGTTAAATGAGGCCAGAATCGATGTGCGCGGGTTAATTCGACGGGGCAGACGGACAGGAGAAAAGCATGAAAACTGCTATTATCGGCGCCGCGCTTTGCATTGCGCTCACGTCTACGGCCATAGCCGAGACCGGTGGATATCCCGCCAGTCCCTCACACGGCATCATCGGGACGAATCCGGACGGCACGCCACGCTACGGCGGCGAGCCCGGGAGGGACACGACCTCCGCGAATACCGTTGGCCGAGGCAACTCCAATCCGTCTGACAACCACAGCAGTGCAGGCGCAGCACACGGAGCTGATAAGCATCAAGAAAGGAAATGAGGGCGGAAACGCTTCGTTAACGATCGCCGGCGCCGGGAACCCGACCTTGGACGAATGCAATGGTGGTATTGAACTGCGATAACTGGATTGAGCCAAGGCCGGGAACCTTTTGCCCGGGATTGCATCCAAGGCTATAGAATTGAGAGAACGGTCATGCCCTCGACAATGCCGGCCAACACTCTACCCCTTTCCATCGGCGACATCGAACTGGTTCGTCGCGCGCTTGCCCGCGACGAGGCGGCGGTGCGCGCAATCGTGCAGGCCAACAATCGCCGGCTGTTCCGGATCGCGCGCGGCATCCTGCGCAACGACAGCGAAGCCGAGGATGTGGTGCAGGAGGCGTACGTCCGTGCGCTGACGCATCTGGAGGGTTTTCGGGGCGATTCCAGTCTATCGACCTGGCTGTCGCGCATTGTCATGAACGAAGCGATGGGCCGGCTGCGAGGCCGACGTCCCACGCTTGGATTGAGCTCGTTGCCGGAGCATGGGCGAGAGGCCGAAATCATCCAATTTCCCGCTGCATCCGCAACGAGCGACCCGGAAAAATCCATGGCGCAACGAGAAATCCGAGAGGTCGTGGAGCACGCGATCGACGAGTTGCCGGAGCCTTTCCGCCTGGTCTTCATCACCCGCGTCATCGAGGAGATGAATGTGGAGGAGACGGCCGCGCTGCTCGATCTCAAACCCGAGACGGTGAAGACGCGCCTGCACCGGGCGCGCGCCATGC
>Ga0134126_10010471_pt1 | contig 11689 bp, 12 predicted proteins | sample KB31752_FD_96881 | JGI IMG/M metagenome (GOLD analysis project Ga0134126, IMG submission 96881) | Terrestrial soil microbial communities with excess Nitrogen fertilizer from Kellogg Biological Station, Michigan, USA - KB3-175-2 | ecosystem: Environmental > Terrestrial > Soil > Unclassified ...
ACCCATCGGGCGCCCGCGCGGCGATCAGGATGCGAACAGCGCGATGTCGCGCCGCTTGAGCAGGGGCACGAGCAGCATGCCCGCCAGGAATCCGCCGATGTGCGCGCGAAATGCCACGCTCGAACCGCCGCGAAGCGCGAAGTCGCTCACCAGCTGCGCGGCAAACCAGAGCAAGAGCAGCAGCATGGCCCGCAGCCGCAAGGTGGTGAAGAAGAACGGCAGCAGCACCAGCGTGAGCACGCGGGCACGCGGATACAGCAGCAAGTAGGCGCCGAGCACACCGGAGATCGCGCCGCTGGCGCCGATGATGGGATAGGGCGAATGCGCATCGGCCAGCGCCTGCGCGGCCACCGCGGCGACTCCGCACAGCAGATAGAAGGCGAGGAACTTCGCATGTCCCATCGCGTCTTCGACGTTATCGCCGAAAATCCACAAAAACAGCATGTTGCCGAGCAGATGCATCCAGCCGCCGTGCAGGAACATGGAGGTGAACGGCGATGCGAAGCGCGGTATCCACGTAAGGTCGGCCGGCAGTCGCGCATCGGTCAGCAGCACCGCGGGAACCGCACCGAGCGCCGCCACCGCATTGCGGCTCGAGACGGGGTCGAGCGTGAGCTGCCACAGGAACACGCAGGCGCAGGCCGCGATCAACGTCATCGTGACGTAGGGCTTCAATGCGGACGGCGAATCATCCTTGAGCGGTATCATCGCTGCGCCGCCGTTCCTGGGCGCGCGGCAGCCCCTGCGCCCGCTCGCCGCTGCGACGCAGCTCCTCCGCGCGCACTTCCTCGGCTTCGGCCTTCTTGCGGGCGATTTCCTCGATCATCACCTTCATCCACTCGCTGATCATTCCGGCGTCTCCGCGGGCTTGACGATGGCATCGACCGCCGCCACGGTGCTCGGGTGGTACCCGGGGCGCGCCTTGGCGTACACACGCTTCGCGAACTCGGTACCGGCGGGGGTTTTCATCAGATCCGTGTACAGCGGCTCTATCAGCACGCGCCGGCCGATGTTCATCAGATATTCCTCGAGGCGCGCGAAACTCGGCTGATAATCGTTGCGGATCGCGAGCTTGAGCCAGCTGCGCTCGATTTGAGCATTGCCGCTGCGCGTGAATCCATGGGCCTCATCCAGATCCTTCATCTGCTTGGAGGTCAAGGCCCCGGGCATGCCGTCCAGGAAATGCAGCCACTGCTGCGTCGCCCAGTCGAGGCCGAATTTCTTCGCCGGCAGCGTGCCCGCGAGCCAGGCGGCGCGCGCGGCGTCCACCGGCTGAAATGCGCTCGACACCGGCAGCACGGCATCGGCCGGCAGGCCGGGATGGTGCACCCAGGCGTCGACCTCGGCGCGGCCGACGATGCCGGGAAAGCGATCCAGCAGATTCTGCGCGAGGTAGTCGGTGAATTGCTCGGTGGTGATGCTCTTGAAGGCAAAATGATCGAAATACCCGCGCAAGAAGGCATCGAAGCGCTCGCGGCCGAATTTCGCGTCCAAGTAGTCGAGGAACAGCCGGCCCTTCTGGTAAGGCACTTCACTGAACACGGCGTCCGGATCGCGGTTGCGCAGGTCGATCGCCAGCACCTGATCCTGCGGTTGCAGCCGGGCGAGATCCGCGCGCAAGGACTCGAGGCCGAGCACGGCCTCCATGGACGCGCGTTGTTCGCCATAGATCTGGGTCATGATGCGGGTCTGCAGATAATCGGTGAACCCCTCGTTCAACCAAAGATCGCGCCAGGTCGCGTTGCTGACGAGATTCCCGGACCAGGAATGCGCCAGCTCGTGCGCGATCACCCCCACCAGGCTCTTGTCGCCCGCGATGACGGTGGGAGTGATGAAGGACAACCGCGGATTCTCCATTCCCCCGAGCGGGAAGCTCGGCGGCAGCACCAGAATGTCGTAGCGGCTCCAACGGTAGGGGCCGAACAGCTTCTCGCCGGCCACGATCATGGACTCGGTGTCGGCAAATTCCCTGGCGGCCGCCTTGATCTGCGCCTTCTCCGCGTACACCCCGGTGCGCGGCCCCGTCTCCTGGAACTTCAGATCGCCGACGGCCAGTGCAATCAAGTAGGAAGGAATCGCCTGCGGCATGCGGAAAGTGAACTCACCCTTGCGCTTGGCCTTCGGATCGTTCTCGGCGCTCATCACCGCCAGCATGCCGGGCGAGGTATGGACCACGGCGTCGTATGGGGCACGCACCTGCGGCGTGTCCTGCAGCGGGATCCAGGTGCGTGCGCCGATGGGCTCGGACTGGGTATAGAGAAAGGCCTTCTTGCGGCCGGCCGTCTGCTTCGGCGTGAGCCATTGCAAGGCGCCGGCGCTGGGCAGCGTCTCGTAGTCGATTCGGATCGATTCGACCGGCTTGCGGCTCGGCGGCAGTTCGATGATCAGCGCGCTGCCCAATATGGGGTCGGGTTTTTCCAGGTGAAACGGCCGGCTCACCCAGATCGTCTGGCTCTTGTCCGTGGCGCCCAGCACGTCCGTGGCCTTCTGGTTGACGTCATTGATGGTCAAACCCTTGGTGTCTAGAACCAGCTGGGTCGCGCGCGGGTCGAGACGCTTCAATTCCAGGGAGACGACGCCGCTGATCACCTGGTCCTCGAGATCGACGCGCAAATCCAACGCGATGTGCGTGGTGCGAAACTGATCGACGTTGGCGAATGAATGATAGTCGAGTCCCGGTTCCATGGGTGCAAGACCCGCGCCCAGCGCCGGCAACCCCAAGCCTGCCAGCATCAGGCCCGCAAATCGGGCAGGAATCATCAATGCACGGCTGCTTGGGTCTGCGGCGCGGCAGGCGGCGCATCCGCGCGGCCGCCGAGCAATTCCTTGAAGGTCTTTTCGTCCACCAGCAGCCCCGACTTGCCGTCCCAGTTCGAGCCCTTGGGCACCGTGTCCTGGACCAGCAGGGACTTGCCGATCACATCCTCGATGCCGCCCTGGTTGCCCGTGATCGGCACCGGGACCGCCCGCGGCGTGTGCGCCAGATCGCCCACCCGCTGCCAGTCGATATCCTTGTCGTGGTCCGTGACTTTCTTCTGCAATTTAGGGTTCAGCAGCTTGGACAACAGGCGCTTGCGATTCTTGCTCCAATCGCGCGAATCGTCCTCCATCACGGTGTACGCCTGCAGGTACAGCGTGCCGTCGCGCCAGCCGAACAGATAGGGCTGATTGACCACCGTCACCTTGGTGCCGATCGGAATGAGGTCGAAAAATACGGCGATGTCCTCCGGGTACAGGCGCATGCAGCCGTGGCTCGAGCGCATGCCGACGCCATAGGGCTTGTTGGTGCCGTGAATCAAGTAGCTCGGCCACCCGAGGCGGAACATGTATTGGCCGAGCGGATTGTCCGGTCCGGCGGGCACCTGGGCCGGCAGTTTTTCGCCGTCCTCGGAGTGCTCCTCACGCACCGACTTCGGCACCACCCAGACCGGATCCTTCTGGCGGCTGATGATCCTGGTCGTTCCTTCGGGGGTCTTCCAGCCCACCTTGCCGATGCCGATGGGATGCGTGTAGACGATCTGCGGCTCGCCCTTCTTGTGCGGCGGATAGTAGAAAATCCGCATCGCGGCCACGTTCACCACCACCCCCTCATGGGGCGCCGCCGGCAAAATGAATTGGGTCGGCACCACCACTTCGCGCCCGACTCCGGGCAGCCAGGGGTCCACGCCGGGATTCGCCGTGAGTATTTCTTCATAACCCACGTCGAAGCGCCGCGCAACGTCCGGCAGGGTGTCATCCTTGCCGATGACGGTCCTCTGCACGTAGCCCACGATATCGCTGCCGGGCTCGACTACGGAGCGATGCAGCGCCGTAGGCACGGGCAACACCGGCGCCGGCGGCGGCAGTTCCTTGACCGGCGGCGGCGGCGGGACGGGTTTGGGTCTGAACAGCGTGCAACCGCCGACGATCAATGCGCCGATGCAAACGGCCAGTCGTAGAGTCTTCATGCGTGCTTTTCTACAGCAAAGTCGGGCGGTCAGGCAATTGATTATGAGATCGGCCCTGCGGCTTCAAGTTCTGTGGGAAGTGGCGCGCGAGCAAATTGCCTATGGCATCGACCCCGGCGATGGAGCCGATTTCGAACCGGCCGGCGCGGAAGTGTTCTTCCATGATGCGGCACACCGCCTCCCATTCCGCCGGGCTGACGCGGCCGGCGAAGCCTCGATCGGCCACGATCTCCACGTCGCGGTCCGCCATCTGCACGTAGATCAAGACGCCGTTGTTGTGCTCGGTGTCCCAGACCCGCAGGTGAGCGAACACCTCGAGAGCGCGCGCGCGGGGCGTCAGGGCGTTCAACACATGCCCGGGCGCCAGCGCCGTTTCGATGGCGAAGCGAATCTCCCCGGCATGGGTGCGTTCGGCGCGGCCGATGGCCTGTTCGATGGCATCGAGGGTTGCGGCTGGAAACAACATGCGCGTGCGCCAGTGCGTCGCCGCAGCGTGGCGCATGAAGCGGCCGATTTGCATCACCAGCTCCCCGAGGCGCCGCCGCCCCCGAAACCGCCACCGCCGCCGCTGAAGCCGCCACCCCCCCCACCGCCGAACCCACCGCCCCCGAATCCGCCGCCCAAGCCCCCACCGAACCCGCCGCCCCAGCCGCGGCCGGCGGACCAGCCGCGCGACGACGACCCCGTCAGCATGGCGAACAGGAACGCCAACACACCGGCGCCCAAGCCTATGGGCAGCAAGTGGCTCAACAGCCACACCAGACCGCCGGCCACTGCGCCCGTGGCCACCGATCCCAACAACCGGCCGAACAGGGCGCGCAGCACCCCGCTCAGGACGAAGACGATCACCAGCAGCAGCGGCAGCAAATTACCGAGACCGGTGCGATGCTCCCACTTGCGGTCAGGCTGCGGCAGAGGCTCTCCGTTCACCACGGATATCATTTGATCGATGCCGGCCTCGACGCCGCCATCGTAATCGCCCAGCTTGAAGTGCGGCGTGATGGTCTCGGCCACGATGCGGCTCGCGATTGCGTCGGGCAACGCGCCCTCCAAGCCATAGCCCACCTCGATGCGCACGCGCCGATCATCCTTGGCCACGATCAAGATAGCCCCATCGTCGACGCCCTTGCGACCGAGCTTCCACGCCTCCGCGACGCGGATGCCGTACTGCTCGATTTCTTCGGGCTGCGTGCTGGGCACGATGAGCACGGCGATCTGACTGCCCTTCTTGGCTTCGAAGTCGGCGAGCTTGGTCTCGATCTGAGCCACGGCCGCGCCCGACAGGGTTCCCGTCAGATCGGTAACACGCGCGGCAAGAGGCGGCACGGCCACGTCCGCGCGCACCGCCAGCGCACCCATCAGCAGCGCAAGCCCCGCGCCCATCCGGCCGACGGCGCGAAGCGAGGTCACGGCGCATCGCATGTGGCGCGGGCCGGCGCGCTACTGCGCCGGCGCGGGCGTCGGTGCGGGCACCGGCGCCGCCTTCGGCGCATTGAAATCCACGGTCGGGGGCTTGGCGATCACCGCCTCGTTCTCGACCGCGAAATTCGGCTTCGGCTTGTAGCCGAATACCATGGCCGTCAAATTGCCCGGGAACTGCCGCACCGTTACATTGTAGTTCTGCACCGCCTGAATATAGCGGTTGCGCGCCACGGTGATGCGATTCTCCGTCCCCTCGAGCTGTGCCTGCAGGTCGCGGAAATTCTGATCGGATTTCAACTGCGGATAATTCTCCGTGACCACCAGCAGGCGCGACAGCGCGTTGGTGAGTTCTCCCTGCGCCGCCTGGAATTTCGCGAACGCCGCCGGGTCATTGACGAGTTCGGGGGTGGCTTGAATGGAACCCACCTTGGCGCGCGCCTCGGTCACGCCCAGCAGCACCGAGCTTTCCTGGGCGGCGTAGCCCTTGACCGTATTGACCAGATTCGGGATCAAATCGGCGCGGCGTTGATATTGATTCAGGACCTCGGACCAAGCGGACTTGATCTGCTCATCCTGGGTTTGCATCGCGTTGTAGCCGCAACCCGACAACAACATGCCGGCGAGCGCGGCCAGTCCCAAAGCAAGTCTACGCATAGTCCCCTCCCACCCCTCGAGGATTTGGGGGCGTGCACGCCAAGTCTATCACCGTGAGAAAAAAAGCCCCGAACCCAAGAGTTCGGGGCCGAAGTGGCGGACTTCAATGAAGGGAGGTAAAGCCCGCTAGGGGATCGATACGTCGCTACGTCCAATCAGTGCAGATGGTCCCACTGCAGCACCTGAATTTCGGTCTCGTCCAGATCGAAGCTGCGCGCCAGCATGCGCGCGATGTCCCGGTCACCCTCGACGGCGCCTGCCCGGTCGAGAAGTTCCACGACGCCCCGATATTCGTTGTATTCGACGGCTCCCTCCGATTGCGCGATAAAGTGGGTGTAATATTTAACGCTCATGGGTATGGAGCTTAAGATTCACCGCGTGTGCAATCTGTGAACGAACGCTCAGTCGATTGCAAGCTCTTCTGAACTTGGTTCACGTCCTGGAATGTCCGCTCATATTGATGCACCGTGTCACGCTATCGCCCCCCCACTCCCACCGGTTCGAAGTACATCACCCCTGAGGGAGCCCGGCGGCTGCAGCTAGAACTCCATGCTCTGTGGCATGAGGAGCGGCCGCGGGTCACCCTGGCTGTCTCGGAGGCCGCCGCGCAGGGCGACCGTTCCGAAAATGCCGAATACACCTACGGAAAGAAGCGCCTGCACGAGATCGACCGGCGGGTGCGCTTCCTGCGCAAGCGCCTGGAGGGCATGACCATCGTCGACCCGCAGGCGCCGCTGGGCCGCCGAGATCCGGACCGGGTGTACTTCGGCGCCTGGGTGCGGCTCGAACGCGAGCGGGATCTGCGCTGGTACCGGCTCGTCGGTCCGGACGAGTTCGACATGGCGCCGGACTACATCAGCATGGATTCGCCGCTGGGGCGCAGCCTGCTCGGCAAGCACCGCGGCGACGAGGTGCAGGTCGCGCTGCCGGGGGGAGCGGCCACCTTCACGGTGGCCGCCGTCGGTTACGGGCTCAAACCACCCGAATGTTCTTGAACTGCCAGGGGTCCGTGGTATCCAGATCCTCGGCGAACAGCTCGCCGCGCTGCCGAAGCGGCGTCCAATCGGTGTACTGGCCGACCACGGTGCCGAGGTATGGCATGCAGATCTCGAGCGGCCGCCGGAAATCCATGTCGTCGGGCTCGACGATGCCGCGGCGCGGATTCTCCATGGCCCAGATCATTCCCGACAAGGCCGCCGAAGTGACCTGCAGGCTGGTGGCGCTGTTGTGCGGCGCCAATTTACGTGCCTCTTCGATGGATAGCTGCGAGCCGTACCAGTAGGCATTCTTTTTATGGCCCGCGAGCAGCACGCCGAGCTCATCGATGCCCGCCGTGATTTCGTTCAACATGATGCGTTTGTGATCCTGCAGGTGCCAGTTGTTGCCGGCGAACTCGTGCACGGACAGCACGGCGTTGTCGCTCGGATGGTAGGCATAGTGCGCGGTCGGCCGATACGCCACGCGCGCGCCGTCCATGACCGTGTAGTAGTCCGCCAGCGAAATCGCCTCCGAATGCGTGATCAGGAAGCCGTGGAATTGTCCCGCCTTGGGGGTCCAGGTCCGAACCCGCGTGCTCGCACCGGGGCGGTTCAGGTAGATCGCGCAGCCCGAGCCCTGCGAGTGCCGGCCGCCGTCCACGGGAAAATGCTTCTCATGCGTGCCCCATCCCAGTTCGGCGGGCTGGGCGCCTTCGCTGACGAAGCCGTCCACCGACCAGGTATTGACGAACTCGTTCGGCTGCTTGGGCACGTTCGTGATCTGGGTATCGCGCTCCGCGACGTGAATGACCTTCACCCCCAAAGTCTGCGCGAGCCGGGCCCATGCCTCGCGCCCGGCCGGCTCCGGCGCATCGACCCCGGTGTCCCTGGCAATGTTGAGCAGCGCCTGCTTGACCAGGTGCGAGACCAATCCCGGATTCGCGCCGTGCGTGAGCACGGCCGTGGGCGACTCCTTGGCGCCGTCGCGCAAGGCCAGCGCCTGCAGACGCATGGCATAGTTGCTGCGCGATTCCACGCTCGCCTTGGTATCGGTGTAGCCGCCGGCCCAGGGCTCGATGCAGGTGTCGAGATACAGGGCGCCGCGTTCGCGGGCCAGCCGAACCAGCGCGATGCTCGACACGTCCACCGACAAGTTCAACAGGAAGTCCCCCGCGCCCACCAGAGGCTCCAGGACTTGCCGGTAGTTCTCGCGGGTCAGCGCCATCTGGACGAATTTCACTCCGAACTGCCCGGCCTCGGCGCGTCCGGCGTTCTCGGCGCTGACGATGGTGATGCGCTCGGACGAAGTGCCGATGTGACGCAAGATCAGTGGCAAGACACCCTGTCCGATGCTGCCGAAACCCACGAATACGATCCTGCCGCCAAATTTCACGTGCACTTCGTGCTGACTCATAATTTCTGTCTCACTGTTCTGCCCTCTCATTTTGGATGACGCCCTACGGCGGACCGTCAGCCTACCTGGCCGCCCGAAAAATGCTCAAGTTTTACCAATGCGGCGGATAGGTGCGCCCGTAGCCGGGCAGTGCTTCGATGCGCCGAATCCAGCGGGCCAGCGCCGGATAGTTGCGCTCCATGGGCAGGAAGCGCGCGCTCAGGGACGCCGCGGCGCTTCGATCCAGGGCGCGGCGCAGCACCTGAATCCACGGGAATATCACCATGTCGGTCGCCGAGTACCGGGTGCCCACGATCCATTGCTCCTTGCTCAGGCGCCCTTCGATGGTGCGCGCCTCGCGCGCGACGATGTGCATGGCATCGGTGAGTTCGTCGATGTTCTCATCGACCTGCCCGGCGAAGATGGCGCTGACGATCTTGAGCAGCGACGGCTCGGCGTAGGCCATGAATTCGCAGATGACACGCATGATGACGCCGGCCTCCTCGGGGCCCTCGCCGAATATCGGCACCTGCGGGTATTTGACGTCGAGGTAGTACAGCACGGCCACGGACTCGAACACCACGTAGTCGCCGTCCTTGAGCACGGGCACCCGGCCGCGCGGGTTCAACTTCAACATCAGCGGTGACTGCTGCTCCTGCTTGTCGAAGTGCAGGAGCTGCGACTCATAGGGCAGCCCCTTGTGCTCGAGCGCGAGCAGCACGCGCCACGAGAACGGACTGCCGCTGCCCCAGTAAAGAGTGAGTGCCATGGCGCCGATTGTAGCGGATGCGCTTCCCTCAGCATCGCGCTAAGCTCGAATCATGGCATTTCAGACCTTGATCGATGTCGACTCTCTGCGGGAACTCTCGGGAAACCCTCGGCTGGCCATCGTCGATTGCCGCTTCGACCTCAAGGATCCCACGGCCGGGCGCCGGGCGTACCTGGCGGAACATATCCCGCACGCGCGCTATGCCGACCTGGATCTCGACCTCGCGGCGCCCCAGGGGCCCGGCACCGGCCGTCATCCCCTGCCTGCCCCCGACGCGTTCGCGGCCTGGGCCGGCGCGGCGGGAATCGGCGACGGCACCCAGGTCGTCGCCTACGACGCCGCCGACGGATCCTTCGCGGCGCGGCTGTGGTGGCTGCTGCGCTGGCTGGGGCACCGCGCGGTGGCCGTTCTCGACGGCGGTTTGGCGGCGTGGATCGCCGGCGGCGGCGCGCTCGAGAAAGGCCCCGTCGCCGCTGCGGCGCTGCGCTTCATGCCGAGGCCCGAGCCGCACTCGGTCCTGAGCACCGCCGAACTCGAAGCGGCGCTGCGCACACCGGCCGCCCTGCTGGTGGATGCGCGCAGCCCGGAGCGCTTTGCCGGAACGGTGGAGCCCATCGATCCCGTCGCCGGCCACATACCCGGCGCCGTGAATCATCCGCTCGCTGCGAATCTCGGCGCCGGACATCATTTCCTGCCCGCGGCCGAGCTCGCCGCCCGCTGGCGGCGACGCCTCGCCGGCAAGGATCCTGCGCAGCTCATCGCCATGTGCGGTTCCGGCGTCACCGCCTGTCACAATTTGCTCAGCCTCGAGATCGCCGGTCTCAGCGGCGCCAAACTGTACGCCGGCTCCTGGAGCGAGTGGATTCGCGATCCCAAGCGGCCGGTCGCGCGCGGCGCTTGAGCGCCACACGGGCGCACCCCGCGGCGCACGCGGTCATTTACATGCAGCCCCAATTTGCTATCGTTCGCGCGACATGAACACCCCCGCCAAGGTCTTGCCCGTGAACCCTGCCTGGAAGATCGAACAGTCGCTCGATCTGTACCAGGTGGAAGCCTGGGGCAAGGGCTATTTTTCCATCAACGCGCAAGGCCACGTGGTGATCCGGCCGAGCATGGACACCGCCCGCGAAATCGATTTGTACGACGTCGTGCAGGGTCTGAAGGCCCGCGACCTGCACACCCCCGTGGTCATCCGCTTTTCCGACATCCTCGCGCACCGCCTGCGCCACCTCGCCGAAGCCTTCGGCACGGCGATCGCGGAGAACGACTACAAGAACCGCTACGCCGCGGTATTTCCCATCAAGGTCAATCAGCAGCGCCTGGTGGTCGAGGAGGTGTACCGCTACGGCAGGGAATTCGGCTTCGGTCTCGAGGTCGGCTCCAAGCCCGAACTGCTCGCCGTCATGTCCATCACCGAAGATGCGCCGGACCGCATCGTGGTGTGCAACGGCTTCAAGGACGACAGCTACATCGAAGCGGTGATCCTCGCCACCAAGCTCGGCCGCACCTTCATTCCCGTGGTCGAGAACTACGAGGAAATCCACCTGATACTCAAGCACGCCGAGCGCTACGGCGTGCGGCCGAAAATCGGCGTGCGCGTCAAGCTCGCGAGCGAAGGCGCGGGCCGCTGGCGCGAATCCGCCGGCGAGAAATCCAAGTTCGGCCTGTTCATCAGCGAGATCCTCGACCTGCACGCCCTGCTCGAGGAACGCAACATGCTGGACTGTCTGCAGCTCGTGCACTGCCACCCCGGCAGCCAGCTGCAGGACATCCGCCGCGTCAAGGACGCCATCAACGAGCTGGCGCACGTGTACGCCGAACTCAAGATCATGGGCGCCGGCCTCAAGTACATCGACATCGGGGGCGGCCTGGGGGTCGATTACGACGGCAGCGGCACGAACTTCGAATCTTCCATGAACTACACCCTGAACGAATACGCCAGCGACGTGGTGTATCGCATCAAGAGCGTCTGCGATGCGCGCGACGTGCCGCATCCCATGATCGTGAGCGAGTCCGGGCGCGCCATCGCCGCCCACCACAGCCTGCTGGTGTTCGATACCTTGGGTTCCTCCACGCTCGATCAATTCAAGGTCACGGGGCTACCCAAGGAGGACTACCACGGCAAGGAAGAGGTGCCGCAGCCGGTGCGCGATCTGTTCGACGCCTTCCGCTCAGTGAATGAGCGCCGGCTCGTGGAGTGCTATCACGACGGGCTGCAGGCCCGCGAACAGGCGCTGCAAATGTTCAATTTGGGCTACCTCAGCCTGGAATTTCGCGCCTTGGCGGAAAAGCTCTATTGGGCCACCTGCACCAAGATTCGCGACTACTGCCGCAAGCTCGACCGGGTCCCCGAAGAGCTCGAAAACCTCGAGGACATGCTCAGCGACATTTATTTCTGCAACTTTTCGGTGTTTCAATCGCTGCCCGACAGCTGGGCCATCGGCCAGCTGTTTCCCATCATGCCCATTCAGCGCCTCGGCGAGAAACCGTCGCGCAATGCCGTGCTCGCCGACATCACCTGCGACTC
>Ga0134126_10010475_pt1 | contig 11688 bp, 10 predicted proteins | sample KB31752_FD_96881 | JGI IMG/M metagenome (GOLD analysis project Ga0134126, IMG submission 96881) | Terrestrial soil microbial communities with excess Nitrogen fertilizer from Kellogg Biological Station, Michigan, USA - KB3-175-2 | ecosystem: Environmental > Terrestrial > Soil > Unclassified ...
ACCCATCCGGACCGGGTGCGGCCGGATCGGCGACGCAGATCCGGCCGCGCGGCGCGGCCAGGTCAGTGAAGACATACAGCCTTCCGTCCCGCCCGACCCGCGGCGAGGCCATCGCGTCGCGCCCCACCATGAGCGGCACGAGCACCGGGGTGGCGAGGTCGCCCGCGGTCAGGTCGGCGATCCAGACGTCTTCGCGCGGCGCGGTGCCGACCGACGTGGAGATGATCAGCCAGCGGCCGTCCTTGCTGACGCTCACCCCGAAGTAGCTGGTCTTCTCCTGCTCCGCCCCGAACACTTCCGCGTCCGTCTCCGGCGGCGTCCCCACCACGTGCAGGTAGACCCGCCGGTGGTACATCGACTCGCCTTCGGGAACCGCGTCGGGCGGCAGCCGCCTGGTGTAGTAGAACGCCTTGCCGCCCGGCAGCCACGCCACCCCGGAGTACCGGCACCGGTCGATGGGCCCGTCGACGACTTCCCCGGTCGCGACGTCCATGACCCGCAGCAGCGACTCCTCGTCGCCGCCGTGCGACAGCTGGTAGGCGAGCAGCCGCCCTTCTTTATCCGGCTGCCAGGCGTCAAGCGTAGTCCGCCCGATCGGGTCGATCGCGATCGGGTCGATCAGGGCGCGCTCAGCACCGCCCGCCGCAGTGCTCGCCGCGCTGCCTGCCGCAGTGCTCGCCGGATTGCCTGCCGCGTTGCCGCCCGCGCTGCCTTCCGTATTGTCTCCCGCGCCGCCTTCCGGAATGTCGGGCGCTGACGCGCCCGACATTCCGGAAATTTCATGATCTGAGACGTAGAGGACCGCGTGCTCCTGGTCAGGGTCGCGCCGCATAGCGAAGCGGGTCGCGCCGCGCCACGTCGGCAGGCCGACGGACCCGACGCGCAGCAGTTCGCGCACCCGTGCGGCGAACGCGTCCCGGTGAGTTAGGCCCTCGCGGTAGCGCTCCCACAGGGATTCCTGCGCGGCGAGCCACTCCTGGGTTTCCGCCGAATCGGCGTCTTCCAGCCAGCGATACGGGTCGGCGACACGGTAGCCATGGAGTTCTTCGACAAGATCAAGTCGGCGCGCGGCTGGGTAGCCGCCAGGAAATGAAGCCATAACCGCACCCTAACCAAAGCTCGTTACCAGCCATTAACCGAGAATCCACGGTTTGCCTTGTACTCTAGAAGTGTTTGGCGGAGGCACGTGGCTTCGGCCACGCTGGGACAGACCCGGTCTCGGTGGTGTGAGCGGCGCCTCACAACGGTACCTGCGGAGGTGCCTGGTGCGTCGCGTCCTATTGCTCAACGTCACCTACGAGCCACTCACCACCGTCGGACTCCGGCGGGCCGTATGCCTGGTCCTAGGCGACAAGGCAGAGATCGTGCATGAGGACACGGGCGGGAGATTCCTCCATTCCGCCACGGTCCAAGTGGTCACCCCATCCGTCATCAGACTCAGGCGCTACGTACGCCTCCCGCAGCGCAACCGCGTCCCGCTCACTAGGGCGGCGCTCATGCGCAGAGACAACTACAAGTGTGTGTATTGCGGTCGGCACGGCGAGACTATTGACCACGTGATCCCGCGGAGTCGAGGTGGTCAGCATGCCTGGGAGAACTGCGTCGCCGCCTGCCAGATGTGCAATCATCGCAAAGCCGATCGCCTGCTATCCGAACTCGGCTGGATTCTCCCCGTTGCTCCCGCTGTTCCGAAGGGCGCCCACTGGCGCTTGATCGGCGCTCAGTTCGACGGCGACCCCCAATGGGAGGCCTACCTGGGCACCAGCGCCGCCTAGTCTCTTTGCTGTCGCGGCGGGGCGCAGGGCGCCCCTTCGCCCCTTATTCCGTCCGTAGCATCTGGCTTGTCCTCGTGCGCGCTGTCGCCACCGCGGGGAGGACGGCGATGACCAGGGATGTGGCGACGAAGCCGGCTGCTATCGCTGCGATGAGCCAGCCGGGGATGATCGCGACCGGGACCACGCCGAGGTTGGCGGCGAACGTGGTCCAGATGACGCGGCCCACAGCGAGGCCGACGGGGATGCCGACGGCTACGCCGACCACGGCCACGGTGCCGGCCTGCCAGAAGACAATCGCGGCCACTTGGGCGCGGATGAGGCCAAGGGACTTGAGCAGGCCGCTTTCCTTGCGCCTGCGGGACACGCTGACCGCCAGCAGGTGGGCGAGCGTGGCGAGGCCGCACACGGCCACCACGATGGCGACGAGCAACGGGAAGTTGGCCGACTCGCCGAAGCTCACCAGAGCGCTGGGCACGGTGGGGGTGGACACGTTGCCCTGGTTGTGCTGCGCGTGGTGGACGAGCGCCGTAGTGCCTGCGGGCCCAGAAATGGCATGGACGAGGACGGCCTCAGGCGGCAGGTCCCCGGTTGTCTCGGCTCCAGCCGCCTGGTGGCACTTCCCCAAGGCAGCGGGTGCGAGGGCAGGCGGGCACTCGGCGTCGAGGTAGGCCCTAGTGGTCAGCGCCGCCCCGGTGCCAATGCCCCCGGTCCCGAAATCGGCCGGGAACGGCAGCGTCCCAGGCCCGATCCCGTAGTCGCGCTGCATAGTGAACGACACCAGCGCCTCACCTGGGTCGGCCGGCCGCCAGGATCACCCAGATTGCCCGCACAGCGTCTCCCTCGCGCCGTCTCCTCCGGGCTCAGTGTCGCGTGCGGTGACCAGCCGGCGAAAGGATGCCACCACCTCCAGGCGTGCTTGCTAGCACGACTCCCGCGCCGACGGCGCGGTTCAGGTGTGCTGCCGCCCTGTGACGTCGTACAGGTGGTGAACGGGGTCGTGAATGAAGTAGCGGGCGAACGTTTCCACGGTGAACACCGCCCCGTCACCGCGGCGGCCGGGACGCTGCCACTGCTCTTCGCTGACGCCGCTGAACCGGGCCGCTATCGCGTCCGCCGCCGCTGCGAGTTCCCCGGCGACGGTGGTCGGGTCCTGCGTGTCGTAGCGGTCCGCGATCGCGGTCTCGTCCTGGTCCCAGTTAGGGTAGAGCGGGTTGTCTTCGGTCAGCATCAGGCTGAGCCGGTAGTCATACAGCTTCAGGACGTCGCGCACGTGGCAGCCGTACTCAAGCGCGGCCCACTTGTCTGGGCGGGGCCGGCGTACCGCGTCCGGTGCGTCGAGCGGCGCCCGCCAGTCGGCCGCGTTCGCCCGGATCATCGCCGGGATGTCCTCCCGGTCGAATGAACTCGTGTCCAAGCCACACTCCGGGCATGGCTGCCGCAGCACCCACGTCCAGTCCTTCGCATCAGGAACGATCGTCACAGGAGCTAACGCTAGTTCCTGGCTGGCCGCCGGACACCTAGCAGGGTCATGACAGTCCCTTATCGGCCGACGACTTTTGCTTATCTCCATCTCCTCCCGGGGGGATGACCCCGCGCTGGGAGTCCCATTCGTCGGCAGGTTGTGGCTACCTGCCTCAGCCCACAGAAAAACGTCCAAAAATAGTTGGCTTCGCTTTCTTCTATCTGGGATTGGATAAGGTATTTTTCCGCTATGGCGAATGAAGTACAGGAGGTGGCGGCCACGCCGAGCGACAGGCTGACGTCTGTTGACAACGCGCTCTGGCTGCTCCAGTTGGTGGCGGAGCGGCAGGCGCTGCGCGTGTCGGAAGCCGCTGAGCTGCTGGGGGTGGCTCGCTCGACGGCGCACCGCCTGCTGTCGGCCCTCCGGCGCAGGGACTTCTTGATGCAAGATAAGCCCAACGGCGTCTACAGGCCAGGGCCGGCGCTCCACGCTATTGGTATGGCGGCGATCAGCCGCATTGATATCAGGCGGATCGCCGAGCCAGTCCTTGAGCAGTTGCGGGACCAGACCAGGGAGACCAGCAGCCTGGCGATCCTCGAGGGGACGATGGCTCGCTTCATCGAGTGCCGCGAAGGCTTGTCGGACATCAGGGTCGGCAGCCGCACGGGCATCGTGCGCTTCGCGCACGCGTCGGCGATCGGGAAGGCGCTGCTTGCCGCGCTCCCGGACGCCGAGATCAACCGCCGTTACCCCGATAAAGAACTGCCTGCGGCAACTCCCGCGTCGATCACTACCAAGCACCAGCTGATGCTTGAGCTCACCCAGGTGCGAAGGCAGGGGTACGCGCTCAACTGGGAGGAGAGCTCCGACGGTGTCGCGGCGATAGCGGTCGCGCTGGTCGACGCGGCAGGGGGCCCGCTCGCGGCGGTGAGCGTCGCGGTGCCGAGCATGCGGGCAGGCAACCTCGCGGGCATCCGCGCCCTGGCCCCGGACGTGCAGCAGGCCGCCGAACTCATCCAGGAGCAGCTGCGCAGCCCGACCTGGTCGGGACGGTAGCCGGTGGATCGGTCCGGTGGCCCGCATCGTCGGGCCACCGGACCTGGGCTACGGGTCAGGCCTTCGTTTCCGCCGTGCCCTTGCGCTGGAGCAGGTGGTAGCCGTGGCTGCGCCTGGCCTCAGCGATGCTGCCGCCGGCCAGGACGTCCTTGAGGATGGCCTCCTCGCGCTCGGAGATCACCGCGCAGATCTCCGCCACTTCGTCGGTGATCTCTTGCGGGACCGCGATCACGCCGTCGGCATCACCGAGGAGCAGGTCGCCCGGTCGCACCTGGACGCCGCCGACCGTGACCGGCCGGTTGACGTCAGAGACTTCCACCCGGTCCTTGCCAGTGCGCATGAACCGGCCCCGGCTGTAGATCGGGTACGCCAGGCCGAGGGCGCGCTGGACATCGCGGCAGACGCCGTCGATGACCGTGCCCGCCACGCCGCGCTGGTTGGCCATGGCGGTGAGGATGTCGCCCCAGACCGTGCAGTCGACACGGCCGCCGTTGTCGAGCACCACCACGCCGCCTGGCGGCACGTCGTCCAGGTAGTCGCCGACGGTCCCAGGTGGCGAGCCCGCGGTCACGTAGCGCACCGTGAACGCCGGGCCGCACAGCCGCGCGCCGTCGAACAGCGGCGCGATGCCGAGCAGCGACCCGGGCCGTCCCAGCCGGTCGAGCGCGTCCGACACGGTGGCCGTTGAGAATCCGGCAAGTGGATGGGCTGTCATTGCGCTGTCTCCTTGGTGGTGGGCTCCTCGAGCGCGGGGAACTTGCTGTCGTGCATGACCTCGGTCACCGGGTTGCCGGCCAGGACCGCCTCCGCCATCGCGCTTTCCCGCGCGACGATGCGCTCGCCGAGCGCCACCACCCGGTCGAGTTCGGCAGCGGGAATGAAGACCACGCCGTTCTGGTCGGCGAACACCACGTCGCCTGGGTGCACGGTGACGCCAGCGAACTCGACCGGCTCGTCCATCGCGAGCTGCACGATCCTGCCGCGCGCGCTGACCGGCACCACGGCACGGCCGAAGACGGGGAAGCCGTGCTCCGCGCTCTCGGCGATGTCCCGGCAAGCGCCGTCGATGACGACACCGCCGATGCCGTTCCTGCGCGCGGCGAGGGTGAGGATGCCGCCCCAGCACGACACGTCGGTACGACCGTTGTTGGCGATTACGAGCACGTCGCCTGTCTCCGCCGCCTCGATCGCCGCCGCCGCGATGTGCTGTGCCGGCTTGCCGTCCTGCCGGGGACCTGCCTGGACCGTGCGTACCCGGCCCACCACTGGCTCAGTGACCGCCCACAGCGGCCGGATGCCGGTGGTCGCGCCAGGCAGCTTCAACGTGTCAAGCGCGTCCGACACCGCGCAGGTGTCGAGCGCGCGCAGCCTGTCAAGCATTCGCTTCCTTTGGCTCGTGGTACATGCCTTCGCTGACCGCCCGGCAGGGGTCAGCCGTGCCTGGCGGTCAGCGAAGTCTGTTCTATTGGGTTATTTCATCAGCCAGCGAGGTCAGCCACCCCAGTACTGCTTGGCCGAGGTGATCGCGTTGTTGTCCGCCTTGACGATCTGGTCAAGCGGGATCGTGGGCTGCAGTGGGATAGACGAGAGCGCCGGCAGGCCTTGCGGCGCGACCGAGCCCTTCACCGTCGAGTAGCCGCCTTCCCCGGCGATGGCGGCAGCGCCGTCCGGGGTGAGCAGCCAGGACTCGTAGAGCTCGGCGGCGAGCTGGTGCGGCGCGCCCTTCACGATGCCCTGGTAGAGGGTCGTGTAGTAGTTGTCGGCCTTGAGCAGCGTGAACGTGACTGGTGCGCCTGACGCCTTGGCCCCTAGGTAGAAGTTGTACCCCTGCGCGAGGGCCACGCCCTTGGCACCCTGGGCGACTGCGGTGAGCGGCCCGGTGAGGCTGCTTGAGGGGAAGACCTGCGCGTTGTTGGCCTTCAGCCCGGACTCGACCTTGGCGTCGGCGGGAATCAGGCTCAGGTGCGCCAGGATGTCCGCCATCTGCCCGATCGCGGTGGGGTCGAGCATCGCGATCTTGTCCTTGTAAACCGAGCTGGTCAGGTCGGACCAGTTCTGCGGGACGGGCAGGTTCGAGTTGCTGTTGGTGACCATCCCGGAGACGGAGGTCGTCACGCCGTAGAAGTCGTTGTTCGGGCCGACCGCGTCGTCGATCAGCGACGAGGGGTCAGTGACAGTGGCCGGCGTGTACGGGGTGAACCAGCCCTTCTGCGCCCAGATGAGCATGTCGGTGGAGCCGGTGTAGGCGATGTCGCCGACGTGCTTGCCGCTGCTGACCTCGGCCGACAGCTTGGCGTCCATGGGCGGGCCGACGACCGGCACGCCGGACGGCGTGATCTTCGGGAAGTCCTTCTGGAACGCGGCGTAGAGCTTCTGGTCGGACCCGGCGGCGGGGCCGTAGATGACCACCGAGGTCTGCCCGGCCGCCACGGCCTTGTTGTAGAGGTCCTGCAGGGCTGCGGCCTGCGGGCCGAGCCCGGCGGCCGCGCTGCCGGAGCCGCTGCTGGCGGCGGAGCCTGACGCCGGGGCGCTTGGCGCCGTGGCCGGGGCGCTTGAGCTTGAGCTGGAGCTAGAGCAGGCGGCGGCCATGACGGCCGCCAATCCCAGGGTGGCTCCCGTGATCAATGGTCTGCGCATCTTCACGCGATTGTTCTCCTTTGTATTGGTACTGCGAAGAGGGTCTGTGGCGCCCGGCAACGTCGTCAGCTGGCGGCGGTTTCCTTAATGAGCACGGTCCGTCCCGGGTTGAACCGGACGGCTACCTTCTCCCCGGCGTCGAGCACGATCCCGGCGGTGGCGCGCTGCTCCGCCGTCATCTCCACTGGCATCCGAACGAGGAGGCGCTGCTTGCCGACCTCGACGACGTACTCGACGTGCTGCCCGGTGTAGGTGCGGCTGCCGATGACCCCGGCGAGCGTTCCTTCTGGCAGGTCGCCTCCCGCGAGCAGCGGCTCGACGGACAGGTGCTCCGCGCGAATGGCGACGAATGCGCTTCCCCCGGCGGTCGCGGTCTTGACCGGGCCGTTGGCCGCCAGGACAGGGCTGGCGTCGCTGGCGTCGGCCAGGGTCACCGCGCAGCCGCGGGCCGACGTCCCGGCTACGGTCCCGGCGAGGATGTTGTCATAGCCGACGAAGTCCGCCACGAACGTGTTGACCGGGTGTTCGTAGATGTCCCGTGGCGTGCCGATCTGCTGCACCACCCCGCCGCGCAGCACCACCACCCGGTCGGAGAGGGTGATGGCCTCTTCCTGGTCGTGGGTGACGTAGATCGACGCGCCACCGGACGCATCGTGGGCCGCGCGGATCTCGCGGCGCATGTCGCGGCGCAGCTTGGCGTCCAGGTTGGACAGCGGTTCGTCGAACAGCAGGAGGCGCGGCTTCGCGACCATGGCCCTGGCGAGCGCCACGCGCTGCTGCTGGCCACCGGAGAGGTCGGTCACGTGGCGCTGCGCGAAGGCGGCCATCCCGACCGTCTCCAGGATCTCGGCCACCTGCCGCCTGGCGTCGCCGCCGCCCTTGCGGCGCATCCGCAGCGGGTACGCGACGTTGCTCGCGACGGTCATGTGCGGCCACAGCGCGTAGCTCTGGAAGACCATGCCGATGTCGCGCTTGTTCGGCGGGACGAACACGCGGCCCGCCCCGGACGCCACGACAGCGCCGCCGATCCTGACCTCGCCCCCGTCGGCGCGTTCGAGCCCGGCCACGCAGCGCAGCGTGGTGGTCTTCCCGCACCCGCTCGGGCCAAGCAGGGTCAGGAACTCCCCGTCGCCGACCTCGATGTTGAGGTCGCTGAGCACCTGGTTGTCACCATAGGACTTGGTGAGCCCCTGGATCTCAACTGCGGCCATTGACTTATCTCCTCAACTAACCACGGGGACCAGTGCGGCCCGCTGCTGGAAGCGCGCCCTGAGGCTGAGCACCAGCCGGGCGAGGGCGACGGCGACGAGCAGCGCCGCGATGATCCCGATGAAGACGCAGAAGGTGGCTGCCGCCTGGCTCAGCGACCCGTTGTCGTACAGGTCGTAGGCGAGCAGCGGGACCGTCTGATTGCTGGGGGACGCGAGCAGGATCGGGATGTCGAGGTTGCCCGACGCGACGATCCCGCTGATCAGCCACGACACCAGGAAGCTCGGCGCGATCAGCCGGACGAGGATGCCGGCCGTCGACCGCAGCGCGCTCGCGCCCGAGGTTCTCGCCGCCTCCTCAAGCTCGCGGCCGATCTGCACGATCGAGCCGCCGACCGCGCGGCTGGCGATCGGCGTGGTGCCGACGACGAGCGCGAGCAGCACGATCCATTGCGTCCCGTACAGCTGCTTGAGCCCAGGCACGGACAGGTACGCCCAGATGATGCCGAGGCTGAGCGTGATGCCAGGCACCGCCCAGAGCAGCCAGACGCAGATGTCGGGCAGCCGCCGCAGCCGCGACGTCGAGCGCTGCGTCACCAGCGTGATCAGCACGCCGAGCAGGGTGGCGAGGAAGCCGGAAACGACCGCGACCAGGATCGTCGTGGTGAACGCCTGGCCGGTCCCCGGCTGCTGGAAGACCGTGCTGTAGTTGCCGGTAGTGAAGTGGTTGTACACGCCGAAGTAGGACTCGAACGAGCCGAGTACGAACTGGCCGACGGGCAGCACCAGGGCGAACACCGTGAACAGGAAGATGGCCAGCGTGCCGAGCCATTTCCACGCGCCGATGTCGACGCGCTCGCGGCGCGAGGACTTGCCGGTCACCGTGACGAACTTCCGCTGCCCGAGCACCTTCGACTGGATCGCCACGAGCACCAGCACGACGAGCACCAGCAGCAGCGACAGCGTGCTCGCGCCCGCATAGTCCGCCGGGGTCACCCCCTGGATCAGCCGGTAGATCTCCGTGGGCAGCACGTAGATGCCCGCGGGCTCGCCGAGCAGCAGCGGCGTCGTCAGCATGCCCATGCCGAGCACGAAGCCGAGGATCATGCAGCCGAGGATCGCCGGGGCGAGCGCCGGGATCTCGATCTGCAAGAACGAGCGGAACCTGCTGGCGCCGCACACGAGCGACGCCTCCTCAAGCGCGGGGTTGAGCGCCTGGAACGGGCCGAGGAGCAGCAGGTACTGCGCCGCTGTCGCGCCGAGGACGCTGACGACGATCAGCCCGTACCAGGACTGGACGTTGACCGGCGTGACGCCGAACATGCCCGACAGCGCCTTGTCGATCAGCCCGCTCGGCTGCTGGCCGAGCATCGCCCAGCTGAGCGTGTAGAACATCGGCGGCACGGCGAAGATCAGCACCGCGACGGGAGTGACGATCTGCCGCAGCGGCGTCCGCGTCCTGGTGACGAGCCACGCGAGGTAAATCGCCAGCGCGGTGGACAAGACGACCACCGCAGTCGACAAGATCAGCGAGTTGAGGAACGAGTGCCACACGTCCCAGCTGGTCAGCGCGCTCGTCAGGCCGGAGGTCGACCACTTGCCGTCCTGCCCGGGCGGTGCGGTGCGCAGCATGCCGTAGGCGAGCATGGCGACCGGCCACACAAACAGGACCAGCGCCACGACGCACAGCAGCAGCACCCCGAAGCGGGGGCGGCGCAAACCCGTCATGGCTGCCAGGCCATGAACGCCATGGCGCAGCCAGTCCCCGCCTCCGAGCGGTAGCACGGCACGTAGTCGACGACCTGGGCCGTGAGGTCACCGCTCGCCAGCGCGCCGCCGACCGTGACCCAGTTGCGCAGCTCGGACGTGCCGGAGCGGAGCTCGTCGTCCTTGAGTGAGACAAGGAACTCCTTGTCCTTGTCGGTCAGCGCCTGCAGGATGCCGCGGTCCAGGTCCTCGTCGATGACGAAGTGGCTGAGTCCGCCGGAGGCGACCACGCCGACCCGCAGGTCCTCGGGGAACGAGGAGATCGCCGCGCCGAGCGCGACGCCGAAGTCGTAGCAGCGGCTGGCGCTCGGCGGGTTCGGCTGCCAGAACGTGTTGACGAACACCGGGACGATCGGTAGCAGGTCGTGTCCGCCGAGCACCTGCTGCAGGATGAACCCCCAGCCGTGCGGGATGCTGTGGTTCTCCCACCTGCCCGCCGGCAGCACCTTGGCCGCGCCGGGGTCGAACCCCGCCTTGCTCACCTCGTGGATCAGGTGCAGGCCGAGCGCGGCGTGCCCCTGTCTGACCTCGGACTGGGCCGGCTGGTTAGCGACCTCGGCAACCGCGAGCCCCGGCGGCATGCCAGCCAGCTGCTCCTCGGTATACGGCTCGTGCTGCATCGTCTCGCCCCAGTAGATGGCGAACTGGGGGAGCAGTTCGTCGCCGTAGATCTCCTTGTGGTCACTGCTGACGATCACCAGGACGTCAATCTCGGCCGCGCGGATGATGCGGCCAAGCTCGTCGATCGCCGCGCGGCTGCGGGCGTGGCGCTCACGCTGCACGTCAAGCTCGCACTCGGCCGCGAACGCGGCGCCGCGGAGCTTGCTGAGCTCGTCGAAGGTGTAGTCCGCGCCACGGAAGGCGAGCTCGGAGTTGCGGCGGTCAGCCGACGCGCGCTGGCCCCACTCCTCCGGTGGAGTGCTCAGCTGCGGGCCGTGTGACGTCCCGATCCCGAGGGCGATCTGTGCCATGGTCTGAAGGCTCCCGTCCGGTAGTAGTGAACGGGACAGTAACTTGGGTCCGCCAGTGGTACAAGCCCTTCAGAAATTCTTTTTTGTGGAATATATGATCGCCACAACGAACACCATCCCAAGTTTGGGATAAGTGTTCCTCTATACAGAACTTCTGTATCGACTATTGCGTATGCTGGGAGGCCGCAAGATAGGCTCCGCGCTATGAGCGCACTGTCACCACTCGTCAGCCACGACCAGGACTCCTTGCGGTGCCCTGCCGGCATCTACCGGCAGCTCAGGGACGAGGGAGTCCGCTACGCACCCGAGATCGACGCTTACGTGGTCTCTCGGCACGACGACGTGATCCGCGTGCTGCGCGACGGGAAGACCTTCTCCTCCCGCAACACCGTCGGGCGGGTGGTGGCCGCGGACGCTCCGGCAGACCCGCGCGCGCTGACCCCGCTGCTGCTGATGTCCGACGACCCGGTGCACGCCCGGCGTCGCTCGATCGTCAACCGCGCGTTCACCCCGTCCAAGGTCGCCGGGTGGGAACCTCAGGTCAGGCAGCTCGCCAGGGAGCACGTCGAGCGGCTGCGCGATCTCACCGACGTCGACTTCGTCCGCGACCTGGCCGCGCTTCTGCCCGTGCGCGTCATCAGCATGGTGCTCGGCGTCCCGCTCGAAGACGTGGCGAAGTTCCGCGAGTGGTCGGAGGAGATCACCTCGTCGGTAGGCCACCACGTCGGCGACGAGGGCCGCAGGCAGCAGGTGCAAGACGAGTTCACCGCCTACATCGGCGAGCTGCTCGACCGGTGGGACGGCGTCGTCGA
>Ga0134126_10010476_pt1 | contig 11686 bp, 5 predicted proteins | sample KB31752_FD_96881 | JGI IMG/M metagenome (GOLD analysis project Ga0134126, IMG submission 96881) | Terrestrial soil microbial communities with excess Nitrogen fertilizer from Kellogg Biological Station, Michigan, USA - KB3-175-2 | ecosystem: Environmental > Terrestrial > Soil > Unclassified ...
CGAGATGGCTAGGACCGCCCGAAAGCCATATCAAGATCACCGAACGCTTCTCTCGAGCGCTCGAGCCGTTCGCCGCCTGCGCGCTGAGCCGCAGCACGTCGGACAGCGAAAGCCCGGCCATGCCCGCCATGCCGAGCTGCAAAAACCAGCGCCGCGAGCCGACTTTGACAAGATCTCGCGCGGCCGGGGCCAAGGGATTCGCCGATTTACCGTGCAGGTGCTCGGCAAGATGGGCCGTTGCGATCGTGCGCTGCGACATAGACGCTCGCTCCTGGCAAATGATTGCGCCCCCCCCGGCCGTCGAAACGTGGTGAGACGCCGCCACACATCAACCAACACTAATAGATCGGCTCCGAGGGCGCCGAGTCAAGAGCTTTGGGCGCTCGTTTGCCGATCTGCGCCTCTTCGCGCAGCGGCTGGAGCACGCGCTCGACGGCCAGCCGCCGCGACTCGACGCCCCACTGCGGAAACAGGCCTCCGCCCAAGATCAGCGCCGCAAAGGTCAACACGGCCAGCCGCTCGCGCATCCCGATCTCGAGCGAAACCGATGACATGTGCCGAGCGCCCGTAAAGAGCAGCAAATACGCGCGGACGACGGCGATGCCGTTCAGCGCCGTGGCCGCAACGACCGCCACGCCGACCATCGGGCTCACGTCGACGGCGCTATCGACCAGCAGTTCGGTCGAAATGAATCCGATCGTGGCCGGAAATCCGACGCACGCCAAACCCGTCAGCAGAAAACAGACGGCCAGCGTCGGCGAGTGGCCATAGAGCCCGTGATAGTTGACCAGCGCCAACCGCCCGAACCTCGCTTCCAAGGCCCGCAACGTCAAGCCAAAGCCCCCGAGCGACAAGATGACCGATAACCACAGGCAGAGCGAGGCGGTCAGCGACAGCGGCGTCTGAAGTTCGAGCCCGACGAGCACCAACGAGGCATGGCTCAGGAACAAGTAGGCGTAGAAGCGGCGCGCCTCGCGCTCGACGGTGGCCATGCCCGCTGCATAGACGGCCGTGGCCAGCGACATCAACCCGATGCTGCGCAGCACCCACTCGGGCCCGATCGGCAGCACCAGCCGTACGGCGGCATATACGCCGCTCAGCGGCGCCACGAAGAGAATGGCGATGCCGAAAGAGGCGTGCTCGAACCAATCGGTCACCCAGCAATGCGCGGGGACCGTGCCGCAGCGCACCAGCACGGCGGCCATCAGCAGGGCCGACCCCCACTGGGCCCGCACCGAGGAAACACTCTCCGCCGTATCAATGGCGGCCCAACCCGCGATCAGCAACACCACGAACAGCGCCATGTGCAGCACGTACACGCCGACGGGCCGGCGGCGACTGACCAACTCGACGTAGGGCGGCACGGTGGCCACCGCCAGCAGGCCGACCAGCATCCACGGATCATGGCAACTGAACGTCGCCAGGCGGATGGCCCCGGCCGCCAGCGACCAAGAAACCGAATACCGCCGCATGTGCGTGCGCGCGGTGGCCAGCGCCGTCAGAAAGTGCAGCAGGGCCACGGCCGGCAGCAGCGGGGCATTCAGTTCGTCGAGGCGGAACGGCAGATCGCCGAAAAGCCACGGCTGAATGCTATAGCCCTCCAGCGATCCCTGCGCCGCCTCGGCGTAAAATCCCAGCCATGCCAGCAGCGAACATGCGAGCGAGCCGCCCGTGAAGGCCAGTCCCCAGCGATAGGCGCGGTTCGGTTCGCGGATTTGGGCGACGCTCGCCGAACCGATGAGCGCCAAACCGATGGTCAGTTCCAACCAAGGCAATTGCAAGAGGTTCATGGGAGTTCTTCGAATTCCCCGAAATGCGATTGCACCTGGTCGGATTCGCGCGATGGCCCGTGCGAGAGCAAGTCGGTCCAGCGGCGTTCCATGCGGTTGCACCACCGAAACGCCCGCGCGAACGGAAACACGACGTACTCGGTCAGCAGCGAATCCAGGTAGCCGCGTTCGAGCGACCAACGATACAGCCAAAGTCGATAGCGTTCGACGCCGAGGCGCCCGAGCGGCGCGCCGACCCGCGGCAGGCGATCGCCGATGGCGTTTTCAAGCGTTCCGTAGTCCTGCAGCAGCGTCGGCGCCCGCACGAACTGCAACGTCCGCAGGCAGGCGTGGCCCAGTAGATGGAACAGCGGCAAATAACGGAAGCCGAGGCCGATTTCCGTAACGATCACCCCGACCTGCGCCACCGAGGCGAACGACAGGGCCGACTTGATGTCGGTTTGCACGCTGCCGGCGAGATGCGCGAAGATCGCCGTGAGCAGCCCCAGCGTCGCCACGGCGACCGAGAGCCAAATCGACAGATCGAGCAACGGACTGACTCGCAGCAGCAGAAACGCGCCGAGATGCACCGACAAAGCGCCGTAAAACACCGCGCTCGACGGCGTGGGGCCTTCCATGGCGCGCGGCAGCCAGCCGGAGAACGGCGCCAAGCCCGATTTGCCGGCGGCCGCGACCAACAACAGCGCCCCAACCAGCAGCGCTTGCCGCGGTTCGAGCGACGAGACTTCGTCGGGCCAGGCCCCGCTGCCGAGCAATCGGTCGAAGTCTCCCTCGCCGCTCAAATGGTGCATCACCACGGCGGCCAGCAGCAGTGCGGCGTCGGAAATGCGGTAGACGCACCAAATCCACAGCGCATTGCGCGGCGGCGCCGGCCGCTCCTGGTAGAAGGCCACGAGCAGCACCGACGACAGCCCGACCAGTTCCCAGCCGGTGAACAGCGTTTCGATCGTGCCGGCCAGCGAGGTGACGACCATCCCCAGCACGAAAATCGCATACAGTACGAAGAACCGGTTGAAGCCCGGCTCGCGGTGCATGTATTGGCTCGCGAACGCGCCGATCGTGCCGGAAAGCACATAGGACAGAATCGCCAGCGGCACGGACAGCCGGTCGAAGACGAACTTCACCGAGAAGTGATATTCGTCCGGAATCACCACCCAATTCCCGAGTTCGACGACGATGTGCCGCTTGTCGACGGCGAGCATGATGAGCAAGATCGCAATCGACGCCGCCAGACCGCAGGCGATCGTCACGTGCCCCAGCCGCGTCGTCGCCTCTTCCGAGAGCTTGCGACTTGCCAACGACGATAAGCCGAGGATGCACGTCAACAGCAGCGGGCTGCCGACGACCACGATCCCCAGCGCGAAGAGCAATTGTTGAGTATCTGGCATGCGATGATTTTTATAGCGCGGCGGGCGTTCGCAATCAATGCGAGTTAGGTTGCGAAGCCTGATCCGCCCCGGCGTCGATCTGGCTGAACTCCAAATGATCTCGCCAACCGCGATACCAGTCAACCGAGGAGGCCGCCTTGGGCAGCGCCGATGCCTGGGCCTCGTAGAGCTCGAACGCGCCGTCGTGAAAGACGCTGACTTGCCGAGATTCGGGATGCAGCAGGGCCAGTTGGATCCAACCGTTGCGGCACAGGCGCCCAATCCCCTCGTTGCGGTCCATGATGCGAAGCATCGCCTCGGGCGTGGTTTCGATGATGAAAAGCGACCGCACGGGCTCGTGGATTTCGACCATCTGCCACGGCAGTCCGGTGCGCAGATCGCTGGCGGCGCCGTCCATGACTCCCAGCAGAGAAGCCAGATTGTGCGGCAGCTTCGTGCCCGATCCGAATCCGGAATTATCGACCCTCGAGAAATAATATTCCAGGTTGATGCCGGCGCAAACTGGGAAGACCGCTTGCAGAATCCGCGTCAGAATTCCTTGTTCGTCGTCGTCTTGCGTCGGATCGTAGGAGGTGAGAAAGGCCCGCCGATCGAGAAACAGTCCGCGCGTCCATTCGCGCCGGCCGACGATCGTCAGCGCATTGGTGGCGTGTCCCAACTCCGGGCGCGTTTGGGCGAGGTCTTCCGACCGGCCCTCGACGTGCTGGCGCGCGGCGTGGAACGAGAGCGTCAGCGGCGCCGACATGAACCGCCGGCAGCGCTCGTGGGCGTTTCGATCGCAGGCGGCCTCGATCGAGCGCTGCGCCTGCTGGAATTCTTCGCGGTGCGACGGCGGGAGTTGGTCGAGGTCGGAAAAGGTCACCGTCTCATTGCAGGTGTTGTGCATCCCGCCCACGAAGACGGTTTCACTGGGAAGTTCGATCCCACGCCGCGCAAGACCTTCGCGAATGCGCGTGTCGTTCAGAATATGGGCCATGGCGCGGGCGTTCGGTCCGCCGGCCGAGCCGCCGCAGGCGCCGCAATTGTAAGCGGAATTGTAGGGATTGTTGAGGCTGTTCGAGCCGTGTCCCAAGAGCAGCACCAGCCGGGCGAAGCCCGACGTGAATCCCATGTCGCGCAACAGGCGCTCGGCCGCCAAGGTCATCTCGTCGACGGTGAAACCCACGTGGCCGTCGTCCGGTCCGCCGCCGGCCCGCTCCTCGAATTCGATGTGCAGCCGCGTCACGGGAGGCGGCTGCACGATGTGCCCCAGCGTCTTTCGAATGCGGGCGGCCAGCCGCGGAAACAGAATTCGGGCCACGAGCGGAAACGTCGCCAACACTCCGGCCGCGCCGGTCAACACGGCGCCCGAGGCCAGAGTCCGCGTGCCGCGATGCAACCGGTGCGATGCCAATCCCAGGGCGCGGCGAGTCTTCGCCCGGCGGTGATGCGCCTGTTCGTGGCCATTTCCGACTTCCTCGACCACCCAATGCTGCGGCCGAATGATGACGGGGCAAAGCGGAGTAAAATGCGCATCGGCCGCGCCGCGATAATACATGGCCAGACTGTAAAAACCCGCGGCGCCGAAGGTCTCGACGCTCGGCGCCAGTTCCTCCAAATGCCGGCGGAACGATTCCTCGCGCTCGTCCAGGCAGCAAGCGATCTGAAACGCCGGCGCCGTCGGCCGGCCTCGTCGCGGCGGGGCGTGAATCGAGATCGCGTCCAACCCTTGCGTCGTCAAGCGGCGCTCGTAAGCCATGTGGAACACTCGCCGGCGTTCCAATCCGTTGAAAGCCTCGATTTCTCGCACGATTTTCGACCATGCCGGCTGATCCAGCCGCTGGAGCATGTCGGGCGACAGGCCCACCACCTGGGCCAACTGAAACACCAGAAACGCCCGCTGTTCGACGGTCGGTTGCCGGTGGCGGCCGAGTCGCTCGTGGAGGGCGCTGCGCAGCTCGGCCAGCGGTCCCTTGAAGTCCATCGCTTGGCGTGCTACGTGGGCCGCCGCAAAACGGTCGAGCAACAGCCGGATCGCCAGGAATTCGACGAGGCTGCCCGGCGGTACGGGATGGACTGCACGGTCGCCGCGGATCTCGATCTGCCGCAGCATACCGCCCCAGCCGCGCAGGGGCAGAAACGTGGCCGACAGGAAGTCGTCCCACTCGTCCGACGGCACGCCCAGCGCCTCAAGGCTCTCGAAAATCGACTCCAGCGGTGAAATCCGTCGATCAGTCAGCCGACGCAGCTCCTCCGGCAAACCGCGAAGCCATCGGTCGGGAGAGCCGGCCGGTTGACCGTAAAGCCCATAAAATGCCCGACAAAAGCCTTCGTTGCGCAGCGGCATCTCGCTGGGAGCAAGGCCCTGATCCAAGAACGCGGCGACGAACCGCATCAACAACCCATTGACCAGCAGATCCGCGTCCTCGCCCGTGGCTTCCAACAATAAATCTCGATGTCGGATCGGGCCCGCCGGCGGGACCGCAAAGATCGGCAAATCGCGCACGCCGTCGCAACACACGCGCCACAGCGACTGCAACGCGAAGCTTTCCCAAGCGTCGTCGGTCCAGTTCTCAATCGTCGATCCGCCGAAGCGGTCGAGCAGCTCTTTTAGGCTCTGCGGCGCGCGGGCCTGAGTCTTCGCGCCGCGGGCAGGGGCTTCGCCGGGATCGCCGCCGCCCCGCAAATCGCGAATCACCCAGCGGCGCGTCTCCGCGATCAACCGGGCACGCGCCGCCGCCGAGGCCTCGGGCCGAATGCGTCGCAAGGCGTTGGCTTCGGCCACGAACCAGACCAGTTCCTCCGAAGGCCCGGTGCGAAGCGGATCGTGAAGCATCGCCAACAGCAGATCGAGCCGCGTGCCGAAGCAAGGGATGCTTTCGTCGGCCCTTTCGCCTAAGTCGCGATGGAGAACTTGCTTAAGCTCGGCAAAGCGAATTCGTCCGCTGCGCAGCGCCTCGCGGTATTGATCTTCCGACAGATAGGGGTTGCAGCCGAAAACGTGCGCCGCCCGCTTCACTGCCTCGGGGAACGGCAGATCCTCGAAGGCGTGCAGCGTGTTGTGGTGAATGAAAACCGTGATCGGCCCTTGCGCCGGAAGCAGGTGCGACGCATGCTCGATCGATGCATTGAGTTGGTCCAAGGCGGCCGATCGCTGAAATTCGTCGTCGAAGGGCGGCTTGAGGGAACGACTAACTTCGAGCATCGCGACGATCCGTTCCGATGATTGGGCGGGTCGCCGTCAGGTTCCGCAATCGCCGCAAAAATCGAGCGAAAGGCTCCGCCGGCCAAAAATCTGCGGTCCATGAGACGCCCCCCACTATGCTACATGGTCCCTTGCGTGCATTGAATAGATGATGTATTACGATTGCGTAAGGTTTGTTCGCCGAATCAATGCAACCGCCGATGGTCCATGATTTGCAGAACGAAGGATTCGATTATTTCGCGACCACTTCGACCCTTTTTTTAAGAAAGCGACTCATGACGGCGCCGACGGTTACTCGAGAACAACTCATCAAGTTGCTCAATGAAGACCTTGCCCGGGAATATCAGGCGATCATCGCTTATGTGGTGTATTCCCAGGTCTTGAAAGGCGCCGAGTACATGAATATCGCCGCTGAGCTTGAGGTGCATGCCGGCGAGGAGTTGGCGCATGCGCTCACGGTCGCCAAGCAGATCGACTACCTGGGCGGCATGCCAAGTGTCACGCCCAAACCGGTCAAAACTTCGGAGAAGGCCGAAGACATGCTCCGATTCGATCTTGATAACGAAAACGAGACGATTCGGAATTATCGCGAGCGGGTGCGCCAGTGCGAAGCCTTGGGCGAGTACGCCCTGGCCGAGCAAATCCGAGACATCCTGGTGCAGGAGCAAGACCATCAAATTGCGCTTGCGACCGCTCTGGGGATTGACGTGCCGGACGTTGCCGGAAAGTCTGCCGGATAACTGGCTTGGCTGCCGCACGCGGGCGCCCGGCCGGCCCGCACCGCACTGCGTCGGTGCTCGTTCAGCGAGCACCATGATTTCTGCGCGGACATCTCGCGGCGACATCTTGTCGGCAGTGTCAACGCTCGCAGCCCTGGATTACAATGGCCTCCGCCGAGAATCCGAGAGATTATCGAGAGCGCCGCCGAATGAATCTCGGCGGCGATTAGGAGGAACGAATTCCGATGCTCTGCTTACGGCCGCGAAGGCCCCTGTGGATTGCCGCGTGCTTGACGCTGCCTTTGGCTGCATCCTTGGCTGCGGCCCCGCGGACGGCTCCCACGGCCGGTTTGCGCGAAAACACGCCCAGCACCCACGCTTTCGTCGGCGGCAAGCTGGTCATCGCGCCGGGAAAAGTGATCGACGACGGCACGCTGCTGATTCGCGACGGCATCATCGTCGCCGCGGGGGCCGACCTCGCAGTCCCGTCCGAGGCGCGAGTCTGGGATTGTCGAGGCAAGACGGTTTATCCCGGTCTTATCGACGCCTTCGGCGAACTGTCGGCCGAAGCGTCGAAGCTCGGCCTCTCCGACAAGCACGGCGCCGGCTACTGGAATTCGAAAGTCGTGCCGCAGGTCGATGCCGACGGCCGCTACGGTTCCGACGAAGAGCTGAACAAGAAATTGCGTTCACAAGGCATCGCCTCGCGCCTGGTAGCGCCTTCGGCGGGCATTATCAAGGGCACGAGCGCACTGGTCGCCGCCGGCGATCGCCCCGGCGCCCAATCAATCCTTAAGCCGCGCGTCGCGATGCACTTGATGCTCACTCCGTCGCGCGGAGACGACGCTTATCCCAAATCGCCGATGGGAGCGACGGCCTTGGTGCGCCAGGCCCTTTACGACGCGCGCTGGTATGGCGAAGCCTGGCGGGCCTACGACAAGCAACCGGGGCTCGAGCGTCCCGAGCGCAACGAGGCTTTGGCCGCCTTGCAGAATGTCGTTTCCGGCAAGACGCCCGTCGTCGTGCGAACGCTCGACGAATTGTATTGCCTGCGCGCGGAGCGACTGGCTCGTGAATTCGAACTCGATTGCATTTTGGAAGGCTCGGGATACGAATACCGCCGCGTCGATGCCATCCGGGCCGCCGAATTGCCGGTGATTTTGCCGCTTGCGTTTCCCAAGGCGCCGCGGGTCTCGACGCCGGAAGCGGCGATGTCGGTCTCGCTGGAAGACCTAATGCACTGGGATCTGGCGCCCGAAAATCCCGGCCGGCTCGCCAAGGCCGGCGTCAAAATCGCGTTCACCACGCATGGGCTTTCCGACGCGAGCGGCTTCCTCGCCGCAGTACGCAAAGCCATCGAGCGCGGGCTATCGGCCGAAGCGGCCTTGCAAGCGCTGACCATCACTCCGGCGGACTTGTTCGACATGGGCGACCGCCTGGGAACGCTGGAAGCCGGCAAAATGGCCAATCTAGTAGTGGCCAGCGGCGACTTGTTCGATCGCGAAACCAAAGTGCTCGAAACCTGGATCGACGGCGAACGCTACGAGGTGGAAACCGCTCCGTTGGCCGATCTTCGCGGAAGCTGGGAAGTACAACTCTCGAAGCCCGACGGCGGTACGGAAACGCTCTCGATCCGACTCGAAGGCGAGCCGGGCAAGCTGGCTGGCAAGATCAAGCGGGGCGATCAAGAGACTACTTTGAATCGGGCTTCGCTCGACGGCGCACAATTCGCCGCCAGCTTTGCCGCCAAACCGTTGGGTTGGGAGGGCGTGTTGCAAATCAGCGGCACGATTTCTGGACGGCCGCAAGAAAGCGATGATGAAACCGGGCAACCGACTTGGATGGGCGTCCTGGTCTGGGCCGGCGGCGATAAGTCGGCCTGTTCCGCGCGCCGCACCGCGGCCTTCGAGCAGCCGGCCGAGACGGACGACGGAAAAAAAGAGGCGGTTGGCCAGGCGGATACCTCTAAAGATGCGCTCTATCCGGTGAATTTCCCGCTCGGCGCATTCGGCGTGGCCGGCATGCCCGAGCAGCCTCAGGCCGTCTTGCTGCAGCACGCCACGGTCTGGACCTGCGGGCCGGCCGGTGTGCTGAAAGATGCCGCCGTCTTGATTCGCGAAGGCAAGATCGTCGCCGTCGGCGCCGACGTCGATATCCCCGCAGATGCCGTGCTGATCGACGCCAGCGGCAAGCATCTCACTCCGGGCATCATCGACTGCCACACGCACATCGCCACCGACGGCGGCATCAACGAGATGAGCCAGACGATCACCGCCGAGGTGCGGATCGGCGATTTCTTGGACTCGAACGACGTGCATATCTATCGCCAGTTGGCCGGCGGCGTCACGACCGCCAACGTCTTGCACGGCTCGGCCAATACGATCGGCGGCCAGAACCAGGTCATCAAGCTTCGCTGGGGCTCCCTGGGAGAAGAACTCAAGTTCGCCGGAGCGCCGGGCGGAATCAAGTTCGCGCTAGGCGAAAATGTCAAGCAGAACCATTGGGGCCCCGGCACTCGTTATCCTCAAACGCGGATGGGCGTCGAGCAAGTCGTGCGAGACGCCTTCAATGCGGCGATCGACTATCGGCGCCGCTGGAGCGAGTGGCGCGAAAAACCAACCGGCTTGCCGCCGCGCACCGATCTCGAATTGGAGGCCCTGGCTGAAGTGCTCCAGGGCAATCGCCTGGTGCATTGCCACTGTTACCGCCAAGACGAGATTTTGGGCTTTTTGCGGACCTGCGAAGAATTTGGCGTCCGGGTGCGGACCTTGCAACACGTGCTGGAAGGCTACAAGCTGGCCGACGTGATCGCCAAGCACGGCGCGGGCGGCTCGGCCTTTTCCGATTGGTGGGGCTACAAGTTCGAGGTCTATGACGCGATACCCTACAACGGCGCGATGATGCATCGGGCGGGCGTGTTGACCTCGTTCAACTCCGACGATCCCGAGTTGGCGCGACGATTGAATCTCGAAGCGGCCAAGGCCGTCAAGTACGGTGGCGTGCCGCCGGAAGAGGCGCTCAAATTCGTCACCTACAATCCGGCGAAACAGCTCGGCATCGAGGCCCAGGTCGGTTCGCTCGAAGAGGGGAAAGACGCCGATCTGGTTGTTTGGAGCGCCTCGCCCTTGTCGAGCTATGCGCGGTGCGAACAGACCTGGATCGATGGCCGCAAGTATTTCGACCGGCAGAGCGACATCGAGCGCCGCCGCGAAACGGCGGCCATGCGCGCCGCGCTGATTCAGCGCGTGCTTGCCTCGGGCGAGCCGACCGAGGGCCTCGACGATCGCAAGAAAGAAACCTGGCCCCGAGAAGATCTGTTTTGTCACGACCACGATGACGACTACGAAAGCGCGCATGGAAACTGAACAGAACGTAAGGCCTGCGATAGTCCCGCAGGGACGACAGAATGTCGCCGTCGTGCAACGAGGGCTGCGCATCGTGCTATGCCTGGGGCTGGCGATGATCGCGGCTTGCGGCGGCGGCGCGGCGGAGGCCTCGCCGGAACTTCCAGGCGCCCCGCAAGATCATCCGATCGCGCTGGCGGGCGGCGTGATTCATCCAGTTTCCGGCCCGGAAATCCGCGATGGCGTGCTGCTGTTCGACGGGGGCAAAATCGTCGCCGTCGGCAAAGACGTCGTCTTGCCGGCGAACGTCGAGCGGGTCGAGCTCAAAGGGCGGCGCGTCTATCCGGGGCTGATCGACGCTTTCACGCAAATCGGATTGGTCGAAATTCCGCTAGTCAAAGCGACGGCCGACCAGAACGAAATCGGCCGCATCAATCCGAACGTCAAGGCCCACGTGGCCGTCAATCCCGACAGCGAGGCGATTCCGATCGCCCGTTCGGGCGGCGTCTTGACCGCGCTCAGCATCCCCGGCGGCGGATTGATCACCGGCACGTCGTCGCTGATGCAGTTGGACGGCTGGGGCCCGGAGGAAATGACCCTCCGCCCGGCCGTCGGCGTCCACGTCCGCTGGCCGAACATGGCGCCGATCCATACCTGGTGGCAAGAGATGTCGGCCCAGGAGCAGTTGCAATCTCGCGACAAGGCGTTGGTCGAAATCCGAAAGGCCCTGGCCGACGCCCGCGCCTACCACAAGCACCGCCAGACCCGCAAAAACGCCGCCGGCCGTCTGCACGACTTCGACGCTCGCTGGGAAGCGCTTGTGCCGGTGTTCGAAGGCAAGTTGCCGTTGATCGTCGACGCCGACGAGATTCAACAGATCCAGTCGGCGGTGGCGCTGTGCGAGCAAGAAGGACTGAAGCTGATCATCGCTGGCGGCTACGACGCCCCGGAGTGCGCCGAGTTGCTCAAGAAGCGCGGCGTGCCGGTGATCGTCGGCGGCGTGCATCGCTTGCCTCGGCGGCGAGACGACGCATACGACGCCCCGTTCACATTGCCGGCGCGGCTGCGCGACGCCGGCATCTCGTTCTGCATTTCGAGCGCCGAGCGTCCTTCGATGGTCCGCAATCTCGCCCACCCCGCCGGCACGGCGGCGGCGTTCGGCCTCACGGCGGAAGAGGCGATGAAAGCGATCACTCTTTCCGCGGCCGAAATCCTGGGCGTCGCCGATCGTCTCGGTTCGCTCGAAGCCGGCAAGGACGAG